>Ga0209254_10002174_pt1 | contig 17797 bp, 15 predicted proteins | sample FrelakmetDIP11DI_FD_187148 | JGI IMG/M metagenome (GOLD analysis project Ga0209254, IMG submission 187148) | Freshwater lake sediment microbial communities from the University of Notre Dame, USA, for methane emissions studies - DIP11 DI (SPAdes)... | ecosystem: Environmental > Aquatic >...
CGGGGGTGAACCTGGGCGCCGGAGGGCGGGAGCCGCCCGGCGGGAAGCCGGCCTGACTCTAGGCCTTGGCGCCGGAGAGCGACTTGATCTGCTGCGCAAGGCGGCTCTTGTGACGGGCGGCCTTGTTCTTGTGGATGATCTTCTTGTCGGCGACGCTGTCGATCGTCGAGACGTTCGCGTTGTACGCGGCCTGCGCGCCGGCGGCGTCGCCCGCGGCGATCGCGGTCTTCACCTTCTTGATCGCGGTGCGCAGGGTCGTGCGAAGGCCCATGTTGGCGGTCCGCTGGTGGGTCGCCTGCTTGGCGCGCTTGGCTGCCTGCTTTGAATTGGCCATGGCTGGAATTCTCGGGGAGTCGAAATCGGGTTTGTCGAGGTAAGCCTGATATTATACCTCGCTTGTCCTGTCAAAACAAAGCCCTAGCCGCCACCCGCCCGCAAGGCGCTCCCGGCGGCCCTTAGCTCCTCCGGCCCCGCATGAACCTGCTGAAGTCCGCCGCGTCGGTGAGCGCCATGACGCTTCTGTCGCGGATCACCGGCTTTGCGCGCGACACCCTGCTCGCGATCACCTTCGGGGCCGGCTTCGCGATGGACGCCTTCGTGGTGGCCTTTCGCATCCCGAACCTGCTGCGGCGCCTTTTCGCCGAAGGGGCCTTCTCGCAGGCCTTCGTGCCGGTGCTGGGCGAGTACCGGACCCGCCGGGGCGATGAGGCCACGAAGGCCCTCGTCGACCGCGTGACCGGGGCGCTCGGCGTCGCGCTCCTCGTCGCGACCGCGGTCGGCATCGTCGCCGCCCCGCTCGTCGTCTACGCGAGCGCCTGGGGCTTCGCGAAGGACGCCGACAAGTTCGAACTCACGGTGCAGATGCTGCGCATCTGCTTCCCGTACATCTTCTTCATCTCGCTCACGAGCCTCGCCGGCGGCATCCTCAACACGTGGGGCTCGTTCAAGGCGCCGGCCTTCACCCCGGTCCTGCTCAATCTTTCGTTCATCGGGTTCGCGCTTTTCGCGGCTCCGTACTTCGAGCGGCCCATCGTCGCGCTGGCCTGGGCCGTGTTCGCGGGCGGCATCCTGCAGCTCGCCTTCCAGGTGCCCTTCCTCCTCGCGATCCGGATGCTGCCCCGGCCACGATGGGACCCGAAGGACGAGGGCGTCGTGCGCATCCTGAAGCTCATGGCGCCGGCTGCGCTCGGGGTCTCCGTCGCGCAGGTGAGCCTCGTCATCAATACGCAGATCGCGTCCTTCCTGGGCAACGGCCCGGTCTCGTGGCTCTACTACGCGGACCGGCTGATGGAGTTTCCCGCGGCGCTGCTGGGCGTGGCGCTCGGCACGGTGCTGCTTCCCTCGCTCGTCAGGCACCACCAGGGAGGCGACGGCGAGGCGTACTCGCGGCTCCTCGACTGGGGCCTTCGCCTGACCGTGCTGCTCGCGGCGCCGGCGGCCGTCGGCCTCGCCCTGACGGCCGTGCCTCTCGTGGCGACGCTCTTCTGGCACGGCGAGTTCACGCGCCACGACGTGCTCATGACGCGCGCGGCCCTCGTCGCGTACGCGGCGGGGCTCATCGGAATCATCCTCGTGAAGATCCTCGCGCCGGGGTTCTACGCGCGGCAGGACATCCGAACGCCCGTGAAGGTCGCGATCGCGACGCTCGTCGTGACGCAGCTCGCCAACGTCGCGCTCGTCCCCTGGCTCAAGCACGCGGGACTGGCGGCCTCCATCTCGGTGGGCGCCTGCTTCAACGCGGCCTGGCTCTATGTCCTCATGCGCCGCTCGGGGGCCTATCGCCCGCAGCCCGGCTGGGGCGCCTTCCTCCTCAAGGTGATCGTTGCGCTCTACATGATGGGCGGCGTCATCTGGTACGGCATGGGCTCGGAGATGTCGTGGTTCGCGATGACGGCCGGTCCGCGTGCCGCGAAGCTGGCCGCACTCGTGGCCGGCTCCGCGCTCGCCTACTTCGCGACGCTCTGGCTCGTCGGATTCCGCCTGCGCGACTACGCGAGGCACGAGCGATGAAGCCGCGCGTCGTCCGGGACCCGCGCGCCGGCGCCCCCGATTCGGTCATCGCCATCGGCAGCTTCGACGGCGTGCACCGCGGCCACCGGACGCTGCTCGATCGCGTCGTGCGCGAGGCGCGCGAAATCGGCGCCGAGCCCGCGGTGCTCACCTTCGAGCCGCTGCCGCGGGAGTTGCTCATGCCCGACACCGCCCCGCCCAGGCTGTCCTCGCTCGGCACGAAGCTCGCCGCCTTCGCGGACGCCGGCATCGAGACGGCCTACGTCTGCCGGTTCACCCGGGCCTTCGCCTCGCTCACCGCCGCGCAATTCGCGGAGCGGCTGCGCACGCACCATGGCGCGCGCCGCGTCCTGGTCGGTCGCGACTTCCGGTTCGGCGCGAAGCGCGTGGGCGACGTGGCGTACCTGACGCAGGAAGGGAGCCGGCTCGGCTACGAGGTCGAGGTGCAGGCGACGATCGACGATGGCGGCGAGCGCGTCTCGAGCACGCGCGTACGGGGCGCCCTCGCCACGGGCGACCTCGACCTTGCCGCGCGGCTCCTGGGCCGGCCCTACGCGATCTGCGGGCGCGTGGTCCACGGCAGGAAGCTCGGACGCAGCCTCGGGTTCCCCACTGCGAACGTGCAACTGCCCCCGGGGCGCCCGGCGATGACGGGAGTCTTTGCGGTAAAATGCGTCGGTGCAGCAACTCGCGGACTCGAGGGAGTGGCGAGCCTCGGCTACAAGCCGGTCGTCGATGCAGGCGGCCCGGCCACGCTCGAAGCGTTCCTCTTCGATTTCTCCGGCGACCTCTACGGGCGCCGCGTCTCGATCGAGTTCCTGAAGAAGCTGCGCGAGGAGGAGAACTATCCCTCCCTCGACGACCTCGTCGCCCAGATCCACCGGGACTGCGACGCGGCCCGAGACTTTTTCCGAGGAACCCGACGCTGATGGCCGCCCAAGACAAGCCCGACTACAAGCAGACCCTCAACCTTCCGGACACGCCCTTCCCCATGCGCGGGGACCTGGCGAAGCGGGAGCCGCAGTGGGTGAAGGCCTGGCAGGAGAAGGGCCTGTACCGCCGCATCCGCGAGGCCTCGAAGGGCCGCCCGCTGTTCGTCCTGCACGACGGCCCGCCCTACGCGAACGGCGACATCCACATCGGCCACGCGGTCAACAAGATCCTGAAGGACGTCATCGTGAAGTCCAAGACGATGGCCGGATTCGACGCGCCCTACACGCCGGGCTGGGATTGCCACGGCCTGCCCATCGAGCACCAGATCGAAAAGAAGCACGGCCGCCACCTCGAGGGCAACAAGGCGAGGAGCCTGTGCCGCGCGTACGCCGCCGAGCAGATCGACCGCCAGCGCGAGGACTTCAAGCGCCTGGGCGTGCTGGGCGACTGGGACCACCCTTACACGACGATGGACTTCGCGACCGAGGCCGCGGAGATCCGCGCCCTGGGCCGCATCTGGAAGACGGGGCTGCTCTACCGGGGCCTGAAGCCCGTCAACTGGTGCATCGACTGCGCTTCCGCCCTCGCCGAGGCGGAGGTCGAGTACGAGGACAAGACCTCCCGCGCGATCGACGTGGCCTTCGAGGCCGTCGATACGGCGGCGCTCGCCCGCGCTTTCGGGGTTGCCGAGGCACCGGCGAAGGCCTTCGCCGTCATCTGGACCACGACGCCCTGGACGCTGCCGGGCAACCAGGCCATCTCCCTGCACCCCAGCCACGAGTACGAGCTGGTCACGACGGACAAGGGCGCGCTGGTCCTCGTCTCCGAGCTGCGCGAAGCCTGCCTGAAGCGCTTCGGACTCGCGGGCGCGACGATCGGCCGCGCGGCCGGCAGCGCGCTCGAAAAGCTGATGTTCCGGCATCCCCTCGAGGATCGCGCCGTGCCTCTGGTGGTGGGCGAGCACGTGACGCTCGACGCCGGCACGGGCCTCGTGCACACCGCCCCGGCCCACGGCGCGGAGGACTTCGACGTCGGCAAGCGGTACGGCCTGCCGCTCGAGCAGCCCGTGGACGACCAGGGCCGCTTCAAGTCGACGGTGCCGCATTTCGCCGGGATCGGCGTTCGCGAAGCGGAGAAGCCCATCCTCGAGCTGCTGGACGCGAATGGCGCGCTCCTCGCGAACGAGCCGCTTCGCCACAGCTACCCGCACTGCTGGCGGCACAAGACGCCGATCATCTTCCGCGCCACCACGCAGTGGTTTGTCGGCATGGACCGCGCAGCCTCGACGGGCGGCCCGACGCTGCGCGAACGCGCGAAGAAGGCCATCGACGACACCACGTTCTATCCGGCGTGGGGCCGTTCGCGCATCGAGGCCATGATCGCCAACCGGCCCGACTGGACGCTCTCGCGCCAGCGCAACTGGGGCGTGCCGCTGCCTTTCTTCCTCGACCGCGAAACGGACGAACTGCACCCGCAGACCGAGCGTCTCCTCGAGGAGGCCGCCGCCCGCGTCGGGAAGGGCGGCATCGAGGCGTGGTTCGGCGCGACGTGCGAGGACTTCGGCGTGGACCCCGCGAAGTACCGCAAGATCACCGACACGGTCGACGTGTGGTTCGATTCCGGCACCACGCATTTCACGGTGCTGCGCGGCCTCGCAGGCCAGAAGTGGCCCGCGGACCTCTACCTCGAGGGCTCCGACCAGCACCGCGGCTGGTTCCAGTCGAGCTTGCTCACGAGCTGCGCCATGGAGGGCCGCGCGCCCTACGACGCGCTCCTCACCCACGGCTTCGCGGTGGACGCCCAGGGCCGCAAGATGTCCAAGTCCCTGGGGAACGTGATCGCGCCGCAGAAGGTGTCCGACACGCTGGGCGCGGAGGTCATCCGCCTGTGGGTCGCCTCGGCCGACTACTCCGGCGAGCTCTACATCTCCGACGAGATCCTGAAACGCGTCGTGGAGAGCTACCGGCGCATCCGCAACACGCTTCGGTTCCTGCTCGCCAACACGGCCGACTTCGATCCCGGGAAGGACCTGCTGCCCCCGGAAGAGTGGGTCGACATCGACCGCTACGCCCTCGCGATGACGCGCGGGATGCTCGAAGGCGCCGAGGCCGACTACGCGCGCTTCGAGTTCCACCTCGTCTCGCAGCGCCTGCAGACGTTCTGCTCCGAGGACCTCGGCGCGTTCTGGCTGGACATCCTGAAGGATCGCCTCTACACCACGGGCCGCGATTCCAAGGCGAGACGTTCGGCGCAGTCCGCGCTGCATCACGTCACGCAGGCGCTCGTTCGCCTCATGGCCCCGATCCTCTCCTTCACGGCGGAGGAAGCCTGGGAAGTTCTCAATCCCGGGCGCGAGGAGAGCGTCTTCTTCCACACCTGGAAGGGCGTCCTGCCCGCGCAGGACGGCGAGCGCGCGCTCGTCGCGAAGTGGCGGCGGCTGCGCGAGATCCGCGGGACGGTCCAGCGCGAACTCGAGGAGCTGCGCAAGGATGGCGCCATCGGCTCCTCCCTGCAGGCGGAGGTCGAGGTCGCGGCGGGCGAGGGCGACCAGCTCCTGCTCGAGTCGCTGGGCGAGGAGCTGCGCTTCGTGCTCATCACATCCACCGCGAGGGTCGAGCCGGGCGAGGCGCTCGCCGTGCGCGTCACGCCCAGCGAGTCGGCCAAGTGCGACCGCTGCTGGCACTACCGAGAAGACGTGGGCGCCGACCCGCGCCACAAGACCCTCTGCGGCCGCTGCATCGGCAACATCGAGGGGCCGGGCGAGACCCGCCGCCATGCCTGAGCGCTCGCAATCGTGGATTCGCTGGCTGGGGCTTTCCGCGGCCGTGCTCGCGATCGACCTGGCGACCAAGGCGTGGGCGAGCTCGGCGCTGGCGCCGGGCGAGCCCGTGCGGATCACGGGGTTCTTCAACCTCGTCCTCGTCCACAACCCGGGCGCCGCGTTCAGCTTCCTCGCCAGCGCCGGCGGCTGGCAGCGCTGGTTCTTCGTCGGGACGACGATCGCCGTGTCGGCGGTGCTCCTGTGGCTCCTGCGCAAGGACGCCGCCAATCGCCTGCTCGCCATGGCCTACTCGCTCGTGCTGGGAGGAGCGGCCGGCAACCTCTGGGACCGCCTCACCCTGGGCAAGGTGGTCGACTTCATCCAGTTGCACGCCGCGGGCTACTACTGGCCCGCCTTCAACGCGGCCGATTCCGCGATCACGCTCGGCGTGATCCTGCTGGTGTGGGACGGCCTCCGTGAAGCCCGCGCCAAGCCGTCCGCGCCGTCGCGCGACTCCCGAACCGGAACCTGACGCCATGACCGACTCCGCCGAAATCGTCCTCGCCAATCCCCGCGGATTCTGCGCGGGGGTCGACCGCGCCATCGCCATCGTCGAACGCGCCCTCGCGACGCACGGGGCACCCATCTACGTGCGCCACGAGATCGTCCACAACAAGTTCGTGGTCGCGGACCTGCGCGCGAAGGGCGCCGTGTTCGTCGAGGAGCTCGCCGAGGTGCCCGAGGGCGGGACCGTGATCTTCTCCGCCCACGGCGTCTCGATCGCCGTGCGCCGCGAGGCCGAGGCGCGCGGCCTTCGCATCTTCGATGCCACCTGCCCGCTCGTCACCAAGGTCCACGTCGAGGTGGGCAAGATGCGCAGCCAGGGGCGCGAGGTCGTGATGATCGGCCACGAGGGCCACCCGGAGGCGGAAGGGACGCTCGGGCAGTCGGACGACGGAATGTACCTGGTCGAGACCGAGGCGGATGTCGCGCGGCTCGCCGTGCGCGACCCGGACCGCCTCGCCTACGTCACGCAGACCACGCTCTCCATGGACGACGCGGCCCGGATCGTCGCGGCGCTCAAGCACCGCTTTCCGGCGATCGTCGGCCCGAAGAAGGACGACATCTGCTACGCGACGCAGAACCGGCAGGACGCCGTGAAGATCCTCGCGCCGAAGTGCGACGTGGTGATCGTCGTGGGCTCGCCGAACAGCTCGAATTCGAACCGCCTGCGCGAGGTGGCGACGAACCTGGGGCGCGAGGCCTATCTCGTGGACCGCGCGGACGAGGTGAAGCCGGAGTGGATCGCGGGCCGGCGGACCATCGGCGTGACGGCGGGCGCGAGCGCGCCCGAGGTGTTGGTGCGCGACGTGGTGAAGCGCCTCGAATCGCTCGGGGCCACCCGCGTGCGCGAGCTCGAGGGCATCGAGGAGGCCGTGACCTTCCCGCTGCCCAAGTCCCTCGCGGCGGGGCCCGGCTCCCGGGAAACCTAGGCGCCCGGGACCTTCGCCGCGCCCGGCTGCGCCGGCGGCGGGGTGTAGGCGGGTTTGGGCGGTTCGTATCTCGCGCCGGCCTTGGTCGCCACACACACCGGTTTCTTCGACGAGGCATCCAGCCGGAAGTCCGGGGCGCACTTCATCACGCAGTACGCGCCGCTTTCGAACTCCGACTTCCGGCAGCTCTCGAGCGAGGTGCGCAGCCGCTGCTGCGGCTCGTAGCTCGCCATGCCCTGGGCCGAAGCCGCGAACGGCACGGCCAGCAGCGCGACGAACCCCGCGAAAACGATCGATTGCCTTTTCATGACCATCACCTCTGGATGAGTTCGCGCCAGGAGATGCGCCGGGCCGAGCCGCCCCCGCCGCCGATGTTGACCGCGAAGGGCGTCTTCGTGCCCGTCGCGCCCGTGGCGATGCCCTTGAACACGCCGCTGGGCAGCCGGACCACGACGAGGCCCACCGTGATCTGGCCCGTGAACTTCTGGCCGGCCACGCCGAGCGCCGACGATTCCACGTAGGCGCCGTTCGTGTACCTGAACTGGTAGATCCAGCTGTCGCCGCCCACCGCGCAGGCACTCTGGTTGGGCACGTTGGTCACGACGATGAGGGTGCCCTGCACGAGCTGCAGGTCGAGGTTCACGCGCTCGCCCGGCGAATCGTTGCTCGGGTTGAAGTCCATGTACCAGCCGCTTTTCCCGGGGCCCACCGGGTTATTGCTCGTGCCGCGCGAGGTGGCCGAAAGGATCGTGATGAAGTTCTGCACGACGTTGGGGTCCGTGCGGAAGTTGCCGTAGGCGACGCCCTTGTCCTTGATGCCGTAGATCGACTGCTGGTAGGCCCACTGGTTGGGCGGCGTGAGCGAGGCCGGGTCGACGAGGTCGTCCAGGCCCAGGTAGCGGCCCGTGCCGACGTAGACGACCGGGAAGCCGTCGAGGATGGCAAGTTCCGGCCGCGACGTGACCGACTGCGGCTTGCCCGAGGCGTCCTTGAGCTCCGCGAGGCGCGTGCGCGTGGGCGTCGCGGTCTGCATGTCGAACTTCCAGAGGTTGCCGAAGAGATCGCCGCCGTAGATGAACTTGCCGGTATTGTCGAGGTTGAAGTTGTCGGCGTACGCGCTGATGTGGTTGAAGCCCGAGGGCGTGGTCGTGTCGCCCACGCCCGTGTCCACTTTTTGCAGGATCGCGCCGGTGGCGAGGTCGACGACATAGAGGTAACCCCGGCCCGTGCCCGGCGAGACGTTGTTCAGGCCCGAGGTGAACGCGACGATCCACTTGCCATCGGTAGGCCGTTTGGTGATGACCGGGTTGCCGTGCGTGAAGCCGATGTCCGGGTCGTTGATGGCGCACAGCGTCGCGTCATGGCAGATTTCCCAGAGCACCTTCGGGGCCGCCGGGTCCGTCACGTCGAGCGCGTAGTAGCCGCGACCGCCGCTCGAGAGGCCGGCCACCAGCACCGTCTTCCAGCCGCCACCGAAGAAGGCGTCCATGATCTCGGGCGAGCCGTCGACCGTGAACTCATGGGCCGTGGCCCAGTTCTCCTTGGCGAGGCGATGCAGCCTCGGCATGGTGATCCGCGGAACGTAGGCCCAGATCTCGGCGCCCGTGTCCCCGTTGAGCGCGTGGAGCATGCCGTCGTTGGCGGCGATGAAGAGGGTCGGCGTGCGGGCCGCCTTCGCGATCTTGAAATCGGCGTAGGTGGGAACAACCGCGTCCGCGAAGCCGAACCGGGGCGCCGACATGAAGGCCGGCGTCGCGTTTATCGGATCGCCCAGGACGTTGTCGCGCGCGCGGAAGGGCGGGGTGGTCTCCGGAAGGGTGAAGCTTTCGTCCTGCCGCTGACCGCGAAGCCAGTTCACGAGCCGGTCGCCGTTGTTCGCGACCGCCTTCTGCGAAAGGGTGAGGAGCGCGCACTGGGAGAGCACGGAGCACTTGTTGTCGAAGTAGGAGCGCTCCGCGGCAATGCCGCCCGAAGCCGACGACGAGAGGGTCGAATAGAGGAAGTTCTTCTTCTTCCCGCCCGCCGACTCGTCGATCGTGAAGATGTTGCGCGTGTCGGCGCTTGCGGTGGTGCGTCCGTTCAGCAGCGTGGAAGCGGACCACACGATGGCCGGCAGCACGTTGCCCGAGGTGGTGTCGATGCGCTGCGCGACGATCTCGCCATCCCACTTCACGGTGCGGAAGGTGGAGCTATAGATGAAGTTGTCCGTCTCGGTGATGTTCGGGCTCGAGGTGGCCGAGGCCGCGGCGGCGGCCGTCTGGATGTTGAGCGCCGCGAGCGCGCCCTGCAGGCCGAGGGTGAGGGAGTTCGGGTCGCCGGCGCTGAAGTACTTGCCGCGCCCGTTGACGGCCGCGTGCCACAGGTCGTCCAGGGTGCTCGGATTGTTCGAGGACGGAACGGGCCAGTTGCAGGTGCCGCTGGTCCAGGAGCATGCGTTGTTCGTGCCGGCCTTGATCTTGGCGAAGTCGCCCGTGCCCGAGGATTCGTAGTCGGGCTGGTAGTCCATCAGGCCCTCGAGGCCCAGGCCGAGCGTGAAAGTGACCATGTGCTGCGTCGGGTTCGTGTCGCGCACGCTGGTGGGCACGTTGTTCTGCGCCACCGCGCCCGTCGTGCGAAGGTCGGTCTTGTAGTAGTAGGCGGCGACGTCCGCCAGGGTGTTGGAGGCGCTGGCGAGCCCGCCGTCGTAGGCACCCACGGCTCGCGTGGTATAGCCGGAATTGCTGCTGTCCTGGTTGCCGATGGAGCTGAAGCTGTCGTTCCAGTAGCCGTCCGTCGTGAGCAGCGAGAAGTTCTGCTGGCACGAATACTCGATCGGATCCTCCGGCATGCCGCTGTTGAGGCCGTCCGTGAGGCCCTGGTAGTGGCGGCCCACGCGGTGCAGCGCCGTGCGGTTGGGCGTGCTGCCGTTGGTGGCCTGCTGGTAGAGCTTGCCGTACCAGGCCTGGCGCTGCGTCGGGTCGAACCGGGCGAGGGGCTGGTACTTGCCGGAAGTGACCGGCGTGTTCGGGTTGATGGTGATGAAGCCGATGCGGAAGCGGTCGTCGATCGGGAGGAACGCCCGGCCCGTCGCCGTCTTCATGAGCGCCATGCGGGTGCGGTAGTAGGTCCACCAGTTGGCGTAGTTCTGGATCTCCTCCGCGTATGTGCACGAGGTGGCCGCCGCGCAGTCGGTTCGCACGGAGCTTGCGCCCTTCGGGTAAGTGGGCGTGCTCGCCACGATGTCGGTGCGCGTGAAGCGACCGTAACGCGGGTGCGGATAGTTGGTGCGGTCGTACTTTTTCTGGCAGCGCGGCGTGGCGCCCGAGTTGCCCGAGACCACGGCCGCGGAGGTCGCGTCGGCCGCGGTCCTGCAGTACCGAACCGGCGCCGGAATCGTGTTGAGCCCGCCGGGCGAGGCGCCGGCCGCGGTGGCGAGCGCGCAGTTCACCAGGTTCGCGTCGCTGCAGTACTCGTGCGGCGCGATCCGGTAGTACTGGGCATTGGAGGTGTTGACGAGCACCTTGTTGCTGAAGGCGGTCGTGGGCAGGCCGACGTTCGTGCCGGCGCTCGCCCAGTAGAGGAAATACGCCGGCTGGCCCGCGAGGAACGGGTTCACGTTGTGGATGCCGTTGCGGCGGCAGCGGGCCGGGTTGTTCAGGTCCGCGCCGGTCGGGGGACTGACGTTGCAGTAGTACACCTCGGGGAAACCGTTCACGAGGTTGGTGTTGCCGCTCGCGAGGTAGGCGTCGTCCCTCGCGCTGTTGGGGTTCGCGTTGCCCAGGCTCACGCCAAGGTAGTCGATCCCCGGGGTGTAGGTGATGTCGGGGTTGTACCAGATCTTGTTGAACACCGGCGCGTAGAAGGGCGCCTCACCGTACGTCGCCGGCGCGGTGTCGTCGGCCGTGTCGGGGTCGTTCTGCGTGTTGCCGCACTGGAAGCCGTTCGAGCCCGTGCCGCCGGGGCCCGAGCACGAGGTGGTGCTGCAGCGCTTGCAGTTCTTGAGTACGTCGCCGCTGCTCGTGCGGAAGACGTTGTCCGGCATGTAGTTCCACGCCATCGAACCGGAATCGTCCAGGATGTACATGAGGTTCGGCAGCACCGCGTCCGAGGGCGAGTTGGCGAGCGGAACCTGCGCGAGGTCCGCGAGCTCCGCGTAGGCCTGGCGGGCGGGCAGCATCACCGCCGCGGCAACGAGCAGCGCGGTGGCGAAGCGGTGGAATCGGGAACGAATGGCCATAAGGGTCACTCCTGGGTGGATGGGGGCGTCAGATCCCGACCAGCACGCTGGACTGGATCACGCTCACGGTGTTTCGCGGGCCCTCGACGCGCGTGGTCACGCGGTAGTAGAGCTGCGGGGTGCCGATGAACTGCGGGGCGCCGACGGCCATGCTGCCGCCGGAAGCCGCCGCACTGAGGGCGAAATAGAGGGCGCATTCGTTCGCGGTGGCGCCGATCGCGCCGTTGTACGGGGTATCGGGCAGCGTGCACATGCGGTGGATCTGGTAGCGGACTACGTTGCCGGAAGCGTCGGGCGCGCCGCCGTTGAGGGCCACCGACTGCGTCCAGCTCGCGGCGTCGAACCAGTCCGGCTCGACGACGGGGCGGGAGGAGAAGTAGCCGCGGGGCTCGTCCGTCATCTGCAGCACGGCGCCCGCACTGTTGGCGGTGATCCACTGCGTGGCCTCCTGCGTCCCGCGATCCGCCACCATGATGGCCGCCTGCTTGAAGGCCATGTTGCCGGCGACGACGGTGCCGGTGTCCACCGAGCGCATGAGCGCCACGCCCGCCAGGGACATGGCCACCAGGACGATGAGGGCGATGAAGAGCACGAGGCCCCGCTCGCGGCGCGGGCCGGCGGGCTCTCGGGGGATGAAAAGGGCGGGAACGTGGGTCATGACGGGGTCCGGGCGAATTCGTCAGGAAACGATGGGGAACCACACCATGTTGCGGATGGGAACCACGACCTCGAAGGTGCGGTAGCGGTAGCAGCGCCATTCGTTCGGATCGGCGAAGGCGGCGCGGACGTCGAGATCGATGCCGGGGGGCGCCGCGCCCGGATCGGGGGCGACCCACTTGGGTAGCACCGTGGTCGTCTCGCACAGGCCCGTCGTCGGATCCGGCCGCTCCGGCGTCTGGCTGCGCGCGGTGACCACGAGGCGCACGGCGATGACACGGGACCACTCCAGGGGCGTAGCCGCCACCGGCATGCTGTCCGACCAGCTATCGACGTTGGAGCCGATCACGACGGCCGCATTGGAAGCCGCGGTCAGGGCAACACGCCCGTCGCCGTTGCCGTCGAAACCATACTGCGCCTGCAGCTGGACGACGCCGTCGGCCAGCACGGCGGTCGCGCCGGGAATGCCGGGCGTGAGGCCGTTGGTGGCCACGAGCTGGCTGTTCTGGATTTCGTAGGTGACGACCGTCGGCGCCGGGCCGAGGTTGTAGAGGCGCCCCCCGGTATTCGTCGCGGGGTTCCAGGCGTTGTAGGAGATGTTGTTCGGGGGCGGCAGGCCGCCGGGCCGGTTGAACTGCGTCGGCACGTTGGCGCCCTGGGAGTTGGTGTAGTTGCCGCTGTTGTGGATGACGTTGTCCGACTGGCCGGGCGTGCCGGGAACCCCGCTCACCTGCGCGAGCGTGCAGTCGCGCCCCTGCTCGGCGGCGATGACGAGGTCGCCCTCGCGGAAGCCGAAGCGGTTGTCGACCTTGTAGACCGCCGAAGGGCTCGGCATCGTCTGCAGGAGCTTCGACGGGGCCATGAAGAGGTCCGAGCTGCCGAAGGTGAGGCGGATCCGGTCCGGCGCGCCGGCGGCGCCGTTGGTGATTTCGACCGGCACCAGCCGGAAGCTGAAGGAGGCCCCGCCCGGCTCGTACCAGCCGTTGATGGGGCAGCCGAGCAGGGCCAGGTGGTTGAGGCCGTAGCCGGCCATGCGGATGTCGCGCTCGATCTGGAAGAGGCTGAAGCCGCCGTTCTGCTGCGCGTCGCTGCCGCCGGTCGTCGTGCGCTTCTGGCCCTCCGAGACGGCGAAGACCTGGAAGATCACCACCGTGGCGATGAGGCCGATCAGCATGCCCACCATCACCTCGACGAGGGTGAAGCCCCGGGAAGCGCGCGCAGTGGTCTGGGTTCTCATGGGGGGAATGTCCGTCTCAGGGGTCGCTGATGAAGGCGACGGCCGTATGGTTGCTCACGTCCACCGCCTCCGGCGCCTTCCACCGGATGGTGACCGTCACCTGGCGGCCGCCGGAAGCGGGGGTCACGATCGCCACGGTGGGGGGGAACACATTGCTCGAGGGCATGTTCTGGTTGACCTTGTTCACCCAGTTCTGTGCGGGGACGGATGCTCCGACGCCGCCGGCAACCGCGTAGCTGGCGACGTTGTCGTAATTGGCGCCGCGATCCACCCAGACCTGGCTGAGGATCTCGTTCGCGAGGAAGGAGGCCTCCGTGCGGTAGCGCGCGTTCGAGACGGTGCTCACGGAGATGGCCTGCATCGCGACCAGGGCGAGCACGCCGAGGGAGAAGATGAGGATGCCGATGAGGGCTTCCAGGAGCATCACGCCCTCTTGCTGGCGGAAAGTGGCTTTCATGAGTCCTCGCTCCCCTAGAAGCAGATCCGCGGGTCGCCCACGGCCACCACCTTGGGATCGCACATCCGGAGGGCCCCGCCCGCGGGTATGTCGATCTGCAGGGTGCGGCGGTCCGCGACCACGGGGATGAGCAGGTTGTCGATGGTCACTCGCGTGAGGGAAGGGGAAGCATCGGCATTCGGCACGACGCGGCCCAGCGCGCTGAAGGTGACGGTGTCGGCGCCGGCCGGCACGAAGACGACGCTGGCGTTGGCCGAACCCTCCTCCGCCGCGCGGCTTTGGATGGGTGTGCCATCCGGGTCGATGAAGAGGTTCACGCGCCACTGCGAGTTGGCCCCGCCATCCAGCCTGAACTGCACCGCGGTGTTGCGGCGGATCGCCTCGTTCCGGGCGGTCTGCAGGCCGTTCATGATGGCGTCGGAGGCCACCCGGATCTGGGTGTTCTGGATCCAGCTCTGGAAGGCGGGCATGCCGAGCGCCATGAGCACGCCGATGATCGCCACGGCGATCATCACCTCGGCGAGCGAGATGCCCGACTGGCGATGGCGCGGGTTCAGCACGAGCCCTTCCTCGTGACGAAGCAGGGCGCGGGCATCGCGGCGGGCTCCCAGCCGGCCTTGGTGGCGGTCGTCTGGCGCACGTTCTGCTCGTTGATCGTGAAGACGAAGTTGCCGACGCGACCGCGCGCGCCCGTGGCGGTGACGGTGTAGGTCTGCCCGAGGGAGCGGCAGTTGAAGTTGAAGAACTGCTGGCCGGCCGGGGCCGCGGCGCCGCAGTTGTCGAGGCCTGCGCCGTCGTAGGTGCGGTTGTCCTGGTAGAACTGCTCCATGCGCACGCGCATGTCCTGCAGGCCCGTGTGGCCCTCCACGAGCTGGCTGCGCAGGATGTAATCGGTGTACTGCGGGATGGCGATGGCGGACAGGATGCCGACGATCGCGACGACGATCATCAGTTCGATCAGGGTGAAGCCGGACTGTCTGTTCTTCATGGGTTCCTCCAGGACAATTCGAATACTAGGCACCCGGCCGTCGAGGGGCCAGCCGGCCCGACGGCTGGCACCCGAAGGCCGACGAACGGCTCTTCCCGGTGCCGGGCGCGCCGCTGACAGGGCAAGGCGTACCGGGCCTCGCGGAACGGGGCCCGGCCGCGCTATAATTCCCGGCTCGCCTGTCCAGATAGGCAGCAGGCAAGAAGTATTGCTGTTGTAGCTCAGTTGGTAGAGCAACTGATTCGTAATCAGTAGGTCGGAGGTTCGAATCCTCTCAACAGCACCAGCTTTTCCGCAAGGGCCCGGCCGCAAGGTCGGGCCCTTTGTTCCTTTCCGGCTCCCCGCCGTCCCGAAGGCGCGCGTCGCTACCTGAGGAAAAGCCGGTACGCGGGGTTGCGCGTCTCGTCCGTGTAGTCGTAGCCCAGCTCTCGCAGGAAGCGCCGGAACGCCGCGCGGTCCTTGTCCGGGACCTGCAGCCCCACCAGCACGCGGCCCACGTCGGCGCCGTGGTTGCGGTAGTGGAAGAGCGAGATGTTCCAGCCCGAGCCCATGCGCGCCAGGAAGTTCATGAGCGCGCCCGGGCGTTCCGGGAACTCGAACCGGTAGACCTGCTCGCCCCCCTGGTCCGGCGCGTGGCCGCCCACGAGATGGCGCACGTGCAGCTTGGCCATCTCGTTGTCGGAGAGGTCCACGGCCTTGAGCCCGGCGCGATCGAGCTGCGCGATGAGCCGGTCGGTCTCGTCGCGCCCGGAGACCGAGACGCCGATGAACACGTTGGCCTTGTCCGCGCCCGCGATGCGGTAGTTGAACTCGGTGACGCTGCGCTTGCCGAGCAGCTCGCAAAGCGCGCGGAAGCTGCCCGGCTTCTCGGGGATGGTGACGCCCAGGACCGCCTCGCGGTGCTCGCCGAGCTCCGCGCGCTCCGCGACGAAGCGCAGGCGGTCGAAGTTCATGTTGGCGCCGCAGACGATGGCGACGGCCGTGCGGCCCTTGTACCGGCGCTTCGCGAGCCAGCGCTTGGCGCCCGCCAGCGCGAGCGCGCCCGAGGGCTCCACCACCGTTCGCGTGTCCTCGAAGATGTCCTTGATGGCCGCGCACGTCTCGTCGGTGTCCACGAGCACCATCTCGTCGACGAGCTCCTGGCACATCCGGAAGGTCTCGCGCCCGACCTGCCGCACCGCGACGCCGTCGGCGAAGATGTTCACGTGCGGCAGCGTCACGCGCCGGCCGGCCTTGAGCGAAACCGTCATCGCGTTGGAGTCCATCGGCTCCACACCCACGATGCGCGTCGAGGGCGAGAGCGCCTTCACGTAGGCGGCGATGCCGGCGATGAGCCCGCCGCCGCCCACCGGCACGAAGATCGCGTCGATCGGGTGCTGGTGCTGGCGCAGGATCTCCATTCCGATCGTGCCCTGCCCCGCGATGACGAGCGGGTCGTCGTACGGATGCACGAAGGTGAGGCCGCCCTTCTTCGCGAGCGCCTTCGCGTGCTGCGCGGCCTCGTGGTAGCTGTCGCCGTGCAGCACGACCTTCGCGCCGCGCGCCGAGACGGCCGAGACCTTGATGCGCGGGGTGGTGACGGGCATCACGATCGTCGCCGAGGTGCCGAGCTTCTGCGCGCCGAGCGCGACGCCCTGCGCGTGGTTGCCCGCGCTCGCGCAGATCACGCCGCGCGCGAGCTGCGCCGGGGTGAGGTGCGCCATCTTGTTGTACGCGCCGCGCAGCTTGAACGAGAAGACGGGCTGCTTGTCCTCGCGCTTGAGCAGGATGTGGTTTCCCGTGCGCCGCGAAATGGCGGGCGCGAGCTCGAGCGGGCTTTCGATCGCCACGTCGTAGACGCGGGCCGCGAGGATCTTCCTGAGGTAGTCCGTTTTCATGTGTCTCCCAGCCCCCAAGAATACCAAGATATGATTCGTGCCATGGATCAGGACGCCCTCAAGAAACAGTGCGCCGAGGCGGCCCTCGCCTTCGTCGAGGACGACATGATGGTGGGCGTGGGCACCGGCTCGACGGTGAACCACTTCATCGCCGCCCTCGCGCCGTGGAAGAACCGCATCGCGGGCGCCGTCTCGAGCTCCGAGGCGAGCACCAGGCGGCTCAGGGACATCGGCATCGAGGTCCGGGAGCTCAACGGCACCGACGGGTGCGACCTCTACGTGGACGGCGCGGACGAGGTGACCGAACACCTCGCCATGATCAAGGGCGGCGGGGGCGCCCTCACCCGCGAGAAGATCGTCGCCCAGGCGAGCCGGAAGTTCGTGTGCATCGCGGATGCCTCCAAGCTCGTGCCCGTGCTCGGGAAATTCCCCCTGCCTGTCGAGGTGATCCCGATGGCGAGGAGCCTCGTCGCGCGCCAGCTCGTGAAGCTGGGCGGCCGCCCGGTGCTTCGCGAGGGCTTCGTCACCGACAACGGCAACGTGATCCTCGACGTGCACGGCCTCACGATCACCGACCCGGCCGGCCTCGAGTCGGAACTCAACCAGCTCCCCGGCGTCGTGACCAACGGCCTGTTCGCCCGCCGTCCGGCCGACGTGCTGCTGCTGGGCTCGCCCCGGGGCGTCAGGCGCCTGGACCGCGCCCGCTGACCGTCACGGCCCCGTCACATTGCCCCGATAGCATCGCCCAACGGCTGCGAAGCCGGATCGACCCCGCCAAGGATCCACCATGCCCATGAACACCCAGGAACACACCTCCAAGCGCTACGACGAGGAGCTCGAGACCGTCCGCTCGCGCGTGCTGCAGATGGGCGGGCTCGTCGAGACGCAGATCACCGCCGCGATCGAGGCATTGTCCACCGGGAACCTCCAGCTCGCCGACCAGGTGGTCGCCAACGACCACCGCGTGAACGCCCTCGAGGTGAAGATCGACGAGGAGTGCGCGCAGATCATCGCCCGCCGCCAGCCCGCCGCGCAGGACCTGCGCATGATCATGGCCGTGATCAAGATGATCACGGATCTCGAGCGCATCGGCGACGAGGCCGAGAAGATCGCCCGAATGACCAAGCTCATCTACGCCTCGGAGCGCCTGCTGCTGCCGCGCTTCGCC
>Ga0209254_10002175_pt1 | contig 17794 bp, 19 predicted proteins | sample FrelakmetDIP11DI_FD_187148 | JGI IMG/M metagenome (GOLD analysis project Ga0209254, IMG submission 187148) | Freshwater lake sediment microbial communities from the University of Notre Dame, USA, for methane emissions studies - DIP11 DI (SPAdes)... | ecosystem: Environmental > Aquatic >...
CATCTCGCCGCTCTGGACGAACACTTTCCGCACATGTCCGGAGGTCCTGAAGAACAGTTCCTTCTCCGTCACCGGGACGATGCGGCCCCCGAGGATGAGCTGCTTGGTGACTTTCCCGCGCGTCACGGCGTAGGTGGGCTTGCTCACCGTGACGGGCGTGGGGATGGGGGTCGGCGTCGGCTCTTCGCCCGCCTGGGGAGCGCTGGACGTTCGGCCCGCGGATAACACGTTGCACCCTGTCAGGATCAGCAAGACCAACAGCAGGGTAGCAAAAGTCGTGAAGCGCGGTCGGATTGCTGCTGTGTTCATTCTCGTCTCACCCTTATGCGCCATGCACACGCGCACGGCCTGCAGGCTGGTTCCAGGGGTATGCACCGCCCAATTCGCAGCACGCAGCACGTTTCACATTTCTGTGCATCGCACTCTTCAAACCTCATTCGAGTCGGATCGGGTACCGCCCGTAGCGCTTACCTGCTGCCAGGTAGGCGCGATAGTTGGCCTCTGGGATGGCGATGCTGTTATCAGGCCCCAGGATATAGCCGCCGCCCTGGGCCAGCAGGCGAATCCGTTCACGCACATCGGCAGCAACATCGGCCGGCGTGCCCCGGGTGAGAGCGCCCTGCGTACTCAGCCCGTCTTTGAAACAGAGCCTGTCGCCATATAGACGCTTCAGTTCAGCCTGATCGTTGGCCTGCTGCTGGATAGGATCCAGGATATCCACCCCCAACGCGATCAGGTCAGGCACTATCGGCATAATATGACCGCAGCTATGCATGCAGAACAGCAGGTCAGCCCCTTTGGCGGCGCCGACAATCCGGGCCAACTCGGGTTTGACCCGCCTGCGCCACATGGACGGCGAAATCATGAGGGAATTCTGAGAGCCATAGTCATCTTCGCCGCGAATGCCATCAATTCCCTGCGCCGCTACCCGGTGTATGACCGCGATCTGATAATCTGCAATGATGTGGAGAAGGCGGCCGACCGCCTCAGGCTGATCAGCCATTGCCATGAGCAGGGCTTCCATGCCCATCAGAAAATGCGCACGCGTGAATGGTAACACACCCATTTCCACGAACACGAGGTTGTTGGCGCGGTCAACCCCGTCGAAGATGCCCGCGCAGAGCCCTGGTTCGTCTGGGTTCGGGAAGGGGTAGCGATCCAAGTTGGAGAGATCCGCAAGGGGATGTCCTACAGCATAGGCCTGGACACGCGGCTCCCATTCGGCGCCAGGCGACCCACCACCCGCAAAGTGAACGCCCCAACGGTCCACGCCCTCACAGAAGATCAGATTCCCGTTCAGGTGCAGCCGGACCATGCCCGGAATCAGGCCATTCATCCGGCGTACAGGCACGTACGCCGGATCGTTGCGGTGGAGTACCCGCAATAGGTTTTCTTTGGGCGATAAGTTGGCACGCACCAGTGTACTCCCTTCGTAAATTGATGAGTGCGGATTGACACGCACGCCAATCCGCAATTCGCAATCCACAATTCGCAATCTGGGTGAAGTTACGCCACCAACGCTTTCGCCAGCCGGACGGCCGAGCTGGCATCGGGCGCGTAGCCGTCGGCGCCGATCTGCCTGGCGTAGGCGTCCGTCACCGGCGCGCCACCGATCATCACCTTCACCCGGTCGCGGATGCCGGCTTCGGTCAGCGCCTTCACCGTCGCGCTCATCGAGGGCATCGTGGTGGTCAGCAGAGCCGAAAGCCCGATAAGCTGCACCCCGCGCTCCTTGACGGCGTTCACGAACTTCTCCGGCGTCACGTCGGTGCCCAGGTCAACCACCTCGAAGCCGGCGCCTTCCAGCATCATGCCCACCAGGTTCTTGCCGATGTCATGCAGGTCGCCCTTGACGGTGCCGATGGCTGCCCGGCCGGCTGAGACCGATCCGCCCGCGGCCAGGTGCGGCTTGAGCAGCGCCAGGCCCGACTGCATGGCGCGCGCCGACACCAGCATCTCAGGCACGAAGTATTCGTTTTCCTCGAACAATCGGCCCACTTCGCCCATCGCCGCGATCAGGCCATCTTTCAAGATCGTGTCGGGTGCGATGCCTTCGGCCAGGGCCGCCTTCACACCGGCCTGCGCGGCCGGGGCGCTGCCTTCCAGAACTGCGTTGAAGATCGAATCGAGAGTAGCCATTTGTTCCTCCAGTGAAAATAGGTTAGGGCTGCTGAACATTGCGGATTGTGGACTGTAGATTGCGGAATTCTTTCTCGCCCCACATCAGTTCAATCCGAAATCCCAAATCGCCAATCCGAAAGTACACTGTGATTACACCCCTATCGGGTACGTTCCATATTCGTACAGCGTCTCGCGCATGGCGAGGAAGTTCTCCAGCTTGACGTAACGCGTCAAGCCCGCGCCCGAGGCCAGGCCGTAACCGCCGCCGGGCGCCAACTCCTTGATCTGTTTGCGCACCTCGGCGCGCACCGCCTCCGGCGTCCCCTGTCCATCTTCGAGGGTATAGCCCAGGTCCACGTTGCCGAAGATGGCGAGCTTCTGGCCATAGCGCCGCTTGAGGTCGTAGATGTCCATCGCCTTCGCCTCGATGGGGTGCAGCGCGTTGACCCCCAGGCTGATCAGGTCGTCCAACACTTGCCAGAGCCGGCCGGCGGAATGCGGGATATCGTTCACCAATGGAGGCGTACGGCCAAAGTTCGAAACCGCATGACCATGCCGCAGTAGATCGCGCAGTACATAACCGCCGACGCGGCCGCTGCCGCCTGTCACCAAGACTTTCATGCGGACGTCAATGGCCTCCTTGAGCCGCTAGCACCACGTCGAGCGATTTGCGCGCCTCGGCGATGGTGCAGAACACGGGCAGGTCTTGCGCCACGGCCTCGAGAAACTCGCGGTCTTCGGCGCGGAACATGTCATCGCGATCGGTGGCCAGTTCTTCCTGTTCCCACGCCTCTTTGGCCGCTTCATAGACCGACACGGTGCAGTGCTCCCAGCGCGCAAATTCGACGAGGATGACGCCGCTGGTGCCGATGAGTTCGATCTGGCGGCGGCGTGGCCGTTGGAAAAAATCCAGGTGCACGGTAGCCAGGCAGCGATCTTCAAAGCCCATCAGAATCTCCACCACATCGGGCGCTTCAATGCCGATGTCGCTGTAGGTTCCATGGAGCGCCTGAACCGAGCGCACAGGCTGGCCGGCGTACCAGAGGGCCAGGTCGATATCATGCATCAGGTCGAAGGCGCCGCCATGTTTCGCCGAAAACAGGTTGCGATAGTCGGGGCGGACGGCGGGCAAATGCTCGCCCATGAGGGCCCGTACCGAGACCAGCCGCCCCACCCGCCCTGAATCCAGATAGGCTTTGGCTTTGACCAATCCGGCGTGGTAGCGGAAGCACAGACCCACCATCACTTTCTTGCGCGCGGCCTCGGCCAGCGCCGCCAGATCGTCAATCCCCGCGATCGAATCGGACAGGGGCTTTTCGCTCAAGACGTGACAACCCGCGCGAATGGCCTGCGCGGCCATGGGGATGTGCATCTCCGGCGGGGTGCAAATGATCACCGTGTCCGGCTGGTCGCGGAGGCCGTCGCCATAGTTGGCGTGCAGCCGGACATCCGGAACCTGGGCGGCCAGCGACTGGCGCTGTTCCGCGGCCGGGTCGCAGGCGCGCAGGTCACGCACGCCCAGGCTCTGGAGCACGCGGGCGTGGCGCTTGCCGATGCTGCCACAGCCGGCGATGAGCACGCTGAGTTCGTTCCAGGGTTTTACCATGCCGTCATCCCTCCATCCACTGGCAGGTTGATGCCGGTGACGTAGGACGAAGCTTCGGAGGCCAAAAAGACCACCGCCCCCTTCATCTCTTTGCCGTCTTGCCCCATGCGCCCCATGGGCACCAGGTAGTTGTAGGCCTCGACGAACTTCTCGTCTTGCCGGCGCCAGAACCCGCCTGGGCTGATGCAGTTCACCCGGATGTGGTACTGGGCCAGCCAGCACGCCATCTCGCGGGTCATGCTGATGACGCCGCCCTTGGCCGCGACGTAATCAAGAGTTACGCCGCCCATGCGTGTGCCCTGATAGACGCGGTGATCTTTGCCGACCATGCCGGCCACCGAGCCGATATTGATGATGACGCCTTGTTTCGCCGGCTGCATCGCCTTGGCGACGACGTGCTTGGAACAGAGGAACACGCCGGTCAGGTTGACGCCGAGGGTGAAGTTCCATTCCTCGATCGGGCGCTGCTCCAGCGGCTTGTTGTCCGGCGTGCTGACGACGTTGCCGGCGTTGTTCACCAGGATGTCAATCCTGCCGAACTCGGCCAGCACCGCGTCGACTAGCGCACTCACCTGGTCCTCGTAGCGCACATCGCAGGCAAAGCCGACGATCCTCCGGCCGGCGCCCGGAACTGGGGGGCGTGCTATTTCCGCGGCGATTTCGCCCGCGGCTTTCTGCGCGGCTTCCAGATTGCGACCGGTGATTGCCACGTCCGCGCCCGCTTCGGCCAGCGCGCACGCCATGTCGCGGCCTAGGTTCCGCGCGCCGCCGGTGACTAGCGCAACTTTGCCGGTCAAATCGTACAACTGTTGAACGGTTGGGAAAGTCATAGTCACCTCAATGAGCTGATCTTGACAGCCGGCCCTCAGCGGGCGTATGCGGCATAATTGAAGGCTCGGAGGAAATCTATACAGCGCTGCCTCACGGCCCCGAACCAGGCATCGCGGCGCGGCGGGTTGGCGACAATGTTCAAACGAGGCCGGGCCTGACCGGCCAGCACTGTCTCGGGCAGCCAGCCGGCCGACACCAGCTCGCGCAACTGCGTCTCGCCAAAGATGCCTGGCAAGCTTTGCAGCACCTGGCGGGCTACTGCCTGGCCCCCGTGAACGGCCAGCGTCGTGTATACGTTGATCTTCACGAACCCGTCGGCGGGCAGCCGGGGCAGGTCCTCGGGTTTGACGGACGACGTGCCGTGCAGGCAGAGGATGGACCCCACGGCGGCGCTGATCTCCCGCGCGCGCTCGGATTGATACACGATCTGGTCGGCGGTGGCGCGGTGTTCAGTGCCCACGTTGGGCACGATGATGTCGACGCCGGTCTCGCTCAAAAACCGGCGAGCCTGCGCCACACTGGTGGGCTCGTTTTTGGAGCCGGCGCCCCCGGCTTCAAAGATCTCATCCACTGCGCCTTCGACCACCACCTGGCCCCGCACTTTGTCCACAAACGCGGCCGTCAGCCGCATATTCTCCTCAAACGGCTTCTCGCTCGCATCGCACATGATGGACGCAAATTGGCCGGCATACGCTTCCATGATATCGCCGTCGAGCCATGGAAAGCCATGATCCAGGTGAGGCAGCACCCGCAAGTGACGATAGGGGCTGTCTTCACTCATGAAGGCGTGCAGATCGCTAAACATCAGCCGGGTGCCCAGGCGCGGGTCGCCGCAGGCGGTGAGCAGCGTCATCTGGCCGCGGCCCGGGTAGCGCACGGTCCAGGCGGGGATGATGGGCAAGTCGTCGACGCCCATCTCGCGCCCGAGCTCAAGCGCCGCCGCCAGGATGGCCTCCAGCGTCTCGCGGTCTTCTGCACAAAACACAGGCAGCCCCACGCGCCGCTCGGCGGCTTCGCGGTAGATGTCTTTGACTTGGTGATAGTCGGTAATCAGTGGCATTTGGAATCCTCTCTTCGGGTTAGTGCATGAGGCTGCCGCCAGAAATATTGATCGCCTGCCCGGTAATGTAGGCGGCATCACCACTGGCCAGGAACACGGCGGTTTGGGCCACATCTTCGGGCAAGCACAGCCGGCCCATCGGGTTTTTGCCTTCCAGGTAGGGTTGAACGGCCTCGGGGGGCATGTTGCGCTTCCGGGCGTAGTCGCGGACGTGCTGCGCGTCCCACAGCGCTGTGAACACGACCCCTGGGCACAGCGCGTTGACCCGGATGCCCTCGCGGGCGAACTCCATGGCCAGTGACTGCGTCAGGCCGATGATGCCGAACTTGCTGGCGCAGTAGGCCGCATATTGGCTGTTGCCCGCTTTGCCGGATTGGGACGACATGTTCAAAATTACCCCGCGCCGGAGGGGGAGCATCTGGGCTAGCGCCACCTGGCAGCCGATGAACGTGCCCTTGAGATTGATGCGCAGGATCAGATCCCACAGATCATCCGTGCACTCCTGAAAAGGGATGACCCGCGAAATACCGGCGTTGTTCACCCAGAGGTCCACCGGGCCCCAGCGTGCGGCGATGCTGGCGGCAGCGCCCTCGACCGCCGGACGGTCGGTCACATCCATCCCCCAGGCCGCAGCCTGGCCGCCCGCGGCCCTGATTTCGGCGGCCACCTGTTCGGCGGCCTCGGGCTGCAGGTCAGTCACCGCCACGCGCGCCCCCTCCGTGGCGAAGGCCCGGCACATGGCGGCGCCGAGGCCGTTGCCGCCGCCGGTGACGACGGCGACTCTGTCTTGAAGTCTCATAGCTGCCACTCCGTCAGCCCAGCCGCAAGCCAGCCGCCGTCGGCGAACAGCTCGACACCGGTGACGTAGCTGGCGGCGTCTGAAGCCAGGAAGATCACCGGGCCCACCATCTCCTCCGGCTGACCCCAGCGATTCAGCATCGTCCGCGTGGCGCGCGCGGCGTTGGTGTGCGGGTCGCGGAAGCTCTGGTCGGTCATGTCAGTGTGGGTGTAGCCGGGGCAGAGGGAATTTACCCGGATGTTGTACTTGGCCCAGTCGGTAGCCAGCCCGCGGGTCAGGCCGAGCACGCCGCTTTTCGAAGCCTGGTAGGCGGGGTTGTTGGGGAAGCCCAACGCGCCGCCGATGCTAGAGATGTTGATGATGGCGCCGGCGCGCCGGGGGATCATGTCTTGTGCGACGAGTTGGCACAAGTGAAACATCGCCGTCAGGTTGACGGCCAGCGTGAGATCCCAGCTCTCGGCGGAGTAAGTCTCTGACGGCGCGGGCCGCGTAACGCCGGCGCAGTTGACCAAAATGTCGACGCGGCCGAAGGCGGCCACGGCGTGCTCCACCAGCGCCGCCCGGGCGGCGGGCGACGTGAGGTCAGTGACCACGGCCAGGCACCGGTAGCCGCGCGCGGTGATGGCTTGTTCGGTGTCGCGCAAGCCGTCTGCGAGCACGTCGGCCAGGGTTACGGCCACGCCCACCGAGGCCAGCCCTTCGGCGATGGCCCGGCCGATGCCCCGCGCCGCGCCGGTGACAATAGCCGATTTGCCGCGCAGGTTGAACAGCTGGTTGGCGTCAACAAAGTCGTTAGCCATGGCTAGTCCATCCTCATCCCGCCGTTAACGGCGATGATCTCTCCCGTGATGAATGACGCGTCCTCGGAAGCCAGAAAGGCCACCACTCGCGCCACTTCATCGACGGCGCCGAGCCGGAGCAGTGGAATGGTCAGCCGCAGCCGCTCCAAGCTTTCAGGCGTGTTAGTGCGCTCGTGGATGGGCGTCATGACGATACCGGGCGCCAGGCCGTTGACGGTGATCTTGAAAGGGGCCAGTTCCTTGGCCAGCGCGCGGGTGAACCCCTCCAGCCCGGCTTTGCTCGCCACATAGTGGGCCGAGCCGGGTCCGCCGCCGGTGCGCGCCGAGATGGAAGTGATGTTGATGATGCGCCCGCCGCCCAGCGACTTCATGCCCGGGATGACGGCCTTGGCGCACAGAAAGGGGCCGGTCAGGTTGATGCCCAGCACTTCGTGCCACACGGCCTCGTCCATTGTTTCCACTGGGGCCGGGTTGACGTTGTCGCCCGCGTTGTTGACGAGCAGGCTGACCGGGCGGCCAAAGTGCGCGACCGCCGACTCGACCGCGGCCCGCACCTGCTGGCCATCGGCGACGTCGGCTTGCACCGGCCAGATCTCTTGGCCGCGCTCTTTGAGCTTGGCTGTCAGGGCCTGGGCCCCGGCGCCGCTCTTGTGGTAGCAGCACGCTACGGCCGCGCCCAGCGAGGCCAGGCGCTCGACGACGGCGGCGCCGATCCCCGTGGCTCCGCCGGTGACAAAGGCCAGTTGGCCGCCAAAGGTGACCATTGGATCGTTGACTCCTTATGAGTAGTCGCGGTACCAGAAAGGATTCCAGTTGCGTGTCGGGCTAATGCCAGGCACGCTGAGCTTATGGATACATCAGCACCTTGAGCGATTGCTTGTTCTGCATCAGCGCCAGCCCGGCGTGGATTTCGGCTAGTGGCAGCCGGTGCGTGATCAGATATTCCCAGTCGATCTTACCCTCGGCCATCAGCGCCACCACCCGGGCCACATGTTCGGGCCGCGAATCAGAGGCGCCAACCACGCGCAACTCACTGTAGTGCAGGGCGCGGCTGTCGAGCGTGATGTCAGACGCGCCCTTGGGCAGGCTGGCGAAGAAGCTGATGGCGCCGCCTTTGCGGGCCAGGCCAATGGCCTGCTCGTGCGCCTCGCGGCTGGGCGCGCAGTCGATGACGACATCCGCGCCCAGCCCGCTGGTGCGCTCGCGGACTACCGCGGCCACATCTTCCTGGGCGCCATCAATCACGCGCACCTGGGCCAGCTGGCGCAGCAGCGACAGCCGAGGCTCGCTGCGCTGCACCACCATGACGTCCGAGGCGCCCAGCGCTTTGGCTAGCTCGGCGTGCAGTGCGCCCAATGGCCCGCCCCCAAGGATGACCACGTGGTCGCCTGCCTGCACCCCGGCTAGCTGCTGGGCGTTGAGGGCGCACGAGAGCGGCTCGCTCAGGGTGGCGGCCTCATCCGGCACGCGGTCGGGCACGTGGATGACGTTGCCGCCGGCCAGCGCCAGCGGTGGGATTGCGATGTAACGGGCAAAGGCCCCGTCGAAGTCGTAGCTGATGGGTTTTGCGTTGGGGCACAGATTGCCGAGGCCGCGCGCGCAGTAGGGGCAATTCCCGCAGGCGATGGTGGTGGCCAGGGTCACCCGGTCGCCCAGGGCGAAGCCGCGCACAGCGGCGCCCACATGGACGACGCGCCCCACCATCTCGTGGCCTAAGATGCGCGGCGGGTGACAGCGCGGATTGCCGATGGTGGCGAGCTTCAGATCGGTGCCACAGACACAACAGCCACCCACCTGCACAATCAGATTATCGTCAGCGGGCACCGGCTCCGGGCGGTCTTCAACCCGAATATCGCCAGGCGCATAGTAAACAGCAGCTTGCATGGGATCCCCTTTTTGGCGCGGCTCTGGCAAGGCCTACTGATGAGCGGCGGAAGCCTCCACAAAAGCGTCCAACTTCTGCTTCTCTTCGGCGGTGAGGGGCTGCAGCGGCGAGACCGGTTTGCCTGAGCCTAAGCCCAAGGCGGCCACCGAGTATTTGACGCCCGCGATCCAACAGGGCGCCAGCTTCGGCAGGTGAGAGCGCACCAAGAGAATGCGCTCTTGCAGGGTCGCCAGTTCGGCCTGGTCTTTCCTTAGCCCCGCCTCGTAGGCCCGCACAAAAGTCTTCGGTTCAAGATTGGCGCAGACGGGCACGATGCCCGAGGCGCCGCCCAGCAGACCGGCGGCGATATTCGGCTCTTCGCCCATGAACACCTTGAGTCCGAGCGGCGTCGCTTCGGCCATCAGGCGCTGGAAATAGGCGAAGTCCGCCGAGCTTTCTTTGCAATACTTGGTCACGCCGCGCCGGGTCAGCTCTACAATGACTTCGATGGGAATCTGGGAATTTACGGCCGAAGGGATGTTGTAGACGATCATGTCCATGCCCTGGGCGCTCTCGGCGCACTCGCTGAACAGCCGGAGGTGCTCGCCAGGCGACTGAAGCGTGTAGTAATAGGAGGGGGTGAGGACGAAGTACTTGAAGCCGATGTGGGCGAGGGCGTTGATCTTTTCTTTGACCCGCCGGGTGGAGGTGTCCATCACGCCGCCCAACAGGGGCAGCTTGCCGTTCACTTCATCGTAAGCAATTTCCACCATGCGCTGCCATTCGCTCGGGACCAGCAGCGGCCCTTCGCCGGCCGAGCCGCCGACAAAGAGGGCGTGGACGCCGGAGCCGATCAGCCGGCGCAGAATGCGGCGGAACGTCGCCTCTTCCACGCGGTCTTCATCATCCACAGGGGTGATCACAGGTACGATGACGCCAGCCAATGCCATGTTGTCCACTATGTTTTCTCCTCTCGGTTTTGATTAAGGTTTCTGATAAACTCGTAACTGCTCAGCCCACAGGCCAGAAACAAGGGCGGAATTGGGGCGCCCCAATTTCGCCGGTATTCCTGCATGCCTGGGCAGTCACATATATTCAGGGTATTCATAGGTTAGCCTGACGGCCATTACAACTGTCCATATTTCCAGCACGCGTCGCGGAAAGCCAGTAGGTTTTCATACGGCGTCCGCGGCGAGGTGTTACAGCTTGACGCAAAGATAAAGCGGCGCTTGGGGCCGAGCGAGGCAAACAGCGCCCGCACGTAGGCGTCAATTTGCTGCGCCGCCTGGGGCCCGGTGAGCTCTTGCTCGGGCGCCGCCATACCGCCACAGACGATGAGCCGGTCGCTCAGGGCGTGAGTTTCCGCCAGCGGCCAGTCGCCCAGCGGCGGCGGCGCCTGGCCTTCAACGCAGTCGATCTGCGCTTCCACGAACAGCGGCGCCAGCGCCTTGAGCTTGCCGCAGGCGTGGATAAACAGGTATTTGCCCCGCGCGTGAATCATGGCGGCGGCTTTCTGGAGCACCGGCAGGCAAAACTGCCCGAACCAGCGGGGCGGGTAGAAGAGGCTATCCAGGTTGTCGGGCACTTCAAACACCCACGTCCCTTTCTGGTCCACCACTTCTTCGAGATACTCCAGCGATTTCTGCTCATGGAGGCGGGCCAGCGCCAGCATCTCTTGGGGATGGTCGGTGATGAAGTAGCTCGCCGCCGTTTGGCCCGCTAGCCAGTGAAACTGCTTCAGGGGGCTGGGCAAGAGCTGGAAGATAATCAGGCCATCCTCGCCCACATGGTCGAGTCCGGCGCGGATCGCCCCGGGATCGGCCGGCCACTCGGTGTTTTCCATCCAATGGCGGATGGCGGGGTACTCCGTTTCAAAGTCTTTCCACCAGTGCTCGGACTCGAAGGGTGCGCCGCTCTCCGCGCGGTATTCCCAGACATGGGTGAGCGCGCCATGGGGGGTTTCCAGGCGCTCGTTCCGGATGAGGCCTTGGTCAAAGGCCGAAAACGACGCCCAGGGCGCTTTGCCGCCCGGCAGCCCGCCGGCGAACGCGACGGTATGCTCGCAGTTGTGATAGAGCGGTGGCGCCATGGGGCCATCGAACTTGGAGAAGATGTCGGCGCCCATGCCCCGCAACACGTCGACGGGGTTGGCGGCCGCGCCGATGGCGTGCGGCAAGGTGCCGTTGTAGTCGTTGACGTGATACCATTGCCAGATGTTTGGGGCGAACGGGACGCGGTCCGGCTTTTCTCCGGCCAGGGCCGCCAGGAGTCGCTCTTTCCCGGTCATACGGCCACCTTGACGACGATCTTTTTGACCGGCATCGGCTCGCCAGCCGCCAGCTTGGGCGCATGCGCATCACACGGGTAGAGCACCGCCAATTGACCCGCCGATAGCCGGACCGGCGTGACATCGGGCTCGGGGACGCGGCCCAGGCACGCGTCTTTGGCCTCATCGTAAGGGGTGTCCACCATCATCCGGTCGAGAATGGCCCAGCCGATAACTTCCTCGCCTGCGACCAGGTATTGGACATCCAGATACTTGCGGTGCGCTTCAAATTTCGGCGCGCCGCGCTGGGTGGTGTACGACTGGACCAACGCATACACCTGATCACCGTCGATCTCCACCCGCCCGTCGGCCAGCGCTTGCGAGCGCGTCTGCCGCAGAAACGCCAGGGCTTTCTGCAAGGCAGGGTTGAGGGCGATCTGTTCTGCGGCATGTTCTAAGTCGGTGACAATCACAAGGTGGTTCCTTTCGATAGAACTACAGGCGGATCGGGTACGATCCGTGCTCGAAGACGGCCTCCCGCATGGCGTTGAAGTTCTCGAGCGCGACATAGCGCGTAGCCCCTGCGCCCGAGGCCACCGCATAGCCGCCGCCCGGCGCCAGGTCTTGAATCCGCTGCCGCACTTCGGCGCGAATGGCTTGCGGGGTTCCCTCGCCGGCGACCAGCGTGTAGCCCAGGTCGATATTGCCGAACAGGGCCAGCTTCTGGCCATAGCGCCGCTTTAGTTCATAAATATTCATGGCCTTGGGCTCGATGGGGTGCAGCGCGTTGAGCCCCAGGGCGATCAGGTCGTCGAGCACCATCTGGACATTGCCGTCGGTGTGCATGATGAACGGCATGCCAGCCCCGTGCGCGATGCCGGCGAGCTCCTCGATCCAGGGGAAGAAGTATTTGCGCAGCACTTTGGGTGAGACCATCAGACCTTCGGTATAGGCCAGATCGTCGCCGTACCACACCGCCACCACGCGTGGCATCCGGATCAGGCGGCGCAGCACCGCGCACTGGATTTGCCCCACCTGCGCTGCCACCCGGGCCACGAGCTCCGGGTTATCCATGAGCGATAGGGAGAAATGCTCATACCCCATCAGCATCCAGGTGCGCGTGAAGATGCCGCCGACGCCGGTGATGAGGCCCATGCCGGGCGGCAGCACATCCAGCGCGACGTCGAAATGGGCGGTGTCCACGGTTTCCGGATTGGGCCAGGGAAAGTGATCCAAGTCCGCCAAAGTCTGCACCCGGCGGGCGCCAAAATTCCCCTCCGATTCGGTTTCGCGGTCCGCATCGTATTCCCAAGACATGGGCGTGCCGGTGGCCACGACGGGCGACATGCCGGGATATTCATAGTTGGCGCGCAGGTAAATGAAGTCAAAGCCGGCCGCCGCTTGGAAAGCGATGCGGTCGCGCACATCCCGAACTGGCCGCCCCATGAAGCGTTCCATGAGCTGTGTGTCCACCTGGAATTCGCCCAGGGGCACCCGGTCGGGCTCTTCGTGGCGGATGGTTTTGAGCAAACGCTGGTAGTCGGGTTTGATGTCCATGCTGGGGGTCCTCTTAGTGTGAGCGCAGGTCGTCTAGACCTACCTGGTATTGGGTCGCAATCGCCGCAATTTTGTCCCAGGTGGCGTCGGCGATAGTCACGCCAGCCTGCAGGTGCTGCAAACGCTGCGCGGCCTCTGGTTCGCCAGGGACCATCACCCGGTCGAACCCGGCGGCGGGTTTCACGCGCTTCAGACGGTCGAAGAGCCCGTCCACCGATTCGTAGAAATGGTCGGTCTCGGTGAAGTGCGCGGGGTTGATGGCGATGGCAAACGCGGCGTTGCCGCCCAACCCGTGTTTCACCACCCGGTCGGGCCGCTCTGAGCAGCCCGCCCCGGTGAGTGCGCCGCACAGCAGCTCAATGAGTAGCGCCAGCGCGTAGCCCTTGTGCCCGCCAAAGGGCAGCAGGGCGCCGCCTTCCATGAGTTGCCGGGCGATGGTGGCCGGGCGGCCCTCGGCGTCGACCACCCAGCCTTCGGGTATAGGCGAGTTCTGATCGGGCGCCAGCTCCACTTTGCCTGCAGCGACGATGGAAGTGGCATAGTCCATAATGAAGGGGGCATGGTTGCGCGCCGGTACGCCCGCCCCGATGGGGTTGGTCGACAGCACCCGCTCTGCGCCCCCGTAAGGTGCCATGAGGCCGCCCGTTCGGCCTCCGCTGGCCATCACAATGGCAATCAGACCTTCGCGCGCGGCCATTTCGGCATATTCTCCCAGCCGTCCGATGTGGCCGGCGTTCAGGATCCCGACGGCGGCAATGCCGTGGGCCTGCGCCTTCTCCATCGCCAGGCGCGTGGCTAGCTGCGCGGCCGGCTGACCGAAGCCCCAGTGCCCGTCGATCACGGCGGTGGAGGGCAAATCCTTGGTGACTTCGGGCCGGTTTTCCGGCTTGAGCCAGCCCGCTTTCACAAAGCCGTGATACATGGGGATGCGCAAAACGCCGTGCGACGCGATCCCGGCCAGGTCGCTGTCGACCAGGGAGCGCGCCACGCAGGCCGCGGTCGCCTCGTCCGCACCCCAGGCGCTGAAGATGCGCCGGCCAACGTCAAACCCCTGTGTCTCGGTCAAGGTCATGCTCATGTTTATGCTTATCTCCAGTGTTGCTCCGGCGGAGTGTCAACTCCGCGGCGCCTGATGGTCTCGGATTTGATACTCCGAGATAGGAAGCTCACTCTGCCGGACGTTGGCGGAGTGCCACCTCCGCCGCGTTCCAAGTCTCGGAGTTGGCGCTCCGAGACAGCCACCTAGCCAACCCGCATTGACTCTGTAGTCGTCCCCTTTACTCTTCTCTCAGCGCTTGGCCGGCCGGGACGGATATTTGGCGATATAGTCTTTGACCCGCTCGCGATAGTACACGAAGTTTTCCCAGGAAACATCCGGGGGCACCAGGTGATCGCAGCAGGGAATATAGCCCCCTTGAGTGAGCAAGGGCGGTAGCTTGGCCTCCAGCTCGGCGTCGATGGCGGCGCCGCCCAGCGCGATCTTGGTCTTGTCGATGCCGCCCTGGATCAGCAAGCGGGGAAAGGCCTGGCGCACTTTCACGATGTCCATCCCCGCCTGCGCTTCAAAGGGGTAGAGCCCGTTCACTCCGGCCCGAACGAAACCTGGGATCAGCCGGTTGCAGTCGCCGTCGGTATCGACGCAGATGACGTCCACCCCATGCGCGCGCAAGAAGCCGGTGAGCCGCCGGTAGTAGGGTGCCACGAACTCGTCAAACATCTTGGGCGAAATCAGCGGGCCGTTCTTGTAGGCCATGTCTTCCCAGAAATACACGAAGTCCAGGTCGACGTTGGCGACGACTTCTTCGAGCATGGCCAGCCACAGGTCGCAGAGACGGGCGTTGATGTTGTGTAGCAGGGCGGGGTCGTCGTGATACATCATCAAGTGCGGTTCCACGCCCAGCAATTCGCGCGGGGTGCTAAAGAAGCCATCGAGCACCAGGCCCAGCGGATAGTCGTGGTCGCGATACGTTGGCGCCAGGGCCGGCCAGTTGGCCGGAAAGCGCGCCAGGATATCGGCGGGCGCCAGCCCAAAGTGGTCGGCCTTCACCTGTTCCCAACTGGCGCGGTCGTGCACCGGTCCGGCCAGATAGTGGGGCACGCTGTCGCGGTCTTTGCGGTGCCGCATTTTGATGCCTTCGCCGCTGACGATCACAATCGACGTCTCATCCTCTTCGAGCACCACTTCGTGCCGTTGCGGGCAGAACCGCCACATTAGCGGCACACGGATGGTGCCCTCATCCAGGCTCAGGCGCCGGTGGATATCCACGTCGCGAAAGCGGAGAATGCTGGGGTTGGGCCCCGGGAGGGCTTCGGCATAGGCCATGGAGCCGGCGGGCAGGCCGGGGGGATGAGCGAATGAAGTGCGTTTCAGCCCTTCACCATACCAGCGCTCTACGGCGCCCACCCAATAAGCGAATTCCCAATCCAGTGTTCGAACGCCGGGCTCGAAGTGCATCACTGCCTGGAACCGTTCGCGAGAAGTCAACTCTGACATAGTGTCTCCATACGTTTGATGTGAAATAGTCATGCTGTGACGGTGTAGGTCAAGACATCAATGCCCATGAAACGGCGCAGGTACAACCGCAGTGTGACACCACTGATCTTGGCCAGGATGCGAGAGCACAAACCCTCGATGGTATGAGCCAGCGTATGTTCGACGGAACGCCCGCCTTCTTTCAGGATGTCAAAGGCCCCTTCGACGCGTTCGCGGACGCGGTTGAGCAACTGGTCAAAGGCGGGTGGGTTCTGGCTAAGTTGGTTTTCACGCTTGGTGGTCCAGATGTGGCGGCCGGTCTCCGCCCATTGCGCTTGCCATTCTTCGCCGATGAAGCCTTTGTCCGACCACACGTGGCTATTGGGCGGGAGGCTGTCTAGGATTTCGTCGGCGGCATCCCGTTCATCCGTGTTGGCCGGGATGAGTTCAAAGGCATAGGGCGTACCGTCGAGGGTGGTGAGCATTGCGAGTTTATAGCCGAAATACTTCATCCGGCGCGCCGCGCAATAGCCATACGCCGCCGATCCGAGAAAATCGCTCTGATGCTTGGTGCGTCGGTAGCCCACCGCAATGACAGGAGTCGTATCCAAAAGAAAATGGTTTTCCAACTGGACCCCCACTCGCTCGCCCAGGCCTGAAGGAGGGCATTGCGCAAGGCACCCAACTGACGCGCCCGGCGATTTTACTGGCTCTGTGTCAGAAGGTGCGGAAACAGGCGCAGGTAATTGGCGCGGACAAAGGCCACGTAGCGGCGTTCACTGGTGAACTCAAAGAAGTCAATGGCCAGCATCAGCGTTAGCATCTCACTATTACAGAAAGTAGGCATATCGCCTACGGTACGATGGACCAGATACCGACCTTTGCGTTGATACCAGGCATCCACCAGCACATAGGTCACAAGGAACAGAAGTTCGATAGAGATTGCCATCAGACACCTCCGATAGCTGACTGGGAAGGCGTCTCAAACTTAGTCGATTTCGGCTACTTTGTCGAGTAGATCAATCACGCATCAAACGTTCCATGCTTGTTCTCCTTGTTTGTCTATGGGACTCACGCTTCTTTTCAGCTCACTCTGCCAGGGGATACCGCCCGGCCGACAGTGCTTCTTCAAACAGTGCACAGACATTTTCCGGGGGAACATCCGGCTGAATGGCATGCACCGCCGATAAAACATAACCGCCACCCGGCCCCAGGTCTTTGATCCGACGGCGCACCTCGCGCCGGACGTCGTCCGGCGTGCCGAAGGGCAGCACATGCTGTGTGTCCACTCCGCCGCAAAATGAAAGCCGGCTGCCGAAATCCCTTTTCAGCCGGGCCGTGTCGCCCATGTTTTTAGCCGACACTTGCACCGGGTTGAGCAGGTCGACGCCGATCTCGATGAGGTCGTTGATGAGCGGATAGATGCTGCCGCACGAGTGATAAAAGACTTTCACCGGATGGTGCCGCTTGAGGGTCGCAATGATCTCGGCCTGATAGGGCTTGATCAGAGCGCGATACATCTTGGGCGACATGAGCGGCCCGTTCTGGCTGCCCAGGTCGTCGGCCATCACCACCACGTCGACGTACTCGCCGGCTTCTGCCATCAAGGCGGCCGCCATAGCGCAGGCCCGATCCGTCACCTGGCGCATCAGCGCGTGCGCAAATTCCGGCTCGGCGGCCAGCATGGTCAGCCAGGCCTCCAGGCCGAGCAACTGATGGCAAAATTCATAGGACATCAAGCCGGCCAAAACAATGCTGGCATAGCCGGCCGCGCGGATGGCCTGAGCCTTGGCCTTCATCCCCGCGAACCGGCTGGGGTGCGCCAGGTCGGGCCAGGGATGGCGCAGCGCCTGGTCGACGGTGGCATTGCGCAAAGGATATTGCATCATCTCGTAATACTGGAGGCCGGGCCGGCGCTGCCAGAGGGTGCCCCAGTCGTCAATCACCGCCTCATCCGGCAGAGTGCGAGCCAAGGTCGAAACGGCCGGCCCTGGCACCAGCGGCCGGAAGTCGGAACCAAAGCGCACCATCACCTCTTCGTCCAGCAAGGCATATTGAAAGAGACTGGACGACACCCTAGTCTCGCTGTGCACCCCCAGATGAGCCTTCAGGCGGTCATAGGCCGGAGCCAGCATGCTGGTGGCGCCCGAGCCGCCGATCATGATGGGCACCCGGTCGGGTTCTTCATGGTTCAAAGCACACAAGACACGTTCACGAGAAGTCAACATAGATCAGGTCCTCATTTCGCTAGAGCACCGGTCAAGTAATCGGATCCGCCTGGTTCTGGCGGTCAGCGTGACTGATAACGTGTAGGTTCTGCACCACAGCACACCGGCGCAGTCGGTATCATCAAAGCTGTGCCGGGCTTTCGGCAGTTTTCATTGCGCGGCCTCGACCCGGCCGACTGCGAATGGTGC
>Ga0209254_10002176_pt1 | contig 17787 bp, 15 predicted proteins | sample FrelakmetDIP11DI_FD_187148 | JGI IMG/M metagenome (GOLD analysis project Ga0209254, IMG submission 187148) | Freshwater lake sediment microbial communities from the University of Notre Dame, USA, for methane emissions studies - DIP11 DI (SPAdes)... | ecosystem: Environmental > Aquatic >...
CCGTTGCTCGCGGCCTTCAACGTGCCGGCGACGATCGCGGGCGTGCCGGTTCTCTACGCCTACCTGTTCGCCGCCTGGCTCGTGCTCATCGCCGCGCTCTTGGCGGTGATGCGGCGCTCGTGACGGCAGTGCCCGAGCCCGCGTCGGGGCGCTGATGCTCTCCCCGTACGCGATCGCGGCGATCTCGGCGCTTTACCTGCTCGCGCTGTTCGCGATCGCGTACTGGGCCGACCAGCGCGCCGACCGCGGCCGCAGCGTCATCGCGAATCCGTTCGTCTACGCGCTCTCGCTCTCCGTCTATGCGACGTCGTGGACGTTCTACGGCTCCGTGGGGCGCGCGGCGAGCGACGGCGTCGGCTTCCTGCCGATCTACATCGGGCCGACGCTGGTCGCCTGTCTCTTCTGGGTGGTGCTGCGCAAGATGGTGCGGATCAGCAAGGTGAACCGCATCACCTCGATCGCCGACTTCATCGGCGCGCGCTACGGCAAGAGCGCGGCTCTCGCGGCGCTGGTCGCGGTGATCGCCGTGATCGGCATCGTCCCTTACATCTCGCTGCAGCTCAAGGCGGTCTCGGCGAGCTTCGCGCTGCTCGCGCAGTCGCAGGGCAGCACGCCGCTCATCACCGACAAGGCGCTGTGGGTGGCGCTGCTCCTCGCCGCTTTCGCGATCCTCTTCGGCACCCGGCACCTCGACGCGTCGGAGCGCCACGAGGGCATGGTCGCGGCGATCGCGTTCGAATCGCTCGTCAAGCTCGGCGCGTTCCTCGCCGTCGGCGCGTTCGTGACCTTCGGCCTGTTCGACGGCTTCGGCGACCTCTTCGCGCGCGCCGCCGCCGAGCCGCGCACCGCGCCGCTGCTCGTGCCGTTCGACCGCATCCGCTACTCCGACTGGACCTGGCTCGTGCTGCTGTCGATGTTCGCGGTACTGCTGCTTCCGCGCCAGTTCCAGGTGGCGGTGGTCGAGAACGTCGACGAGCGGCATCTGCGGCACGCGAGCTGGATGTTCCCGGCGTATCTCTTCGCGATCAACCTCTTCGTCCTGCCGATCGCGCTCGGCGGCCTGCTCGTGTTCCGTGGGACCGCCGTCGATGCCGACACCTTCGTGCTCGCGCTGCCGCTCGCGGGCGACGTGCCGCTGCTCGCGCTCCTCGTCTTCATGGGCGGGCTCTCCGCCGCCACCGGCATGGTGATCGTCGAGACGGTGGCGCTCTCGACCATGGTGTCGAACGACCTCGTCATGCCGGCGCTGCTGCGCGTGCGCGCGCTGCGCATCGCCGAGCGGCCCGACCTGACGCGGCTGCTGCTCACCATCCGGCGGCTTGCGATCGTGCTGATCCTGCTCCTCGGGTACGCCTACTTCCGGTTCGCGGGCGAGGCTCACGCGCTGGTCGCGATCGGCCTGATCTCGTTCGCGGCGGTGGCACAGTTCGCCCCGGCGATCCTCGGCGGCCTGTACTGGAAGGGCGGCACCCGCGCCGGCGCGTTCGCGGGGCTCGCGTGCGGCTTCGCGGTGTGGGCCTACACCCTGTTGCTGCCCTCGTTCGCGCGCTCCGGATGGCTGCCGCGCGGCTTCGTCGAGAGCGGTCTGTTCGGCCTCGCGTGGCTCAAGCCGTACGCGCTCTTCGGCGTCACCGGCCTCGACACGATCACGCACGCGATGATGTACTCGATGCTCGCCAACGTCGGCGCCTACGTGCTGGTGTCGGCGTTCGGGCGACCGAGCGGCGCGGAGCAGGCGCAGGCGGTGGCGTTCGTGGACGTGTTCCGCGGCGACGGCGAGGTGGCCCGCTTCTGGCGCGGCGAGACCACGGTGGCGGACCTGCGTGACCTGCTCGCCCGATTCCTCGGCGCGGCGCGTGCCGAGGAGGCGCTCGCCGCCTACGCCGAACGGCGCGGGCTGACGCTGGCGGCCCTCGCCGCCGAGCCGCAGCTCGTCGAGCACGTCGAGCGCACCCTCGCCGGCGCCATCGGGGCGGCGTCGGCGCGCGTGATGGTGGCGTCCGTCGTCAAGGAGGAGGCGATCGGGCTCGACGCGGTGATGGACATCCTCGACGAGACCTCGCAGGCGATCGCGACCTCCAAGGCGCTGGAGCAGAAGCGGCGCGAGCTGGAGGCGGCGACTGCCGAGCTGCGTGCCGCGAACGAGCGCCTGCAGGAGCTCGACCGCATGAAGGACGACTTCGTGTCCACGGTGAGCCACGAGCTGCGCACGCCCCTCACCTCGATCCGTGCGCTCGCCGAGATCCTCGCCGACAACCCCGACACGCCCGAGGTCAAGCGGCAGCGGTTCGTCGGCATCATCCTCAAGGAGACCGAGCGGCTCACCCGGCTGATCAACCAGATGCTCGACCTGGCGAAGATCGAGTCCGGCCGGGCCGAGTGGCGCGCCGAGGCGCTCGATGTCGGCGAGCTCGTGCACGAGGCGGAAGGTTCGGTCGATGCGCTCTACCGCGAGAAGGGAGTGCGCCTCGAGACCGAGCTTCCGGACGAGCTGCCGGCGGTGCGGGCCGACCGCGATCGCTTGATGCAGGTTGTCCTGAACCTGCTCTCCAACGCAGTAAAATTCTGCGCGCGGGATCGCGGCGTCGTACGCGTGCGCCTCATCGCCGAGGCCGATCGGGTCCAGGTGGACGTGATCGACAACGGCGTGGGCATCGCGCCCGAGCACCACGAGCGGATCTTCGAGAAATTCCGCCAGGTGGGCGACACGCTCACCGACCGGCCGCAGGGCACGGGGCTCGGGCTGCCGATCTCGCGGCAGATCGTGCGCCATCTCGGCGGCGAGCTGTGGGTGGAGAGCGACGTCGGTCGCGGCGCGACGTTCAGCTTCACGCTGCCCGTTGCGGCGACGATCGCACGGAGCCCGGCCAAGGAGGAGGCATGAGCAAGAAGGTCCTGATCGCCGACGACGAGGCGAACATCGTCACGTCGCTCGAGTTCCTCATGGAGCAGTGCGGCTTCGACGTGCGCGTCGCCGTCAACGGCCGCGAGGCGCTCGAGCTGGTGCAGAGCTTTCGTCCCGACCTCGTGCTGCTCGACGTCATGATGCCGGAGAAGAACGGCTACGAGGTCTGTCAGGCGGTGCGCGCCGACCCGGCGCTCGCCGACACCAAGATCGTCATGCTCTCGGCGAAGGGGCGCGACATCGAGGTGGCGAAGGGGCTCGAGCTCGGCGCCGACGCGTACGTCACCAAGCCGTTCTCGACGCGCGAGCTGATGGCGAAGGTGAAGGAGATGCTGGGTGCGTAGCGCCGAGGCGAGCGTTCAACCGCAAAGACGCTAAGAACGCAAAGGGCCGCAAAGACCTGATGGCTGGAAACGGCGCCACGCAGGGCATCACTCTCGTTTCTTGCGGGGTATCCCGCGGCGTGCCGTGCTCCCCTTTGCGAGTCTTTGCGTCCTTGGCGCCTTTGCGGTGAGCGCGACCTTTCCATGACCTGGCGCCAGCCGCTCCTCGTCGCGCTCGTCGCGCTCGCCTTCGCTGCCGTTGCCGGCTTCGCCACCTGGGGCGACTTCTCCACGGCCGAGCGCGAGCAGGCGGCCATGCTCTTCACCGGGCAGCGCCTCGGGCTGCTCGTGATGATCGCGCTCGCCGCTGCCGGCACGCTCGCCGCGATCGCGTGGCGCCAGGCCGAGGCGACGCTCGGCGCGGCGCGCAAGCTCGCGGAGTCGGTGCGGACCGTGGTCGCCTCGAATGCGGCGCACCGCGCGACCGCGGTCGGGGCGCCGGAGATGGTCGAGCTCGCCAACGCGGTGAATACGCTCGCCGAGGACCGGGAGCGGCTGCGGACCGAGATGGCGGAACGGGCCGCGGCGGCGCGCGCCGACATCGAGGAGGAGAAGAACCGGCTCGCCGCCCTCATGTCGGAGCTCTCCTCGAGCGTGCTCGTGTGCAACCTCGAGGGCAGCGTGCTCCTCTACAACGGCGCCGCGAAGCGCCTGCTCGGCGGGGCGGACGGGTCGATGATCGGTCTCGGCCGATCGGTGTTCGGCGCGCTCGACCGTCACGTGATCATGCACGCGCTCGACTCGCTCGAGCGGCAGATCGCGAAGAACGAAGGCCAGCCGCAGGCGCAGTTCGTGACGGCGGGACGGGACGGCGGCCTGGTGAGCGTGAGCGTCGCGCCGGTGCTCACGCACGACGAGTCGGGGGCGCCGACGCTGAGCGGCTACGTGCTGCTCCTCGGCGACGTCACGCAGAAGGTGGAGTTCGGGCAGCGCCGCGACGCGCTGCTGCAGACGCTGACCGAGTCAGGGCGCGCGGCGCTCGCCAACATCCGCGCCTCGATCGAGAACCTGCTCGAGTTCCCCGACCTCGGGATCGAGAAGCGCGCGCGGTTCAGCGCCATCATCCGCGACGAGGCGCTCAAGCTCTCCGCGAAGCTGGACGAGGTCACGCGCGAGTTCTCGCAGGTCAAGCAGTCGGAGTGGTCGGTCGAGGAGATGCGCGCCGAGGACCTGATCGCGGTGGCGCGCGCACGCATCGAGAGCCGGCTCGGCCTGCTCACCAAGCTCGAGGAGGTCGCGCCGGAGCTGTGGCTCAAGGTCGACAGCTTCTCGATCGCGCAGGCGATGTCCTATCTGGCCGCACGCCTGAAGGAGGACTTCGACATCCGCGAGGTGCGCTTCCGCCTCACCGAGAATGCCCGCCACGCGCAGCTCGACCTGCTCTGGCGCGGCGCGCCGCTCTCGGCCGAGACCGTCTTCACCTGGGAGAACGACGCGCTGCACCTCGGGGGCGAGCCGAGCCCGCTCACCGTCCGCGACGTGCTCGAGCGCCACGGCGGCGAGGGCTGGTACCAGCGCGACCTGCCGCTGCAGAGCGCGTACTACCGCTTCGTGCTGCCGCTCGGGGTCGCTCCGCAGCACGCGAAGTTCGCGAGCGCAGTCGGCAGCCGGCCGGAGTACTACGATTTCGATCTCTTCCGTGCGCGCGGGGTCGCGAGCAAGCTCGACGACCGCGCGCTCGCCGACCTGACCTACACGGTGTTCGACACCGAGACCACCGGCCTCGATCCGCGCGCGGGCGACGAGATCATCTCGCTCGGCGCGGCGCGCATCGTGAATGGCCGACTGCTCTCGGGGGAGAGCTTCCAGACCCTCGTCGACCCGCGCCGGTCGATGTCGCCGGAGTCCGTCGCGGTGCACGGCATCACCTCCGACATGCTCGAGGGGCAGCCGGTGATCACCGAGGTGCTGCCCCGCTTCCATCGCTTCGCGTCGGGGACGGTGCTCGTCGCCCACAATGCCGCGTTCGACATGCGCTTCCTCGCCATGAAGGAGCAGGCGAGCGGCGTGGCCTTCGACCAGCCGGTGCTCGACACCCTGCTGCTTTCCGCGGTCGCCCATCCCGGACAGGACACGCACAGCCTGGAGTCGATCGCCGAGCGTCTCGGCGTGCCCGTCGTCGGCCGTCACACCGCGCTCGGCGACGCGATGGTTACCGGCGAGGTGTTCCTGCGACTGCTGCCGCTGCTTGCCGAGAAGGGCGTGCGCACGCTGCGCGAGGCGCGCGAGGCGAGCGAGAAGACCTACTACGCGCGGGTCACGTACTGAGAGAGGCCGAGTCCCCGGCGGCGTTCGTCGGGCTGTGCGCCCGGGTGCCTCGATCGCGCCGGAGGCTGTGCGCGCGTGGGCGAAGGACCGCCTCGGAAAGACCCAGCGGATCGCGATGCTCCGCGTTGGTCGACGTGCTGCCGCGGAGCGCCATCGGCAAGGTCGTGAAGCGCGAGCTGCGTGCGTCGTGACGGCAGGCGCCGAGGGCTGAACGACGCGAGCTCCGGGATCGTCGCCGCCTCGAGGATCGCCACCGGGAGCGTCGCGTGCTTGGGCTGCCGCGCCGACCCGGACGTTTCCTGCTTCGTTGGCTGCGGCGATCTCGGCTATAGTGCCGCGCCCTCCCGCCTCGCCCACGCGCCGCCCCACGCCATGGAATGGCTCGCCGACCCGAACGCCTGGATCGCGCTCGCGACGCTCACCGCGCTCGAGATCGTGCTCGGGATCGACAACATCATCTTCATCTCGATCCTCGTCGCTCGGCTCCCCGAGGCCCAGCGCAACACGGCGCGCGTGGTGGGCCTCGGCCTCGCGATGGGCACGCGCATCCTGCTGCTGCTCTCACTCGCCTGGATCATGTCCCTCACGCGGCCGCTGTTCGAGCTGCCGGGCGTGCCCGGCGTTGACTTCGCCGGCCGCCACATCTCCGGCCGCGACCTGGTGCTGATCCTCGGCGGTCTGTTCCTGCTCTGGAAGAGCGTGCACGAGGTCCACAACTCGCTGGAGGGCGAGGAGCAGCAGGAGGGCGGCGGAGGGGGCCGCGCGCACGCGACGTTCACCTCGGTGATCGTGCAGATCGCCATCATCGACATCGTGTTCTCGCTCGACTCGGTGATCACCGCAGTCGGCCTCGCCGACCAGGTGCAGGTGATGGTGATCGCGATCGTGATCGCGGTCTTGGTGATGATGTTCGCGGCGAAGCCGATCGGCGAGTTCGTCGACCGGCACCCGACGATCAAGATGCTGGCGCTCTCGTTCCTGATCCTGGTCGGCTTCGCGCTCGTCGCCGAAGGTTTCGAGTTCCACATCCCCAAGGGCTACATCTACTTCGCGATGGCCTTCTCGGTCGCGGTGGAGATGCTCAACCTGCGTGCGCGGGCGAAGCGGGCGCCGGTCAAGCTGCGGCGCAGCGGCCCCGAGGACGGCAGGGTCTAGAACGGGCGCCCTCCTTGCTGCGCGGCGCCGGGTCGCCGCGCTTGACATAGGTCAAGTGCGGCGCAGGTCGACGGTCGCGACTGTCCGCTCCGCTATAATGGCCGACACCTGCAAAGGGCGGATTCGATGCAGCTTTTCACCCTCGGGCTGAACCACACGACGGCGCCGGTCGCGATCCGCGAGCGCGTCGCCGTGGCCGGCGAGGGGCTGCGCGAGGCGCTGAGCGAGCTGGTGCGCGCGCGTCCCGCGCAGGAAGCCGCGCTCATCTCGACCTGCAACCGCACCGAGCTCTATTGCGCCGCCGGCGAGCCGAACCAGGCGCTCGCCTGGTTCTCGGACTATCACCGCCTCGACTCGGGCACGCTGCAGCCCTACGTCTACACGCTTCCCGAGCGCGAGGCGGTGCGGCACGCGTTCCGCGTCGCCTCCGGGCTCGACTCGATGGTGCTCGGCGAGCCGCAGATCCTCGGGCAGATGAAGAGCGCCGTGCGCGCCGCCGAAGAAGCGGGGACGATCGGCGCGCTGCTGTCGCGCCTCTTCCAGCGCTCCTTCGCGGTGGCGAAGGAGGTGCGCACCAACACCCGCATCGGCGCCAACGTGGTGTCGATGGCCGCCGCTTCGGTCAAGCTCGCGCTGCGCATCTTCCCGTCGATCGCGAAGCAGAAGGTGCTCTTCATCGGCGCCGGGGAGATGATCGAGCTCTGCGCCACGCACTTCGCGGCACAGAACCCGCGCGGGCTCGCAGTTGCCAACCGCACGCTCGAGCGCGCGGAGCGGCTCTCGCGTCGCTTCGGCGGCCAGGCGCTGCTGCTGCGCGACCTGCCCGAGCTGCTGCCCGAGTACGACATCATCGTCTCCTGCACCGCGAGCTCGCTGCCGATCATCGGCAAGGGCACGATGGAGCGCGTGATCAAGGCACGCCGGCACCGGCCGGTGTTCATGGTCGACCTCGCCGTGCCGCGCGACATCGAGCCCGAGGTCGCGGGCATGGACGACGTCTTCCTCTACAGCGTCGACGATCTCGGCGCGGTGGTGCGCGAAGGCATGGACGCGCGCGCGAGCTCCGTCGAGCAGGCGGAGGCGATCATCGACTCGCAGGTCGGGCAGTTCCTGCACTGGCTCGAGTCGCGCGACATGGTGCCGCTCATCTGCTCGCTGCGCGACCACGGCGAGGCGGCCCGCGCGCACGAGGTCGAGCGCGCGCTGCGCCGCCTGCAGCGGGGCGAGGAACCCCGCCAGGTGATCGAGGCGCTCTCGCACGGCCTCACCAACAAGCTGCTGCACGCGCCGACACAGGCGCTGCACGACGCCGGCGGCCCGGACCGCGACGAGCTGGGGAGCCTGCTCGCGCGCGTCTTCCAGCTGCGCGGCGAGCGTTAGCTCCGCTCCCGTCGTCCGTGCGGGGCCGCGTGCGGCTCCCGCGGCTGCCACTTTTTCCGATCGAGCCAAGCCATGAAGCCGAGCCTCGGCGCCAAGCTGGAAAGCCTCACCCGCCGCCTCGGCGAGATCGACGCCGCGCTCGCCTCCGAGGCGGCGACGCGCGACATGGACGCCTACCGCAGGCTCACGCGCGAGCACGCGGAGATCCAGCCGGTGGTGGAGCGCTACCGCGAATGGAAGGCGGCCGAGCGCGACGTGGCGACGGCCACCGAGATGCTCGCCGATCCGGAGATGCGCGAATTCGCAGAGTCCGAGGCCGAGCAGGCGCGCACGCGCATGGGCACGCTCGAGGACGACCTGCAGCGCATGCTGCTGCCGAAGGATCCGAACGACAGCCGCAACATCTTTCTCGAGATCCGCGCCGGCACCGGCGGCGAGGAGTCGGCGCTCTTCGCGGGCGACCTGCTGCGGATGTACTCGCGCTATGCGGAGCGTAACCGCTGGCAGGTGGAGATCATCTCCGAGAGCCCGTCGGACCTCGGCGGCTACAAGGAGGTGATCGTGCGCATCGCCGGCGCCGGCGCGTACTCGAGGCTCAAGTTCGAGTCGGGCGGGCATCGCGTACAACGCGTCCCCGAGACCGAGGCGCAGGGGCGCATCCACACCTCGGCGTGCACGGTGGCCGTCATGCCGGAGGCCGACGAGGTCGGCGAAGTCGCGCTCAACCCTGCTGAGCTGCGCATCGACACCTTCCGCGCGTCGGGCGCCGGCGGACAGCACGTGAACAAGACCGACTCGGCGGTGCGCATCACGCATCTGCCGACCGGCATCGTCGTCGAATGCCAGGACGACCGCTCGCAGCACAAGAACAAGGCGCGCGCCATGTCGCTGCTCGCCGCGCGCATCAAGGACATCCAGGCGCGCGAGCAGCAGCAGAAGGAGGCCGCGCAGCGGAAGTCGCTGATCGGCTCCGGCGATCGCTCCGACCGCATCCGCACCTACAACTTCCCGCAGGGACGCGTCACCGACCATCGCATCAACCTCACGCTCTACAAGCTCGCGCAGGTGATGGACGGCGACCTCGAAGAGCTGCTCGCGGGACTGCAGGCCGAGCACCAGGCCGAGCAGCTCGCCGCGCTCGCGGAGGAGGCGGCGTAGCCGCCTTCAGCCGGCGAGCATGACGCGCCCTGTGCAGCAGCTGGCGTGACCACGCCCGCAGAACTGGTCGCGGCGAGCGGACTGCCGCGGCTGGAAGGGGAGGTGCTCATCGCGCACGCGCTCGGCGCGCAGCGAAGCTGGTTGACCGGGCATCGCCACGATCCTCTTGCGTCCGAGCAGGTCGGCGCCTGCGAGTCCCTGCTCGCGCGTCGTCGCGCCGGCGAGCCCGTGGCTTATCTCGTGGGCGGGCGCGAGTTCTTCGGTCTCGATCTTCGCGTGACGCCGGCGGTGCTCATCCCGCGGCCGGAGACAGAACTGCTGGTCGAACTGGCGCTCGCCGAGCTGGCGCGCGTGCCGCACCAACGGACGCCGCGCGTGCTCGACCTCGCGACCGGCTCCGGCGCCGTGGCCATCGCGATCGCGGTGCACGCGCCCCGGGCGCAGGTGTTCGCGAGCGACCTGTCGCCGCAGGCGCTCGCGATCGCCGTGGACAACGCCGCGCGCCACCGGGCGCGCGTGGACCTGCGCCAGGGCGACTGGTTCGCGCCGTTCGCCGGCGAGCGGTTCGCGCTGGTGGTCGCGAACCCGCCCTACGTCGCCGCAGCGGACCCCCATCTCGCGCAGGGCGACCTCGTGCACGAGCCGCGGCTCGCGCTCGTCGCCGGCGCGGACGGTCTCGAGGCGATCCGTGCCATCGTCGCGCAGGCGGGTGCGTACCTCGAGGAGAGCGGGCTGTTGCTGCTCGAACATGGCCACGAGCAGGGCGAGGCGTGCCGCGCGCTCCTGCACAGCGCCGGATTGGCCGAGGTGAGCACATGGTGCGACGCGGCTGGCCACGAACGGGTGAGTGGAGGGCGCTGGGGCAACGTGGGCGGGCCAGCCGCACGGCGTTGACCCCCCGCGGGACGCACGGCATAATTTCCGACTGATTTTGTCGGAATTCTGGAAGAGGACATCCCGCGATGAGCGTGCAAGAGAAGATCAAGCAGACGGTGATTGGCAGCCCCGTGGTGCTCTACATGAAGGGCACGCCGGACTTCCCCCAGTGCGGCTTCTCCGCGACCGCAGTGCAGATCCTGCGCGCGTGCGGCGTCGCGGAGTTCGCGTCGGTGAACGTGCTCGAGGACGCCGAGGTGCGCCAGGGCATCAAGGAGTTCGCGAACTGGCCGACCATCCCGCAGCTCTATGTGAACGGGGAGCTCGTCGGCGGCTCGGACATCATGCGCGAGATGTACCAGGCCGGCGAGCTGCAGAAGCTGCTCACGCGGCGGGCCGCCTGATCGGGCCGCCTGATCCGGGCGCCGCACGTTCGCCTACGCCGCGACGGCTGCCCGCGCGGCGCAGGCGGCCGGAGGGCGTTGACCCAGCGGCCTGGTTCGAAGGCGAGCCGGGCGGGTCACAGCGGGAACACGAGGCAGGTGGTGGTGCCATGCGCGTACAGCTTGCCGTCGTGGCCAAGGAGCCTGCCCTCGGCCGAGGCGACGCGGGCGCCGAAGGTGAGGACGCGGCCTTCGCCGCGCATCGGTCCGGTCGCGATCGAGATCGGCCGCGCGTAGTTCACCTTGATCTCGATAGTCGAGTAGCCCTGCCCGGCGGGGAGCGCGCTGTGCACCGCGCAGGCCATGCACGAGTCGAGCAGCGTCGCGGCCCACCCGCCGTGCACCGTGCCGATCGGGTTGTAGAAGCCGTGCCGCGGCTCGCCGATGAGATCGACCTCGCCCTTCTCGATGCGCACGAAGGCGAAATCGAGTGTCTCGGCGATCGGTGCGTACGGCAGCCTTCCGTCGAGCAGCGCACGCAGGAAGTCGAGCCCCGACATGCTCTTCAGCACGTCGAGGCCGCAGACCCCCGGCCCCTTGACTGCGGTGCGCTCGCGCGCCGCGCGGTACTCGGCCTCCCAATGCGCGCTCGTCATCGGCCCTTCAGTGCAGCAGTTGCGACATCAGCCGCTCGGCCTGCGCGACATAGCCGCCGCCGAAGAGATTCGCGTGGTTGAGCACGTGGTAGAGGTTGTAGAGCGGCTTGCGCGCCTCGTAGCCCGGCGCGATCGGCGACACCTCCACGTAGCCCGCGTAGAACGCGCGCGGAAAGCCGCCGAAGAGCTCCGTCATCGCGAGATCGACCTCGGCGTCCCCCACGTACACCGCGGGATCGAACACCACGGGCTCTCCGGAGACGAGCGCCCCGGCGTTGCCCGACCAGAGATCGCCGTGCACGAGCGCCGGCTTCGGCGCATGTCCGGCGAGCAGTGCGGGAAAGCGTTCGAGCAGGCGCGCACCGAGCGTCTGCAGCGAATCGCCGAGCGCGTTCCGCTTCGCGAGCTCGAGCTGCGGCGCGATGCGCTCCTCGGCCCAGAAGGACGCCCAGTCGTCGTGCCAGCCGTTGGACTGCGGCGTGGCTCCGATGTAGTTGGCGCGATGCCAGCCGTAGCGCGCGCCCGCGTCGCGCGCGTGCATCGTGGCGAGGGCACGGCCGAGCCCGCGAGCCGAGTCGCCGTCGAGGGCGCCGAGATCCATGAAGCGCAGGAGCAGATAGGCGTGCCCGGGTGTCGTGCCGAGGGAGACGACCGAGGGCACAGTCACGCCCGCTCTTGCGAGCGCCTTCAAGCCGTCCTCCTCGGCGGTGAAGTTGTGCCAGCGGGTCGCGGCGTTGACCTTGGCGAAGAACCGCGCGCCGCGGCACTCGAGCACGTAGGCGCGATGGATGCAGCCGCCGCCGACCGGATGCATGGACTCGAGAACGAGATCCTCGCCGAGGTTGTGGCGAACGGCATGGTCGAGCGCGCCGACGAGCACTTCGGGCAAGCCGACCGGGTCGCCGATCGCGGCGAGCTCGCAGACCGATCGCGAGTACGACGAGAACGGGTCGGCTTCGCTCATACCGCGGAGAGCCGCGTGTTCGCGTAGGAGAGCCGGTCGACCAGGATCGACATGAAGGCGCGGTCGAAGCGATGCCGACACGCGTCCGAAGCACGGTCGAGGTCGTCGCATCGCAGCGTGATCACGCGCGCCGGCGAGAGGGTCGAGACCTCGGCGCTGCGGGTGTTGGCGGTGCGCTTGAGATAGGCCATCTCGCCGATGCATTCGCCCGCGCCGAGCACGTTGAGCAGCTTGTTGCGCTTGAACACCGCCACCTCGCCGCTCGCGATGATGCAGAAGAACTCGCCCGGCTCGCCCTCGCGCATCAGCGCCTGTCCTGAGGGCTCGTCCTGCCAGCGCGAGATGCGCAGCACCTCCCACAGCTCGGCATCGCTGAACTCGCGGAAGAACGGCATCGCCCGCAGCGTGTTGAACTTCTCGGTGTCGGCAACCTCAACCCGCGGCGCCGCCTGCAGGTCGGTGCGGAACGCGTTGGCGAGGTCGAGCGAGAACTCGTCCCAGCTCTGGTAGCGACGGTCGAGCTCCTTCTCCATCGCGCGCTTGACGATGCGGTCGAGCGACGCCGGGATCTCCTTGCGGTGCGCGGAAGGGGGCGGCGGCTCGGCGCTCGTGATCTGGTACATCACGGTGAAGTTGTTCTTGCCCTGGAACGGCAGCACGCCCGTGAGCAGCTGGTACATCACCACGCCGAGCGAGTAGATGTCGGTCTGGAAGTTGAGCGGGTGCTCCTTGATCTGCTGCGGCGACATGTAGGCGGGCGAGCCGATGCCCGAGACCTGCGTCGTGTCGCCGGTCGCCATGATCGCCGAGCCGAAGTCGGAGATCTTGATGTCGACGCCGCCGAGCAGCGGCACCGGCCCCGCGAGCAGCAGGTTCGCGGGCTTGATGTCCCGGTGCGTGACGCCGAGCGAGTTCGCGTAGTCGAGCGCGCGCGTGCACTTGAAGACGATCTCGACGATGCGGTCGAAGGGCAGGAGGTCGGGCGGCTGGCAGTGCTGCTCCAGCGTGCCGCCGGCGACGTACTCCATGACGATGTAGCTCGCCTCGTCGGCGACCACGGCGTCGAAGATCTGCACGATGTGCGGGTGCGAGAGCCGTCCCGCGAGCGACGCCTCGGTGACGAAGAGCTTGCGGTAGACCTTCTCGGTGCCGACCGCCCCGAGCCGGTCGGGATAGACGACCTTCACCGCGACGTCGCGGCCGGCGAACTCGTCGTGGCAGAGGAAGACGTCGCTCGTTGCCCCCTCGCCGAGCTTGCGGATGACCTGGTACTTGCCGATCCGCGCCGGCTCGGGATGCACCTCGTGCTTCATGCGCGCATCATGCGCCCATCGCGGCGCGGGCGCGTGCGATTGCTGCACGGACGGCCTCCGGCGCCGTCCCGCCGACGTGGGACCGACTCGCGGCCGCGCCGGCCGGATCCAGCACCGCGAAGACGTCCCCGCCCACCAGCGGCGAGAACGCCTGCAGCTCCGCGAGCGTGAGCGCGGCAAGGTCCACGCCCTTCGCCTCGGCGGCGCGCACCGCGCGCGCCACGACCTCGTGCGCGTCGCGGAACGGCACGCCCTTCTTCACGAGGTAGTCGGCGAGATCGGTCGCGGTGGCGTAGCCCTGCTCCACGGCCGCACGCATGGCGCGCTCGTCCACGGCGATGCCGGGCACCATCGCGGCGAAGATCGCGAGCGTGTCGACGAGCGTGTCGACGGTGTCGAAGAGCGGCTCCTTGTCCTCCTGGTTGTCCTTGTTGTAGGCGAGCGGCTGCGCCTTCATGAGCACGAGCAGCGCCATCAGGTGGCCGATCACGCGGCCGGTCTTGCCGCGGGCGAGCTCGGGCACGTCCGGGTTCTTCTTCTGCGGCATCATCGACGAGCCGGTGCAGTAGCGGTCGGGCAGGCGCACGAAGCCGAAGCGCGGGCTCATCCACAGGATCAGCTCCTCGCAGAAACGCGAGAGGTGCACCATGATGAGCGCCGCCGCGGCGCTGAACTCGATCGCGAAATCGCGGTCGCTGACCGCATCGAGCGAGTTGGCGCACACGCCGTCGAAGCCGAGCTCGCGCGCGACGCGCTCGCGGTCGATGGGGAACGACGTGCCGGCGAGCGCACCGGCGCCGAGCGGCAGTCGGTTCATGCGCCGCCTGCAGTCCTGCAGCCGCTCGACATCGCGCGCGAGCATCTCGTGGTAGGCGAGCAGGTGATGGCCGAAGGTCACCGGTTGCGCCACCTGCAGGTGGGTGAAGCCCGGCATGATCGTCGCCGCGTGCTTTTCGGCGAGATCGAGCAGCGCGGCCTGCAGCGCACGGACGAGCGCCACGATCTCGTCGATCGCGCCACGCAGCCACAGCCGGATGTCGGTCGCGACCTGGTCGTTGCGCGACCGCGCCGTGTGGAGGCGCTTGCCGGCGTCGCCGACGAGCGCGGTGAGCCGGCGCTCGATGTTGAGGTGCACGTCCTCGGCATCGAGCGACCACGCGAAACGACCGCTCGCGATCTCCTCGCGCACCTCGGCGAGCCCGCGCTCGATGTCCGCCAGGTCCTGCGACGAGATCACGCGCTGTGCCGCGAGCATGCGCGCGTGCGCCAGGGAACCCTCGATGTCGGCGAGCGCGAGACGTCGGTCGAACGACACCGACGCCGTGTAGCGCTTCACACGATCGTCCACGGCCTCGGCGAAACGGCCGGACCACGTGCCTGCGGCGTGACGGTTTTCCTCGCTCAAGGCCGTGGCGGGTTGAGACCGCGGGGTGGGGGACCGAGAATTTTCGCAGCTTGCGCGCCGGCGGCGCGTGCAAATCACGCAAGCGCGCAACGCCTGTCGCAGGAGTGCGGTGCGCGCGGCCGGCCACCGCGAATGACGTGACGATTCTAAGCCAAAACGATTTTCCGGACGCCCTGCCCGATTTCCGCAGCCTGGGGGTGATGGCGCGCGTCCTCGTCGGCGTGACTTTTGCCGCACTGCTCGCGGCGGTGCTGCGCGCGGCGTCCCCGGACGAGATCGTCGACCAGATGCTCGGCATGGCCGCCGTGCTGGTGCCGGCGTTGCTCGCCGCGCTTGCGGCGTTGTACGTCGCCGGGCCGCTGCTCGCGCGCGCGTCCTACCCGGTGGGCCTGACGCTGGTGCTCGCGCTCGGCGGGCTCGTGACCTTCGCGGCGTGGGCGCTCGTGGCGCTGCGCGGCGGCGAGGTCTCCACGGCGGGAGCCTTGCGCGCAGTCGCCTTCGCGCTGCTTCTCACCGGGCTGCTCGCCGGCTACTTCCAGCTGCGTGCGCGTGCGTTCTCGCCGGCGCTCGCCGAAGCGCGGCTGCAGGCGCTGCAGGCGCGCATCCGCCCGCACTTCCTCTTCAACTCGCTGAACGCGGTGCTCTCGCTCGTGCGCAGCGATCCGCGGCGTGCCGAGAGCGCGCTCGAGGATCTCGCCGAGCTCTACCGCATGCTCATGGCCGACACGCGCAGCCTCACGACGCTCGCGGAGGAGCTCGAGGTGACGCGCCAGTACCTCAACGTCGAGGAGCTGCGGCTGGGCGACCGGCTGCGCATCGAATGGCGCACCGAGACCGCGCCGCGCGACGCGCTCGTGCCGCCGTTGCTGCTGCAGCCGCTGGTGGAGAACGCCGTGTACCACGGCATCGAGCCGGGCATCGAGGCGGGGACGATCGAGGTGGCGGTCTACCGGCAGGGCGATCGCGTGCACGTGCGGCTCACCAACCCCTACCACCCGGACCACCAGCACCGCCAGGGCAACCGCATGGCGCTCGCCAACATCCGCGAACGGCTCGCGCTCCATTTCGACGTCGAGGCGAGCCTCGAGCAGGGCGTCGTCGGCTCGAGCTACGAGATCCACATGGTGATGCCGTACCGAAGGAGCCGGGCATGAGCGATGGCATCGAGGACGCGCCGCTGCGGATCTTCCTCGTCGACGACGAGACCCCCGCACGCACGCGCATGCGGGAACTGCTGGGCGACCTTGCCCCGCGGTTGCCGAACCTGGTCGTCGGCGAGGCTGCGAACGGCCGCGAGGGTATTGCGCGCCTTCCCGAGACGCGCCCGGACGTCGCCCTGGTGGACGTGCAGATGCCGCAGATGAGCGGCATGGAGCTCGCGCGTCACCTGGCGCAGATGGAGCGGGCGCCCGCGATCGTGTTCGTCACCGCGCACAACGAGTATGCCGTCGAGGCGTTCGAAGTGAACGCGATCGACTATCTCCTCAAGCCCGTGCGCGCGCAACGGCTCGAGGCGGCGTTGCGCAGGGCGGTGGCGAACGGGCCGCCGGACACGACGGTGCTCGGTCGCGCCACGCACGGCCCGCGCCGCTTCCTGTCGGTGACGGAGCGGGGGCGCATCCTGCTCGTGCCGGTGACGGACGTGCTCTACATGAAGGCGGAGCTCAAGTACGTCACGCTGCGCACGCCGGAGCGCGAGTTCCTGCTCGAGGAGTCGCTCACCAGCCTCGAGCAGGAGCTCGGCGCGCTGTTCGTGCGCGTGCACCGCAACTGCCTGGTGGCGCGCCGCGCCATCAAGGGCTTCGCGCGCGGCCAGGACGCGGAGGGTGACGGCCCGGGCTGGGCCGTGCTCCTCGAGGGCTGCGACGAGCCGCTGCCGATCAGCCGCAGGCAGTGGCCGGTCGTGAAGCAGCTCGCGGCGGCCTGAGCGGCTCGAGGCAACCTGAGCGACCGCGTGCGGTAATCGACGCGGCGCTGGCGGCGACCTGAGCGCAGGCTCGTGGCGATCTGAGCCAAGGCGCGGCAGTTTCGTGCAATCTGCACGCTGCGGCCACCGCAAGCGACGCCGAAACCCGGGCCGTCGGCGTCCGCGCCAAGGATTCTCGTTCCACCGCAGACGGCGCGAGGGCGAGCGGTGCCTTTTGCCACACCGTCATGGCTTCGCGGACCGGTCTCCGCTCCCGCCGCACCTAGAATTGCGCCCCATGTACCTCGCCAAGAAAGTGTTCAAGGATCTCGTCGAGGGCCTCGCGAAGCGGCGCGAGGACGAGCAGCGGGTGCGGCTGGTCGTGCACCGGGCGCCATGGCACGTCGACGGGCGCGCGCCCGGTCGCGACTGCTGGTTCATCACGGCGACCAACACCTCTGCGAACGAGAACGTCGAGATCACCGCGGTGTGGTTCGAATCGGCGCCGCGTCGCTTCGTCGAGCGCCGCCAGCGCCGTCTTCCCGTCACCCTGCGGCCGGGCGAGAACTGGGACATCTGGATCGAGACGGAGAAACTGCCCGACGCGGTGCGCGACGAGGCGCATGCCCTCGCGCGCGTCCGGCTCGCAACGGGCACGGTGCTGACGCCGCAGCTTGCCTAGCCTAGCGGCCGCCGCGCGGGAAAGGCTTCAACACAGAGGCACTGAGGACACCAAGGGCACGGCAAGCCTGGCGTCGGGAAAGGCTGCTCGGATGTCAGGAGCCGCCGCGCCACTGCGAGCGTCTGAGCGTCGCGTGCAAGCGCTTGCGACGCGAACTGTGCGCGCCGTGCGCGGATTGCAAAGAGGCTGCGTGCATCCGTTGCGCAATCCTTTCGTGCAGCCATCGGCGAGAAGCTCAGCCTCGTTGCGGACGTCGGACGTCTTCCCCGGGTGGGTTGCTTCTTCTCCTTCGTCCTCTGCGTCCTCTGCGTCTCTGTGTTGAAGCTTTTCGCCACCTAGCCGACACCTAGCCG
>Ga0209254_10002177_pt1 | contig 17785 bp, 9 predicted proteins | sample FrelakmetDIP11DI_FD_187148 | JGI IMG/M metagenome (GOLD analysis project Ga0209254, IMG submission 187148) | Freshwater lake sediment microbial communities from the University of Notre Dame, USA, for methane emissions studies - DIP11 DI (SPAdes)... | ecosystem: Environmental > Aquatic >...
CTTTCCAATTCATCTTTCCATTCTCTTCTTATCAATGCATCGCGATTTTTTACTGAAAAAACTAAATGGAAATAACATTGAGTATAAGTGTTTGCCATGGTGTTGTAAAATTTAATTTTTAGTTAAAATACACCATAAATATAGCATGCAACACCCAAATTAAAAAATCAATCCCCATTACTTGAGGGTCTCAGAAGCCTTTTTTAAAAGTGCGTAAAACAGGAGGGTGATACCTCACTGCTTATAGGGGGAATAAACAGGGGAAAAGCTGTTGTTTTTCAACTGAAAAAGTAATTCTGGTTTGTTTTCACCGTATATAAACCTGTTCTTAATAAGGTGATTTTACATGAGACAGTTTGTAAGATATTATTTATCTGACCAGAAATGAAAATCAAAAAGCCGGTCCTTTCAGACCGGCTTTCATAATTTATAATCAGATTATTTAATTTCAGGAATATTAATACCCCGGGTTCTGAACTAATAAAGTATTCTTGTTCATTTCATCACGCATAATCGGAAAGAAATAGATCTTTTTATTCCATGCTCTGGAATCACCAGGAGTATCTTTCTTAGCAAAAACAGGAGCACCATAAGTTGATCCATCAGCTTTCCGGTATGATGGAACAGATGTTTCCGTTGCGTTATAGCGCACATCTACTGCTGAAGTCTGCTTATATGCTATTTCACCGACAAGCCAGCGGCGCACATCCCAGAAACGATGGTCTTCAAAGGCCAGCTCAATACGGCGTTCATGGCGATAAGCCTGACGCAATGCATCACCTGTTAATGATCCAGGCAGATCAGGCTGACCTGCACGTTTTCGTATCAGATTTATATACGTACGTGCTTCTGCATCCTGGCCAAGTTCAATACAAGCCTCAGCATAGTTCAGCAGGACTTCACCATATCTCAGATGCTTGAATGGGACATCCTGTTTAACATACTGGGGATCGACTGCAGGATCAACATACTTTCTCAGATAATAGCCTGTTTTGCCACCGTTCCAGTCTTCTATGGGACCTGAACGGGTATCAAGGCCGGCTTTTATCATAACATTACCTGGATTATAGACATACCCAACCTGAATCTTGCTGAAGGGATCAATCTGTAAGGCGTCGGATGGACGTTTCCTCCACTGGACCCCTTCATACAACACGGTTGCATAAAAACGGGCTTCACGATTAAGGTAAGGATTGGCTTTATGCGTCAGGTTCGCCCAGTCAAATTTACTGCCGTCTTTCATTTCATACTCATCAACAAGGTCACCGAGAGGTGTATTGTTACCCCAGTTATGGTATCCATTTGGTCCGCAGTATAATCCAGGATTATATCCATCCCAGTTTTCATCTGTTTTTGGAGTAAAGAATTGCAGCAGGATGTCTTCATTAGTTCCCTTGGAAGTAAACAATTCTACAAAATTCTGAGCCACAGAATCAGCTGGTGCCGGAGTAGCTTTATATAAGCTGTATTTATTAAGGTCAATAACTGCTTTTGCGGCATTTTTGGCGGCTGTCCAGCGTGCATTTGCATCACCTCCTACATAGCCTAAAAGTTCAGGATTGGAGAATCCGCTGGTCACATCTCCGTTTTTACCGGAATTATGTAAATCGCTGGCTGCATAAAGCAGTACTCTAGCCTTAAATGCAAGTGCCGCTCCCCGGGTGACGTGTCCGTCTGTAGGATAAGCATCCGGAAGAAACAGTGCAGCTGAATCAATCTGACCAACAATAAAACTGATACATTCTTCATATGTATTTCTGGCCACTTCGAATTCATCATTCAGAGTGTACGCCTTGGTAATAATCGGGACGCCTCCATAAAGAGCAGTCAGGTAAAAGTAGGTCCAGGCACGCATAAAGTAGGCTTGTCCTTTCAAGTTATCGATTACCGCTTCGTCGCCCGGTACATCATTAATCTTTGAAAAGAAAATGTTAGTTCGCCGTGCATTAGCATATAAAGGATCCCAGCGGAAATGCAAAGTATGCGGGGTTGCCCAGTCGACCTGCCAACCCAGCAAACCATCGGAAGTCATCAACGATTTATTGAAGTTGAGTACATCCCAGTCGGGAGTAAAAAATGATTCATCTGAATAATCAGAAAGGCGCTCGATCGAGAATGGCCATCCCAATGCATTTCTGTACATCATATTCACAAAAGTCTCCACCAGGGCCGGATCGCTCCAGACATCTGTTTCAGAATACTCCCCCAATGGTTTTTTATCCAGAAATTCACTCGATTTAGTGCAGGAATTAAATAGTGGGATTACTGATATAATCATCAATATCATAAATGTCTTTTTCATCTTTAATATTTTTAGAATGTTAATGTTATACCACCGGTTACAACTCTTTGAAGAGGGTAGGCTGTACCTGATTCAAGTTCAGGGTCAATCAGCTTTTGTTTGGAGAAAGTAAGCAGGTTCATCCCGTTAATATAAAAACGAAGTGCTTCTATGTTCAGGGATTTATTTACACTTGAAGGCAGCGTATATCCAAGTTCAAAGTTTTTCAGCCTGAGATAGTCCATGTTATAAAGCCAATAAGTATTTCCCTGGCTTCTCCAGTACTCTTCGTCGCGGTTCCATGTTCTCGCGTATGCAGATCCGGTATTTTCAGGTGTCCATCGGTTATCGGCTGCTTCTTTATAGAAATTACCGATTTCCCCCGATTCAGGTGAAATGTATTGAACAGATCCGGTTGCACCCTGGAACAGTATTGCCAGATCGAACCCCTTATATCCAAGGTTAAATGTAAAACCATAAATAAACCGTGGCAGGTTGTTCTTTTCACCTCTTACCCTATCTAAACCATCGATAACATCATCTTTGTTGACGTCCTCAAAAATGACATCACCGGGTATAGCACCAGCCCAATGAGGAGTACCATCTATTTCACCCTGGTCATCAAAAATACCAATTGCCTGATAATACAGCTGAGAATTAAATGTTCCATCCCAATTTTGAGTAGGCATAGGCTTCCCTGTAGCTCTTTGATATTCAGGTATTCCAGGAGTTTCGTCCCAAAAAAGAACCTCATTTCTCGAATAGCTGCCGTTTGCCGATATGCTATAATTAAGATCTCCAGCCTGATTGTTATACGTTATAATTCCTTCAAATCCGGTATTCTTAACCTTTCCGATATTCTCAGGAGGCAGAGTCAATCCGGTGGAATTTGGAATTGAAGCGTTTCTTTGTATAAGAATCTGGGACCTGACGTTATTGAAATAATCAAAAGACATTGATATCTTGTTGTTAAACATAGAAGCATCAAATCCTATATTTGCCTGATTTGCAATTTCCCAGGTGACATTTGGATTCGGAATTTTTGTTTCATATAAAAGCTTGGCATCTGCTCCGCCGTAAACATATGTCCTGCTATCCACAAAACCATAGGTTGTCAGGTATTGATATTCATCAATACGGTCATTCCCTGTTTGTCCCCAGGACCCACGGATCTTAAAGTTGTTAAAGAGACCCAGACTATTTTTCCAGAAATTCTCCTCTGATATACGCCATCCTGCAGAAATACCGGGGAAGAATCCAAACCGTTTATCCTCCGGGAACATATATGATCCGTCGTATCTCCAGACAAATTCAATCAGGTATTTTCTGCTCAGGTCATAATTTACACGTCCAAAATAACTCATGTAGGCATTCTGGCTTGCTGAACCATTATTAGCCATATACTGGTCAGAGGCTCCGGCAAATAATTGATCGACAGCTGTTGAAATGTAATTTTTACGGAAAGCATTGAAATTATCCGAAAAACCATTTCTTCTTTCTGTTCCGGCCAAAACTTTTACAGTGTGTCTTGCTGCAAATGTTCTTTCGTATGTCACTAGTGCATTTACTGCAACTCTCTGTCCATCAGCCATGTATTCTGTTAACTGAGGAGCATCAAATCCTCTTTTTCCTTTGGTGGTAATATATTCGGGGTTTCCGTCCCAGGTGTACAGATACCATGGTGTTTGCCATAATTTACGAAAGGCGATATTCTTATCAAAAGAGCCGTTAAAAGTAAGTAACAATCCCTGAACCCATGGAATATTAATGTTTAAACGCAAATTACTGTTAAGAACGTATCTTTTATCCTGATCATATCCGGTAGCATCTGTAACAGTAACTACAGGATTATCTCCGTATTCAATATCCGGTCCCGGGTCTCCGTTAGGCCAGTAAGCAGGCATATTCGGCTTGCCGCGCATCAGCATACGGAAACTATCACCAACTGAACGAGTGGGGTAATTCCGTAATTCCTCTCTTCCGGCAACATCAAAAGCAATATCTATGTTTTTACTTAGTTTCCCATCGATGTTGGTTCTGAAGTCATATTGTCTGAAATTGGTTGCACTGTTTTTGTAAACTGCATCCTGGTATCTCGTTCCAAGAGAAAGAAAATACTTCATATTATCGGTACCCCCGGATATAGAAGCAGTCATCTGGTTCTGTGAGGACCATGGTTTGAAACATTCGTCGAACCAATCGGTATTCGGATGTCCCCATGGATCCGAACCATCCCTGTATTGCTGAAGGTCCGCCTCTGAATACTTCTGGTTGCGGCCCAGACTTGGTGTTTTATAATATGCAATCTCATTAAGCATTTCCGAATATTGGGCAGCATCAGCCATTTCGGGGATCACCGTAGGTTGGGTTCCACCGGCACTCAGATTTAATGAGATTTTTGGTTTCCCCAACATGCCTCGTTTAGTAGTGACAAGAATTACACCATTAGCGGCCTGCGAACCATAAATTGCGGCAGAAGCATCTTTCAAAATGGTAATACTTTCAATATCATTTGGATTGAGACGGTTCATATCGCGGTTTGCAACACCATCAACAACCACAAGGGGACTATTGTCGCCAAGGGTATTTGAACCACGTATGCGTAATGTAGCATTATCATAACCTGGTTCACCGCTTCTTGAAACTGCTGTCAGACCAGGCATACGACCAATAAGGTTATTGGATATGTTCATGGCAGGAGATTTTTTTAAATCATCTCCTTTTGCAACGACCACAGAACCAGTTACTGTAGCTCTCTTTTGGGTGCTGTAACCAACAACAACCACTTCTTCAAGACCTGTTACCTCGCTTGCAAGGGCAACGTCGATGGTAGTTTTACCTCCAAGGGGGATCTCCTGATTTACGTAGCCGATAAATGAAAATACAAGAGTTGCATTCGGATCGGTAACCATAAGGGAGTATTTTCCGCTTGCATCTGAGATAGCTCCGATAGTTGTCCCTTTGATCTGAACATTTACTCCTATCATTGCCTCGCTGGTTGAAGCATCAGTAATTGTACCTGAAACTTTTATTTGCTGCTGATCGTCAGCAGCGGGAATTCCTGGTGTCAGCGAAAAGGCAGGTAGTGTCAGTCCGCAAACCAGTAATAATGTTACTATTTTCAAAGTTATTGATAACTTATGAAAATAATTTTCCGGTTTCAAAAACCAGAGGTTGTGAAAAGTTTTTTTCATACTTTACATTGTTAGTTAATGGTTTAGAGTTAAAGGTAAATCAGAGGTGATATATATAGCGAATTGTAACTTGCCCGGGTGTTCCGAACTTAATAAGGATTTGATTACCGGTTGGATTATCATTCCTATAAGTACAGGAAATAAATTCTGTTTTCAGATTAGTAAGTTTAATTTCAGGTCAGGTTTTTCAATATGCAATATAATATAAAAATGACCTAAACAAGAATTTCAGGATAAAATAATTGTTCCTGTTCTTTAAGCCCCTCCCACACCCGGGGGAGGGGTTTGGGGAGAGGTATAAAAAAAGCCGGCCCTTTCAGACCGGCTTTTACTATTTAGAAATCTGTTAATCTGACTCCCGGAATCCTAATACCCCGGATTCTGCTGGAATCCATCGCCTGCTTTAATCATTTCATCCTGTGCGATTGGTATCCAGTAGTATTTATTGTTTGCCCATGAACGTGCATCGGGCATGGCTGCTTTGTCATATTTCCACTCCATGTTACCATTTGTAAATTGCTTGATCTTCATTTCGTAAACACTCCCGATAACAGTCGGAGCAGTCATCCAGCGGCGCATATCGTACCACTGATGTCCTTCGGCAAAATGCTCGATATATCTTTCATGACGGACCCATGCTCGTGCCTCAACCTGATCGGTGGTAACCCTGTCGGGTAATCCTGCACGGTTTCTGACCTTGTTAAGAGCATCGAGACCAAGCTGAAGATCAGCACCGCCAATCTCGATACATGCTTCGGCATAGTTCAGCAATATTTCCGCAAACCTGAATTCGACCCATGTATTTGTATTATTGAAATACTGTCCCACTGTTTGCGGGTCCATGAATTTCTTAAGATAATAACCATTCTTGGTTCCGTTCCATGCTTCAATGAGTCCCTGCCGTGTATCGACCCCATAAGCTTTTATGGTACCGTCGTCATTGTAGAAATGACCTGTCTGCGCCTTGTTGAAAGGGTCGAAAGCAGCTGCGTCAGAGGGACGTTGCTGCCATGGAGCGCCATGGAACAGGACTGTTGCATAGAAACGGGGTTCACGCCCGGTATATGGATTTCTCTGAGGGTCTGCAGTAAGTTCTGCAGCAGTAGCAGTCCTGAGATCCTGATTCCCGGGATTATATTTATCCCATATAAACGGTGTACCGTCTACCATTTCATATTGTCTTACAGCGGGTTCTGTCGGGTCGTTGTTACCCCAGTTGTGATAGCCGCACGGCCCAAACCAGATATTTGCCCTGTTACCATTTCCACCGGTGAGCGGGTACTGAATGCCCCAGATGGTTTCCTTGTTCCAGGCACCTTTCTGGCTAAAGATATTGAAATAGGTATTTGCATAAGCTGTAACATCAGCATCTGTCAGAGTTGCCGGAGGATTGGTGTAAGTACCAACCAGATCGTATGCTCCATAGGTGCCATCTATAACAACTTTGGCTGCATCCCTTGCTGCGGTCCAGCGGGCAGCTTGTCCCGTAGTGCCAAAAGATACAAGAGTGTTCGTTGGTTCATAGCCACCATTGACAAGAGGGCTGGCACAAAAGAGAAGGACCCTTGATTTAAGTGCAGCTGCTGCACCACGGTTAGCACGGCCCTGTTCCATTGTTGCAGGCAGGTTGGTAATAGCAGCATCGCAATCTGCAAGCACCTGATCGAGTGTTTGCTGTAATGTTGATCTTGTGACGCTGGATACATCCTGTCCCAGCTGGTATGGCTCTGTGGTGATAACTGCTCCACCGTAATTCATAAGAAGCATTGCATATTCGTAAGCTCTGATAAAATAAGCTTCACCTTTCATCCTGGTTCTGAGAGCTTCATCTGTTGTCGGCACTTCATCAATATTAGCCAGGATTGTATTCAGGTTCTGAATATTGCTGTAAAGATGAGGCCAGCGCAGATGACCTGCAAAGCTTGTATTTGCGAAATAGCCAAGCTGGTCAGGACTAAGCGTCCCCTTCATATGACCATAGTTGGCAGGACGGTGGATACACAGTGTTTGATCGGTACCAGATGAGAGAAGGTCTTCGCGCATTCCAAGGATACCATTATTATCGCTCGCCATGGTATTAGCATTCTGAATACCGCCCATCCTGTCGTAGCATTTCCCCAGGTAGGCTTTTGTTACATTTATGTCGGAGAATACAACCTGTTCGTTGAATGAACTTACCGGATCCTGATCCAGCACGTCAGTACAGGAATTCGCAGTAAACATCAGTAACGCTACCGGGATTATATAACTTATTAATTTTTTCATATTTGATTATTTAAGTATTTCTTAATCGGTTAGAATGATATATTTGCCCCGAAAGCAAATGTTTTCATGATAGGATAAACACCTGCGCCGGCTGCCTCAGGATCAAATTTCTTCGTGGCAGAATAGATCAGTGCCAGGTTGTTACCGGAGAAATAGACGCTTGCATTCGCAATACCGATACTTTTAAGAACATTGACAGGGATATTATACGAAAGCATCACGTTCTTAAGACGGCAATAAGCAGTATTATCAAGCCAGTAATTGTTCATATTCACAGCGTGAGCCCAGTAAAAATCATTCCGGTTATATGCTCTGGCAATATCCGTCGCAGTATTTGTGGGCGTCCAGCGGTTATCATAAGTCCATTGCATGTAGTTTCCTGCTTCGCCACGTCTTTCATCATAAATATTCTGCTTATAAAAGAGCCCCTGTCCTTGTATGAGAACTGAAAGAGTAAAAGCTTTCCAGGTTGCATCCAGATTTATCCCGTAGAAAATTTCGGGTGTGTCAACCTCATCAATAAGGACCCTGTCATCGCTGTTTATGATTCCGTCGCCTGAGTAATCTTCAAAGATAAGATCGCCTGCTTTGGCATCGCTTCTGTGAGGATAATTTTCCTCGCCGTTATAGGTATAGGTATTATCTTCAAAAACGCCCAGTACATTATACATCAGCCATGCATTGTACGGATGACCGGTGGTCTCCTGCCATGGAACTGTTTTTGCCGGTTCATCCTGGAAAACAACCTCGTTGTGATTGTAGCTGAAGTTACCTCCCACATTTATCCTGAGGTCAGATGTAATGCTTTTATGAACGCCCAGAACAACCTCAAAGCCCTTGTTATCAACGCGGGCTATATTTTCGTTTGGAAGCGTCAGACCCGTAAAATTAGGAACAGTAGCATCTCTGGGAGCAAGAATATCTTCTCTTTTGTTAAAGAAGTAGTCAAAGTCAAAACTGATAAGGTCATTGAACCATTTCGATTCGAATCCGATATTCTGGGTAGTCTGAGTTTCCCATGTTATATTCGGATTAGCAACAACCGGAGGACCAACAACGGTTTCAATTGTCGAGCCTGTACCGAATACCATTCCCGGGCCAAGGCTGAAACTATTCGTGTACTGGAACGGATTTCCCGGGTCCATACCCATTTTACCATACGATGCTCTCAGCTTGAAGTAATTGATAAACTGAATGTTGTTTTTCCAGAATCCTTCCTCTGATGCGCGCCATCCCACCATAAATCCCGGGAAATAACCCCAGCGGCTTTCCGGCGGGAATTTAAGCGAACCGTCAGCCCTGAAAAGGATCTCTGCAAGGTATTTTCCCTTAAAGTCGTATGTAGCACGGCCAATATATGATTTGCGTGCGTAAATTGACATACCTCCCGAAGTGTTTTTATTAAGGTCAGCTCCGGCATCCATTGTCTGGATGAGGGGTGAAATGTAAAGCTGGCGATACCCGTAGAAGTTATTGTAATCGTTTGTATATTGTTCGTAACCACCATATAAGAAAATATTGTGATCACCGAACTTTCTTGCAAATGTGGCGCCAAAGTTTAAAGTTTTATTAATGGTCCGGTCAAAATTCTCCTCGTTCTGCGGAGAAGAGAGTCCCCTGAGAGTAGGGGTTAAATTCATTGAGGTTACGAAACCTGTTCCGGGATCTCTTACAGCTGAGGACCAGTTGGGATAATAGAGGGTCCATGGTTTATAGAATCTTTTCTGGTAGTAATTAGTAAGGTCATAGCTGTAGACGCCATTAAGAGAAAGGCCTTTTACCCATGGGATTGTTATTGTTCCATTAAAGGAAGTCAGCAACCTGTAAGTTTTCTGATCGTTTTTACCTCCTGCGAAAGTCGATGTAACAACCGGGTTGTCACCATATTCAATATCCGGTCCTGGTTCGCCCGTGGGCCAGTATGACCATGTTGTCGGGACAAGACGGGTTGACTGTCCGACGATTGCATCTGCTGATTTATAAGGAAAGACCCGGTTAACCTGGAACCCTGCCAGTTCAATTCCGGTTTTAAGCCAGTCGGTAACCGGCATATCAATCTTTGCGCGGACGTTATACTGCGAATATTTGGTGGAAGATTCCTTATACATGGCTTCATCACCCTTCAGACCGAAAGAAACAAAATAAGTCATTCCCTTGGTTCCGCCATCAACAGTAAGATTATGCCTGTAGGTGGATGTCCATTTTTTAACAAGGTCGCCATACCAGTCAGTATCGGGATGTTCCCAGGGATCAGCGCCTGATTCGTATAATGCAATATCAGCTTCGTCGTAAGTTCTTGATTTACCTGTTGCAACCTGGTATTCCGATAACATTGTGGCATATTCGGCTGCATTAGTAACATCAGGTATTACACTTGGTGTCTGAAATCCCTGGTAGAACTGATAATTGAGTCTGGGCTTGCCTTCAGATCCTTTTTTGGTTGTGATCAGGATTACACCGTTTGCAGCTGTCGATCCGTAAATTGCAGCCGAAGCATCTTTCAGAACCGAAAGGCTCTCAATATCGTTCGGGTCAATTTCATCCATATTGCGTCCGGGAACACCATCAATAACAACCAGTGGGGCCGTATTTGAGGAATAAGCGTTCCTGTTGCCTCCGAGAGTACTGCGGCCACGAATTTGTATCCTTTGGCCGTATGCACCCGGTTCGCCGGTATTCTGTACCACAACTGCTCCCGGAATACGTCCTGAAAGAGATGTTGTAACGTTCGGAGACGGCACGCTCTGTATACTTTCTCCTGAAATGGAAGATACAGATCCGACAACGTTTGCACGTTTCTGCGTCGAATATCCAACAACAACCACCTCGTCGAGGTCAGTCAGTTCAGCGGCAAGAGAAATGTCAACAACTATTCTGCCGGCAAGAGCAACCTCCTGGGTAACATAACCGATAAATGAAAATACCAGGGTGGCATTTCTTTCAACGTTCTGGAGTGAGTATTTTCCGTCAACGCCGGTTATGGCACCTATGGCTGTACCTTTAACAAGGATGTTTACACCCGGCATTGCTTCGCCGGTTTCAGCATCGGTCACGGTTCCTGTTACAGTGCTTTGTTGCTCATCATCAATAGCAGGATTATCTGCGGCAAATGTATAGGCCGGAATAGCCAGGCCGCAGAACAGAAGAAGAACTACAATTTTCACAGGCAGTAATAACCTGCGAAAATTTACATTTGGCCGGAACGACCAAAAGCAGTCGGGAGTTTTTTTCATACTGTTAAACTGTTAGTTAGTTAATAAATAGTTAGATATTAGGATTGATGTGAATTGGTTGCAGGTTATAGGTGATTTGTTGCTGGTTGCTGGTTGCTGGTTTTAAATCCCCCTTTGAAGGCGGGCCGAGCGTTTAGAATTTGCCCGGTGGGCAAATTTAGCGAAGGAGCCAGCCTGAAGGGGAGGGGGATGTAGTTTTACGGTTTCGTGTTTAATTTGTTTCTTATGTACAATAATAAAATAGCTAACAAGAGTAAGTGTAAAACTTACACTCATTAAATTACACTCTTATGAACCGATAATTTTTAAAGCTGTCAGGATAGGGTTAAGTTTTAAGGTTAAAAGGTCTTTTAGGGTTCGTGAAAAACAATACCCATGCAATTTAAAAAACTTGTTCCGAAAATGCAAGCTTATTTATCAGTATTCTTGCAACTTCTAAAGCAAATACCTTAAAAATCTCAATTTGAGGCTGTTAAATTTCCTGTTTTGGTATCATATTCGCAAACTACCCGGAATCCCACGTTAAAACAATCGGAGTACCACCATATGCTTTTCGGTATCTGCGGATCGGTCCTGAGCCATGCTTCAGTCCTGGTATAGTCGCGGGCCGCGCTTCTTAAAAGTCCGGCAGGATTCATAAATGTGCCTCCGCGTATCACATGCTCTTCACCGGATTCAGGGCCTTCAGGATCCTTGATAATTCCTTCGGGATATTTCGAATATGCATCAGGCTGGTACCAGTCGGAACAGAATTCTGCCACATTACCGGACATATTTCTAAGCCCGAACGAATTGGGCCTGACAAAATCAGATGTCTGGGTTTTTGAAGGGCTGTTTTCCTTATATACTATATAGGTATTGATAACAGCAGTATCGTTTTTTGAGAGTCTGGCCTTAAAACCTGTCCTTTCGAATTTCTTCGGATCTCCCTCAAAGAAATAGGGACCTGCGGAACCGGCCCTGCACGCATATTCCCATTCAGCTTCAGTCGGCAGGCGGTATGATTTGCCTGTGACCTGTGATAACCACCTGCAGTAAGTCTCTGCTGCATGGTATGAGAAGGATATTGCAGGTCGCTGACCCATTCCCCAACCCTGGTCAGGCTGGCCATATGGAGGGGTGGCTCCTGAAATTGCATCAACATCTCCGGCTGCCTGCATTCCGCTCCTTACACCTTCAGTATCAGTCGACCGGCCCTCAGCAGCTGTCTGTGCGTAAAATGCCAGATATTCATCCCATGTCACCTCAACTTCGGCCATAAAGAAAGGGCTAAGTTCAACCTCCCTTACCGGCCCTTCGTCTTCTTTTCTGAAGGGCTCATCTGAAGGGCTCCCCAATTTAAAAGTACCCCCCTGGATGGCGACCATATTAAATGAGATTGTCGATCCTGGAATTTTTTCGGTAAAGCTTTTTAGCTCATTAACCGGAGTTGGTTCAGTAAATATTTCCTTTGGTTGTGAAGAAACATTTCCGAAGGTCTTATTGCTCCCATGAGTATAACCCTCAATATAATGACCTGCATTAAGATGGCAGTTTATGCAATGCAGCTCAGGTGTTTTTTCCTGCTGTGTATAATAGAGGTGGGCATCTTCGCCTTCCTTTGTCAGTTTTGCCGGGAAAAGATTTTCGTGGCATTTAATACAGGTGCTTTCATAAACATGTACCCGGGCATTTTCGAGCCTTCCCTTTTCAACCCAGTCGAACGAAGCTGAATCCCTGGTGTAAAAGCTCCACAGGTCCCTTAAACCTGTCTTGCCTTTAGCATAGAGGTATCCCTTCCCTTTCGGAGGAAGATGACATTCGACGCAAGCCACCCTGTACCCTGACTGAGTTTCGTAATGGACCGACCGTTTCCATTCGGCATCAGCCATCGGATGAATATGGCACGACATGCAATACTCATTCGTTGATGTATGATTAATTATCTTACCTGCTCCAAGTATTATAAGTATTCCGACAATAAGCCCGGGAGAAAACCATAACAGAAATTTCTTCATATGGATAAAATGTGCGGGGTAAGATAGAAAATTATCTGATATCCTGGATAGGGTTTAAGGATTTTTAAGATTAATTTCCTGAGATCCACTTTACCACAGAGTCACACGGAGTTATGAACGGAGTTGCACTGTTTTTTCACTCCGTGAAACTCCGTGTTTAAAAAAAATCGATACTTTTATATGTTCAATTTTTAATCAATATGAAACGACTATATTTCATAATATCTACTTTATTTCTTTGTATCAATCTTTATTCCCATCCCTGGAAACCATCTCATTATGTGATTGTTGATACCGACGGAGGAATTGACGACATAAGGGCAATAACAATGCTGCTGGCATCGCCCGATGTGAGAGTGCTGGCCATAACAGTTTCTCCCGGAGCGCTTTCTGCTGAGAATGCATATCTGAAGATCAGAAGCCTGCTCAATTCATATTTTCATGAGGGCATTCCTGTCGGCATTAACCGCACAGCAACATTTAATTCGCCTGATTTTCAGGCAGCCCTTGAAAGCAAATGGGGTAACGAAAATGGCATCAATCCAGAAGATGCACCCAATATAATTCCCATGATCAGTGAAATCATATCGGCTGAAAAAGCCAAAATTAGTTTTATCTGCCTCGGAAGTATGTCAACTGCATCAACCGCGCTAAGAAGCATACCAGAATTCGGGAAGCATGTAAAAGACTTTATCTGGAGCGCCGATGGTTATGAGGATAAAGCCGGATTCAACTATACCATTGATAAAAACTCCTCAGTATCGATGCTCAAGCAGGAAATACCTGTTAAAATTGTTCGACATTTCAATCCGGATTCTGATTTTTATGACGTTGAGTTGTTAAATTCCATTGATTCAGTTAAGACTATTTATGCCAGGAAGATCTCTTCATTTTTCAATTCTTCATCAGCAAAAGGCCACAAATTTTCGTATGCCGCTACTGATGAAATGACTTCAATATTCCTTCATTATCCTGAGCTCTTCATTAATAAAACCATGGGGAATATTTCGGATTGTGCTCCTTCCGATCCTGAAGGATTAAGGCAAAGTGCAATCCGGATCCTGAAAGGAGAAACTGTACCAAAAAATCAGGTTATCAAAGAATTCCCTGTTGACACGTCTTTCTATTTCAGCGATCTGAGCAGTTCGGTTAACCAGATCATCGAAAAGTACGGGATGGATGAATGGATTTCAGGAGTTCTGGCAAATGAGCTTCACCGGCATCTGGGAGTTTTTGCAATTATCGGCGTCAAGATGGGAATAAGGGCCAGGGAATATTTCAATACAGGCGTTGATGAATTCAGGGTAAAATCGTATGCAGGATCAGTTCCGCCTGTCAGCTGCTTCAATGACGGACTCCAGGTCAGCACCGGGGCAACACCCGGACACGGACTGCTTACTGTAATAAATGACCAGCCAGTCTCGCCTTCTGCTGAATTCATTTATTTAAACAGAAAAATCAGGCTGACTCTCAAACCGGAAATAACAGAAAGAGTAACCTCAGAGCTTAAAGAAATTAATTTTGTCTATGGCCTCGACAGCAACACATACTGGGAGCTGGTAAGAAAAAACTCGATCAAATACTGGCTGAGTATGGACAGGCATGAGATATTTGAGATCCAAAACATTCCTTAATATAAGGTTATCGTCTGAGTTGACTGTTTTTCGACCTCACTTATTATACTCATCAAAAAAATCATTCCCCTTATCATCAGTGATGATGAACGCGGCCATGTTCTCAACTTTTATTTTTCTGATGGCCTCCATTCCAAGATCCTCAAAATCGACCATATCAACCGATTTTATATTTTCAGCAGCCAGTATTGCTGCAGGGCCACCGATTGATCCGAGATAGAAACCGCCGTACTTTTTACATGCTTCGATCACCTGTCTGTTTCGGTTACCCTTTGCAACCATTATCAATGAACCTCCGAGGCTCTGGAAAAGATCCACATACGGATCCATCCTTCCTGCAGTCGTCGGTCCGAAACTTCCCGATGCCATCCCAGCAGGAGTCTTGGCAGGTCCGGCATAATAAACCGGATGGTTTTTAAAGTATTCCGGCATCGGTTTACCTTCATCGATCATCTTTTTAATACGGGCATGGGCAATATCGCGGGCGACGATCAGTGTACCCCTTAGGTTGAGACGCGTCTTGACAGGATATTTTGTCAATTCTGCAAGAACCTCTTTAATCGGCCGGTCAAGATCGATTTCGACAGGTTTTTCAAGCTCCGGCGCCTTTTCAGGTAAAAAACGTGCAGGATCCTTTTCCAGCTCCTCAAGGAATATTCCGTTCTCATCGATCCTGGCCTTGATATTCCGGTCGGCACTGCAGCTTACACCAAGTCCGACAGGACAGGAAGCAGCATGACGCGGCAGCCTGATAACCCTGACATCATGAACAAAATACTTGCCTCCAAACTGAGCTCCCACCCCATATTCATGACAGATCTTTTCGATCTTCTGTTCCCATTCCGGATCGCGGAATGCCCTTCCGCTTGCATTACCGGTAGTCGGAAGGTGATCGAGATAGCCTGCTGAAGCCAGCTTAACTGTCATCATGGTGTTCTCTGCCGATGTTCCTCCTATTACAAGCGCAAGATGATACGGAGGGCATGCCGAAGTTCCAAGCTCCTTTATCTTTTCCTTTACAAATTTTACCAGCGATTCTTCGTTAAGAAGCGATTTGCTCTGCTGATAAAGAAATGATTTATTAGCCGATCCGCCACCTTTTGTTATAAAAAGCAATTCATAAATATTCCCGGGTACAGAGTAGATTTCAATCTGGGCGGGCAGGTTTGTCCCTGTATTTTTCTCTTCAAACATACTGAACGGGACAATCTGGGAATATCTGAGGTTTTTTTCTTTAAAGGTCTCATATATCCCCCTTGAAAAATATTCTGCATCATTTATCCCCGTGAAAACATCTTCCCCTTTTTTGGCGTTGATTATTGCTGTCCCTGTATCCTGACACCAGGGCAGATCTCCTTTTGCGGAGATCACAGCGTTACGCAGCATTATGTATGCCACGAACCTGTCATTTTCAGTTGCTTCAGGATCGTCGAGGATTTTCTTTAGTTTTTCAAGATGAGATGTCCTGAGGTAGAACGACAGATCAGAAACCGCTGTTCTGGCAAGCAATTCCAGGCCTCTGGGATCAACTTTCAGTATTTTTCTGCCATCTGACTCTGAAGTGGTAACATACTCTTTTGTAAGAAGCCGGTAATTAGTCGGATCCTTTTCAATCTGGAAAGGTTTCTCATAAATAAAATCAGCCATATCTTCTGTTATTTTATTAACAATGAATTAATTAATAAATCATTGCGAATTGTTGCCGGGTGCTGGGTGCTGGTTGCTGGTTAAAATCTCCGAAAACCTGAATTTGTCTTTAGCCCTGATCCCTTTGGGAGACATTTCAAGAGTACAGCACTCAACAGATTCATCGTGCTGGAATACAAAAATATAATTGTTCGACAAAGCCTCTTCGAGCAGACTCCTTTTTTCATCTATTGTTCTGAGCGATTCAATATCATAACTCATATTCCAGATCAGCGGTATATGAGCAGCAGTTGGTATAAGATCACCAGTATATACAAGTGTTTTGTCATTATAACTGATAACCGGGATCATCAGTCCCGGTGTATGCCCGAAGCATAACCTGACAAAAATACCTTTAAACAGTTCGTATTCCTCATCAACCAGACTTAGCCTCCCGCTCTGAATGACCGGCAAAATATTCTCCTCAAGGAAAGCATCTTCCTCCCTCGGATTGTTTTTAAGGGCCCAATCCCACTGTGCACGGCTTACATGGTAAATTGCACGGGGAAACGTAAGCTCATACCCTGTTCCTGCTTTCATTACTCCTCCGCCGCAATGATCAGCATGAAGATGTGTCAGTAGAACATCGGTGATATCTTCCGGGCCATAGCCACGGTTTTTCAGCCCTCCTAAAAGTCCTTCGCCATTGTGCAGGTGAACATGCCTGAAGAATTTTTCATCCTGTTTATCGCCCCACCCGGTATCGATAAGTATAACATGACCGTCTGTTTCCACAATGAGCGACCGGAGGGTAAGAACCAGAAGGTTATTTTCATCTGAACGATAAACCCGCGACCACAAAGCTTTGGGGACAACACCGAACATTGCCCCTCCGTCGACCTTGAAATTTGCAATATTAAACAGATCTATTTTCATCACACAATTATAAGAAAATCTCCGGCAGATCTTGCAGATTTTAGCCGAAATGATCTGCATTAATCTGCGAAATCAGCGTGAACAGTTTTTTTTAATATCTTTCGGGTCATTTATTAAAATTATCAAAATAACACCTCTTCAAGCTATGAAACAAACATCCTTCACACTTGTCTTTTTCATGATTGCTTATGCATTAGTTGCCCAGACCGGTAAGGTAACGGACAACCTTTCGATGCCCAGCAAAATTTTAAAAATGGATAGAAAATACGCAATCTATTTACCACCCGATTATGAGTCGTCCCAACGGAGCTACCCTGTTCTTTACCTGCTGCATGGGGCCGGAGATGATCAGACGGGCTGGGTTCAGTTCGGCGAAATCCTCCATATCGCTGACAGGACTATAAATTCTGGCGCTTCAACACCCATGATCGTTGTAATGCCCGATGCCAATACCGGGAAAAGAGGATATGTAAATGATGTTAAAGGGGAATGGAGATATGAGGATTTCTTTTTTGAAGAGTTCATGCCTTACATTGAAAAAACCTACCGTATCAAGGGAGAAAAACGTTACCGGGCTATATCAGGCTTATCGATGGGCGGGGAAGGGACATTTGTATAT
>Ga0209254_10002178_pt1 | contig 17783 bp, 12 predicted proteins | sample FrelakmetDIP11DI_FD_187148 | JGI IMG/M metagenome (GOLD analysis project Ga0209254, IMG submission 187148) | Freshwater lake sediment microbial communities from the University of Notre Dame, USA, for methane emissions studies - DIP11 DI (SPAdes)... | ecosystem: Environmental > Aquatic >...
TGGCCTTAATTGGGCTTTTTTCTCATGAAAACAGATTTCATCTTTTATTGGTAAACAAAATCTTATTGCTGGACGGTTACGGTACGGGATGAATAAAACCGGACTCAAAATCACATGAGGAGGCTAAAAGTGAGAAAAGCATTATTCATCATCTCTATCCTGTCAATTTTGATCTTGATGGGTTCCGCCCTGGAAGGCATGGACACCAGAGAGCTACAAACAAAAATCGAGAAGATCAAGTCTTGTCTGGAGAGGCCGGGAGGGCCTGGTCCGGATGGGGACATGATGTTCAACTGGCTTCTGGAAGCCATACTCCAAGCCGCTCCCGAAACGGGATTCCCGCCGGAATTCACGGAGAACATGAAAAAGGCCAAGGAGTTAACCGATACCAAGTCCATGTTCAATCCCGACGGTTTTGTTTACCTGAACAAAGCCTATCGTCTCATAAACGACGGTCATGATTTTCAGATGCCCGACAGCATTTCCGATATTCAAGATTGCATCAATTACGCCAGAATGAAGCTGGCTTCAGCCAGGGAGAACTTGAAGCCTTACAAGGTTGACCTTGCCGCCTGCGTCAAGGACCTTGTTTGTGTGGCGGTGATGATCATGGCTCCCCAACACGAGTGATTGATCTTTAGGAGGCAATCCGTAAAAAGCAAGGATAGGACAGCCAAGCGGCCTATTCTTCAGCGATGAGGAGCGTCTTGGGGTCGAGGTGGAGATGGAGACCCTTGGCCACGGGATGGTCGTGGTTTTTGATGAGGTTCAGCCGGACGTGGTCGGCCGCGGACTTGAGGGTGATGAGCACGTCCATTTCAGGCAAAAACGATTCGAGCTCCCGGGGCACTCCGCGCTCATTGAACAGAGGCTCGTCGCCCTTCAGGGAGGCGCTGAACCAGACCTCCAGCCCGAGCCGCGCGGCGAACTCCCGGAATTTTTTGAGGTCCGCGGCGCTCTCCGGCCGGCCGAATTCATAGCCGTCGAAGATGACCGTGTCCGCGTTGAAATGGCCGGCCGTGATCAAGGCCTCCACGCTCCGCAGGACCTGTTCGGTCGGGACGCCGTCCTGCTTGAAATTCATGATGACCCGTTGGCGGACGACCTCGTCGTGAAAATCCTCAGGCAGTTCCAGGTCTTTCTGCCGGGCCAGCTCTTTGAAGATGTCCTCGTACCAGGTGATGATGTGGTCCACCCGGGTCCGGTAGGAGACATGGATCACCGGCTTGTCCTGGAACAGCTTGTCCGTGGCGATGTGCACCAGGCAGGCGGTCTTGCCCACGCCCTTGCGGGCGGCCAGCACCCCGATGTTGCCCTTGCCCAGCCCGCCGCTCAGGGATTGCTCCAGGATGCGCAGGGGGCTGCGGGCGATCAGCTCTTGCTTGACCATCGTCCTTCCCTCTCTCCGGCCTACTTGGAGGCCTCTTTTTTCCTTCTGTCCTGATATTCGGTCATGAGCCGCTCGGCGATAACAGCCGGCACGCGGGCGTATTTCAAAAATTCCATGGTGAATTCCGCCTTGCCCTGGGTCAGGGAGCGGAGAGTGGTCGAGTAGCCGAACATCTCGCTCAGCGGCACCTCGGCATCCACGCGGGCGAAGGTCCCGTCCTCGACCGAGCTGACGATCATCCCCCGCCGCTGGTTGAGGCTGGCGAAGACGTTGCCGGCGAACTCCGCGGGGCCTTCGACCGAAACCTTCATAATGGGCTCGAGCACCTGGGCCTTGGCCCGTTCATAGGCTTGCCAGAAGGCCCCCTGAGCCGCCGCCTGGAAGGCGTTGTCCGAGGAATCGACGTCATGGGAATTCCCATCCTGAAGGGTGATCTTGATCCCGGTGATGGGGAAGCCGATGAGCCGGCCTTTCCTCAGGGCCGCCCGGAAGCCCTTGTCGCAGGAGAGGATGAACTCCCGCGGGATGCGGCCGCCCTTGACCTCGTTGGCGAATTCGTAAATGCCGTCGGCGAAGGGCTCAATCAGGCCGATCACCCGGCCGTACTGGCCCGCGCCACCGGTCTGCTTCTTGTGGGTGTAATCGAACTCTGCCTTGCGGCTGATGCTTTCGCGATAAGCCACCTGGGGCGCCCCGGTCTGGACCTCCACCCGGTACTCCCGCTTCATCCGCTCCAGGTAGACGTCCAGGTGCAGCTCGCCCATGCCCTGGATGATGGTCTGGCTGGATTCGGGGTCCACGTGAGTCTTGAAGGTGGGGTCCTCTTTGGTGAAGCGGTGGAGGGCCTTGGCCATGTTGTCCGCGGACTTGCGGTCGATCGGGGCGATGGCCAGGGAGATGACCGGCTCGGGGATATGGATCGAGGTCAGGGTCAGTTTGCGGCCGGACGAAATGAAGGTGTCGCCCGACTGGCAATCCACCCCGAACAGGGCCACGATATCGCCCGCCGAAGCCTCGTCGATATCCGCCATATGATCGGCATGCATCCGGACAAGCCGGCCCACCCGGATTCTATGGCCGGAACGCGCGTTGTGCAGCTCGACGCCCTTGCGGACGCTCCCCTGGTAAATGCGGATGTAGGTCAGCTGGCCGTAAGGTCCGTCCTCGAGCTTGAAGGCCAGGGCCACGGTCTGCCCGGAGGGCTCCGCGACAAGCCTGACCCGTTCATTGTCGTGGTCCGCGTCCAGGGCGAAGTTCTCCTTTTCCGACGGGTCGGGAAGGTAGCGGACCACCGCGTCGAGGAGAGGCTGAACACCCTTATTCTTGTAAGCCGAGCCGATGAAGACGGGAGTCAGCTTCTGGGCGATCGTTCCGCGCCGCACGGCCTCGTGGATCTGGGCTTCGGTCTCGCGGTTTTCCAGCACGGCTTCCATGAGCTCGTCCGAGAAGTGGGATGCGGAGTCCAGAATCTCCGCGCGTCTGGCCTCGACCTCGGCCTTGAGCTCGTCGGGGATGTCCTCCGAACGGATGTCTTCGCCGTCGGCGCCGTCGAAATACAGGGCCCGGCGGCTGACGAGGTCCGCCACGCCCTCGAGCTTGTCCTCGAGGCCGATGGGGATCTGCATCAGGACGGCGTTGTGGCCGAGCTTTTCGGCGAGCTGTTCCGTGACCTTGACCGGGTTGGCCCCCACCCGGTCGAGCTTGTTGATAAAGGCCAGGCGCGGAACGCCGTAGCGCTTGAGCTGGCGGTCCACGGTGATGGTCTGGGACTGGACCCCGCCCACGGAGCACAGGACGAGGACCGCCCCGTCGAGCACGCGGAGCGACCGCTCGACCTCGATGGTGAAGTCCACGTGGCCGGGCGTGTCGATGATGTTGATGACCTCGTCGCCCCAGGTGACGTTGGTCGCCGCCGAGGCGATGGTGATGCCGCGCTCGCGCTCGAGCTCCATGGAGTCCATGGTGGCCCCGACCCCATCCTTGCCCTTGACCTCGTGGATCTTGTGGATCTTACCGCAGTAGAAGAGGATCCGCTCGGTCAGAGTGGTCTTGCCGGAATCGATATGCGCACTGATGCCGATGTTCCGCATGCGAGAGATGTCGACTTTCATCTTCAAACAACCTTCTTCATGGACAGGGGAAACGGGCCGGCCGGGATTCCGGGACAGGAATCCCGTTTCGAATTGTGCGGGGAATCCTCCACTCCGGGCGGCTCCCATGAGCCAACGAAGCATAAATTATAGCCAAATCGCGGCAAAAATGCAAGAACGCCGCTTCCCTAGTCGATGACGAAGGTGTAGGAATACTTGACCATGACCGCCCAACCGTTATAGAACGGCCGCCCGGGACTGTAGCGAAACCGGTCGGTGTTCAGGCCCTCGTTGATGACCAGGTAAAAATCGTTTCCCTCGCGGGGGTTGTAGCGAATCCTCAGGTTGGCCGTCACCTCGTCCGCGGCGCTGTCGTACTGGACGAAAGCCGAGGCCGAGAAGCTGGTGGTTAGAGTGGCGGTCAGCCGGACCTGGGCGATCTGCGCGGTCAGAGCCTGGTGACGCCGCGAAAACTCCACCCGGTTGAACTGATAATAGCCGGTCAGGCTGAAATTGGGAGAAATGCCCCAGACCGGCTTGATGCCGATCGTCCCTCTCCAGCCGTCATAGAACGAGCCGGCGTCGATGCTCACCGTGGCGTAAACGAGCTTGCCGAAGGGCGTTTGAAAATAGCCCTTGAGGCCGCAGAAGGAATACTCCCCGGGCGGGACGAACACCTTGTCGAAAAAGGAGATCTCCTCCCGGACGCTTTCCTTGTAGGCCTTGAAGGCGAATTCGCCGTTCCAGCCCGACTTGGCCAGGAAGCCCCAGCCCGGGCCGATCTCGGCCGACTCCAGACTCCGGTCCTCGTTCCGGAAATAGGCGTATCCGTCGGCGAACAGGTAATGCTGGGTCAGGGGCGATTTCTCCCCGGGCATCCAGCCGTAGAGGATCCGGTTGCCGAGCCGGCTGAAATCTTCTCGCAGCTCGAAGCCCATCCCCGGGTCGTAGTCCTTCCCGGAATAGGACAGGTTGAGGTTGAGACCGAGCCCCTGGCGGCTGCGTTTTTCCCATCCGACCCGGAAGCGCGACGGGTCGAGGGAGTCCGCCCGGTTCGTCTTCCCCTCCTCGAAGGACTGGGCCCAATTGATCAGGAGATAATCGTCGCCCCGGACCCGGAACGTCCCGTCCAGGCCGTAGACGACGTTGTAGGAGCCGTCCGTGCCGAGCCGGCTGGTGAGCATTCCTCCGACATAGGAGTAAGGGTTGAAAACCCTCCGCCGGAGCCGGAGCACCCCGAAATTTTCCGAGGGCGCGTCCGCGGACCGGAGCGACGCGGTCTGCATGTCCAGGACGCCGACGTCCCAGGGGCCGAGGCGGCCGATCAGCCGGGCGCCGCCGTAGATCCGGACGGGCTCATCGTCATAGATCCCGATCCGGCGGCTGTAGAACAGCTGGTTGTACTCGCCGAAGCTGAAGTCGAAGATCCCGGCCCTTTCCAGGAAGAACATCCTCTTCTCCGGAAAGAAGAGGGAGAACCGGGTGAGGTTGACCTGGTAGTCGTCGGCCTCGACCTGGGCGAAATCCGTGTTGGCGGTCAGGTCGAGGGTCAGGTTGGAGGTCAGGCTGTACTTGACGTCCAAGCCCGCCTCGGTGGTGGGCTTGTTCTTGTGGTTATAGGCGGTTTCCTCGTCGTTCAGGTCATAGTATTGGCCGTAGCCTCCCAAGACGTAAGGCGTGATATAGACCGGCCGGACGCCGCGGACGCCCTCGAGGACGACCTCGCGGCACAGGGACGGCTTCCAGAGGGCCATCGTCCCGGTTTTCAGGTCGACGAGCGGAAAGCAGTCGTTCTCCGCCTTGCGCGGGATCCAGCGAAAGGCCTTCAGGCCCATGACGACCCGGCCGCCCGCGTCCTGGAAACGGAGGCTGGAGAACGGGATCCTCATCTCGACGAACCAGCCCTGGTCGTTGGTCACGACCGCGACGTCCCAGAACGCGTTCCAGCTGGCGTTGATCGGCATCTCGTTGATCGACCGCTGCTCGGCGTCGTTGGTCACCATCCCGTCCCAGCGCAGGCCGGACGGCGTGGTGAAAAATCCCAGGGCGTTTTCCTTGTCGTTGAAGGTATCGAAGAGGACGCCCAGCCATTCGGTGTTGCTTTCGAAGAAATCGCGCTTCTTCGAGGGAGCCTGGATCTTGTCCGGCTCCCGGTCGAAGAGCCGTCCGGCGATATAGATAAAATCGTCGTCGTGTCCGACCAGGATCTCCGTTTTTTCCGTGGGCGGTTTCCCGAACGCGGGGATGATCTGAATCAAAGGCAGGGATTCGATGCCCGCCCAGGCCGGTTCATCGCTCAAGCCGTCCAGGGTGACCTGTCCGGTGACTTTCGGGATGAGCCACGGCTCTTCGGGAGCGGCTGGCGGCCGTTCCTGGCCCAAGGCCGCGGCCGAAATCAAAGCGAGACATGCCGACAATATCCAGCCGGCTGCGGTTCGTGAGGTCATGGTCGCTCCCTTCCGGTTCTGGTGGCGTTATATTCCAGCCGGGGGTCTATGTCAATCCGCTCCGGAAGGATCTTGGCCGGCCTCGAAGGCTGGGATCTCCGGGGCCGGGCCATCGCCTCGCTGATCACTTATACTGTGTTCGCTTCTATTCACTGGAAAAAGCGAATCCCAAGCCGAAAAAAGCGAAAATCAAAGAGAAATTGGAATATTTTTTTAATTATATTATAATCAATTATATACAAGGTTTATTGGCCCCTCTCGGGCTCGATTTTATCGGCTAGAGATTCCCTAAAATAATTTTATCCCTTTCATTATAATGACGTTACGAGAATTTCGGCAACGAAAAGCGTCCTTGCTAAGTTGACTCGAAAAATAGGATATGCTATATGCTTTGGGCTTCCCGCGGTCCGGGCCGGCGGGAATCTTATCAAAACATAAGTTATTGATATATTTATACTTACGAGGGGCGAAGGGCTTCGAAGCACAGCATGGCCATGAGACTTATTATTAATGAAGCCGACCTGGGCAGATTCAAGAAAAGAGCCAGCCGCGGCTACCCCAGGGAGGTCTATGCCGTCATGCTCGGCAAGAAGCTCAAGAACAAAACATTCAAGATCCAGCAGATCGCCATCCCCCGCATCGTCGAAGCGACTTATGACTACGTCATCCCCGATTACGACGAGATCGACCGCATCATTTCTGCAAGCGGCATGGACTACATCGGCTCGATCCATTCCCATCCCCAGGCGCCGCCGACCATCTCTTCCCACGATTACCTCTACTGGGACAAGGGCAAGGACGCCGTCGTGGGGATCCTCAGTGTCCGCAAGCGGACCGCCTATAAGGTGACCGAGCTCAAGTTCTGGCGGAAGAACACTTCGCTTCCGGTCAAGTTCAAGACGTTCCGGCCGGGCAACAATCACAACCATAACCACAACAACAACCACAATCACAATCATAATCACAACCGCCGTCGCAGTTCGGGCTCGAACGGTCGCTAGCTTCTGCGCCTCGTCCGGGCCGGGGGGCCGCCTACTCCAGGAACTCGGTCATCTGGTCCCTGTTTTCATAAGCCCAGCGGTAGTACTCCTTGCGGCTGAGCAGCCGGGCCGCGTCCTCGTCGGCGATGATGGTCGTGCGCGGATGGAGCTGGAGGGCCGAGCCGGGCATCGAGGCCGTCACCGGGCCTTCGACCGCCCGCAGGATGGCATCGCTCTTGTTCGAGCCGTAGGCTAAGAGCAGGACCAGCCGGGCTTCCATGATCGTGCCGATGCCCATGGTCAGGACGAAGCGCGGCACGGATTCGCCCGGGCTGACGAACCGGGCGTTGTCGGCGACCGTTTCCCGGGTCAGGGTCATGGCCCGGGTCCGGGACGTCAGGGATGAGCCCGGCTCGTTGAATCCGATGTGGCCGTTGCGGCCGATGCCCAAGAGCTGGACGTCGATCCCCCCCGCCTGCTTGATCTGGGCTTCGTAGTCCGCGCAGTGGGCCTCGATATCGCGGGGCTTGCCCTGAAGCCGATGGACGTTGGCCCGGTTAATATTGATGCGGGCAAAGAGGTTCTGGTCCATGAAATGGGCGTAGCTGTGGGGATGCGTTTCGTCCAGTCCCAGGTATTCGTCCAGGTTGAAGGTCCGGACTCTTGAATAATCGATGGCCTTGTCCTGATAGGCCTCGATGAGCCGGCCGTAGACGCCGAGCGAGGTGCTGCCCGTGGCCAAGCCGAGGACGAGGTCCGGCTTCCGGCTCCACTCCTCGAGGATGATCCGGGCCGCTTCCCGGCACACCTCGTCGTAGTCGGCCTTGATGATGACGTCCACGGAAATCATTGTGTCCGGAACATCCGGAGAAAACAAGAGGCCATGGCCGCCTTGACTTTGCGAGATTTATCCCGCGCTTTTGCTTATAATGGGCTTCGACATGAGCCCAGATGCCACTTCCGGCAGTGCGGTTTCGGTCATCCTGGCCGCGGGCCGGAGCACTCGGATGGGGACGGGAACGAACAAGGTCCTCCTGCCCATCCTGGGCAAGCCCATGATCCGCTACCAGGTCGAAGCCGTCCGGGCGGCGGGCATCGGCCGGATATTCGTCATCGTCGGCCACCAGGCCGAAGAGGTCAAGGCCGAGCTCCGGGGCGAAGCGGAATATGTCCTGCAGGCCGAACCGAAGGGAACGGGGCATGCCCTGATCCAAGCCCGGCCGAAGATCCAGACCTTGGGACCGGACCTCGACGTCGTGGTCACGGTCGGCGATAACCCGTATATCACTCCCGGAATTCTGACCGGCCTTATCGAAGCCCATCGCCGGAGCCGGGCCGCGGCCACAATCGTCACGGCCGCGTTCGACTCTCCGCCTCCCTATGGACGGGTCATCCGGGACGGGAGCGGCCGAGCGCTCCGGGTCGTCGAGGAGGGAGACGCCTCACCGGAGCAGAAACTCATCCGGGAAGTCCACGTGTCCATCTACTGCTTCCGGGCCGACATCGTCCTCCCTCTGCTCGATGAGATCCGGAACGACAACGCCAAGAAGGAATACTACCTGACCGACATCGTCGGCGTCCTGACCGGGCACGGTCGCGCGGTCGGAACGCTCCGGAGCGCCGACCCGCGCCTCACCCTGGGCGTCAACACGCCCGAGGAGCTCGCCGAAGCGGAGGCCTATTTCGCCCGAGTCAGGCGGTAAAAACGCCTCGGGGAACGGGCCAAGGCCTCGACGACCTGAGGAGATGTAAGAGCCGGAAAAAATGAACGGGGCCCCGCTGGCGGGCTTCCCCCATCAGTCCTCACTCCCGATCCATTCGGACTGCCGGTGGTCGTTCCGGGCTGATGGGGGTGCCCCCTGCCCTGGCCCCCCGTTCATCTTTGCTGCAGGTTAGGGAGTCAGGCCGTACTGGCCGGCGAGGGGATAGGGATGAAGCGACCATTAGGGGTTTTAGCCTGGCCGCACCGGCCGACAAGGGAACTCCTGCCTGGCGGAGCGCCGAGTATGTACCGAGCCTAGATGAGTCTTGGTCAGATGCCCTCAGAATGTACAGATGACATTGCGGAGCTCGGAACACGGGGCGAGATACGCAGGCGCCGAGGAGGACGGAGTGCGGACAGGCGTGAAAAAACCCCGTGGGAGCGAAGCCCTGTCCCCTTGTCGGGGAGTCTTGAGGAGAACCCGCCGGCGGGGCCCCGTTCATTCAAACCAAGGGATTATCGGTCAATCCCCGAAGGGCTTGTCGATGGCCGTGCTTTCGAGCCCGCCCAGGAACCGGCCGCCGTCCTCGGTGACCACCATGCAGTCCTCGACCCGGACGCCGAACTCGCCGTAGATATAGACGCCCGGCTCGTTGCTGAAGGTCATGCCCGGCTCGAGCTTGAGGCTGTTGCCCTGGACGAGATAGGGATACTCGTGGCCCTCCAGGCCGATCCCGTGGCCCAGCCGGTGGGCGAAGAACTTGTAGCCCGGACCGAACCCGGACTCCTCGATCACTCGCCGCGCGGCCCGGTCCACGTCCTGGCATTCCGCGCCCGGCCGCACGGCCTTGAGCGCGGCCGTCTGGGCCTTTTTCACCGCATCCCACACCCGTCGGTGCTTGTCGGTCGGCGCTCCGAACACGACCGTCCGGGTCACGTCCGCGCGATAGCCCTCGACGGCGCAGCCTCCGTCCACCATAACGACGTCGTTCTCGCCCGTGAGCCGCGGGTTGCGGGAGCCGTGGGGGAAGGCCGTGTTGGGCCCGAACTGCGGCCCGCCGCCTCCGGTGACGCCCATCTTCTGGAACGAAGCGCCGATCGCCGCCGCGAAGTCCCGCTGGCTCATGCCCGGACGAAGCTCCTTGAAAGCGTCGCGATACGCGATCTTGGTGATATCGTTGGCCAGGTCCATGAAGGCGATTTCCTTGGCCGATTTGACTCCACGGCATCCCTCGGTCACGGCCGCGCCGTCGGCCAATTCCAGGGAGCCCGCGTCCCGGCGCAGGCCGTGAACCTCGAAGCTCCGTAGGTCCGGGGCGAGCCCCAGTCGTCCGGTCCCGGTGCCCAGGTCCTTCATGATCCCGGCAACGAGCCTGTACGGGCTTTCGTTCTCCTCCCAGGTCCGGACTTCCTGCCCGGCCGGGACAAGCTCCCGGGCCCGCTCCTTCTCGAAGGCCGGGGAGATCCAGACCGGCGCTCCCTTGCGGTTGAAGACCGCGCCAAAGGTCCGCTCGCTCAGCCACCAGCTCACGGCCGTGAAGTAGACGAGGTTCGAGCCCCCGCCGATAAACAGTCCGTCCAAGCCCTGGGCGGCCATGAGGCGTCGGGCCTTTTCGAGCCGGGCCTCGTAATCGGCCGCCGTGAGCGGTGAGATGCCGGCCAGCCGGGCTTTCATCGCCGAGAAACCGTCCTCGCGGGGCGGCGACTGCGGCTGGGTTTGGGAAAGAGCCAGGCGCTCGAGCGCTCCGAGAGAGACGGCGGCCAGGCCGGCCTGTCCCAGGAATCGGCGCCGGGAAACCGGGGTCGCGTCTACACTTTCACACCTTGTCGCTTTGGTCATGGTTCTTCTTCCTTTCTCCGCAATCCATTATGTCTGGGAAGCCATACCCTATCTCTTGGCACCAGAGATGGGAGGCTGGAAAAGGCTGAAAAGTGGAAAGTGTAGACGCGACCCCATTATTTGCGTTTGACCAGGACGACGGTCATGTCGTCGGCCAGGTCCTGACTCTCGGTGAACGCGGCCAGGTCCGCCCTCAGGCCTTCGATGATCTTGGCCGCGGGCTGGTCCAGGCGGCCGCGGACGAAATCGATGAGCCGCTCCTCGCCGTATTGTTCCTTGTCCGGATTCCGGCTTTCGGTGATGCCGTCCGTGTAGAGGAGGGCTGCATCCCCCGCCCCGAGGAGCGCGCTCCGGCACTCATAGACCGATTCGGGAAACATGCCCAGGCACAGGCCGCAGGCTTCCAGCCGATCCAGGCGGCCCCGCGGGTTGAGGATCAGGGGCGGGTTGTGGCCGGCGTTGAGGTAGCGGATCTCGCCCGTGGCGGTGTTGAGCTCTCCGTAGAAAAAGGTGATGAAGCTGCTCGTCCCCGAGCTGCGGCAGACGAAATCGTTGAGCTTCTTGGCCATGTCCTCCAGCCGGTGCCGCGAGGTGACCTCGGCGTGGAGCGAGGCGCGCACGGAGGCCATGAGCAGGGAGGCGCTCACCCCTTTGCCCGAGACGTCGGCGATGACCAGCCCCAGCAGGCCCGGCTCGATGGGGATGTAGTCGAAGTAGTCCCCGCCCACCTGCTGGCAGGGCACGTTCAGGCCGTGGATCTCGAACTGCTCCAGGGGCGGGCTGGCCTTGGGCAGGAAATCGCGCTGGATCTGGGCGGCCAGGGACAGCTCCTTTTCCATCCGCTCCTGCTCCAGGGACCTTTCGATCAGCCGGGAGTTCTCGATCTTGACCGCGGCCAGGTTGGAGAGGAGGGTCAGCATCTTCAGATCCTCCTCGGTGAACTGGTCCATCAGGGACACCCGGTCGGCGTAAATGATGCCGATGACCTCCTGATTGTTCCATAGGGGGGCGCACATGGCCGAATGGATGTTGGACCGGATGATGCTGTCCCGGGACATGAACCGCGGGTCCGAGGCGGCGTCCGAGCTCAGGACCGCCAGCTGGTCCTTGAAGGCCATGTTGACGATCGACTTGCTGAGCAGGACGCGCTGGTTCATCAGGTTCTTGTTGTTGATCCGGATGACCTTGGGGATGAGCTGAATAGGGTTGCCCTCGTAGAGCAGGATCACGCCCCGGTCCATGGGCAGGTTCTGGCAGATGAGGTCCATGATGTGCTCCAGGAGCTCGGCCAGGGGCTTGTGGAGGATGAGGGCCTGGCTGACCTCTTTGAGCACCTCCAGGAAGCGCCGCTCGGACCGGAGGGCGGCCAGGTCCGACTCCCGGGCCGCAGTCCGGATGGTCGTCTGCAAAGCGGGCGGCTGGAGGATGTCCCTGAGGGGAAGGGAGATGCTCGGTCCGGAGGACGTTTCGGGCGTGTCCAGGATCTCGACATGGGTCAGGATCTCCTGGTCGAAGCTCACCCGGGTCGAGCCGATCAGGATCTCATCGCCCGGATGCACCTCGGCTTCCCCGGCGATCCTCTTGCCGTTGACGAACACGCCGTTCTTGCTGTTGTTGTCCCGAACGAAATAGCGGTCGCCCGCGGTAACGATGAGGGCGTGCCGCCCGGAGCAGAACGGGTCGGGAACGGCCAGGGTGTTGTCGGGCGAGCGGCCGATGGAGATTTCCGGCCGGTCGACGGTGAAGTTGAATGGGTCGCCTTTCTTGGGGTAAACGAACAGCTTGGGCATCGGGTCTTGAGCACCTGGGATTGTAAACCCGATCCCGTCGGAATTCAAGACGCCAGGGCTTTGTCCAGGCCGGCGGCGAGCTTCCGGCAGCGCCTCAGCCGTTCCTCGGGCGGAGCGTCGTCGATCAGGGGAAGCAGGAACTGCTTGATGTCCTTCTTCAGCAGGGAGTCCAGGAGCTCGAGGGAATACTCCATGCCCTTCCGGCCGCCAGAGCTGAAGTGCTGATAAGCCCGCCGGATGTCCTCCTGGGGATGGACGAGGCCCAGGAGATGGAAGATGTCCCGGACGTCGCGGGCCAGGGCTGTTTCCAGGTCCTCGGCGGACGGGCCCGGAATCCGGCTGGACCGGTCCTCCTCGCTTTCGAATAGCAGTCCGTACCCTTGCCGGACGAGCCTCAGCGCCGCCCGCCGGACGACCGCCTCGGAGAAAACGGCCTGCGGGTCCTCGCCCCTCAGCCTGGCCGCGGCGGCGATGATCTCCGATCGAAGCCCGCAGGACGATTCCAGGGCGGCTGCCAGCAGGTCCGCCGCCCTCTGGCCGCCGACCTGGGCCAGGATGTCGGGGATGGCCTGCCGCACCTTGAGGTCTTCCCCGGTGTCGCAGAGATAGTCGCGGAGCGTGCCTACGATCCGGTCCCCGTAGGCGGCCAGGGTCTTGGCCGCGGCACGCGCCAGCGAGGGGTGGGCCAGGCGGCGAACGATGAGCGGCACGAATTCCCTTTTCTTCAGCCGGGCCGCGCTCTGCAGGGCGTAGCTCGCGACTTCGGCCGATTCGTCCCGGAGGAGCGGTCCGAGGTTTCGGGCCAGGCTCGAATCCGGGCTCATCATCCCCAGGGCCTTGGCCGTTTCCATGCGCTCCACTTCGGACGACGCTTCGGGCCGGGCCGCCACCCGGCGGAGATGGATGGACATCATCTGCTGGTAGACGTCCAAGGACATGACCTCCTGGACCTCGGCGCCCAGGCTTTCCTCGGCCAGGCTGTCGCTCACCTCGGGGAAGAGCGGCTCGCCGTCGACGCCCAGCAGGGAGTCCAGGGAGCTCGCCTGGACCTCGTTCGACTTGGAGGCGATGATCCGCTTCAGCTCCGGGCTGAGGGCGTCCTTGCGGACGAGGTCGAAGAGGTTCATGGCGTACAGGACCGAGCTCCGCTTCCGGCTCTGGAGCGTTTCGAACACGAGCTTGGTCATGTCCACGTCGATCTGGTCCGCCACCAGGCGGCCGCCGTCCTGCCACTTCAGCTTCAGGTGGCGCTTGACGATCTGAACGTACTCGCGGGTGATGAGCAGCCCGAACGCGATCCACAGCCCGATGAACACCAGGGTCAGGACGCTCACCCCGCGGACCGAGACCCCGGCCACCGAAACGGAGATCAGCAGGAGGACGGCCACCAGGCCGTCGGCCAGCTTGTTGACGAACATATCGATGAAGACCTTGGCCTTGTACTTGATCTCGGGTGGGACGGGGATGTAGAGCAGCTCCCGGACCGACTGGTGGAGAGTATGGGCCAGGCTCTTATCCAGCCCCTTGACCGCCACGGCCCAGTAGACGAGCCCGCCGGCCGGGACGAGGAATACCGCGGCCGAGCCGAGGAGCAGGACCGCGGGAGTGATGAGCAGGGCCGCCCTGAGCCCGAAGCTCCGGACAGCCCGGCTGGCCAGCAGCGCGTTCAGGAGGTAGGAGAACACGAGCAGTCCCAGAAAGAACGTGCCGAGGAACGACGTCCGGGCGTCCGGGGCGGGAAAGGCCCGCTCCACCACGACGTTGAACTGGAAATCGAGGAGCGTCGTGACGGCGATCCCGGCCGCCACGATCCCGGCCAGCAGGCGGAGGTAGCGGTGGCGGCGGATCACACGGAAGCTCTCGGCGTAGCCCACGCGGCCGGCGGCCCCCTCGTCCGGGAGGGGCGCTCTTCCGGCGGCAGCTTGGGCCAGCTGGGGTTTCAGCCGCCTGAGCATGATCAGGCCGAAGCCCAGGAAAACCGGGCAGGCCAGGAGCAGGTTTTCCGTGCCCACGGCCTTGGCCAGGAGCGAGGCCAACAGGGCCCCGACGATCCCGCCCAACAGGCCGCCGCTGACGAAAAAGCCGACCAGGCGCCTGGCCTGGCGCGGGTGGAAGATGTCGTTGACCAGGACCCAGAACTGAAAGACCGAGGTGACGATGAACAGGTCCGCCCAGAACCAGTACAGGAGGACTATCCAGGGCTGGGGAAACCTGAACAGCGCCCAGAACAGGACGAAGCTCAGCATGAAGGCCAGGATGCTCAGGGAGACATATTGCAGGCGGTTCAGCCGGTGGAGGAGGCGGGTGTTGAGGGCGACCATGAACCCGATCAGGACGGCGGTGACCAGGTAGGCGTAGGGAAGCTTGTCCGCCGACAGCCAGCGCAGGTACAGGGAGATCTTGACCGGCTTGATGATGTAGGCCGAGGAGGTGATCAGGGAGAAGAAGACGAACAGCCTCAAGGTCGCAGCGGACTCTTCGGGCCGCAGGTCGACGAACCGGCGGAGCAGCCGGTAGAGCCGTCCGGGCGCGGGACCCGTCTCAGTCGTCATCCCACTCCCGCCTTTGGTCGAGCAGGGCCCGAAACTTTTTAAGACGTTCCGACGCGGGCAGCTCTTCGACGATGGGAAAAAGCGACTCCTTGACCTTCTGGGGCAAGATGCTGTCCAGGAGCTCCAGGGCGATGGCCGTCGCGTCCCGGGTGCCGGTCCGTATGTTCTGATACGCGCTCCGGATGTCGTCATCGGGATAGACGAGGCCCATCAGCCTGAAGATGTTCCGCAGGGAAGACTCAAGCCTTCCGGCCGCGGGTCCGGACACCGCTCCCGGCCGCCCCGCGTCCGGAGCCTCGGGGAGGGACAGGTAGGTCTGATAATAGGCCGCAAACTCCCGGTCGAGGCCCGACCTCACCCCTGGCTCGGAAAACGCCAGGCTGAGATCCGCCGCCCGGATGCGGTCCAGGGCGTCGATGATCTCCGAACCGAGCTCCCGCGACCCCCGAGCCAGCTCCCAGAGGAGGTATTCGACCGCCTCAGGGCCGCCGATGGCGGCCAGGATGGATACCGCGCTTTTTCTGAGCCCCAGGTCTTCCCCGGGGTCGGCCACGACATCGGCGAGCGTTCCGGCGATGCGCGCTCCATAGCGTTCCAGCGCTGAACGGGCGTCCTCGGCCAAGGCCGGGTCGGAGAGCTTTTGGATCAGCAAGGGAACGTCTTCCCGCCGCCGGAGCCGGCCCGCGCTCTCCATGGCATACCGGACCACGTCCACGCTGGAGTCCCGGAGAAGGTCCTCCAGAGCCCGGGCCAGGGGCGAGCCCGAATCCAGCCAGCCCAGGGACTTGGCGACCTCCATCCGCGACACGTCGTCCTCCGGATGGGACAAGACCCGGTCGATGTAGCCCGACATGACCTGCCGGTAAGCGTCCAGCTCGAAGACTTCTTTGATATCGGTCCGCAGGGCGTCCGCCTCATCGAGCCGGCTGACTTCCGGGACCCAGCCCGCGGACTCGGACTCCAGAAGGCCGCCCAAGGAGGGAATGCGGGCTTCCTCCATCTGGGAGGACAGGAAATCCCTCACCTCCGGAGTGAGCTTGTTCTGGGCCAGGAGGTCGAACAGATGCTGGGCGTAAAGGATGGGACTGCGCCTTCGGCTTTCCATGGCGTCCACGACGAGCTTGGCCGACTCGACATCCATCCGGTCGGCCACGATCTGTTCCCCGCGGCCCCGCCCCTTGTCGAGCTGGGATTTCAGGAGGTCGACATAGGCCCGGCTGGTTCTCAGGTTCAAAGCGATCCAGACCGCGGCGCAAACGGCCGAGGCCAAACTGACCACGGTGATGAGCGGCCGGAACGGCAGGGCGAACAGGCCCAGGAGGAGCACCGCCCCGAAGCTTTTGGAAAACCGGTTGAGGAACATGTCGATGAAGACCTTGGCCCGGTATTTCTTCTCGGCCGGGACGGGGATGTAGAGGAGCTCCCGGGCCGACTGGTTGATGGAGTAAGACAGGCTTTTATCCGCCCCCTTGATGGTCACGGCCATGATGATCCCCGGCCAGAAGACGATCCCCAGGGACAGCAGGAGGAGCATGGCCGGGTAGAGCAGGAGCGTCGCCCGGAGGCCGAAGCGCTCGATGAGGCCGCTGGTGAACAGAAGCTGGAGCAGGAAGGAGAAGACCAGGAGGCCGGCGTTGAAATAGCCGAAGAAGGAGGTCAGGTTGCTCCGGGCCAGGGGCCAGCTCTCGATGATGTTCTTGGACTGCCAGTCGACGAACGTGGAAATGACGCCCGTGACCAGGACGACGGCCGCCAGCAGCCGCAGGTACCCGTCTCCGCGGACCGTTTCAAAACTGGAGGCGAAGCCGGCCTTGGCTTCAGGGGCGGGCGTGGAGGGACGGCCCCTTCGCCGCCGCTCCCGGAAAATGGCCAGGATGGGCAGGCTCGTCCCGGCCAGGATCAGCGCCGCCGGCAGCAACAGGCGGTCCGCGTTCTTGGGGCCGGCCAGAAGCGCGGTGGCCAGCGCCCCGACGATCCCTCCCAGGATCCCGCCGCTGCCGAAGAAGCCGATCAGGCGCTTGGCCTCCCGGGGGTTGAAAACGTCGTTGACTACGATCCAAAACTGGGTGACCAGGACGACGACGAAGACATTGGCCCACATCCAGAAGGCCAGGGGAAGCCATTTCCAGCGCGCCGGGAAGATCAGCCAGAAGGCCAAGGCGGTCAGGACGAAAAAGGCCAGAGAGCCCAGGATGAGCGCCTGCCGGCCGAGCCTCGCCTGGATCTTCGAATGCAGGGCGACGACCAGGCCGACGATGAGGGCCGTGGCGTAGGCCCAGGGGAGGTTCCGGGAACCCAGCTCATCCAGGAAGCTGGCGTCCCGGATGGGCTTGATGACGTAGAACGGGGCGGTGATCAGGAAAAAGTAGGCGAAGAAGGAGAGGGCGATGCCCCCCTCCCCCGGCTTGATCCCGAGCAGTCTCGACACATACGAAGAGGGACGGTTCATCGTGGCCCGACGAGCCCCTCGGGCCGGGCTCAGTCTTTAAGAAAGCTCTCGATGGCCCTGTCTTCTTCGTCGAAGATCTCCAGGACCTTGGTCAGCATGGTGATCTGGAAAACCAGGTAGAGCTTCTTGGAGATCCGGGCGAGCTTGAGCTTGCCCCCCAGGTTATGGGTGGAGATGTAGCTGGCCAGGATCTCGCCCACCCCGAAGCTGTCGATGAAATCCACCCGGTGAAAATTGAGCAGGATGTGCCGCCGGCCCGACTCCAGCTGCTCCTTGACCAGCTGGTGCAGGGTGACGTCGGAGATGTCCGAACGCTTGATCTCCCCTTCGATGTCGAAGATGGTGACGTCTTTTTGCACTCTTTTTTCGATGTTCATGGCTTGGTCCGCGTCCTGCTGTCTTCACAAAACTTCTATCAGAAGCGCCCCCCCTCTGTCAATGCCTTGAACTCGTCCACTACATTAGTGAGACTTTGGGTTTATGCTCCTTAAGCCAGGCCAGATAATATTCCTGGGGTGTTTTATAAGCAAGGGACTGATGGGG
>Ga0209254_10002179_pt1 | contig 17780 bp, 16 predicted proteins | sample FrelakmetDIP11DI_FD_187148 | JGI IMG/M metagenome (GOLD analysis project Ga0209254, IMG submission 187148) | Freshwater lake sediment microbial communities from the University of Notre Dame, USA, for methane emissions studies - DIP11 DI (SPAdes)... | ecosystem: Environmental > Aquatic >...
CTGTCGGCCTACGCCGCTTCCAAGGCCGCGGCCGAGGCCATGTGCAACGCCTGGCGCATCGAGCTGGCGGCGCACGGCGTCGGCGTGGGTGCGATTCACGCCTCCTGGGTGAGAACGCCGCTGATGAGCGAGGGCGACCTCCATCCGGCCTTCCGCCGCCTGCGCTCGACGACGCCGCCGCCGCTCAACGGGGAGATGGACGCGGCGGCGGCGGCGCGCATCATCGCCGACGGCATCGCGCGCCGGGCCGACCGCATCTGGGTGCCTGGCTGGGTGCGCGTGCTCCACTGGCTGCGAGCCCTGCTGCACACGCGGCTCGCCGAGCGCGAACTGAGGCGCGCCGCGCCGGAGATCGAACGCCTGTTCCTCGACGCGCAGGACGCGGGCGACCCCCTCGCGTCGTCGATCGGTCCGCGCGAGCGAGCGCGGGCGGCGGCGCGAGAGCGCGACGCCTGAGGCGGGCGGCAGCTGCCCGTCGCCGCGGCGCCTGCGATCGTGGGACGCCGCGGGCCTCAGGGCCGGCGCGGCATGCGCCACGGGAGCATCAGCCGCACCGGCAGCAGGACCAGGCGTGGCAGGTCGAGCGTCTCGTGCACCGACGTCACGTTCTCCCTGAACAGCCCGGAGCTGAGAATCGAGCGCACGTAGAAGGGCGTGTCCTCGAGCGTCTGCACCACCCGCGCAGGGTGGCCGGGATCGGTGCGCATGGTGCGTGACAAGCCCCACCTGGAGCGCGGCAACGGCTGGCGCGCTGGCGGCAGGAAGGCCGTGGCGGTGCCATCCGGCGCAAAACGCTGCGCAATGACCCGGTCCGGTCCGAACGCCGGGCGCACGTCGTAGATCACCGCCGTGGTGCCGTCCGCAAGCACGGTCCGCGACCAGTCCCATTCGCGGAACGCGCGATCGACCGGTTCATCTCCCTCGTTGGAGTCCAGGTAGGCGTGACCCGACCAGCTCGCCGCAGGCTGCTGCAGCTCGACTTCCACGCGGGCGCAGGGCGCGATCGGGCCCCAGCGGTGACGCGCAGCGGCGTCCAGGCCGGTGACGAATCGGCTCAGTCCCTGGGGGTGCACGATCACTCGGCCGCGCACCGCCCGCGGCACGGGCACTGCGACCTCGTCGATGTCGATGACCAGCGCGCTGCCGTTCCAGCTCAACCGGCTGGGGCCGACCACGAGTTCGCTCCGGTCGCGGCGCATGTGCCGGCGCCCGCGCTCGGTCATGGTCCACCGACGGGCGCCGGCGCCATACAGCGCCACGTTGATGGCGCAGAAGTTCTCGGGGTCAGCCGCGCCGAAGGCGCGCGACCACGCGTAGTAGGGCGAGAAGACGCTGCCGACGAAGGCGATGATGCTCAGGCCGTGCCGGCCGTCATCGCTGAGCGCGTCGACATACCACCAGAGATAACCACCCTTCGGGACCGGCTGGTCGAATCGAGGTGCCCCATCAGCGTCTCGGCCGCCAGCAGGCCGGACATCGCCGCCATCGGCACCCCCGGCCCCGGGTGCACGCTGCCCCCCGCCAGATACAGGCCCGGGAGTCGGCTTGTCGCGCCCGACCGCCTGAACAGCGTCATCCAGCCGTGCGTCGCCGGGCCGTACAGCGCCCCCCCGGTGGCCGGGAACAGGCGATTGAAGTCCGCCGGCGTCGTGCGCCTCACCTGCTGCGCCGTCTGGATGTCGAGATGCAGGCCGCATCGCTGCAGCAAGGCGAGACTGCGGACTTCGCATGGGTCGATCTCCGTAGCGTCGAATTTCCTGCGGTCGCCGTCCGCCGGCGCGTTGACGAGGCACAGGAGCCGTTCACGCCCGCCGGGGTCGGCGGCGAGGTCTTCGCGGTCCTGCGCACAGACGTAGACCGTGCCGCGCTCCGGCAGGCGCCGGGCGCGAAAGATGTCGTCGAACTCCGATCGATAGTCGTCGTCGAAGAAGACGTTGTGGCGCACCAGCGGAAAGCCGCTGGTGCGCGCGTGGATGGCCCAGGTCACCGCCGAGAGCGAGCGCTGCGACGGCGCGACCGCGGGCGCGGCGCCGGCCGATTCGTCGCCGAGCAGCCCCTGCGCCAGCGCGTTCGCGTCGCCGTTGAACACCACCGAGTCGGCCGCCAGGACCTCGCCGCCGGCGAGCTGCACGCCGCAGGCGCGACCGCTGCGCACGAGGATGCGCTCGCAGGGCTGCCCGTAGCGCAAGTCCGCGCCGCGCTCGCAGGCGAGCGCGGCCAGCGCGCGCGCCAGCTCGTGCATGCCGCCCCGGATCGACCAGACGCCGGCAAGTTCTACATGCGCCACCAGCATCAGCGTTGCCGGCGCGGCCCACGGCGACGCGCCGCAGTAGGTGGCGTAACGGCCGAACAGCTGGCGCAGCCGCGGATCATGGAAATGCCGACCCAGCGACCGCCACAGGCTGGCGAAAGGTCCGATCCCGGCAAGCGCCGCGAGGCCCCGGGGTCCGAGGTCCGCCCCCATCTGCAGCAGGCTCGGCCGCGACGAGCGGATGTAGGGGCCCTCGAGACGTGCATACAGCTCGCGCGCTTCGGCACAGAAGGCGAGAAAGCGTCGCGCTTCCGCCGGATTGGCGAACTGCGCGATGGCGTCGGCCGAGCGCTGCACGTCGGCGAAGAGATCCAGCCGGCGCTCTTCACCGCGCCAAGCGTGGCGCGCCAGCACCGCGAGCGGGGTGAGATCGAGCAACGTGTCGACCGAGGTGCCGGCGCTGGCCAGTATCCGCTCGAAGATCCAGCGCATGGTGAACACCGTGGGGCCGGCATCGATGCGCACGCCGTCCACTTCGAGCTGCCGCATCTTGCCGCCGGGCTCGTCGAGCGCCTCGACCAGCGTGACGCGCAGGCCGCGACAGGCGAGGAGCAGCGCACTCACCAGCCCGCCGATGCCGGCCCCCACGACCACCACGCGATGGTCGCGCAGCGCGGCCGCAGGCTCACCCATAGCGTCGGCCCTTCCACGTGCCGCGCAGAAGCAGCGGCGCAAAGCGCACGAACATCGATTCGCTGAACCAGCCGCCGGACTGCGCGTTCCGGATCGCCTCCAGATGAGCGCCGCTCCGCGCGTAGGCATCCATCGCCGCCTGGCTGTCCCAGACGCTGAACGTCGCCTGCCGCAGCAGCGGCGCTTCACCGAGGCCGACCGCCAGCTGGCAACCTTCCGCCCGCTCCAGCGCCGCTTCCGCGGGCGGGGAGTGCCGCCAGAAATCGAACGCGCGCGAGGGGCGGATCGACGCCCGCGTCAGCGAGGCGACCGGCCCGGATGCCGGGGCGGCTGCAGTCACCGCGATCGTCGCGCCACCCCAGCTGCCGCGGCTCGACGTCGCACGCAGCTTGGCAACGCAGAACTCCCGCGCACGGCGGGCATAGGCGTCCACGATGCCGGAACGCGCAATGAAGGCGTCTGCAGACTCCTCCGTGTCGAACACCGTGAACAGGCCCTGCCGCGAGCCGCTGGGCCGCAGCCCGAATCCGCCTTCGTATCCGCTTCCCAGCGCCTTGGCGAAACGCAGCCCGCTGACCGCCCGCAACGGTCGGGCGCCGAGCGGAACACGGGACCATCCCCACAGCCGCGACGCGGGCGCGACGTCGGTCAGCAGCAGCACCACGACGTCGTCCGCCGCGGCGACGACCGGGCGCGAGGCGCCGCCCCCGGCAGGGGGCGCATCCTCGCGCGCAGCCACTGCGCGCCGCAGCGCCGCAGTTGGGGATGGATCGACCATGGGCCCGTTCATCGTCAGCAATGTTCCGACGACAGAGCCCGCGCTGCAAGACCTGCCGCTACTTGATCCTCACTTCCACGCGCCGCGCGGCCGGGTCTTCTCCCACCAGGTTGGCCTCCGTCTGCAGCGGCTTGTCGAGCACGATGCGGTTCGGAGCGATGCCGGCGGCGAGCAAGGCGTCGCGCACCCCGGTCGCACGATTCTTTGCGAGTTCCTGGTTCATGGCGAGCTCGCCCGACGCCGAGTGATAGCCCGAGATCGTGGCCGTCAGTGTCGGCGTGGCGTTCATTGTCGCGATCAGCAGCGTGAGCCCCCTGGCCTGCTCGCCCTCGAGCAGGGGAGATGCAACGCGGAAATAGAGCACCGCAAGCATCGCCTCGCTCACCGGCGGCGGCAACATCGCAGCCGCGGGCGCGGCCGCCGCGGTCTTCCGCAGCGCGAGGAGTTCCGGGTGCCCCTTGGCCATCTGGGCGCCCCAGAGCGGCTTGTACGCGCCCTGATGACAAGTGCCGCAGTTGATCTTGGCAACGTCGCCGGTCGGACCGAGACGATAGTCGGGGAATACCTTGGTGAGGGGCTCGATGTACTCGTTGTTGAGGTCACGCGCCATCCGGATGCCATGCCAGGCAGTCACGCGCTGCGGCGGGGCCTCCTCCCAGGACTGGAACGCCCGCGTGTTGTGGCAGTACGTACAGTTGACGCCCAGCGACGTCGACATGTGCATCATCAGCGCGTAGGTGTGCTCCGCCTGCTTCGTGGAGTTGCGATTGGCGGCTGCCCCGGTGAACCTCAGCGCCTCGTTGCCGTTGACGCGAATCGGCTTGGCCTCGAGCAGGTAGGGCGTGAACGGGTCGTAGGGAAGCGAGCTCAATCCCACCGACGGCGCAGCCAGGTTCTGGCCGGAGAAGTCGGCCATCGAGCCGCCATCGGACTTGCGTCCGGGCGGGGCGAACCAGACCTGGGCTGGCACCGGGTTGCCCCGGTGGCAGGTGTAGCAGGTGACGCCGGTCTCGCCGACGTGCCGCTTCCAGTCGCCGTTCAGGTGCTGCGTCATCTGGATCATCCGCCGTGCGACGATCTTGGCGTACTTCGAGTCGTCGGCCAGATTCTCCAGGTTGTGGCAGTACGCGCATCCTTCCTTCGGCGACACCCACTCGGTGATGGCCACCATGTGGCGCGTGAACTCGGCGACGCTGACGTGACCCAGCACCGGGACGTTCTTGTACACCTCCGAGGCGCGCGGCCCGTCCGCGGGCACCGGTGGCTGCGGCGCGGGCGGCGTGTTCAGGTCGACCTGCGTCGCGAGGATGCGCGGGTTGTACACCTGCTCCATGCCCGTGCCGCGGAAGCCGGTTTGCACGGTGTCGACCGGCGGCCGTTCGCAGCCGACCAGCAGCGCGGCGGCCAGTGCAGGAACGAACAGGCGCGAGACCTTGGCGAAGCGGCTCATGGCTTGCCTCCGAGCAGGGCGGGATCGACGCTCAGCGGAAATACCGCCGGATAGGATGGCACCACGTGGTGTTTCATCGACCACAGGTACCAGTTGTCCACCACCGGTCCGGTCAGCAGGATGCCGATGCCGCCGACGAGGGGACAGAGGACCGCGAACCACCATGCCCAGCGATGGATCGACTCCATGCTCGCGTTGAACCCCATCGTCCAGCGCCAGAAGAGGGCAGCGCGTTCAGAGGCGGTGCCGCGATCGACGATCTGTTCGATCTCGCGGTCGCCGCCGTAGCGGCTCACCGCCAGGATGGTCGCGCCGTGCATTGCGAACAGCAGGACCGACCCGTAGAGAAACACGATCGAGAGCGCGTGGAACGGGTTGTAGAACAGGTTGCCGTGCCGGAGCGAGAGCGCCGAGACCCAGTCGAGGTGGGGAAAGATGCCGAAGGGCACCGCTTCAGACCAGCTCCCCATCATGATCGGGCGGAAGAAGCCGCATACGAGGTACAGCCAGATCGCCGCGGCGAAGGCCCACGCCACGTGCGTACCCATGCCGAGCTGCCGCGCCCTGCGGTACGTGCGCGCCCACCACAGAAACAGCGACGTGGTCAGCAGGAAGCCCACAATGAGCCACCATCCGCCCTCCGCCAGCGGCGGAAAACTGAGACCGTAGCTCGGCGGCGGCGGTTCCAGCGCGAGCCAGAACAACTGGCGCACCAGCTGGAGGGGGCTCCAGTCGACCGCCGCGAGCATGTTGAAGCCGATGATGTTGAACGCGAGCGTTCCGAAGACGAGCGACGCGACGCCCAGCCCGCCGAGATAGACGGGCCCGATCTGCGCGTTGCCCAGCCGGCCGAGCAGGTGGAAGAGCCACGGCGTGCCGGTGCGCTTCCAGTCGCCCTTCGGCAACGGAATTCCCATGTGCACCGGGCCGGTGGGCTGCACGGCGGTAAACAGGTTCTGGTATTCGGCCATGATCCTCTCCTTGTCGCTCTACATCCAGATCGGCAGGTTCAACCACCAGCCCCACCATTCAGGCCAGCCGCGGGTCCAGAAAGGTCCGCTGACCACGATGCAGAGCGCCGCGAACCAGACCGAAGCCAGCGCCAGGAACAAGCCCAGGCGGTGGATGCCGAGCGTGCCGACCGAATAGCCGATGAAGTCGCGGAAGAAGGTGTCTTCGTGATCCGAGGACTTGACCGGCTCGCCCTTCTTCGGGTTGGTCGCGGACAGGACGAGGCCCCCGTGGAGCGAGAGCGCCAGCGTCGTCGCGAAGAACAGGCTGGCCGCGATCATGTGCCACGGGTTGTAGTGGAAGTGCAGGTACTGGTAGGCGACGTTGCTCACCCAGTCGAGGTGGCTGTAGATGCCGTAGGGGAAGGCATGCCCCCAGGCGCCCAGCAGCACCGGGCGGATGACCTGCAGCGTCACGAAGGCGAGAATCGCGAAGCTGAAGGCGAAGGGCACGTGGTAGCCCATGCCGAGCTTGCGACAGATCTCCACCTGGCGCAGCGCCCAGGAACCGAACGCCCCGAGCGCGCAAACGGTGATGATCTGGAACAGGCCGCCCTCGTTCATCGGCGCGAAGTTGAGGCCGTACGACAGGTCGGGCGGCGCGATGCTGATCTGCCACAGGTTCCACGTCGGTCCCATCGCGGCACCCCACACGATCATCGCGGTCCCCAGCAATGCGAAGAACGCGGTGGTGACGCCGAAGAAGCCGACGTAGAAGGGGCCGATCCAGAAATCGAAGAGGTCTCCGCCGATCAGAGTGCCTCCCCGGACCCGGTACTTTTTCTCGAAGCTCAGCATCGCCATGTTGAATCCTCCGACCGCATACCCGTCTCAACAGCGCTCGTATTGCGGCATCACCCGCCTGCTGGGGGGCAGGCCCTGCCTCGAGGGCCTGGCCTGCCCGCCACCGGCTACAGTTGACGCAGTCCTTACTTGGACGCCGGCATCGGCGCGTTCTGCGGTGCCCGGACAGCGACAGGGCCCTTCGCCGCGTGCGCATCCATGACCGCCAGCGGTGTCTTCCACGTGTTGATGTTGTAGCGGTCGCCGCTGATCTGGATGAGGTGGATGCTCGTCGAGACAAAGGCGATCAGGAGCCCGGTGAGGATGATCGCCTTGCGCGGATCGACTATTCGCCAATAGCGCCACATGGGTGTTTCCTTTCTCTAGGTCAGTTGGGACAGGACGGTGTAGACGGCCGACTTCACGCCGTCGAAGATCGAGCGCGCGCCCTCTGCCCCCGGCAGGAAGGTGCGCCAGTTCTGGGTACACAACAGCGAAACGAGGGCCAAGATCACAAAGCTGCAGAAGATGACGACATAGATGCTCTGGAAGCCCTCGAGAGAGCCCTCGCGCCCTGTCGTGCCGACTCCAGCGATTTCATGTGCCATGGGTACCTCCTGTTTGTGTTGCCTTAGAACCAGGGACGCCAGATCCACACCAGGCTGTGCGCGAAGAAGGCGCCCACCGCCCACAGCAGGTAACCCTGCACGTAGTACTTGTGGAACTCCTGGCACTCGTCGTCGGTCAGCCCTGACGGATTTACTTTCTCAGCCATAGTTGAAGGTCCTCCATACAAGCCTTTCGGCAGAAACCGCGCCGCGAGCGGCGCGAAGCGGACCAGCGCCGCCTTGCGGCGGCACTGGACAAGCGCCCGATGCTGCCGGGCGATGTTCGGGGTTGAGGCCGGGCGTCGATGCGTTCATGCGGGGGCTCCGGTCCGAGAGCGGCCGAACAGCGCCCCCAGGCGCCTGGCGCTGACCCGATTCGTTCCGTCGGCACGCGCATCGCGCTCGGCGCGGTCGCGCATGCGCTTGGCTGCGGAGATCTGCACCAGCACCGGCTCGGCATCCACCAGTTCGCGGAGCAGTTCCAGGGCATCCGCATCCCAGGCCACGGGGTGTTCGCCACCGAGCCGCGCCGGCGTCGCGTCCACGCGGTCGAGGTCGGTGCCGAGCGGCAGGATGTGGAACAGCGCATCGAACAGCGCGTTGCATACTTCCTGCACGAGATAGGTCGCGCCGGAGTAGCCCATGAACGGCGTGCCGGTGTGGCGGCGGATGATCGCGCCGGGGAAGGATGCCGGGATGTAGACGCCGCGCCCGCCCGCCTCCGCCATGTACATCCGTTCGTTGTAACTACCGAACAGCACCAGCGGCGGCTTCTCGCGAATCGCCGCGCGCACCGCCTCGTTGTCGGGCTTCACGCCAGCGCGGCGCGCGAAGGCGAAAGTGCATGGCAGGCCCATCTCGCTTTCGAGAAAGTTCCGCACGCCGCGGGCGTAGGTCTCGCTCGCGACGATGCCGAAGCTCGCGGTGCCGAAGAAATCCTGCGTCACCGAGCGCCACAGGTCCCACAGCGGCTTGATGGTGGTGTGCTTCTCGCGCTCGATGAACGGCTCCGGGTCCAGGCCGAGCAGCTCGCCCAGGGTGCGCAGGAACTTGGTCGTGCTGTGCAGGCCGATCGGAGCCTGCAGATAGGGGCGCTCCAGCGCCTCGCACAGCAGCCGGCCGAACTCGCGGTACAGGCAGACGTTCACGTCGGCGTCGGCGAGCTTCTGGACGTCGGCGAGATGGCTGCCCAGCGGGAACACCAGGTTGATCTCGGCGCCGATGCCCTCGATAAGCCGACGCACCTCGTGGAGGTCGCTGGGCGTGTTGAACGTGCCGTAGATCGGCCCGATGATGTTGACGCGCGGTTTCTCGCCGGCCGCGCGCGCCTTGCGCGCCGGGACGTTGCGCAGTCCGTACTGGGTCCAGAGCCAGAACAGCGCGCGGTCCGCGCACTGCCACTGGTCCTCGTCGATGGTGCGCGGCAGGAAGCGCTGGATGTTGGTGCCTTCCGGCGTGACGCCGCCGCCGATCATCTCGGCGATCGAACCCGTCACCACCACCGCGGGCAGGGATGGATCGAGCACGCGGTGCGCGCGCTTCATCGCCCCTTCGGTGCCGTTCTGGCCGAGTTCCTCCTCGCCGAGTCCGGTGACGACGATGGGGAGCTCGTGCGGCGGCAGCGCATCGGTGTAGTGCAGCACCGATGTCACCGGCAGGTTCTCGCAACCCACCGGACCGTCGATGATCACCTGCAGGCCCTTGATGGCCGTGAACGCGTACACGGCGCCCCAGTACCCGCCCGCGCGGTCATGATCGATGATCAGCATCAGATCATCTCCTCGGCCTTGCGCTTCTTCGCGAGCTTGTCGAGCTGCCGCTTGTAATTGGCGGCGAACTCCGGGCGGTCGCGCGGCGTGTCCTCCCAGACTCCGGCGGCGTGGCCCGTGCCGACGCCCGCGAAGAAACCATGCATCTCGTCGAAGCGCGCCTTGTTGCCCAGCGCCGCATTGATCACCTGCGCCAGCGACCCCGCTCCCGCCGGTCCCATCAGCGGCCGTGCCGAGATGAGGTTGGTGAAGTACAGCGCAGGGGTTGCCTTCTCCTTGGCTTTCTGGACCACCGGCGTCGTGCCGATCGCCAGATCGGGCTGGAACTCGTCGAAGGCGGCGAGATCCTGTTCGAGCGACGCGCGGAACTGCACGTGGACGCCTTTCGCTGCCAGCCACTCGCGGTCCGGATCGGACCACTGCGTGCGCGGGCACGCGGTGCCGACATAGCGCACATCCGCGCCGCTTTCGATCAGCAGCCGCGCCACCAGCAGTTCCGAACCCTCGTAGCCGGACAGGGTGATGCGACCCTTGATCGGCGCGCGCTCGAGCACCCCGCGAATCGCCGGCAGGAAGCGATTCTTCGCGGCGTCGACCTTGTCCCTGGCAATGCCGCAGGCCGCGCCGATGGCATCGAGCCATGCCGCCGTGCCGTCGTGGCCCACCGGCGCCGAGCCGACGACCTTGCGCCCCGCCACCTCGAACTCGCGCACCGACGCGGTGTAGAAGGGATGGATCGCCGCCACCGCCGCACAGTCCAGGGCGGCATACAGCTCGCGCCATTCGCGCGTCGGGACGACCGGCCCCGCCGCGAGCCCGAGGGGCTCGAGCAGCATGCCGATGCCGACCGGGTCGGCGGGGAACATCTCGCCCAGCAGCGTGACGGTCGGCTTCTCGCTCACGCCACTGCGCGGCGCCATCACCGGCCCGCGCTCGGCTTCGTTGCGCGCGTACTGCAGCATCGCGCCGGCGAGAACGTCCTTCGCCTCGGCGTGCGTCGGCACGCCGAAGCCCGGCACGTCGATGCCGATGATGCGCACCCCGTTGATCTCCTTCGGCAGGAGGCGCAGCGGCACGCCCGAGGCGGTAGGCACGCAGAGATTGGTGATGACGATGGTGTCGTATTTCGCCGGGTCGGCCAGGCCGTACACCGCCTCGCGGATATCCTCGAACAGCTTGCCGGTGACCAGCGTCTCGGAGTTGAACGGGACGTAGCCGACGGTACGGCGCGCGCCGTAGAAGTGCGAGGTGAACGTGAGGCCGTAGACGCAGCAGGCGGAGCCCGAGAGGATGGTCGCGGTGCGCCGCATGCGCAGGCCCACGCGCAGGCTCCCGAACGCGGGGCACATGCTCTGCGGCTGATCGTGCGGTCCCTTCGGATAGTCGGCGGCGTAGCGATCGAGCACTTCGCTCGAGCCTGCAGCCCGCGCGGCCTTCATCATCTCGCCCGCGCCCGCGTGACAGCCGCCTGCGCTTGGCGCGGCGGCGATCGGGATCACGCGCTGCTCGCCCGCGGGCGCTTCGGCGTCGCCGACGATCACGGCCCGGCCCGCTTCGTCGTAGACGACTTCGGCAGCGGTGCGGGGATCGAGCCGGTCGTTCATCGCATCAGGCCGCGTCGTAGACCACTTCGAGCGTCTTCTTCTCGACCTCGGGCTTGCCGAGCATGTCGGCGGCCGTCGCCGGCTGCAGCACCACGTTGCGTCCGGTGACGTCGCTGCTGAACAGGCCGAGCAGCGCGTCGGGCGACAGCGGCCTGGGGCGCACCGGCGGCGCTTCGGCGACGTTGACGGCGAGTTCCTCGAACACCGGCGCCCACTGCCCGCCCGGGCGGCCGATGATCTCGTAGCTCGCGCTCTTCCGGCGGATGTCCTCGTGCGCGGGAATCGCGGCGAGCACCGGGATGCCGGCGGCGTCGGCGAAGGCCTGCGCCTCGCCGGTGCCGTCGTCCTTGTTGATCACGAGTCCGGCGACGCCGACGTTGCCGCCGAGCTTGCGGAAGTACTCGACCGCCGAGCAGACGTTGTTGGCGACGTAGAGCGACTGGAGATCGTTCGAGCCGACGACGATCACCTTCTGGCACATGTCGCGCGCGATGGGCAGGCCGAAGCCGCCGCAGACGACGTCGCCGAGGAAGTCGAGCAGCACGTAGTCGAAACCCCAGTCGTGGAAGCCGAGCTTCTCGAGGGTCTCGAAGCCGTGGATGATGCCGCGACCGCCGCAGCCGCGGCCGACCTCCGGTCCGCCGAGCTCCATCGCGTACACGCCGTCGCGCTTGAAGCAGACGTCGCCGATCGCGACCGCTTCGCCGGCGAGCTTCTTCCTCGAGCTGGTCTCGATGATGGTCGGGCACGCCTTGCCGCCGAAGAGCAGGCTGGTGGTGTCGCTCTTGGGATCGCAGCCGATGAGCAGCACGCGCTTGCCCTGCTGGGCCATCATGTAGGAGAGGTTGGCGAGCGTGAAGCTCTTGCCGATGCCGCCCTTGCCGTAGATGGCGATGATCTGCGTGGTCTTCGCCGCGGGTGAAGTCGCGACCGGCGGCGGCTCCTGCGCGGCTTCGGCGCGAAGCTGGATCTTCATGAGCTCGATGCGGGCGGCGCCCGCAGGTTCGCTCGTGTGCTCGCTCATGCGCAGGCGCTCCAGTCGAGAATCATCTTGAGGCAGGCCGTGTCGCCAAAGGCGGTCCGGTACGCACGCTCGGCGTCCGTCGCCGCTTCGCGGTGGGTGATGAGGCCGTCGAGAGAGAGCTCGCCCGACTCGACCAGCGCCCTGACCGCGAGCATGTCCTCGCGCTTCCACTCGGCGGCGGCACGGAGGCGCGCCTCGCGCATGAAGGCGGGCGGGAATGCGAACGACAGCCGCTGGCTGTAGAAGCCGGCGAGCACGATCTCGCCGCCGGGCGCGAGACGCCCGACGAGCTCGTCCAGGATGCCGGCATCGCCGCTCACGTCGACGATCACGCGGTAGTCGCGCCGCGTGTCGTCCTCGGGACGCATCACGCGGTAATCGATGGCGCCGCCCGCGCGCAGGGGATCGCGCTCCCACACCACCGGCGCACCGCCGGCGAGCACCGCGAGGCGCGCGATCAAGCGTCCGAGCACGCCGTGTCCGACGATGAGTTCGGGACACGGGGCCGTCCGCAGGGACTGGCCCGCAGCGATGGCGTGATACGCAGTGCCGGCGAGCGCCAGGAGGACGGCACGCTCGCCGAGCGCAGCGTCGATCGCGAACACGCGGCTACCGGGCACCACGACGCGCGACGCGGCGCCGCCGAACAGGCCGCGAATCTCGCCGTAGCAGCGCGCGCCAGGGACGAAAACCAGTTCTCCCGCGACATGGCCGGAACGCGCGCCTGCCTCGCTGACGCGACCGACGGACTCGTAGCCGGGAACCAGCGGGTAGCCCATGCCCGGGAAAGCCGGCATGCGGCCGGTCCAGAGCAGCTTCTCCGTGCCGGTGCTGATGCCGCTCCACGCGATGTCCACGACGACGTCGTCGTCGCCGGGAGGCGTGAGACCCACGCGGCTGAGCGCGAGCCGCTCGGGGGCTTCCAGCACGACCGCCAATGCATTCATGTTCAGGGCGCTTCTCCTGAGGGTCGGGGCGCGCGAGGCGACTCAAGCGCGGATCCGACCGGCCTTTCTCCGTGCTGTCAGTGTAACCTTACTTTTAAATGTGTCAAGCTTTCCTGACGCTCAGGCATCGCCCGCCGTCGCCACCAGCAGCCCGACCTGCAGCGGGTTGCGCGTCCGGCGCGGCCGGATCGCAGTGAACCCGGCCTGCTCCAGCAACGCGCCCAGGCGGGCGGGCGTCCGCGGCCGCCCCGGACCCATCGCCCACAGGTACCAGCCGAAGTAGGCAGCGCCGACCGGCTCGGCGCCCGGTGTCTCGGCCATCGGCTCGGCGAGCAGCAGGGTCGTGCCAGGCGCCATGGCGCGTCGGGCAGCGCGCAGGATGTCGAGCACCGTCTCGTCGGCGTGGTCGAACGCCACGCGCACGAGCGACACCACGTCCGCGCCCGCCGGCAGCGGGTCGGTCTTGAAGTTGCCGCCGAAGGCACGGGCACGCCCGGCAAGGCCGCGCTCGTCGAAGCGCGCCTGCGCCCGTGCGGCCACCGGGGGGAGATCGAACAGCATCAATTCGAGGTGCGGCGCGCGCTCGGCCACGGCGAGCAGGAACGTCCCTTCTCCTCCGCCCACGTCGAGCAGGCAGCGGTGTCCGCGCAGCGGATAGGCATCCAGGATCTCGTCGGCGATGAGTTGCTGCGAAGCCGACATGAGGGCGGAATACGTCGCGGCGACCCCTGCGTCGACCTCCGCCGGACGCTCCGCGACCGCGTAGCTCCAGAAACGCGACAGCTCCGTCGGCGGGCCTTCGCGCCGCAGGAGGGCCACCGGGTCCGCGAGATCGCGATAGACCAGCGTGTGGTGCTCGATCATGGCCACCACGCCGGGATTGGCGCGCAGCGCGCCGCCGAGGGGCCCGAGGCCGTAGCGATCGCCGTCGCGACGGTCGACCAGTTCCAGCGCCACCGCCGCATCCAGGAGCGTGGCGGTGGCGTCCGGCGACAGGCCGAGACGGTGCGCCAGCGCCGCGGCCGACTGCGGGCCCTCGGCGAGATGGTCGAACAGCCGCAGCCGCACGCATGCGAGCAGCGTCTGCGAGTAGACGAAGCCCGCGACGAGATCGAACAGCGCGCGGGCGCGCCGCCGCGCGACCGGCCGCGTCAGCGGAAACGCAGTCGCCCAGCGTACGAAGCGCTGATTGGCGAGCAGCCGGTCACGCAAGGCCAGCCAGCGATCGGACCAGCGCGGCACGAGGGGAAGCGCCGGCATGGCGGCGACGCGTGCGGGAACGGACCCGCGGCGTCAGGCCGCGTGCCGCACGATCTCCCTCGGCACGAGACGCTTGGCTTCGAGCTGGATCAGGCCGGCAAGCTGCTGCGCGCCGGGGCAAGGCGGAATCGCCTCGATGGCCGTGTCCATGAGCTCGCGGAAGCGGGCCACGGCGCCCTCGAGACCGAGTTCGCGCACCGCGCTCGGGCGTCCGTGAGTCTCGTCCTGCCCGACCGGCTTGCCCAGCAGGGCCGGATCGTCGGCGACGTCGCGAATGTCGTCGGCGACCTGGTAGGCCTCGCCGAGGCTGTCGCCGAGCACGCGCCACGCCTGCGGCTGCGCACCCGCCGCGACCGCGCCCGACACTGCGGCCGCCACGAACAGCGACCCGGTCTTGGCACGGTGGTACTCCTCCAGCGCCACGCGCGCCTCGCATTCCCAAGCCTGGCCGGCGACGATGCCGAAGGGCAGCCCCACCGAGCGGCCGATGGTCATGAGCAGCGGCGCGAGCCGCTGCGGCGCGGCGGCGGCGCCCTGCGTGAGGGTGTGGAAAGCAAGCACGATCAGGGCGTCGCCCGCGAGCACCGCGATGCGCTCGCCGTAGGCCTTGTGCACCGACGGCTTGCCGCGCCGCGTGGCCGCGTCGTCGAAGCACGGCAGGTCGTCGTGGACCAGCGAGGCACAGTGCAGCAACTCGATCGCCGCCGCGGCTGCGTCGGCGACCGCCGGCTGGTCGTCGCCGCACGCCTGGGCGACCGCCAGGCAGAGCCGGGGTCGCACCCGCGCCCCGCCGGGGAACACCGCGTACCGCACCGCTGCGGCCAGGCTGGGCGGACAGCCGGGGGCATCCGCCAGGGCCACCGCATTCGCCAGAACGTTCTCGATCCGCTTGCTCGGTTCCATGGCCGCCTCCGGTCGCGGGCGTCAGCCCGGCTTGTCTATGGATAGTGTCACGCAGTCTAGACACTGCCTCGCGGCGCTGTCAAATGGAATCGGGCAGGGCCCGGACCACGGCCTTCGGGTTCTCCTCGTGGGCGAGATGCCCCAGACCGGGCAGGCGGACGACCCGGGCGGTGGGAATGAGCTGTGCGAGACGCTCGGCGTCGCCCGGCGGCACGGCCTTGTCGCGCTCGCCTGCGACCAGAACCATCGGGATGCGCAGACCGGGCAGCCGCTCCACCAGGGCACGCAGGTCCCACTGCGCCATCATGTGCATCACCGCAGCGACGTGGCCGGGGTTTTCGAGCAGGCGCCGGTAGAGTTCGACCCCCTCCGCGGAGATCTCGGATCCGGTGCTGGCAATCAGCCGGCGCACGGCCGAAGCCTCGCGCGCGCGCCACGACACCACGCTCGGCAGAAAGGGCAGTCCGGCGAATACCCGCGCCAGCGGCGCGAAGAGGACGCCCGCCGCACCGCCGAACGGCAGCAACGCGCCGTTCAGGCTCACCACGCACTCCGGCGCGAGGCGGTCGGTAGTGCAGAGCTCGGCGAGGATCGCGGCGCCCGCGGAGTGGCCGATCGCGAGCCGCGGTCGGACGTCCACCTTGTCGAGAAAGGCCGCCAGCGCGTCCGCCATGCCGGCAAGGCCCAGCCGGGCAGGCGCTGGCGTGTCGGTGAAGCCGTGCCCGGGCAGGTCGGGCGCGATCACGGTGTAGCGCGCGGCGAGCAGCGGCGCCAGATCGCGCCACGAGTGGGTGGACGCGCCCGTGCCATGCACGAGCAGGCAAACGGGTCCGCTGCCCAGGCGCTGGTAATGCCAGCGCACGCCGCCGGCGCGCACGAACCGGCTGGCCTGGCGATGCGGCCAGTCGCGTCCGTCGCGCGACCAGTCCGGCTTGGCGTACATCGCCAGCCCCGGCGTCAGGCCGCCAGCGCCGCGGCCCCGGCCTCGCGGGCGGCGTGCGCGACGGCGCGCGACATGGCGGCCGCGTCGGCGTGCGGCAGCGGCACGTAACGCGCGTCCATCTCTCGCGCCAGGCGCTCGGCGAGCGGATGCGGCCGCGGCGACGTGTCGATCACCATCGCCGCGACCCCCGCTGCGCGCAGCGCGCGCGCCGCTTGCCAGGCATCCTCCTCGGCCCGCGGCCGCCCGCCCGCGCCGTCACGCGCGACGTTGGCGCGCCCGTCGGTCATGACCACGACCACCGGTCGATCGCCGGCGCGCCGCACCGACTCCGCGAGCGCACGCGCCGCGTCGATGCCCGCCGCGAGCGGCGTGCCGCCGCCGCCGGGCAGACCCGCCAGCATGCGCTTGGCGCGCGCGAGGGAGCGCGTGGGCGGCAGGATCACCTCCGCACCGGTGCCGCGGAAGGCGACCAGCGCGACCTCGTCGCGCCGCACGTAGCACTCCGCGAGCACGAGCTCCACCGCGCCCTTCGCTTCGGCGAGCCGGTGCAGCGCAGCCGAGCCGGAGGCGTCGACCGCGAAGATGACCGCCGTACGCGTGCGGCTGCGGTAGCGGGCAATGCGGAAGTCGTCGCGGCGCACCTGCACGCGCGTGTTGCCGTCCGGCGCCGCGGACCGCCGGAGCGGCTGCCACGGCGCAGCCGCGCGCAGCGTCTCCACCACCGCGAGGCGCGCACCCGGCCGCAACTCGCCGCGCCGCGTGCCCGCTGGCCGCCCGCGACGGCCGCCGCGCTGCACCGGGCCCGCGCGCCCGCGCGCGAGCGAACGTGCGCCGCCGGCGTCGAGCCACTGCAGGCGCGCCAGGAGATCCGCGGGAATCGCGGCCTGTGCCGCCTCGAGCACGCGATCCTCGAGCGGCCGATCGGACGTCGCTTGCGGCTCCGCGTCCGATTCGGCCTCGGGTGCCGTTTCCGGCTGCGCGCTCTCGCGTGGCGGGCTGTCCTCGGGCGGGTCGTCCTCGCCGGCCGCATCCTCGGGCGGCGCCGGCAGGCGCGTCGCGCGCGGCGCGAGCACCAGGCGCGCGGCGATCGCGGCGTCCTCCTCGCCTGCCTGCCCGCGCCCCGCCAGCGCGGCCGCCGCACGCGCCGCCTTCACCGCCAGCAGCGGCGCACGCAGCGACGCCACGCCGAGCGCGTCCGCGGCGGCCACCAGCGCGGTGATGACCTCGTCGGAAACACGCACGCCGGGAAGCCGTTCGCGCGCGGCGACGATCGAATGCGCACCGGTTCCGTCGTCCCGCGCCGCCGCGAGCGGCACGCCCTCGAGCGTCGCGTGGAATGCGAGGCGATCGGTCAGCACCGCGGGCGGGCGCGGATCGTCGCCGTGGCCTTCGTCGAGCGCGATCGCGGCGATGCGGGCCGGCACGTGCAGCGCGAGCCCGTCGCGCTCCAACCGCACTGCGCCGTCGTCGAGGGCGGTCGCGACCAGCGCGGCGGTGCTCCGCTCCATGCGCTCGGCCATGGCGACCACCACGATGCCGCCGTGCGCCTCGGCGAGCAGGCCGCGCTCGTGCATCGGGCGACCGGCGCCGAGCGTGGCCGCGAGATCCAGTCCGCCGAGCAGCCGGCTCTCGCCCGCATGCAGCGGGACCTTGCGCAACGGCGTGCCGGCCGGAAGCAGCGCGCGCACGCGCTCGAGCAGCCGGTCACGCACCGGCCCGGCGCCAGCGCGCAGCAGCATGCCTCCGAGTCCGGCAGG
>Ga0209254_10002180_pt1 | contig 17779 bp, 17 predicted proteins | sample FrelakmetDIP11DI_FD_187148 | JGI IMG/M metagenome (GOLD analysis project Ga0209254, IMG submission 187148) | Freshwater lake sediment microbial communities from the University of Notre Dame, USA, for methane emissions studies - DIP11 DI (SPAdes)... | ecosystem: Environmental > Aquatic >...
GCCCGGCCACCGTACCGCAAGCGCGCGGCGCGCTTCCAGGTGCATCTCGATGCGCGACGCGGCGGCGGCGTAGAAAGCGACGTGTCGCCACGCGCGCACGTCGAAGTCGGCGCGCAGCAGCCGGTTGACGTGGTTCAGCAGATTGAGGTTGAACGCGGCGGTCACGCCGAGCGCGTCGTCGTAGGCCGCGTCGAGGACGCGCTTGTCCTTCACCAGATCGACACCGATCAGCAGCGCGCCGCCGCGCGCCGCGGCGCGCGCGTCGCGCAGCAGGCGCACCGCCGCCTCCGGCGCGAAGTTGCCGATGCTGGAGCCGGGATAGAAGACGAGCGTCGGACCGTCGGCGAGCACCGACGGCAGCTCGAGCCGCGCCGAGAAATCGAGCCCTACGCCGACGAGGTCCATCGCCTCGTGCTCGCGCTGCAGCCGAAGCAGCGACTCGCGCAGGAAGTCGACGGAGATGTCGACGGCAACGTAGCGCCGCGGCCGGAGCAGCGGAAAGAGCCGCGCCGCCTTGGCGCAGTTCCCCGCGCCGAGGTCGACCAGCACCGGTGAGGGTCCGGTGATCGCACGCGCGGCGTCGGCGATCGCCGCCCCGCTCGCCGCGAAGATCGCGGCCTCGGTGCGGGTGGGGTAGTACTCCTCCAGCTCGGTGATGGCGTCGAAGAGGCGCGAGCCGAGCGCGTCGTAGAAGAACTTGGGCGAGACGTGCGCCGGGTGCGCGCGCAGCCCGGCGGCGGCCTCCTCGGCGAGCCGGGCGTCCTCGATGCGATGCTGCTGCACGAAGGTGGGGGTTCGGGTGCTCACGATGCTGTCGTGGATGCGCTGGTCGGCTTCCGGCGTCGCATTGTCCGCTTCCGTGCGCGACGCCGCCGGGGCGCGAAGCGGCGCCCGTGCCCGCTACAATCGGCCGGCGTTCCTCCCCTGCCCCGATTCCCGGAGTCTCCCATGCTCAGCTTTTCCCCGTCGCGCACGCTCGGAGTGCTGATGACGTGCGCGGTGCTCGCGTTCGGCGGTCTCGCCCACGCGCAGCAGGTGTTCCGCGTCACCGCGATCCCCGACGAGTCCCCGACCGAGCTCGCGCGCAAGGCCGCGCCGCTGGTGAAGTATCTCGAAGGCCAGCTCGGCATGAAGGTCGAGTTCACGCCGGTAACCGACTACGCCGCTGCCGTCGAGGCGCTCGTCAACCGCAAGGTGGACATGGCGTGGTTCGGCGGCTTCACGTTCGTGCAAGCGAACGTGCGCTCCGGCGGCAAGGCGGTGCCGATCGCGCAGCGCGAGGAGGACGAGAAGTTCCGCTCGGTCTTCATAACGAGCGACCCCGCGATCCAGTCGCTCGCCGACCTCAAGGGCAAGGACGTGAGCTTCGGCTCGCAGAGCAGCACGTCCGGACACCTCATGCCGCGCAGCTTCCTGCTGCAGGCGGGCATCGACCCGGACAAGGACTTCCGCCGCGTCGCCTTCAGCGGCGCGCACGACGCGACCATCGCCGCCGTCGCCTCGGGCAAGGTGCAGGCCGGGGCGCTCAACATCTCGGTGTGGGAGAAGTTCGTCGCCGACGGCAAGGTGGACACGAGCAAGGTGCGCGTGTTCTACACGACGCCGCCCTATTTCGACTACAACTGGACCGTGCACGCCGACATGCCGGCGGCGCAGCGCGAGAAGCTCACGCAGGCGCTACTCGCGCTGAACAAGGGCACGCCCGAGGGCAAGGAGATCCTCGAGCTGCAGCGCGCGACGCGCTTCGTGCCGACGAAGGCCGACAACTACAAGGGCATCGAGGCCGCGGCGCGCAGCGCCGGCTTGCTTTGAGAAGCTGTGAGAGAACCCGACATGCCCGCTCATCACGCCAGGACGCGCCCACTCGGCGTTGCAAATGCTCGCCATAGCTCGGGCTATGGCTGCGCTTTGCGCCTTGATTGGCCACGCCCTGGCACGCTGCTCTGGCACGCCGGATTCATTCACACCTTCTGAGCCGCCCGCGGTGAATCTCGAGCTGCAGGCGCTCGCCGCGCGGCACCCGGCTGCGCGGGCGGGCAGCGCGGCGGCGCTGCAGCCGCTCGACCTGCGGGTCAGCGCGGGCGAGCACGTCGCGGTCATCGGCCCCTCGGGCGCGGGCAAGACGACGCTGCTGCAGGTGCTCGCCTGTGCGCTGCCGCCGGCCTCGGGCACGCTGCGCATCGACGGGCAGGTGCCGTGGCGGCTCCCGCGCCGTGCCCTGCACGCCTTGCGTGGGCACCTCGTCCTCGCGCCGCAGGTGCCGCCGCTGCCGCCGCGCCAGCGCGTCGTCACCGCGGTGCTCGCGGGAAGGCTGCCGGCGATGAGCCTCGCCCGCAGCCTGCGCTCGCTCTTCTACCCGGCCGACATTCCCGCCGCGCACGAGGCCCTGGAACGTTTCGACCTCGCCGACAAGCTCTTCGATCGCGTCGACCGGCTCTCCGGCGGCGAGCGGCAGCGCGTCGGGCTCGCGCGCGTGCTGCTCGCGCCGGCGTCGCTATGGCTCGTCGACGAGCCGCTCTCCGCGCTGGATCCGACGCGCGCGCGGCAGGCGATCGGCACGCTGGTCGAGCAGGCGCACGCCCGCGGGGCGACGCTCGTGGCCACGCTGCACCAGGTGGAGACGGCGCTCGCGCACTTCCCGCGCGTGCTCGGGCTGCGCGATGGGCGGCTCGCGTTCGATCTGCCCGCGGCGCAGGTCACGCGCGAGCGGCTGGCGCGGCTCTACGCGCAGCACGAGCACGAGCTGCGCGGGGAGCTGCCCCAGGAGCTGCCCCTGCCGGGCGAAGCACCGGCGCAACCCGCGCCAGCGGTGATGCACTGCCGGTGACGACGAGCACTCTGACCCTTCCTCGGCGCGCGCCGGAGCGCGACCCCGCGTGGACGCGGCGCGTGTTCTGGACCGGCGCGGCGCTCGTGGTGCTCTGGCCGCTGCTGGTGGCGACCGAGTTCCGGCCGTGGGTGCTCCTCGAGACGCGCAACCTCGACGTCACGCGCCGCTTCATCGCGAGCTTCTTCCCGCCGGCGCACTCGCCGGAGTTCCTCGCCCTCGTGGCGCGCGAATCGTGGCGTACGGTCGCGATCGCGACGGCAGGGATGACGCTCGCGCTGGTGCTCGCGATCCCGCTCACGCTCGCATCGACACGGGTGCTCTCGGTCTCCGCGCTTGCCGGCCGCATGGCCGCGGTGCCGTTCGCCATACGCCAGCTTGTGCGCTGGCTGCTCGTCCTCCTGCGCAGCGTCCCCGAGCTCGTCTGGGCGCTCGTGTTCGTGCGCGTCGTCGGCCTCGGCCCCACCGCCGGCGTGCTCGCGATCGCGCTCACCTACGGCGGCATGCTCGGCAAGGTCTACGGCGAGATCCTCGAGAGCGGCGAGCACCACGCGACCGTCTCGCTGCTGCGCAACGGCAGCTCGCGCCTGCAGGCGTTCCTGTTCGGCCTGCTGCCGCAGAACGCGGCGGAGCTCGCGAGCTACACGGTCTACCGCTGGGAGTGCGCGATCCGCAGCTCGGTCGTGCTCGGCTTCGTCGGCGCCGGCGGGCTCGGGCAGCAGCTCGACAGCGCGATGAAGATGTTCAACGGCGGCGAGGTGCTGACGATGCTCGCCGTCTTCGTCGCGCTGGTGGCGCTCGCCGACCACGTGAGCGCGGCGTTGCGCAAGGCGCTCGGATGAGCGCGGCGATGCACGCGACCCACCGCGATGTGGACCGCGAGGCAGGAGCCTCGCGCGGAGCGGCGCGACCGTGACCCGCCCCGGCACCGCCGCAAACGTCCCCTACCGGATGCCACCGGCGCTATTCGACGCGCGCTGCCGCGCCTGCTGGTACACGGTCGCGGTGATCGCGCTCGTCGTCGCGAGCTTCTGGACGCTCGACCTGCAGTGGCGGCAGTTCCTCTCGCTCGACGCGATGCGCAGCATGGGCCGCTTTCTCGGCGAGTTCTTCCCGCCCGACCTCGTGCCCGCGTTCCTGCGCAAGGTCGCCTTCGCCACCTGGGAGACGCTCGCGATGTCGGCCCTCGGCACGCTGCTCGCGGCGGCCGGAGGGCTCGTCCTCGCCCTCCCGGCAAGCCGCAAGCACCAGGGCGACGCGGGCTGGGCGCGCGCGCCGACGCGGCTCCTGCTCAACGCGCTGCGATCGGTGCCGGAGCTCGTCTGGGCGGCGATCCTGCTGATCGCGGCCGGCCTGGGGCCGTTCGCCGGGACGCTCGCGCTCGCCGTGCACACCACGGGCGTGCTCGGCCGCCTGTTCGCCGAGGCCATGGAGAACGCCCCGCCGGGTCCGTCCGCCGCCCTGCGCGCGCAGGGCGTCGGCAATGGCCGCGTGTTCCTGTACGCCACCCTGCCGCAGGTCGTGCCGCAACTGGTCAGCTACACGCTCTACCGCTGGGAAAACAACATCCGCGCCGCCGCCGTGCTCGGCGTGGTCGGCGCCGGGGGTCTCGGGCAGATGCTCGCCTTCCACATGGGCCTCTTCCACATGCAGAAGACCGCGACCGTGCTCGCGGCGATGCTCGCGCTCGTCGCGCTCGTCGACGCCATGAGCTACGGCGCGCGGCGGCTGCTCACGCGGTGACGATGCGCAGGCACGTGCCGTCGCGTCCCGCGACGCCGGCGCAGCGCCGTGCGCTCGAGGTCGCGCGGCGCTTTCTCGCAGCGATCGGCGCCGGCCGTGAGCGAGCGCGGGCACCATCGGCCTGGAGCTCTTTCGCGACGCGGAATGCGGCGCAGCCGTTGTCCGCTTCATGCGCGCGGCGCCGGTCGCGCGCCCGTTCGGCCATCGTGTCAGCCGCCGCCGGCCGAGCCCGCGTGCTGCCGCTGTCGCCGCGAGCTGCGGCTTCGCAAGCGTAGCAGTAAGTCGCAGGGCGGTGGGCTTTCACCGCACTCCTGCTGCTGGCGTTGGGTGTCCCAGCCACCTGCCGAACGGCATGCGTCCCTGGTCGAAGCTCCGCGCCCGCCGCAAGGGGAGCGCGGAGCTCTCGCGTCAGCGCCGCTCAACGCACCTTCGCCGCCAGCTCCGCCTGGTGCTTCGCCTGCATCGCCTCGACCGCCTTCTGATGCTGCGCGGCGAGCTCGGGGCGCGCGGAGCGCGCGCGCTCGGCGGCCTGCCGCGTGCTGTGCGCCTGCCCCTGGAACTGCGGCATGACGGAGCGCGCGATCAGGTCATAGCTGTGGAATGTCGCCTCGGGGTTCGCCCAGTTGTGCGCGAGCATGAGGTAGGCGCCGAAGCCGCCGTTCGACTGCTTCCACAGGCGGTCGATCTGTTCCGCGCACATGTCCGGCGTGCCGATCGCACCGAAGCCCGACTCGTTCACGAACGCGATCATCTCGCGCACGTCGTTGCCCGGCACCGCCATCTGCGGGAAGGCGGCCACGGACTGGAAGTAGCGGAACCACTGCTCGATGCCATACTCGACGTCCCTGTAGGCCTGCTCCTTGGTCTCGGCGCAGTGCACGAGGCCGACAAGGCGCCACTTGCTGCGATCGACCTTCGTACCGAAGGTGGCGGCGCGCTCCTCCATCACGCCCCAGTGCAGCGCGAGCGCGTCGAAGCCGGCAGCCATCGTCGCGCCGATCGACAGCAGGCCGACGCCGTACTTGCCGGCGAGACGCGGTCCCGCGGGCGAAGCGACCGCCGCGACGGCGATGTCGAACAGCGGATTCGAATACGGCCGCAGGTGCAGCCGCGCCTCGCGCAGGTCCCAGCGGTCATTCTTGTAGGTCACCGGCTCCTCGCTGGTGAGCAGCTTCATGATGACGTCGAGGCTCTGTTCGAGGAGATCGCGCGTCTGCGCCGGCACGAGGCCGATCATCGCGCCGTCCGTCGGCAGCGCGCCCGGCCCCACGCCGAGCATGACGCGGCCGCGCGTGAGGTGATCGAGGAGGACGATGCGCTCGGCGACCCAGAGCGGGTTGTGGTACGAGAGACTCACGACGCCGGTGCCCAGCTTGATGTTCTTCGTGCGCTCGGACGCGACGCCGATGAAGATCTCCGGCGAAGCGATGATCTCGCTCCCCGCCGAGTGGTGCTCGCCGATCCAGGCCTCGTCGTAGCCGAGATGGTCGAGGTGCTCCACGAGATCGAGGTCGCGCTGGAGCGCGAGCGTCGGGTTGGTGCCCGGCGCATGGAACGGCGCGAGAAAGATCCCGAACCGAAGCCGCTGGTTCATGCACGTCTCCTCTGGTGTCCTCTTGGGTCGGTCACCCTTCGCGCAACGCCGGTCTCCCCGCCGGAATGCGTTCGGAACGGGCGTTGCACTATACTCCTCGCATGCATCGTGAACGCGCTCGCGCGCGAGCGAGCGGCGCGCTGCGACGCCGCACGTCGTCGCGCTCTGGCAGGGTTCGGGATGCCCGCTTCGCCCAGGCTCTCGGCATCGCCGCGCGGGTGCCTGCAACACCCGCATCCTGACCACGGACGTCGAGCGGCATGACGCAGCGCAAGCCGAAGATCGTCGGCATCGGCGGAACGACGCGCACGGACTCCTCCTCCGAGCGCGCGTTGCGTTTCACGCTCGAAGTCGCCGCGCGCCTCGGCGCCGACACGCTCGCCATCTCCGGTGCCGACCTCGCCCTCGAGCCCTACGACCCGGCGCGGCCCGAGCGCAGCACCGCAGCGCAACACCTCGTCGCCGCACTACGCGATGCCGACGGCATCCTCGTCGCCACGCCGAGCTATCACGGCTCGATCTCGGGCCTCGTCAAGAACGCGCTCGACTACGTCGAGGACCTGCGCGAGGACACCCGGCCCTACCTCGAGGATCGCGCGGTCGGCTGCATCGTCTGCGCGCAGGGCACGCAGTCGATCGGCCTCACGCTGGTCGCGCTGCGCTCCATCGTGCACGCGCTCCGCGGCTGGCCGACGCCGTACGCGGCGCACGTGGACGTCTCGGCGCGACCGTTCGGCACGAACGGCCTCGAGGCCACCCCGCAGGTCGCGGAGAGACTGCAGCTCGTCGCATCGCAGGTGATGGAGTTCGCGCTGATGCAGCGGTTGTACCGGCAGGCGCAGGCGGAGTGACGCGGGCGGGGACGGGCTGAGCGGGTCGCCGCCGGTCCCCGGCGTGCGCCCGGGGCGTACCGACTCGCCTCGCCTTTCTTTGCGGGCGGTGGGCGCTTGCGACTGACCTATGCGGCGTGCAGAAGAAACTCGACCTTCACCGCCTCGAACGGGAAGACAACGCGGCCATTCTCGACACGATCGAGGACCCCGGCGTTCAGCAGCGCAGTGACGTCGGTGTGGACCGCCTTCACATCCCGCCCCACGCGGCGGGCTGCTTCGCGTATGGAGATCGGCCCGGCGCCACACATCGCCTTCAGCAGTTCCCAGCGCTTCGCGGTCAGGACCTTCCACAGGAGCTCCGGCGTAGCGAAACTGATCCGCGCCGATCGCTCCGCCTTCCCCGTCTTCCATGCCCGGATGAACCCTTCCATGGCCTCCCCCGGAGCGCGGACTTCAAGAGTCACGGTTTTCACGGTTCCACCTCGCGATGTCGCGTTCGAAGTCGGCGATCAGCTTCTCCGGCGTCCGGAATGCGTAGGCGCCTTGCCTCTCGCCGAAGTGCCTGTGATCGCCCTTGCCCGCCTCGTTGTCATAACGCACCACGCACTTTCCTTCCACCACGTATGCGAGCCGGTACTTGAAACCGTGGACCGAGCCTCTCACCGGCTCGGGAACTCTCCACAGCACCATTTCCGCAAAAGCCGTCTCCGACAAAGCGATCCGTCTCCGCAGAAGCTCGACGGCTTTCATGTTGGGAATGATGACAACACAACTGGATGTTGTCAACGCGGACAACGGGCGTGTCTCGCGTTTCCGGTCAGGAGGTGTGGGCGGGCTCGCGGCCTTCAGCGAGTCAGGGCCCGCGCTACGCCGCGAGTCACCCGCCCCGCTGCGCCGCCAACCACAGATACGTCTCGATGACGCGCGGGTTGGCTGCAAGCTCGTCGGCCGGCCCTTCGAGCACCACGTCGCCCGTCTCCAGCACGTAGGCGTAATCGGCCACCTGCAGCGCGGCGCGCGCGTTCTGCTCGACGAGCAGGATCGAGACGCCGGTGCCGCGGAGGTCGGCGACGATGCAGAAGATCTCGCGCACGATGAGCGGCGCGAGGCCGAGGCTCGGCTCGTCGAGCATCAGCACGCGCGGCTTCGCCATCAACGCGCGGCCGAGCGCGAGCATCTGCCGCTCGCCGCCGGAGAGCGTGCCGGCAAGCTGCGCGCGGCGCTCGCGCAGGCGCGGGAAGCGGGTGTAGACGCCCTCGAGGTCGGCGTCGATGTCCGCGTCGCCGCGGCGATAGCGCGGGAAGGCGCCGAGCACGAGGTTGTCGGCCACGGACATCTCCGCGAAGAGCTCGCGACGCTCCGGCACGAGACAGAGCCCGCGCGCCACGCGGCCCTCGACCTCGAGCCTCGCGACGTCCTCGCCGTCGTAGCGTATGGTGCCGCGCGCGGGCAGCACGCCCATGATGGCGTTGAGCAGCGTCGTCTTCCCGGCGCCGTTCGGCCCGATCACCGTCACGATGCTCCCCGGCGGCACGCGGAGCGTCGCGCCGTGCAGCGCCTCGACCTTGCCGTAGGCGACCGAGAGCCCTTGGACCTCGAGCGCGGCGCCGGCGACGCGCGCGTTCATTCGAGACCCCCGAGGTACGCCTCGAGGACGATCGGGTCGCGCTGGACCTCGCGCGGCAGGCCTGCTGCGATCTTCTCGCCGAAGTCCATGACCACCAGCCGGTCGACGAGGTTCATCACGAAGTCCATGTCGTGCTCGACGAGCAGGACGCTCATGCCCTCGCCCTTGAGTCTGCGCAGGAGCGCCGCGAGCGCCTGCTTCTCCTGGTAGCGGAGCCCCGCCGCCGGCTCGTCGAGCAGCAGCAGCAGCGGATCGGCGCAGAGCGCGCGCGCGATCTCGAGGATGCGCTGCTGGCCGAGCGGCAGGTTGCCCGCGCGCTCGTCGAGCTGCTCGCCGAGTCCGACCCGCTCGAGCTGCCGCTTCGCCTCGACGAGGAGGCGCCGCTCCTCCTCGCGGTCGAGCCGCAGCGAGGCGGCCGGGACGCCGCGCACCCCGCGCAGATGCGCGCCGATCGCGACGTTCTCGAGCACCGTCATGCGCCGGCGCAGCTGCACGTGCTGGAAAGTGCGCGCGATGCCGCGCTTCACGATCTCGCGCGACGGCAGCGCGTCGATGCGCTCGCCGCGGAAGCGGATCTCGCCCTCGGTGAGCGGCAGCACGCCGGTGACCAGGTTGAAGGTCGTGCTCTTGCCGGCGCCGTTCGGCCCGATGAGCCCGAGGATCTCGCCGGCACGCAGGTCGAAGCTGACGCGGTTCACGGCGATGAGGCCGCCGAAGCGCTTCGTGGCGTCGTTCACGCTGAGCAGCAGCTCGCCCGCTTCCGGCTTGTCGCGACTCGGGAGCGGCGCGGCGCTCGCGGGCGCGACTGCCTTCGCGTCGACCGGCAGGAAGCGCGCCACAAGTCCCATGACGCCGCCGCGGGCGCGCTGGAGCAGCACCACGAGCAGCACGCCGAGGACGATGATCTCGAACTCGCCCGCCTGGCCGAAGAGCTTCGGCAGCACCGTCGAGAGCCATTCGCGCAGCACGGCGATGAGCGTGGCGCCGACGATCGCGCCCCGCACGTAGCCGGCGCCGCCGACCACGACCATGAAGAGGTACTCGATGCCGAAGGTGATCGAGAAAGGCGTCGGGTTCACGAAGCGCAGCAGGTGCGCGTACAGCCAGCCGGACACTGCTGCGAGCACCGCCGCGATGACGAAGACGACGATCTTCAGGTTCGCGGTGTCGACGCCGAACGCTTCCGCCATCATCCCTCCGCCGCGGAGGCTGCGGATGGCGCGTCCCGGACGCGAGTCGAGCAGGTTCGCGATCATCGCGAGCGCGGCGATCGCCACCGTCCAGATCACGTAGCAGAGCTCGCGGCCGGTGTCGAGCACGAGGCCGCCGAGCGTGAGCGGCGGAATGCCTGAGAGCCCGGTCTGCCCGCCGAGCCACTGCAGGTTGCCGAAGAGGTAGTAGAGGCTGATGCCCCAGGCGATCGTGCCGAGCGGCAGGTAGTGGCCGGAGAGCCTGAGCATCAGGACGCCGAGCACGAGCGCGATCACGACGGTGATCGCGATGCCCGCGACGAGCCCAAGCCACGGCGAGACGCCGTGCGCCGTGGCGAGGTAGGCAGTCGTGTAGGCCCCGAGCCCGACGAAGGCCGCCTGGCCGAACGAGGTGAGCCCGCCGATGCCGGTGAGCAGCACCAGCCCCAGCGCGACGATGCTGTAGAGCCCGATGTAGTTGAGGAGCGTGACGTAGAACTCCGGCAGCACGAGCGGCGCCGCCGCGAGGACGACCACGAACAGCGCGAGCGGCCAGCGCGACCCGGGTGCGGCGGCGAGCGCGCTCACTCCTCGTCCTCCTCCTCCACGTGGTGCGTCCTGAAGCTGCGCCAGAGGAGGACCGGGATGATCAGGGTGAAGGCGATGACTTCCTTGAAGGCGCTCGCCCAGAACGACGAGAACGACTCGAGCAGGCCGACGAGCAACGCGCCGAGCGCTGCGGCCGGGTAGCTCGCGAAGCCGCCGATGATGGCGCCGACGAAGCCCTTCAGCCCGACGAGGAAGCCCGAGTCGTAGTAGATCGTCGTGATCGGCGCCACCAATACGCCGGACACGGCGCCGATGGCTGCAGCGAGGAGGAAGGTCAGCTTGCCGGCGAGCGTGGTGCTGATGCCGACGAGCCGCGCGCCGAGCCGGTTCACCGCGGTGGCGCGTAGCGCCTTGCCGTAGAGCGTCTTCTCGAAGAAGAACCAGAGCGCGGCAATGAGGACGAGCGACGCGCCGATGACGAAGACGCTCTGCCCGGAGATCGTCACGGTGCCCGCGGTGATGCGGGCGTCGCTGAACGGCGTGGTCCGCGAGCCCTCGGCGCCGAAGGCGAGCAACCCGAGCCCGGTCATGACGAAGTGCACCGCGACCGAGACGATCAGCAGCACCAGCACCGAGGCGTTGGCGAGCGGCTGGAACGCGAGGCGATAGAGCATCGGCCCGAGCGCGGTGACGATCGCGACCGTGACCAGCGTCTGCAGCCAGAGCGAGTCCTGCCGGGGCGCGAGCCAGCGCGCGGCCGCGAGCAGGACGAGCGGCAGGACGACGTTCCAGCCGAGGATGGCCGGCAGCCGCCGGGTGCGCCGATCGCGCAGTGCGGCGATCGTGTCGAGCAAGGCGACCGCGACGCCGGCGGCCACGAGGAGCCACGCGGTGCCCGGCACCTTGCCGAGCTGCAGCGAGGCGAGCGTGAGCGCGCTGTACGCGACGAGCTCGCCCTGCGGCACGAAGATGACGCGCGTGACCGCGAAGACGAGGACCAGCGCGAGCGCGAGCAGCGCGTAGATCGCGCCGTTGGTGAGGCCGTCCTGCGCGAGCAGGAGGGCGATGTCGAGGTTCACGCGGCGCTCGGGAAGGCGGCCGGCCGGCGGGCGCGCATCGTCCGGTCGGCGTTCCCGGGACGCCGAGGCTCAGTTCGCGAGCTTCCAGCCGCCGTTCTCGATCTTCACCATCACGCGCGCGCGCTGGTCGAGACCGTTGTGATCCTGCGCCGACATGTTGTACACGCCGTGCGTCGCGTTCAGGTTCTTCACGCCCTCTATCGAGTCGCGAAGCGCGGCCAGGAACTCGGGCGTGCCGGGTTTGCCCGCTTTCAGCGCCTGCGGCATCGCCGCCTCGAGCAGGAGCAGCGCATCCCAGGCGTGGCCGCCGAAGGTCGAGAGGCTGCCGGCGCCGTGCTTCGACTCGTAGAGCTTCCGGTACTCGAGCGCGACCTTGCGGCTCGGGTTCTGCTCGGGGAGCTGCTCGGCGACGAGGATCGGGCCGGCCGGCAACAGCGTCCCCTCGACGTTCTTGCCGCCGACCCGCAGGAAGTCGGCATTCGCCACGCCGTGGGTCTGGTAGATCCTGCCGCGGTAACCGCGCTCGACGAGGGTCGTCTGCGGCAGTGCGGCCGGGGTGCCCGAGCCCGCGATGAGGATCGCATCGGGGTTGGCGGACACGAGCTTCAGGATCTGGCCCGTCACCGACGTGTCGGTGCGGTTGAAGCGCTCGCTGCCGACGACCTTGATCTTGCGCAGGTCGGCGAACTTCTGGAACTCCTGCGCCCAGCCCTCGCCGTACGCGTCGTTGAAGCCGATGAAGCCGACGGTCTTCACGCCGTGATCGGCCATGTGCTGCGCTGTCGCGGAGGCCATCAGCGCGTCCGACTGCGGCGTCTTGAAGACCCAGCGCTTGTTGTCGTCGATCGGCTCGACGATGCGCGCCGAGGCCCCCATGCTGATCATCGGCGTCTTCGACCGCGCCGCGACCTCGACCATCGCGAGCGAGTTCGGGGTCGTCGTCGAGCCGATGATGACGTCCACCTTGTCCTCGTTCACGAACTTCTCGGCGTTCTGGCGCGCCCTCGTCGTGTCCGACGCATCGTCGAGCACGATGTACTCGACCCTCTGCCCCGCGATCGTCTGCGGTGCGAACTGGAAGGTGTTGCGCTCGGGGATGCCGAGCGAGGCCGCCGGGCCGGTCGCCGATACGGTGACGCCGACCTTGACCTGCGCATGCACGGGGGCTGCGACGAGCGCGGCGAGCGCCATCGCGACGACGAAGCGTCTCTTCATGGAATCAGCTCCTTTGGCAGCGAAACGGCCGGCTCGTGCCGGCTTCTCCATGCCCGCCCCATCGGACGGGCGGCATTTGCACTCGGATGCCCGCCGATGCGTGGCGGCTATCGCCGCACCCGCCGCGAATTGTCGGCGAGAACGGCATGACCGGGGGCCGCGAATGGTAGGTCAACGGCGCGCGCAATTGCAATTTTGTGTCGGCCTCCGCTAACCTCCGCGGCTCCCGAGAGAATGCAAGCACAAGGAGCGAGTCAACGATGACGCCGCACGAAATCGCCAGCGCTGTCGGCAAGGGCATGTACGAGCGCGACCATGCCGCCCAGTCGCTCGGCATCGTGCTCGAGGAGATCGGTCCGGGGCGCGCGCGCATGCGCATGCAGGTGCGCAAGGACATGGTGAACGGCCACGACATCTGCCACGGCGGCATCATCTTCACGCTCGCCGACACCGCCTTCGCGTATGCATGCAACGCGTACAACCACGTCACGGTGGCGCAGGGCGCCTCGATCGAGTTCCTGGCACCGGCGAAGCTCGCCGACGTGCTGCACGCGGAGGGCGTCGAGCGCCATCACGCGGGCAAGACCGGCGTGTACGACATCGCGGTGACGAACGGCAAGGGCGAGACCATCGCGCTGTTTCGCGGCAAGTCGTTCCGCCTTCGCGGACACGTCGTGCCGGACGTGCCGGCGGTAGGCGCGTAGACGGCCACCGGAGCGATCGCGCGAACTGCACGCGCGCGTCCGCCGCATCGTGGAGGGCGCGCTCCGCCGTGTGGGGCCTCGCGTGCGACGCGCGCGAACAGCCGGGTGCCGGCGGCCGCGCCTGCGGGCTGCGGCCGCGATCGCGGTAGCGCCTAAGCGACGCGGCGCACGCCGAGCACCGGGCGCAGCTCGGCGTGGGCGCGGCGCAGCACTTCCTCGGTCGTCGCCCAGTCGATGCATGCATCGGTCACCGAAACGCCGTACCGCAGCCGCGAGAGATCAGCGGGAATTTCCTGGTTGCCGGCGTTCAGGTGGCTCTCGAACATGAGCCCCACGATCGAGCGATTGCCCTCGATGATCTGGTGCACGCAATCGTGGAAGACGAGCGGCTGCAGCGCCGGGTCCTTGATCGAGTTCGCGTGGGAGCAGTCGACGACGATGCTCGCCGGCAGCTTCGCCTTCGCGAGCGCGGTCTCGGCGAGGCGGACGCTCACCGTGTCGTAGTTCGGCCGCCCGCCGCCGCCGCGCAGGACGAGGTGGCCGTAGGCGTTGCCGCGCGTGCGCACGATGGTCGTCCGGCCCGAGCGGTTGATGCCGAGGAAGCTGTGCGGGTTGGCCGCGGACCGGATGGCGTTGATCGCCACCTCGAGCCCGCCGTCCGTGCCGTTCTTGAAGCCGACGGGCGTCGAGAGCCCGCTGGCCATCTCGCGATGCGTCTGCGACTCGGTGGTGCGCGCGCCGATCGCGTACCAGCTGATGAGGTCGGCGAGATACTGCGGCGACAGCGGATCGAGCGCTTCGGAGCCGGTCGGCAGCCCGCTCTCGGCGAGCTCGAGCAGCAGCGCGCGCGCCTGCACGATGCCCTCGTCGATGCGGAACGAGTCGTCCATGCGCGGATCGTTGATGAAGCCCTTCCAGCCGGTGGACGTGCGCGGCTTCTCGAAGTAGACGCGCATCACGAGGAACATCGTCTCCGCCACCTCGGCCGCGAGCGCCTTGAGCCGTGCGGCGTACTCGCGCGTGGCGGCCGTGTCGTGGATCGAGCATGGGCCGACCACGACGAAGAGCCGCGGGTCGCGCCGGTCGAGGATCGCGCGCAGCGCCGCGCGCCCCGCCATCACCGTGCGCGCTGCCGCCTCGGTGAGCGGTGCGGCCTCCCCGACCTCGTCCGGCGTCGGCATCGGCTCCATGCCGACGACGTTGACGTTGTCGATGAGGCGCAGTTCCTGCTGGGAAAGATCGGTCACGGGCAGGTTGAAGGAACGCGGATCGCCGAATTATCGCGCAGGGCAAGCGGCGGCAGCCCCCGGAGCTCGCCCGGGACGCGGCGGATGGCACGCAGTAGTCGAATCCCCGCCGGGGTGTCGGGAAAAGACGCCACCGCAGAGAGCCAGAGATCGCAGAGGACCGCGAAGCACACGGGTGACTCGCGGAGTCGTCGAAGGCACTGCTGCCGCGGTCGGCGCGGTTGCCCCAGCCGCGGGTTAGCGACTCCACGATGCTTTGCTCTGCGCACCCTCCGCGTCCTCTGTGCACTCTGCGGTGAAGGCCTTTTCCGCTGACGCCGCACGTCGCCGCCAGGTCCCTGCGCAGCGGGGGATTAGGCCGTTCGGCCAGACCTTTGGTTGGATTCCCAACGCCCGGGCGCGCGCCTATCGTGGCCCCATGTCCTCGTCATGGAAGGTCCCGCACATGGCCCGCAAGTCGCCTCGCGGCTGGTGGAGCGATCTCGACCTGCCCTGGTGGTCGCTCGCCGCGATCTCCGTGCTCACGCTGCTCGTCGCGACCATCACCGGCTGCGCCCCGCGTCCCCCGGTGGCGGCACCGCCGCCGACGCAAGCGGTCGCGGGCGCTCCGGCATTGCCGCTGCCCGCCATCCAGCCGCCCTTCGACGCCGTCGATCCGCCGGCGAGCATCTGACGAAGGATTCGCACCCGGTCGAGACCGCATCCCGGAGTGCGCGACCCGGCGCGGGCCCGGCGCGCAGACCTCGCTGACCTGCGGCGTCACGCGCCACGCACGCAGCGCGCGGCGAGGCGCGTTCGCGCCCTTGGCATGCGCGACGGTCCTGCACTACGCTCGCGGGACCCTGGATCCCGCGCGGGCATCGTTGCCCGCCCCGCCCTCATGCAGCTCGGTGTGCACCGCCCCGAACGTTACGACTCCGTGGCCGTGGCGCTGCACTGGTTGCTCGCCGTCGCGCTCATCGCCCAGGTGGCGCTCGGCTTCTATCTGCAGGAGATCCCGCACAATACGCCGCCGCGCGGCTGGTGGGTGAACCTGCACAAGTCCACGGGACTCGTGCTGCTCGCGCTCATCCTCGTGCGCATCGGCTGGCGGCTCGCGCACCGGCCGCCGCCGCTGCCGGCGGTGCTGTCCGCAGCGCAGCGCCGGCTCGCCGCCTGGGGCCACGTCCTGCTCTACGCGGTCATGCTCGCGCTGCCGCTCACCGGGTACGTTGCCTCCAACTTCAGCAAGTGGGGCGTGAAGTTCTTCAACGTGATCGAGCTGCCGCCGTGGGGTCCGCCGGACAAGCAGGTCTACGACCTCTTCAACGGCGCGCACCAGGCCCTGGCGATCGCGTTCACGCTGCTGATCGTCGTGCACGTCGTCGCGGCCGTTCGCCACCTCGCGCTGCGCGACGGTGTCTTCGCGCGCATGTGGCCGCGCTCGACGGCGCGCCGGGTGCGAGCACCGGACACGGCGTAAATGCCGCGCCGCGCGCTACTTGCCGGGCGGAACGACGGTGACGCGGAAGGCCGCGTAGTACGCGGCGAGGTCGCGGATGTCGTTGTCGCTCAGGGTCTTCGCCACGACGGACATCAGCTCGTTCTTGCGCACCCCGGAGCGGTACTCCTTGAGCACGTGCTCGAAATAGAGCGGGTTCTGTCCTGCCAGGTTCGGCGCGTCGGGCCGGCTGGCGATGCCCTCGCGTCCGTGGCACGCGCTGCAGGTCGCTGCCTTCGCCTCGCCCCTTTGCACTGTGCCTTGCGCCCATGCGCCCGGCGGACCGACCGCGAGCGCCATACCGGCCGCGAGCACGGCGGCGCGGATTCGTTGCATGGCTCCTCCGGGAAGACGCGACGACCGCGGGGAGGGTCGCCCGGAGGGTCGCCCCTCCCGCGCGGCCGGTCGCGAGCGGCCTACTGGCCGGTGTAGCTGATGCGGTAGATCGCGCCCGCGTAGTCGTCCGAGACGAGCAGCGAGCCGTCCTTCATCACCGCGACGTCCACCGGACGGCCACGATAGGTCCCGGTGCCGTCGTCGAGCCAGCCATCCGCGAACACTTCGGTCTTGTCGGCGGTGCCGTCCGGCTTGAGCGAGGTGAAGAGGATGCGCGCGCCGATCGGCTTGGTGCGGTTCCACGAGCCGTGCTGCGCCGAGAAGATCCCGCCCTGGTACTTCGCCGGGAACTGCTTGCCGGTGTAGAACGTCATGCCGAGGTCGGCGGCGTGCGCCTCCGTGTACACCTGCGGGTCGGTGATGTTCGAGGGCAGCGGATCCTTGTCGTAGCCGTGCTCCGTGATGCGCGTCTTGCCCTGCTTCCACGGATAGCCGAAGAACTGCCCGGCCTTCGAGATGCGGTTGATCTCGCCGCTCGGGATGTCGTCGCCCATGCCGTCGGTCTGGTTGTCGGTGAACCAGAGCGTGCCGTCCTTCGGGTTGAAGTCGTGCCCGACCGAGTTGCGGATGCCGGTGGCATAGACCTCGCGCTTCGAGCCGTCGAACGCGTCCATGCGCACCATGCCGCCGATGCCGGCCTTGTTGTAGAGCTGGAGCTTGTCGCGCGGCTGCACGTTGAACGGCTGCCCGAGCGAGACGTAGAGCATCTTGTCGGGGCCGATCTTGCACACGCGTGCGCCGTGGTTGAACGACTCCTCCTCGACCGGGATCAGGCCGCCCTGCGGCACGACCTCGATCACGGCAACGTCCGGTCCCTCGTAGAAGAACTCGGCCGCCGGAAAGTTGAGGATTCGGTTGTGCTCGACGACAACGAGAAAGCCGTCCTTCGTCCAGCAGACGCCGTTCGGCACCTGGAACTTGAGCGACGGCGCGAACGGCTTGACCTCATCGGCCACGCCGTCCGAGTTGCGGTCCGTGACCGCCCACACGTTGGTCTTGCGCGTGCCGACGAAGAGCATGTTCGTCGACGGCGCGACCGCCATCATGCGCGCGTCCGGCACGACCGCGAACAGATCGATGCGGAAGCCCGGGGGCAGCTTGACGCGCTTGAGGTTCTCGCGGATCGCGTCGGCATTGCGGCCTTCCTGCGGCACCGGCGGGATGTTGAGGTCCGTGCCGGACACCTTGAACTGCTTCAGCTTCTCGATGTTCTGCTGCGCGGCGGCGGCGCCGGCGCCAAGCGCGAGCGCCGCGGAAACGGCGAGCGCGATGCTGCGGATGCGAGTCTTCATTGT
>Ga0209254_10002181_pt1 | contig 17758 bp, 20 predicted proteins | sample FrelakmetDIP11DI_FD_187148 | JGI IMG/M metagenome (GOLD analysis project Ga0209254, IMG submission 187148) | Freshwater lake sediment microbial communities from the University of Notre Dame, USA, for methane emissions studies - DIP11 DI (SPAdes)... | ecosystem: Environmental > Aquatic >...
GGAGGTTCCGATGCTCATGAAGGGTTCATTTCATCCCCCGGAGCCGGTTGGACTGGAACCCGATTACAGCCTGAAGCCGCAGCACTGATTGCATTGGTGGACCCTTGCCGGAGGAGTCCCCTTAGAAGAGCAAGCATGCAAAAAGGTTTATTGATCGTTTTCACCGGCAATGGCAAGGGGAAAACCACCGCCGCTCTGGGGATGGCGGTGCGCGCCGCGGGACACGACATGCGCAGCCTCATCCTGCAGTTCATCAAGGGGGGCTGGCGCTATGGCGAGTTGGAAGCATTGCAACGCCTCCCGGAGATAAAGATCAAGACTCTGGGCACCGGGTTCACGTGGAAAAAGGAAAACCTGGAAGAGGACCGCCGCCTCGCACGGGTGGGATGGGAGGATGCCGCGAGCGAAATCGGACACGCTGAATTCGACATGATCATTTTGGATGAACTCAACATCGTCCTCTCCTACGGACTCCTGCCGCTCGATCCAGTATTGGAAGTCCTTAAAAACAGGCCGCAGCAGTTGCACGTGGTGGTCACCGGGAGGAATGCGCCGCAGCGATTGATCGAGCTGGCGGATCTGGTGACGGAGATGCGCCAGGTGAAGCACCCCTATCATGACCAGGGCATCTCTGCCCAAAAGGGCATTGAATTCTAGAGTTCCAGGACGTCACCCGGTTCCGGCAGGCATGCCCGGAAATCCTGGACCCCTTTCAGCATGGCCAGGACTTCATGGGAGCGATCGCGCCGCAGGTCGCGCTGCAGGTGCACGAGCGCCAGAATGGACGCCCTCGCCGAGCGGGCAAACGCGATGCAGCCCTCGATGGTTCCGTGGCCAAAGGTGGCATGATTGATTTGATAGGCTTCGTGGATCAGGAGGTCACAATGCCGCGCCAGGGCGAGCGTCGCCTCGGTGGGGCGCCCATCGCCGCTGTAAAAGAGGGATTTTTCCCGGCCGTCAATGCGCACAGCGAAAGACCTCTGGCCGTGTTCGTTTTCCGCGCTCTGCCAGGTCCACCCCAGGACACGGACCGGTTTGCCGGGTTCCAATTCCATAAAATCCAGTGCATAAGTGAGCTTTTTTCGAAACGAAGGATAGGCCAGATCCATGACTTTTTCCACAAGCTGTTGAATCCCGTTCTGCCCCAGAATCAGCAGCGGTTTGCGCCGTTTCATCTCCCAGAATCTCAGCAACAGAGCCGGAACCCCGAAGAAATGATCCCCATGAAAGTGGGAGATCCACAATCCATCCAGCGCTTCCGGATCAGAACGATGTCGCCAGTATTGGCAGGGTACTGTAAACCCGCAATCGAGCAGAACGGAGCGATTTGTCCCCTCCGAATCCTCCTCGACCAGTATCGATGTATTCGGTAGTCTCTCGTCGCATGATTCGCCCACACCCACAAACACGGCCCGCATCATCCCCAACCCCCAATCGCTCACTTCAGGTGCAAAGCAGCTTGACCCCCTATTGATAATGCCTCTATTATGCGACGCCACGCATCGATGATCAAGTGCAGAGAAAGGATGAAAACATGGGAACCACGCTCACGGCAAGTGATTTGCGAAAAGGTCTCAAGATCGAAATCGATGGCGACCCTTATATTGTTGTTGATTTTCAATTTTCCAAGCCGGGAAAAGGTCAGGCCCTGTACCGCTGTCGGCTGCGAAACATGATCAGCGGCACACAATTTGACCGCACTTATCGATCAGCCGACAAATTCACTTCCGCCGATCTGGAAGAACTGCAAATGGAATTTCTTTACCGGGAAGCTAAACAGTATTGCTTCATGAATACCGCCAGCTACGAACAGGTGTACCTTTCCGAAGAGCAGGTCGGAGATGCGGTCAATTATCTCACCGAAAACCTCAATGTGGATATGCTCTTCTTTCAGGAACGCCCGATCGGTATTACGCTCCCCAACTTTGTCGAGCTGCGGGTGACCAAGGCCGATCCGGGTCTCAAGGGTGACACGGCATCGGGAAGCACCAAACCGGCAACCATGGAAACCGGGCTGGTGCTGCAGGTTCCTCTCTTCATTGAAGAAGGTGAGGTATTGAAACTGGACACGCGCACGGGCAACTATGTCGAGCGCGTCAAGTAAGCGTTCTCCATGAACGAACAGGAGATCTTGGCAGCCAAACGAACCCACCTGGAGCTCCGCTGTCGCATCCTTCAGACCATCCGCGAGTTCTTTTTCCGGGCCGGCTTTCTCGAGGTGCAAACACCGGTGAGAACCCCCGCCCCCGCCCCCGAGCCCCATATCGATGCAATTTCGGCCCAGGGCTGGTTTCTATCGACCAGCCCCGAGCTCTACATGAAGCGTTTACTGGCGGCCGGTTATGATCGGATTTTCCAGATCGCACCGGCGTTCCGCTCCGGAGAGCGAGGCCGCTATCACCACCCTGAATTCACTCTGCTGGAATGGTACCGACTGGGAGCAGATTACCACGTTCTGCAGCAGGATTGCCGGGAACTGCTCGGGGCTGTCTGCCGGAGCACCGGCAGGGAACAGGCTTGGCGCCGGCGAGGGAAACGTCTGGAGGTCTCAGGCGAATGGCCACAGATGACGGTGAGCGAGGCGTTTCGGCGATTTGCCGGATGGCAACCGGAGCAAGACCCCGACCCGGATCGCTTTGATCGGGATCTGGTGGAGAAAATAGAACCGCAACTCGGCTTTCCGCGGCCTTGTTTTCTCATGGATTATCCTGCCGGCCAGGCTGCTCTGGCGCGTCTCAAAGAAGCAAATCTCGCCGTGGCGGAGCGTTTTGAATTGTATTGGGCGGGGTTGGAGCTCGCCAATGGCTTCAGCGAATTGACCGATCCCGTGGAACAATCCCATCGCTTTGCAGCGGCCAGGGAACAGCGGCGGCTCGCTGGACGCACGGTTTATCCTCTCCCCGAGATGTTTCTGCAGAGCCTCAAACACCTTCAGCCGTGTGCCGGGATTGCTCTGGGCATTGATCGCTTGGTGCTGCTTCTCGCAGATGCCGGCAATCTGGACCAGGTGGTCGCCTTTCCACCCGAACTGGCCTGATCCCCTTTCACCCGGGCCCGCCCCTCAGCAAATGGAGTGAAACGCCATGCTGGCGAAGGTCACAAAGGATTGCTGCGAATCGACTGTCGCATGGGTATGATGGAGAAGCTTTCCTCTCGCTTGGGACTCAAGAGCTTTGGCAAAAACGTAAAGAGGCGCCATGCCACAGATACGCCTCTGGTTTTGGTCGCGCTGGATTTTCTGCATAAAGCCGACGGCATCGCATCGTTCCAGGCACTCCAAAAGGTCCCGATCCGCAGCCATGTGCTGTGCCAGGGTCCCGGCATGGGGCTCGAAGCTGTCACCATAGCGCGGGCCAATGTGGGCCAGATCCACACTGGCAATAAATCCGACCGACCGCTCCCGCGATTGCGCCAGTTCGCGCAGCAGTGCGGCGATGTGGTCGATGTAGTCCCGGTCTTGTTCCCAGTCCTCCAGAGAGAATGAGCACAAAATAGGGATGATGCGCGCCGCCGGCTGCAGGTAACCGAGAAAAAGCGCCTGGAATTCAATGGTATGTTCGCGGTGATGGTTATACTCACTGGCAAGCAGGTCTTTCGGAGCATGCCGCAACAAATCATCACAAAATTCTCCGTCACAATGAACCAGGCCGAACGGCGTTTCAAAATCCTTCCGGGTTAATGCAAAATAATTTTCGGCCGGTGAATGTCCGGTCCCTAGAATGACCCACACATCCGGCGAAGAGGTCTCGGAAAGAGCCTTGTAGGCATCAGCGAAACAGGCGCCGCCGGCCTTGATGTCAATGTGTGGAGCCACCAGCCCGAGCAAACGTCCGGGATGGGTTGCTTCCTCGTGCGCTGCGCCACCGTTCCGCAGCCCGGTGAAATAGCTTTCCAGCTCTTTTCGAGCACTCTCAGCATCACGGGGATAACTCACTCCGGCATGCTGCATGGGGCGAACGGGTGCGTCCCGAAACCGGGTCACCTCCTGTTCAACGTATTCTGTGAAGCGTTCACTATCCAGAAAGAGATGCTCATCCAGTTTGGTCAGTATTTCTTCCAGTTGCTCCGAAAAGAGAAGCTGTCCCGTTGCCCGCATGTAATAAAACTGCAGATCGCGCGCTGAGTTCTGCCCGGTCATGTGCATGAGCACCGGCGCGAGTGCCGCGCTGAGCAACAGCGGTTGGGATGAATAACCCAGTGCATCCCGCAGCAGGATGAAACGCTGACCGCCCTGCATGACAGGAACGGCTTCCAGACCATGTCGAAGTTTGGGATAATCCATTGACTCACCATTCCAAATGTGCTAGTTGACGCTAGACGTAGTTCCTTGTTTTTAATAACATTTCTGCCCGTCGCAAAGGAAGATTTTCATGCCTGGTAGCGTTCAGCGCTGCACCTGTATTCTCCTGTTCCTGCTGATCAGTGGCTGCACCTCTGCGTTGAGCCGTCCCGCCCAACTGCTGGGAATCCACCCTGATGCTGCAAAAGTGCCTGTCCCTGCAATCTCTTATGAACGTTCGGACACTTACTACGGCTACTTGTTAGCGCAACAATATCTGCGCGTCAACCGGATTGACAAGGCCATTGAAGCGTACGAAGAGGCATTGGAACGAGATCCCCGCTCACCGTTTCTGCTCACCGAGCTGGCCACGCTCTATCTGCGCCAGGGGGATGCAGAGAAGTCGCTGCGGCTGGCGCAGGAGGCGAGTGCCGCCGTTCCTCCCTATGAGCCCGCGCTGATGCTGCTCGGAGGCCTCTATGCCGGTTTAGGACAGATGGACAAAGCCATCGAAGCTTACCAGCGCGTGATAAAGGAAAACCCCAAAAATGAGAAGGCCTATCTCTTGCTCGGGACCCTTTACGCCCAGGAGGGTCGTTTCACCAAAGCTCTGGACACGCTGGATCGCCTCACTGGTCTGTTCCCGGGAACTCCCATTGCGCCGTACTACAAAGCCCGTGTTTTCCTCGACATGAAACTCTATGATCAGGCAGAAACGGCTTACAAGCAAGCATTGAAACTGGATCCCCTGTTTGAAAGCGCGCTCCTCGATCTGGGTTACATTTATGAAGTGACGGAGCGCCCTCGCAAAGCAGAAGAGATGTACCTGCAGGTTCTTTCCTTCAACCCCTCCAGCATTGAAGCGCACAGCCGGTTGGGAAATCTGTTCATGCGGGAAGATAATTATGGCGAAGCGCTGGATCACTTTAAGGAATTGAGCCGTATTAACAAATCCGATTTGGATAATCAGCTCAAAATTGGTATCATTAATCTCCGCCAGGGTAGCTATGACGATGCGATTCAAACCTTTACGCACCTTCTCCAGGAACATCCTCAGTACGACCAGGCCCTGTATTATCTTGGCTCCACCTACGATGAAAAAGGCGCCCATGATCAGGCCATTTTGACCTTCCGTCTGATTCCGCAAAAGAGTTCTCTGTGGAACATGGCGCAAATTCGGGTTGCCGTGGCGCTTGGCAAGACCAAGGACTACCAGACCGCCATAGAGGTCCTCAATAACGCGATCGGGCTCTATCCGCAGTTGCCGGAATTCTACCTGTATGTGGCTATGCTCTATGAGCAGCAGGCTCAGTATGAGAAGGCCCTTGAGGCATTACAAAAAGGGGTGGATATTGATCCTGAAGACGTCGAGCTTCTGTTTCGCCAAGGTGTGATACTGGACAAGATGAAGCAAAAGAATGAAGCCCTGGCGGCCATGCGCAAAATTCTTAACATTGATCCGGACAACGTTGATGCCCTGAACTACATGGGGTACAGTTACGCGGACGAGGGAATCCGACTGGGTGAAGCCAAGCGGCTGATCGAAAAAGCCCTGAAATTGAAACCCGATGACGGGTATATCATGGATAGTCTGGGGTGGGTTTACTTCAAAATGGGCCAGCACACCAAAGCGCTTGAAATCATCCTCAAGGCCATCCAACTGGTACCCAGAGATCCGGTCATTCACGAGCATCTGGGGGATATCTATATGAGCCTGGGCAACACCAGCAAAGCCAGGGAGGCCTACGAAAAGGCACTGGCATTCAAACACGAAGAACCCGAGAAGATCCAGGAGAAACTCAACAAGCTGGAGTAGCTCACGGCCCAACCCACACCTCTCAACCATTGCGTCCGAGTCGAATGAAAAAGCCTGTTCATCCGGCAGCGAGAAAATTCCTGTGCATTCTGTTTTGTGCAGCCGTACTGGCGGGTTGCGCCAGGCTGCGGCCTGCTGCCGAAGTCCCGGCCCGGCAAGCTCCCGCGGAATTGATTCAGGACCTCCGTGAGCGTGCGGAGTTTTGGCGGGTTTACTCGGCGGTGGCGGCGATTCGCATCGAAAGCCCGCAGGGCAGGTACCGAATGCAGGGTACCCTGGCGGCACAGCCGCCTGACTGGCTGCGACTCGAGGCCACCAGTCTCTCGGGTCAGGTGCTGTGGCTGCTGATCCTGGCTCCTCAGGGCGCCACGCTGTGGGTTCCCGCGGACAAAGTGATTTACCGGGCTGCACGGGGTGAAACTTTGTTGGAGCATTTCCTGGGTGTGCCCATCGCCCCGGAAATCTTTGTCTACAGTTTTGCCGGGTGTATACCGCCCAATCAGCTAACCAGCGACTTTCAAATTGCATCCGGTCGCTCCGGCCTATTGGGGTACAGTCGGGACCGGGAGCGAACCTGGCGCTTCACCTGGGACTTTGCGCCCGACCCTCTCGCTTTGAGGTCGCTTAACGCGTCTCGGGGGCAAATGGAGCGGGACTATGACATCCGCTTTGAACCAGCGGTCTTACTCGAACCGCATAGTGAACCCAACAAGGTGGTCCTCTCCTCCGGGGAGTGGCTCCTGGAGGCCACCATGAAACAGATGCTACACCCGGATGGCTTGCCGGCTTCGGCGTTTTCTCTCCCGGCCCTTTCCGGGATGCGGATAGTGAACCTGGATGCGCGAAAGGAAGGAGGTTAGTGGTTGCGGAAAAGCGTTTTGTCGCCGATATCATGCTGGGGAAACTGGCCAAGTGGTTGCGCACCCTGGGCTTCGACACTCATTATGAGCGGCTGGATCGGCAGCGACAGATCGATGCTTATCGGGAACGCGGCTTCCTGCTGCTCACTCGCAATCAGCGCTGGTGTGGACAAGCGGCGGTGATGTGCCTGGCAGCCAATGACCCCGCCGAGCAGCTGCGTGAGTTGGTTGGCGCGGTGCCCATTGAACCCCATGAAATTCGTCTCCTGGAGCGCTGCCTGCTGTGCAACACGGGTTTGCAGGAGGCGCCCCGGGATCAAGTGATCGGTCTGGTTCCCGATTATGTGTTCGAAACCCAAACGGTTTTCCATCAGTGCCCAAAATGTCTTAAACTGTATTGGTCCGGCAGCCATCCACGACGGATGGTGCAATGGTTGCAGTCAACATTAGGTTGGACGCTTTGAACTCACTCAAGAGAGGAGACAGATGATGAACGCTGTCATGAACATGATTCTGGAAATGTTAAGAATGCTCTGGTACTACGTGCTCCAGTACGGGTATGTGGCCCTCTACTGGCTGCTCAAGTTGCTGAAAGTTCAGACCAGAAATTGGAACCGCAGTGCCTCGAGAAAACAGCTGGAAAAAAGTTTCGGCGGTTTGGGGACCGAGATCTACGCCCTCTACAAGCAAGGCGCGGAGGGAGACTGGCGCAATGTCTCCATGGTGCAGCAGCAGCTCAAACAGGTTGAAGAGGCGGAAGCGAAAGTCTTCCAGGTCGATGATCTGATTGATGCCGTCAAGCGGGATTTCGAACAGAAGAAGGAAGAGGTGAAGGCCAAATACACCGCCAAGCGGGCGGAGACAGCGAAACCTGCTGAAGATGAGCCTCTGGATGAATGACCGGGCGAAAACTCCCCGGGTCCCCGTACCTCGCCTTCCCCGCGTCCTCCAGCCCTTATGGCTCCGAGGGTGACGCGTGGGTGCGGAGCTTCGCGCAGTCCGAGGTTTCCCCCTGGATCTTCTCCAGCGCATGAGGCAGAGCCGGCAGCAGCACCGCAAGATTCTCCAGGGCCGCTTTCGGGCTTCCGGGAAGGTTCACAATCAGTGTGGCGCCGCGTATGCCCACCACCGCCCTGGACATCATGGCATGCACCGTTTTGCCTAGACTAGCCGCGCGCATCGCTTCCGCCATCCCCGGAACGATCCGTTCCACCACTGCCTGGGTGGCCTCGGGGGTCACATCCCGAGGCGAAACCCCGGTGCCTCCGGTGGTGATCACCAGCCCCAGCTTGTCCTGATCGGCATAGCGGCAAAGCAGTCGGCGTATCTCAGGTATTTCATCAGGCACAATACTGCGCGCCGCAACCAGATAGCCTTGCGACTCCAGTTGTTCCGCCACAACTTGGCCGGAGCGGTCTTCCCGCTCACCGCGCGCGCCCCGGTCACTCACCGTGATAACGGCAACCGATTTGTTGATGGATGGCAGAGAACGTATGCAGTTCTCACCGGTTGCTGACGTGTTCATGGCAACTTCTACCTGTAATGATGCTGCTGGATCTTGGATCGAGCGGCATGCACCACTGCACGAGACACCGACTTGCTGCGCGCGATGAGCTTCAGGTCCTGGGCGAATAGAGTCGATACCAGTCTGATGGCGATGGCAAGCGGTGTTCTGGGATTTTTTACCAGCGCCAGGCGAACCGGATAGAGTCTGTTCCACTCGCGTTTGGCGGCGATCTGTTTCAAGACTTCTTCGTGAACATCGCGGGCATGGGCAATGGCAACGATTTCGCTGCTGGTGACCCGGGGATTTTGAAGCACCGCTGTCTGGATTTCCCGATGCGGATCACGGATCAAAATCCTTCTCGCCTCCGAGTCTCCCGTCACAGCCAGGCGAGTTTTCTCATTGATGGACATCGTCTGGATGCGGTTGAAGAGCGGCAGAGCGCCAAGGTCTTGCTCAGCTGCAGCCTGCTGCCGGGGTGTTGCAAGGGAGTTGCTGTCTTCTTCCATAAACGCTCATCCCCACGACCTGGCCTATGAGCCTCTTGCAAAACTCCCTTCTCGCCCTTCGATACCTCAGGGCGAACGGAGGTGTTGGGTTGTAAACAGCTGACTCTCCGTTCGTGGTGAGGTATCGAACCATGAACGGAAGTACTTTTGCAAGAGGCTCCCATGCCAATGGCTTATTTCTGATCCTGCTTGCCGGCTTCGATGATCTTTTCCTGGAGTTGCGCAGGGATTTCCTCATAGTGAGCGAATTTCATGGTGAACATGCCGCGGCCGGCGCTCATCGACCGGAGATCCGGGGCATATTTGAGCACTTCCACGAGGGGGACCTGGGCGCGGACGATTTGTGTCTTGCCCCTGCTTTCCATTCCCAGAACCTTGCCGCGGCGGGAATTGAGGTCTCCGATCACATCCCCCATGCAGTCATCGGGAACCGTAATTTCCATGGCCATGATCGGTTCCAGCAGGGTCGGTTTGGCCTCCAGCACGGCTTTCTTAAATCCCATGGAGCCGGCGATCTTGAAGGCCATTTCGGAGGAATCCACGGTGTGGTAGGACCCATCTACCAGAGCCACCTTGAAGTCAATGACCGGGTAGCCCGCCAGAGCGCCTTCCAGAGCCGCTTCGTAAATGCCTTTTTCCACGGCCGGGATGTACTGTTTGGGAATGACGCCTCCGACGATTTTGTCTTCAAACTGGAAGCCGCTGCCGCGCGGCAGCGGTTCCATCTCGAGCCAGGTGTCGGCGTACTGGCCGCGCCCGCCCGATTGCTTTTTGTATTTCCCTTGGACTCGTGTCTTGCCTTTGACGGTTTCCTTGTACGGCACCTTCGGGACGCGCAGGTTCACCTCAACACCGAATTTGCGTCTCAGCTTATCGATGGTCGCCTCAATGTGTATCTCACCCATTCCCGAAAGGATCATTTCCTTGGTTTCTTCCCTTCTTTCCAGCTTAATGGTGAGATCTTCCTCCATGAGGCGGGAAAGCGAGGAGAAAATTTTTTCTTCATCGCCTTTGCTCTTGGGTTCAATCGCCAGTGAATAAATAGCCGGCGGCAACTCCACTACAGGGATCAGGACCGACGCCTTTTCGTCGCAAAGAGTGTCCCCGGTAACCGTCTCTTTAAGCTTGGCCACTGCCACAATATCTCCGGGACCGGCGTACTCGATGGCGTCCTGAGATTTTCCCTTGAGCCTGAGCAGCTGGCCGAAACGCTCCTTGGCTCGCTTACTGGCATTGAAGATATTGGAATCCGGGCTGAGTTTCCCGGAAAAGATTCGCAAGATGGAGAGGCGCCCGGCGTACGGGTCGCTCACTGTCTTGATGACCAGCGCGGCCAGTGGAGCTGCCGGGTCGGGTTCGCGGATTGCCGCGTCCTTGTCTCCCACAGTGCCAAATTGCCGAGCCCCCCGGTCCAGGGGCGAGGGCAGGTAGTCCACGATCAAATCCATGAGGGGCTGGATGCCGATATTCATCGGACCGGAGCCGCCGGCGATGGGGATCAGTTTGCCCGAAACGACCGCCTTGCGCAAACCTTCCAGGATCTCCTCGGGGCTCAATTCCGTCCCTTCCAGATATTTTTCGAGCAGCTCATCGGATGATTCGGCCACTCCTTCGGTGAGTTCTTCCCGATAGCGAGCCACCTGCTCCGCGAGTTCGGCAGGGGCGTCCTGAACCTCGAATTTGCCGCTGTCGCCCTGATTGTACAGATAGGCCTTCCGGCTCAGGATATCGACAACCCCCTTAAGATTTTCGGCGGCGCCAATGGGGACCATCAAGGGAATGCAGGACTTGCCGAAATTATTGCGGATATCCTCGACGGTTTTGGCGAAGTCGGCGCGCTCCTTGTCCATTTTGCTGACAAAAATGGCCCGCGGCTGCCCGAATTCGTTGGCGAACTCCCAGACTTTCTCGGTCTGTACCCGCACTCCGTCGATCCCATCCACAATCACCAGCGCCGCATCGGCCCCTTGCATCGAAGTTTTCGTCTCGGCGATGAAGTTGAAATCCCCCGGAGTATCAATGATGTTCAGCTGGTGCTTTTTCCATGCGAGAGTGTTGAAGGCGGTGGTGATGGTGATCTTGCGTTTGACCTCTTCCGGTTCATAATCCATTACCGAGGTCCCATCATCCACTTTGCCCAACCGCGTGGTCACACCCGCATCAAACAGCATTGCCTCCGCCAGGGAAGTTTTTCCTGCACCGCCATGAGCGATGATAGCAAAAGTACGGAGCTTCGCGACGTCCTCTTTCATCTTGTAGGTCCCTTTCTCTACTGGTTATGGATCGCAATCGGAAAAGCCGGCGGCGTTGCCGGCCATTCCGCGATCGTAAGCACATCATGAACCGGGTGTTGAAAAACCCTCTCGCTACGTCACCCCGGCGCACCCCGGATCGTGGTCAGGGGTAAGCGCCAGGCTCCAGAAGGCCCCGAAAAACCTGGATTCCGGCTTTCGCCGGAATGACGAAAAAGACGATCCTGGCACTTTTTCAATACCCTGCTAAGCGGCAGGGTACAGGCAGTTGTTCGGAAAACCCTGCCGGGTTCAATGCGTGGTGCTGGATGCTTTTTCAGTCTGTCCCCGCCTTGGAACGCCTGCCATAGCAGGTCACGGGCGACACCCCTGAAGAAACACAAGCAATCAATTTAGTTACTTAATCGAAGGAAAGTCAAGCAGTAAAAGCGACCATTTTGTCAAGCTGCAACGCCTGGCAGGGTCGCTGCGGCCGGCCGGCAATTCGGATGTAACACTGTGGGATAAGCGACTGGTTTTTCTGAACCATGGCGATGCCCGGTTTGCTGTCACCAGCCGCCGCCACCCCCGCCACCCCCTCCGCCTCCGGAGGAGCCCCCACCACCGCCGCCGGAACTGGACCCGGGTGCCGTGGACGAAGAGGACACCGCACTGGAAAGGGAACTCCCCAGAGAATCCGCAAACCCGCCAATGTCCGAGGTGTGCCATGCGCTTCCGTTATACCAACTCGGGGAATAGTGCGCCGCCTCCCCTACGCTGGCGCCGGCAATCACTTCCGCGAACTGCTCGGCCCAGGCCTGTTCCACTCCCAGTGCCAGGGCGTACGGCAAATACTTCTCAAAAAGTTCAGGGGTCTGTTCCGGGGGATTCAGCAGATTGAGCCGGTCCTTTTCCGTCACCGAAAGGAACAGCTTGAACCCTTCGATCTTGTCCAACATCATTCTGCCGATCCGGGTGGGGGCCTTGAGCAGGTGATAAAACAGGGTGTTCAAAACTGCGATGGCCGTCAAGGTCACAACCACCCCTATGGAAGTCGCTGAAGCAAGAAAAAACAGGCCGAGCCCTTCACCCGCAATAAAAGGCAAAGAGAAAAGAGTGATAAAAATGGCACTGCCAAAAGAGCTCAATTTGTGCCCTCTGTTGAAGATTGCCGCCTTCCAGCGTGTGATGACCTCTTTGAGCAAGAGTATGACCGCAATACTCCAGAACGTCAGCCAAACAGAGAGAAATAAGGTGACCGGACCCTTGCTGGTGAAATCCGTGAAAACGATGAGCGCCACAGCAATCAGTGACAGGATCAGTCCCGGAACAAAATAACGCGTATTGGTGAGGAAATAGATCTTTTCGAAATTCATCCGCAGGGAGTTGGTCAAAGACACGATGGCCTGCTTGATGATGGCGTGGTTCTCGGTCTTGAGTTCGATGCTATCCTTCGGCCCCAAAAGTTTATTGGCGATCTCTTTCTCCTCGGGCGCCAGGCCCATTTTGTCGGTCTGTTTCCTGGTAAGGGTGTAGACGCCGTCTTCTTCGCGGACGGTCAAGAATCCCTTGACCGCCATATTGATCGTGGCAGCGGCAAAAACCCTGTGGTCGTAGCCCATTTCCAGAATATAGCGCGTTGCTGCCGGAGACATCCCGGAGGGGGGTTCATAAAGCGGGATAATGGCGCCTGGCAGTGGATCTTTGCCCACCTTCACCCAGATAATCAGGTAATAGGCCAGCAGCATTGCCAACCCAATAAGTCCTGCAACGGAACCCCCGATATCGCGAAGAAGATTCTCAGACTGAGTTCGCCAGGAGGGAGCGGAAACCAAACCTTTGGGCCAGGACACCACGATGGTCAACCCGTCGTAGGAATTCAGAGGCTTGGTCGTGCGAAAAGCAATTCTTCCCGAAGCATCAACCCATGCCCTAAAGTCCCGACCCTGAGCGCCCTGGGGTCCCGTATATGCTTCGTAAGCCATGACGTTCTTCGCTGCCGCCGGGGGCAGTTCAATCGTCGCAAAAGCTTCATCGATGACAAATGACCAGCCATTCCCCGTGACGTTCCAGTAAAGCTCATCGTGGTCGCCAAAAAAACCCAGTTGCCGATCGGTCTTGTACACCAGCGTGTAACTGTACTCTCCGGGAGTCAGAAAAACGTCTTTCTTGCCCATGTAGACGCGCTTGCCGTTGCTCAGATCGCCAAAATGATATTCCTCGGACTTTCCGTCCCGGAGAACCTCCAGGACCTCGAAACCGACGTGGTACCGATTGCCATAGTGATCCTGGTATCGGGTGGGGAAATCGCGGTAAATGCCGCGTTTGATCTCCTGGCCGGCGCTTTGGACCTTGATGGTTTCACGGACGGTCATCGAAGCATCCTCATGCACCACGATAGCGCTATGGAAGCGGAGGATCTTTTCGGCTGCGGCGCCCTCCGAGTTTCCCGGCAAAATCAGTACGGCCCACCAGGCGAGTATTCCCAGCAGACAGAAATGCCATGTTCTTTTTCCCATTATGTCCTCGGTGCCTATCGAGTTGCCGCACTCGCCCTTTCTTACGCAGGTGCGCAGGTCGGTGCGCTGCTCGATGCCTGTTCAATTGCCCTGGTTCGTCATTCCCGCGAAGGCAGGGAATCCGTGCGCCTGCAAGCGGGCGTAGGATGGGTGGAGGGACGCGCTCCGTCGCGTCCGCAGCGAAACCCATCGATCAGTTGCACGGGCGAAAACAAGAATTTTCAACCTTAACGAGCATAGCTTGATTTTAGAACTTCACTGCAGGGACCTCGCGCTCCGTTGCGGATTCGACCTCAAAAAAATCCGCCAGGTTGAAGCCGAAGAACCTCGCCACCAAAACGCTGGGAAACGATTCGACCAAAATATTATAGTCTCGAACAGTTCCATTGTAATACCTTCTGGCCAACTGGATCTGTTCCTCTATGTCGGCCAAATTCTTTTGCAGATCGAGAAAGCTCTGATTGGCCTTGAGATCCGGGTACGCCTCAGCCAGTGCAAAAAGGGTCTTGAGCGTTCCGGAAAGCGCATTTTCCGCCGAGGCTTTCTCTTTAATGTTATCCGTACTCATGCTCTTGCTGCGCAGGCTGGTAATGTCCTGCAGCAGCTGCCGTTCGTACTGCATGTATCCCTTGACGGTTTCGAGAAGATTGGGAATCAGATCATGGCGCCTCTTGAGTTGCACCTCGATGCCGCTCCACGCCTCGCGCACCAGATTTTTTCCGCGTATGAACCGGTTATACAGTGCGACGAACCACAAAATCATGCCCAGCAGGACCGCCCCTGCGACGCCAAAAAAAATTAACATTCCGTTCTCTCCTTATGGTCTCGAACACCTGCAGCCACGAAAAGTCATCAACCGGCCCATCTCCATGGGTTGTCCGGACCGTTTTCCACCGTCCCGGAACCCCGATGACATTCAGTTTGTACCAGAACTTCTGTCGGCATTGAAGCATAGAGTGGACCGCTCCGGCTCTCCCGGCCATTATTTTCCGACCGGTTCCCGCAAGCTCGTCATCCTGGCGTTTTGCCCGAAGCGGTGCAGCAACACTTGGGCGGCGAAAGGCAACACAGGGATTTACATCTTGGCCCGGATGCTCGATAAAGGACTCGGTACAGGCATATCCGTATTCCAGCAGTCGCTTTGACCTGATGATTCGTTCTTTGGGCTGAACAAACCCAACCGGGTCAGAAACCATCACCCAACCGAATCTGCGAGGAGAACAAAATGAGAGAAGTTGTCCACACATCCAGAATATCCATCGTCCGGGAACGAGGGCCGACCCGAAAGGCCATGATCGAAGGGTTCCAGGAGCCGATTTTTTATGGCGTCCATGGAGGAATCAAGGAGTTTTACAAGGTGGAGCCGGAAAAGGAACATGCTGCGACTCTGGATCACATCGTTGCCGCAACCGCGGCTTGAATGATGGGGACGCTGGCCGCGGTGCTGGCCGGGAAGAAGATCCGGACCCAGGAAGGCATTTATCGTGCGGAAGTGGAAGGAGACATCGAGAAAGTAGGCGATATTCTCAAGATAACGCAAATTCGGGTGACCTATTACCTGAAGGTCGCCACGGAAAAGGTCGCAGAGGCAAAGGAGGCCTTTTCTTCTTACCTCGTTTCTTGCCCCGCAGCGCAGAGCGTGATCGGCTGCATTGCGATTCTGGACAAATTGGAGATAGAGAAAACGTCCTGATCCATTGGTGATTTATTCCGTGAGCAAGATACTCACAGTGCGGCAATACCGACACCGGGGAGGAGTAAAATGAAAAAGCGTCTTCGCAAGAAACTGCGCAAAGGTGAGTTTCAAGAAATGGGTTTTTATATCCGATTTCGTCTCCCGGAGGATCTCGGCGAAGAGGACCTGGATGCTTTTCTGGATCAGTTCCTCACCGAGGCCATTGACCCTCAAGAACTGGACTTCGGCGGTGGCGGCCGTCATGAGTGGCAGGGGTTTGTTGTTTTGAGCCGGCGCGGTTCCGCCACCGAGGAGCATCGCCAGCACGTGGATGGCTGGTTGAGCAGTCATCCGCAGGTGCTGGAGCATGAGCTCAGCGAACTACGGGATGTCTGGTACGATACCCGGGACTGGCCGTAACTCGAAAAACCGGGAAGAGCTTCGCCGCTTCAGAGCTGGCAGGCGACCCCTATGGCACGAGCATGCTGGGTGCAGGTTAACTTGAGAGTCTGTGAGATTTTGCTGCGCGGGCCAGGCAGTTCACCTCGGAATGAGTGTTGAAAATGGCTATAAATTAAAATTTTTGCATGCCTTCCATGGTATTTGAATTTACCAGGGAAAGATGGAAATTTCGGAGATAGTTTTCCAGTTTTAGCTGACTGGTATCGTGTTTGTTACACGCAAACATTGTTGAGCATCCGGTCTTCACTCCCTACCAGACGTCGCTCGCAGTCTGCGTATCAAGGGGCGGTAGAGGAGGTCCCCGCCTGCTCTCAGTTTTTGGCACGGAAATCCGCGTCAGGCAATTTCCGCCTCGCAAAAAATGGCAGCTTAGGAGAGGCATTAGGCACATGGACGGACACCTCCGCGTGGCAAATCGGGCCAGGGTTGCCAGTCAAGGACCCGAATGATTCGACTCGAAGACCTTCAACCCAACCCTGCGGTGCGCGGTCTCCTTCCCGACTGCCTGGTCACGGTTGTCAGCGTGCAGTGGTTTGGCTCCGAGGCTTTGGAACGCACCTACAAGACGCCCACTGGCAGGGAGACGCGATGCAAGACGCAGCGCTGACAGAAAAGATCACGAAACGCGATGAAATCCTCATTGCCTTGCGAAAATTCAAGGAGATGAATCCGAGAAACTATAACATCATCAAAATCGGTGTTTTTGGGTCTGCAGCCCGGGACGACATGAAGGAGGAAAGCGATATTGATGTTGTTGTAGAACTTACGGAACCGGACTTGTTCCAACTCATCGGTATCAAACAGGATCTGGAAGAGCAGTTCCATCGTCCGGTAGACATTATAAGATATCGAAATAATATGAATAAATTTCTCAAAGGCAGAATAGATAAAGAGGCTGTCTATGTATGATAAAGCCCTGGCAATAGAAATTTTGCAGCAAATTCTTCAGGCACTCCGGACTATCTTACAGCGTTTCGAGCCGGTCAAGTCATCAGACGACTTTACCAGCTCACCTGCGGGGATGGAAAAACTCGACAGCATCTGTATGCTGTTGATTGCAATTGGCGAGAATCTCAAGAATATGGACAAGGTTACGGGCGGTTCGCTTTTACCCCTCTATCCGCAAGTGGATTGGAAAAAAGCCAAAGGCATGAGAGATTTGATCAGCCATCATTATTTTGAGGTTGACGCTGATGTCATTTATCATGTCTGTGAAAATTATTTAGATCCCATGGCGCAAACCATAACCCGAATCATTGAGGAGCTTTCCCCTACGAATCCTGGACGGATCAACTGACCTTTGCGTTGAAACATGAAGGAACCCATTATGGCCATCACCAACCACGAACGTGTCGGCAAGGCGCTGGAACTTCTGAAGAGCGGGCTGGGACCCTTCGTTCAGCGCGAGATCGCGAGCACTTACAAAGACCGCGCCGCAACCGAGATGAGCCGGTTCCTGGGCGAGGATCGCCTGAACGCAAAGAAGCCCATGTCGGAATGGGACGTGGCCGCGCTGCTGAAGCTGATGTGGGAATCGTGGAACGATGTTTTCCGCAGGATACTCGGCCAAGCCGAACGGAGTCTCGTCAGCGAGTTGCGCGAATACCGCAACAAGTGGGCGCACCAGGAAGCCTTCTCCGGCGACGATGCCCACCGCGCGCTCGACTCGGCGGGGCGGCTGCTGGTGGCCATCTCGGCACCGCAGGCTGACGAAATCGAAAAGATGAAGATGGAACTCCTGCGCCTGCGCTTCGACGAGCAGGTGCGCAGTGAGAAGCGTAAGAGCGCCGGCACCGCCATCGAGAGTGCTGCGACGGGCAACCTCAAACCCTGGCGCGAGGTGGTGACACCGCACAGGGATGTGGCCAGCGGACGCTACCAGCAGGCCGAATTCGCCGCTGAC
>Ga0209254_10002182_pt1 | contig 17758 bp, 15 predicted proteins | sample FrelakmetDIP11DI_FD_187148 | JGI IMG/M metagenome (GOLD analysis project Ga0209254, IMG submission 187148) | Freshwater lake sediment microbial communities from the University of Notre Dame, USA, for methane emissions studies - DIP11 DI (SPAdes)... | ecosystem: Environmental > Aquatic >...
GCATCGCCGGCGGTGCGCTGCTGGTCGGCGTCGCGGGGGTGCTGGCGGCGCGCTCGGTGGTGACGCAGCCGCCGGCAGCGACCTTGCGACAGGCGCAGTAGCAGCCGATCGGCGGCAAGCGCGCCGCCCCGGGTGCGTCTCGAGTCGCTCCTATCGCGCGCGAGCCGCTGAAACGTCGAACTCGAACGGATCCGCCACGCCCTCGAACACCCGTTCCATCGCCCGCCACTCGCGCTCGCGCAGCGTATCGAGGAACTCCTCCGCGCCCTTCATGCCCTCGAATGCGTCGAGGCCATGCTCGAGGAACTCCTGCAGCGAACCGAACCCGGCCGCATGGGCCGGTCCGCGGGAAAGATGCACCAGCCCGCGGATGATGGGTTTCTTCACCACGCGGTCGAGGTAGCTGCCGATCACGCCGAGCAGTTCGATCTGACGTTCGCGGTCGGCGCGCCGTCCCGTGCGGCGGTAGGCTGCGGCGTATCCGTCCACCGAAATCGGGCCGGCCGGGAGTGCCTTCGCCACCTCGGCGTCGAGTTCCTGCGAGAGGATCTCGAGTTCGATCGCGAGCATCAGTGCGCTCAGCGCCTGCTTCGGCAGCAGCCGCTCCATCACGCGGTGCACCCGCTGCAGGTCGCGGTCGCGAGCGTGCGGGTCGCCGCCGCCGTACAGCTCGTTGAAGAAGAACTCCACGGCCGAGCGGTAGCGCGGGTTCGCACGCAGGTCGGCGTGGCTCCTGAGCAGGCGCTGCGACTGCCAGCGCTGCAGTTCGGCGAGTCGCTCGCGAGACTTCGGATCGTTGACGAAAACGCCGCGCTGCGCTGCGTTGCGCTCGAGAAGGCGGCCAAGCTCACCGGGCTCGCTGCCGCCGCGCCGCCCGTCGCCGGTATCGACGCCCAGGATCTTCACGGCCTCAGCGCAACGACAGCAGCGAGGACTCGAGCCGGTCGAGCGTGCGGTGCAGCGTCCCGGTCACAGGCTGCGCCCGACGACTGCGCTCGTGCACCGCGGAGGCGAACGTGCGCGAGGAGTCGGACAGCACGTCGCGCCGCAGCGATATGCCGTGCCGGCCGAGGATTGCCTCCAGCCCGTCCGCCTGCGCGAGCAGATCTCGCCGTGTCCGCTGATAGGCGTGCTCCGCAAGCCGCTTGCGGTCGGCGTAGCGGAACACGTTCTTGAAGAACATTTCTTCGTCGCCGCGGTCCGGCTCGAACAGCAGCACGTCCGTCCGCGGGTAGCTCTGCTTGTACGTGCGCATTCCAACCAGCATGCGCGACTGGATCATGGCGCGGAACGTCTGGCTCAGCACCACCGGCAGGCCGCCATGCGTGAGTTCGAGGTCCTTGCGCGCTGCACCGTTGCTGGCGCGCGGCACGCTCGAGGCGTCGAACGCTACCAGCGGATTGACGCAGATGACGAAGTCCGCGCCCTCGTCGAGCAGCAGAGAGGCGTTCATGGTGCGCATCAGCGCGCCGTCCACGTAGGTGTGGCCGTCGATCGGCACCGGTGGATAGAGACCCGGCAGCGCGGTGCTCGCCTGGATGGCGCGCGAGATCGGCACGTGGTCGAAGCCCGGTTCGCCGAAACGTACCGAATACCCGCTGTTGAGCTCGGTGGCGATGATGTAGAGGCTGCGCTTCAGCTTGCGGAAGTCGTTGGTACGGCCCGGCCCAGAGTAGAGCTTGGCAAGGAAACGCTCGAACGGCCGGTTGTCGCACAGGCCGGTGGGCAACAGCCGGCCGATCGGATCGATCGCCTCGGACCAGTCCTTGCCCGGGTCGCGCAGATACTGCGAAAGGATGTCGGAGGTGAGGCCGGGGATGGCGGCGAGGCGCTCCGCGTACTCCCGGAACGCAGGCCGCAGGAACAGTCCAGGTCGCACCGGGTGTTCCGGGGAGGCGTTGTGAATGAACACCAGGCCCATATCAGTGGTGTCAAACCCGTTCACCAGGCCTGCGGCAATCATCGCGCCCGAACTCACGCCCACGTACATGTCGAGCGAGGTCAGATCGATGCTCTCGAAGGCTTCCCCTATCGCGTGCAGCGTGCCGACCTCGTAGAACGCGCCCAAGGGTCCGCCGCCCGCGAGCGCCAGCCCAAAGCGTCGGTGGCTCGGTGGTGACTTCTTTGCGGCCGGCTGGAGGTCGAGCATCGTGGTTTTCCTCGCCCGCTGATCAACGGGTGGTCCTGGCGCGCGCGCGTCGCTTGCCCGCCGCCTTCGCGGCGGTGCGCTTTGCGGCAGCGCGCCTCGCGCTCACCTGCTTTGCCGACAGCGCCTGCACGCTCCCGTTCAACTCCGCGACGCGCCGCGTGAGGATGCGGATCTCGTCGGCGCTCGGCACGCCAATCTGGTTGAGCGCCTTCTGCACACGGCTCTGGAACAGCGCCTCGAGGTTGTCCCAGGTCTCGGCGGCCTGGTCGCGCGCCGACCCAAAGCGCGTCTGCACCGACTCCTGTGCAACCTCGAAGGCATCGCGGATCGCCTGCTCGGCATTGGAGCGCGACCGGTCGAGGAGCTTGAGTCCCTCGGCTACGGCATCCGTGAAGGCGGAGGGGCCTTCCTTCTGAGCCTTCGCGATGGCGCCCATGCCGGCGAGCCAGATCTGCTGGACGTTCTCGATCAGTGCAGCCTGTGGGCCCGACACCCCTGAACGCGCCTTACGGGCCCGGGACTGGGCTGTGCTCTGTTTTCTGCGAGCGGCCATCGGAACTCCCCGGCGGCGGTTGCCGCCCATGGTCAGGATCATTATCTTCGCCGATTCCGGCGTCTTTGCTGCACCGTGTCAATCCGAGGGGTAGGTATCTTCCGCAGTGCCAGCGTCCCCACGGTTGTGGCCAGCAGCAGGCTCTCGAACTCGTTCGCGAAGCCTTCGATGATCTGCCGCGGTGATTCCACCAGCGCCCGGTCGGCGATCACCCCGAAGTGCAGGCGGCCGGCGTAGGAAAGCAGGCTGACGCCCAGCCCGATCGAGCCTGACTGCGGTACCCAGAAGTACATCTCTGCGACACGTTGCCCGCACAGCGAAAGTGGCGCCCTGGGACCTGGCACGTTCGAGACGACAGCGGACGCCTTGCGGCTGAACAGGTCGACGGCGGATGTCTGCAGGGCGGCGGGCAGCAGGCCCATCGCGGAGAGCGCGACGAGAGACATCGGCGGCTGCAGCGAGCGCTTGATCGCCTCCATCCCCGAGTGCATGGCATGCAGCCGCTCGATCGGGTTCGCGATGCCGGGCAGCAGGTCCACGTACACGAGCCCGAAGCGATTGCCGAGGGTCAGCGGCTCGCTGGCGCTGCGCAGATTGACGGGCATCGAGGCGCGCAGCCGCAGACCGTCCGGGTCGAAGCCGTGATTGCGCAGGTAACGACCGAAAGCGCCTGCGACCGTGCTCATGAGCACATCGTTGATGGTGCAGCCGAGCGCCTGCCCGATCGCGTAGATCTCGGGCAGCGGGATCGGCGTGCCCCACGCGACCGCTTTCTCGCCGTTCAGCAGGCCGCGCAGCGGCGTTGGCGGATCGTCGGGCAGCGCGAGCACTTTCAGGAACTCGGCCGCCATGCCTCCTGCCTGCGCGGCGAAAGCCGCCGCCTGCCCCGGATGAAACAGCCGGTGCACCCCGAACTCGAGCAGCTTCGCCCCTTCGGCCAGCGCGTGCTCGACGATGTCGCCGGCCGGCTGCGCAACCTGCTCGAGCCAGTCGATCACGGGTGCGACGTCCGGGCGCTTCAGCGCCGCGCCGCGCCGACGACGACCGGGTGCCATCGCCGGTCCCGGGTCCTGCTCCGTCATCGAGAGCAGCACGCGAATCATGGCGATGCCGTCGGCGTAGCAGTGGTGCACCCGCGTGATCCACGCGCTGCCGCCGAGGTAGCGCTCGACGAGATGCATCTGCCAGAGCGGTCGCCGCGGATCGAGCGGGCTGCCGGCCAGGCGACCTGCGAGTGCCTGCAGTTCACGCTCGCCGGCGGGTGTGGGCAGGGTCTCGTGCGCGATGTGGGCGTCGAGATCGAAGGCATCGTCCTCTACCCACGAGGCGCCGAGCCGGTCAGCAGCGACCTTCTGCCGGAAGCGGGGAAAGCACAGCAGCCGTGTCTCGATCATGTGGCGGAAGTCCGCCGGCCGGATCGGCGTCTCGGTGGTCGAGACGCCCACGATCATCATGCTGTTGCATGGGCCGTCCATGCGCAGCCAGGCGGTATCCACGCTCGACATGCGCTCGTGTGCGCCGCTGCTCATTCCTCGTTCCCCCGTCCGTCCGCTCCGGCGCGGACTTTGCGATCTTAGGCCCGGAGCGGCCCGGTGCCACGTTGACCCGGGCCGGTCCGCCCCCTAAGGTAGCCGCAAAAACCGGCAGCGGTACTTTTCGCTGTCGTTCATCGCTGGGGGAGAGTTCCATGAGCTATTTCGTGACTGGCGCGACCGGGTTCATCGGCCGCTTCCTGGTGCAGTCCCTGCTCGCGCGCGGCAGGAGCACCGTGTACGTGCTGGTGCGGCCGAAGTCCATTGGCAAGCTCGACGAGCTGTACGAGTTCTGGGGCAAGGACAGCGCGAAGCGCGTGATCCCGATCAAGGGCGACCTGGCCCAGCCGAAGCTCGGCGTCTCGCGCGGCGACCTGACGAAGCTCAAGGGCAAGGTCAGGCATTTCTTCCACCTCGGCGCCGTCTACGATCTCGAGGCGAGCGCCGAGACGATGCACAAGGCGAACATCGTCGGTACGCAATCGGCCCTCGAGTTTGCGGAGGCGGTGAAGGCCGGCTGCTTTCACCTCGTGAGCTCGATCGCGGCCGCGGGCCTCTACCGCGGTACCTTCACCGAGGACATGTTCGAGGAGGCGGAGGGCCTGGACCACCCCTACTACCGCACCAAGCACGACTCCGAAGGTCTGGTGCGCGCCAACCAGCGCATCCCGTATCGCATCTACCGTCCCGCGGCGGTGGTCGGTCATTCGAAGACGGGCTTCATCGACAAGATCGACGGGCCCTACTACTTCTTCAAGGCGCTGCAGAAGCTGCGCGAGTCCTGGCCGCGGTGGATCCCGCTGGTGGGCATCGAGGGCGGCTACGTCAACGTCGTGCCGGTGGACTATATCGTCAGCGCCATGGTGTACCTCGCGCACCAGCCGAAGCTCGACGGCCGCTGCTTCCACCTGACCGATCCGAAGCCCCGTCGCGTGGGCGAGATGCTGAACGTGTTCGCCCGCGCCGCCCACGCGCCCGAGACCGCGCTCCGCGTGGACGCCAAGGTCTTCGACATGGTGCCCGACAGCGTGGCCAAGTCGGTGGAGCGCAGCAGGCCGCTGCAGAACGTGTGGAGCCAGATCCTGCGTGACCTGCAGATCCCGAGATCCGTGCTGCAGTTCGTCAACTACCCGACACGCTTCGACTCGAGCGAGACCCAGAAGCTGCTCGAGAAGGCCAAGATCCGCGTGCCCCTGCTCGAGGACTACGCATGGCGGCTGTGGGACTACTGGGAGCGTCACCTCGACCCCGAACTGACCATCGACCGAAGCCTGCGTGGCGCCGTGAGAGGCAAGGTGGTGGTGGTCACCGGCGGTTCCTCGGGTATCGGCGAAGCCGCGGCGATCCGCATCGCGGAGGCTGGCGGCAAGGTCGTGATCGTGGCGCGAGACGAGGAGAAGCTCACCGAGGTCCGCAAGCGCATCACTGCGCAGGGCGGGTTCGCGAAGACCTACTCCTGCGACATCACGGATTACGCCGCGAACGACAAGCTCGCGAAGGACATCCTCAAGGAGTTCGGCCACGTCGACGTGCTGGTGAACAACGCAGGCCGCTCCATCCGCCGCTCGCTGGCGCTGTCCTACGACCGCTTCCACGACTTCGAGCGCACGATGCAGCTCAACTATTTCGCGTGCGTGCGCCTCACGATGAACCTGTTGCCCTCGATGACGGCGCGGCGCGACGGCCACGTCATCAACGTCTCCTCGATCGGAGTCCTGTCGAACGCGCCACGGTTCTCGGCCTACGTTGCCTCGAAGGCCGCGCTCGAGTCATTCGCTCGCTGCGCGGCCTCGGAGTTCCATGACGAGGGCGTGCACTTCACCATCATCAACATGCCGCTCGTGCGCACGCCGATGATCGCGCCCACCAAGATCTACGATGAGATGCCCACGATCATCACTCCGGACGAGGCCGCGGACATGATCGCCGACGCCATCATCCGCAAGCCGCAGCGCATCGCGACGCGTCTCGGAGTGATGTCCGAGATCATGCACCTCGTGATGCCGAAGATGTCGGAGGTTGTGATGAATTCCGCCTACCGCATGTTCCCGGACTCACCTGCGGCGCACGGCAAGAAGGAAGGCGAGGCGCAGCGGCCGCCGACCAAGGAAGCGATGATCTTCGCCACGCTGATGCGCGGCATCCACTGGTAGACGTCCGGCGCGGCGCTGCCTGCGCCGCGCGTTTGCGCCGCGAATCGCCGGAAATTGCGCTGTCGGCGGCGCTCGCGTGCGTGTGAGGATCGCCGCCCGGCCTCGGGCTCGGCCGGGGCGGCGTGCCAGCGCCGCCACCTCCAGGGAAGGGGAACAGGGCATGAACACATGGATCCTCGCGGCCGTGGCACTGCTCGTGGTGCTGGGCGTGATCGTGGCGGGGCGGCGCAGGGCCGCCCGACGGGCGGCGGAGGCGGAGGCGCGCGCTCGCGCCCGGCGTCGCCGGTTGCCCGTGGTGTCGTCGAATCTGCGCGGGCGCACTGCCTCGCCGGGCGATCTCTGGGAGGAGGACGCCCGGGAAATCACGGCGTCGGATCCCGCCGGTCGCTAGGCCTGGACGCGGCTCGGGCTAGCGATCGTGGCCGTGCGCTGCCGGCTCGCGCGAGAGGTGCGCGAGCGCGCCAGCAGACTGCTCCCAGTGTCGGCCGTCGAACTGCTCGACCTGCACCGCCGCGATCGTCGCCGGGTCGAGGCAGCGCACGTTCACGCTGTATCCGTCGGGATTGGAGCGCGGCACGTAGAAGGACTTGATGCCGCAATGCCGGCAGAAGAGATGCCGCGCCGTGCCGGTGTTGAAGGCGTACGTCGTGATGTCGTCGGTCCCGCGCAGCAGCCGGAAGCGGCTCGCGGGCACGATCAGGTGCAAAAAACCCGTCATCGCGCAGATCGAGCAGTTGCACTCCTGCACCTCGAGGCGCGCGGGCGCGTCGACCTCGTAGGCGATGCGGCCGCAATGGCAGCCCCCGCGGTGAGTGACGTGCGTGTTCATGCCTCGGGCCTCCGGCAAGACGGCGCGATGCGGCGGAGTATCCGGGGGCGGCGATGGTGGCGGCAAGCGGCGCGCACCGGACGATCGGTTACGATGCTCGGCGATGCGCGAAGACACTCTGCGTTCCGTGCTGCTGGTCGAGGCGATCGAGGAGGTGGATCGGGCCGGCGCGATACTCCCGCCGGCCGATCGGGCCCAGGCGACCCGCGATGCGCTGCGCGCGGTCGACGTCGCGCCCGGCAATGAACCGCGGGACGTCAGCGATGCCAGGATCGCGAGTGCGCTCGGCGAGCGCGCCGAGCGCCTCGTGGCGCCCCTTGCGTCGCGCTACCCGATCGTGGCCGAAGTGCTCGGCCGCACGCGCACGCCGACGTGGATGCTGGTCGTGCTGCTCGTGATTACCTTCGCCTCGGGGATCGCGCTCTCGGCGCTCGACGGATCGCGGCGCATCAACGTGCTCGCGTTCCCGTTCATCGGACTCATCGCGTGGAACCTCGTCACCTACGTCGTTCTCGCGGTCGCGTGGATCAGGGCACTCGCGGGACCCGCGCAGTCCGCGCGAAGGGGGTGGCGCTTGGCGCAGGCCGCGTTTCGCCGACGCATCGCGACGCTGGCATCGAGCACAGCGCGCGTGCACGCAGTGCTTGGCCAGGCGATCGCCCGCTACGCCGAAAGGTGGGCCGAGGCGGGCAGCGCCTTCACAGGGCAGCACGCACGGCGCTGGCTGCACCTGGCCGCGGCCACGCTCGCCGCGGGACTGGTCGTCGGCCTCTACGTGCGCGGCACGGTGCTGCGATACGAGGCGGGCTGGGAGAGCACGTTTCTCGGGCCCGCGCAGGTCAAGACGATCCTGGGACTGCTGTATGGGCCGGCTGCGGCCTGGTCGGGCGTGGCGTTGCCGCAGACTGTCGAGCAGGTCGCGACACTGCGCTGGACCGGCAGCGGCGGCGGTGGCGACGCGGCGCCCTGGATACACCTGATCGCGGTGACCCTGCTCGGCGTCATCGTGATCCCGCGACTGCTGCTCGCAGGGGTCGCGTCGGTTCGTCTCGCGTGGCTCGGGCGACCGGGTGCGCTGCCGGATGCGCTGCGCCAGACCGCGGCGTCGACGTTTCGCGGCAGCGCAATGACCCGCGGCGGGGGGATCGCCAGCGTGACGCCCTATGCCTACGAGCCCCCCGATGCGGTGATCGATGGACTCCAGCGCTGGCTCGGCTCTGTCCTGCCGGGCGAAGTGACGCTCGAGCGGCGACCATCGCTGCGATACGGCGAGGAGGACATGGCCGCCGCGGGCTTCGCGTCCGGCGCGCATCGTGCCGCCGACCTGCACATCGTGCTCATGAGCCTTGCAGCCACACCGGAGGCCGAGAACCACGGCATCGTGATCGCCGCGGCGCGCGACGTGGCGCATCGCGCTCGCCCGCCAGCCGCAGTACGCGTGGTGGTGGACGAATCGCCCTACGCCCAACGCTTCGCAGCCGACGGGTCGCTTGCCCCGCGGCTCGAGGAGCGGCGACGACTCTGGCGCGCCTTCGTTGCCGACTACGGACTCGAGGCCGACTTCATCGCTCTGGCGAACCAGGGGACATAGCCCTGTATGCGCGATCGCTGAGCGCCCTGGTCCGCCGCGCGTCTGCCCTGGAATCTGGTGAATGTCCCCGACATCGACGATCTCGCTGAGCCTCATCTCGCACACGAACGTCGGCAAGACGACGCTCGCGCGCACGCTGCTGCGGCGTGACATCGGCGAGGTGCGCGATGCGGCGCACGTCACCGAGAGCGCGGATGCCTTCGTCCTGGCGAGCACGCCGCAGGGCGACGAGCTGCGGCTGTGGGACACGCCGGGCTTCGGCGACAGCGCGCGGCTGCTGAAGCGCCTCCGCCAGAGCGGCAACGCGCTCGGCTGGTTCCTCACCAAGGTCTGGGACCGCTGGATGGACCGTCCCTTCTTCAGCAGTCAGCAGGCGCTGCGCAACGTGCGCGACGAGGCGGACGTGGTGCTGTACCTCGTCAACGCCGGCGAGGATCCCGTCGCTGCAGGTTACGTGGACGCCGAGATGGAAATCCTCGGCTGGGTCGCGCGGCCCGTGATCGTGCTGCTGAACCAGCTCGGCCCGCCGCGCCCGGCAGAGCTCGAGGCCGTGGATGTCGCGCGCTGGTCAGCGCATCTTGCGCGATACCGATGGGTGCGCGACACCATCGCCTTCGATGCCTTCGCGCGCTGCTGGGTGCAGGAGCACGTGCTGCTCGATCGCATCGGCGCGGTCCTGCCTCCCGAGGCGCAGTCGTCGTGGAGCCGCCTCGCTGATGTATGGAGAGCACGCAATCGCGAGGTATTCGAGCAGTCAATGCAGATTCTGGCGGGTCACCTCGCGACTACCGCGGCCGACAATGCAGAGGTTCCACTTGCGAGCGCCACGAGCACGGTCCGCAACTGGATCGGCGGCATGCTGCGGTCCGGCGAACCCCGTGGTGACGCGGCGACAACAGCGGCGACCGATGCGCTGGCGCTGCGGCTCGATGCCGAGGTGCGTCGCGCGACCGACGAGCTGATCGCGCTTCACGGTCTGTCCGGCCGGGCAGCGGCGGAAGTCCAGCAGCGCATGGGCTCGCAGGTTGCCGTGGACAAGGCGGCGGATCCCACCAAGGCGAGTGTGCTGGGTGCGGCGGTGACCGGTGCGCTCGGCGGCCTGGCGGCGGACCTCGCCGCGGGCGGACTCACGTTCGGTGCGGGCGCGCTGATCGGTGGCCTGCTCGGCGCCGCAGGCGCACGTGGCCTTGCCAGCGCCTACAACCTCGCGCGCGGCAGCGACGCAACGACGGCGCGGTGGTCCGGCGAGTTCCTGACGGGCCGCGTCCGCGCAGCAGTGCTGCGCTACCTGGCGGTGGCGCATTTCGGGCGAGGGCGCGGAGACTTCGTGGCGAGCGAGTATCCGGCGCACTGGGGGCCGCTCGTTGATGCGGCGATCACGGCCCGACGCGACCAGCTGGATGCGATCTGGTCAGCCGCGGAGCGCGGGGATCCAGCGGTGGCACTCGAGCCCCGGCTGCGCTCTTCGCTGGAAGCGATGACAGCGGGGGTGCTCGAGCGGCTCTACCCGTCCAGTGCCTAGACGTGCTCGTCCGTCGCTTCCTCGAGGAACCACAGCAGCACGGAGGTGATGAGCACGACGGCAGCGATTTCCATGATCGGGTCCTCCCCGCGCGCAGTTGGTGCGCATCCGGGATCGCCTGGAATCATGGCCGCTGGCACCCTGAAATTCGTTGACGCAGGTATGAAATCGAGCTGGACGACCGCACTGGCCGGCATTTCCCGTCGACATCGCGCCGCGCGTCACGATTCGGACCCGGTCTCAGAGCTCCGACACTGACAGCCGGCGCAGCAGGGCCATGCGCTTGTCGTGGTGCTCCTCCATGCGGTTGAGAATATCGACCAGGAACTCCACCGTGCTCACGACGCGCGGTCCCTTGTTGAGCATCACGCACTCGGCGCGACTGCTCATCACCGCGTCGCTCACTTCCGCACGTGACGGAGCACCCGCTTTCGCGAGGCCTTCGAGCACCTGGGTCGCCCAGATGACCGGAACGTGCGCCGCCTCGCACAGCCAGAGGATCTGCTCCTGCACCTCGGAGAGCCGCTGGAATCCCACTTCCACCGCGAGATCGCCCCGCGCCACCATCACGCCGACCGGAGGCGAGCGCAGGCTGGCGAGCAGGATGCGCGGCAGGTGGCGGAACGCAGCCGCGTTCTCGATCTTGAGCACGATACCGAGATGAGACGCGTCGAGTTCCGCGAGGCGGTCCTCGAGCATCAGCACGTCCTCCGGGCCGCGCAGGAACGACAGCGCCACCATGTCCGCGAAACCCACGATTTCGCGCAGGTCCTCGACGTCCTTGGCGGTGAGCGCGGGGAGCCCGAGCTCGGTGTCGGGGAAGTTGATTCCCTTCTCGGCCCGCAGCCGTCCGCCGCCGGGCGGGGCATGCGTGACCTCGAGGGCGATGCGTACACCGTCGCTGGCCGTCACGACGCCGCCGATCTTGCCGTCGTCGAGCCAGACACGATCGCCCGCGCGCACCCGGTCGAACGCAGCAGGCAGCGTGCAGTGAACTTGTGCGGGCTCGATCAGCGTGCCATCCGCGCCACGCCGCGCGGCGTGACCTGGCTCGGGTGAGCGTGTCAGCAGCAGCGTTTCGCCAGTCGCAAGCACGATGGGCCGGACGACGCCGGGCAGAGTTCCTACCAGGCACTCGCACCTGCTCGAGCCGTCGCGCAGCAAGGTCAGGGCCTGTCCCTGCTCGACATAGATGGTCCGCTCCGTCTCGGCGAGCGCCGCGCCACCGACGCGTTCGACGACCCGCAGCTCGCGCTCCTTGCCTCGCAGGTCGACGAACTGCAGCCGGTCGTCCACACGCCAGCCGCCTGGGGGAGACTCGACGAGGCGCAGCGCCGGATCGTTGGTCGACTCCGGCGCGGGCTCGGCATCCGTCGTGAGCCATACGCGGGCCGGCGCGACCGTGCGTCCCATCGGGTCGCGGGGCGGCTTGATGCGCATGAAGTGCCCGACCGGCGCGACCGTCCCCGTGCGAAGCTTCGGCCCGGCCAGGTCCGCCTGGATGCGGCAGCGACGTCCCACCGTCTGCTCGGCGCGGCGCAGGTTCTCGGCCATGCGTCGCCATGCGGCCGCGTCGTCGTGTGCACAGTTGATGCGCATCACGTCCATGCCGGCGTGCAGCAGGTCCTCGATCAGCCGGCCATCGGTCGCTGCTTCGCTCGGCATGGTCACCATGATGCGGACCGAGCGATGGCGCGGTGTGGGCCCGAGAAGTTGCCGCGTGTGATCACGAAGCAGCATCGGCCCGGTCACGAAGTCCACCGGCGGCGTGGGCGCAGGTGAGGCGCCGGCGCCGACGATGGCGTCGAGGTTGGCGATGACCGCGTTCAGGGTCGCCAGCGCGTGCGCCTCTGCCACGCCCAGCGACGACAGGCCGAGTGCGTGCAGATCCTGCTGCAGGCTGCGGATATCGTGCTGGCGGATGCTCAGGTAGTGGAGCAGGTTGCGCGCGCTGTTGCGGTAGCGCGGGTCCAGCGCCTCACATTCGGCGGCGTGCGCCGCCTCGAACTCGACGGCCTGCTCACGCAGCGCGCGCAATGACGAGAGCGTGCGTTCAAGAAGGCGGTCGGTGCCCATGTGATGCCGCTGTAAAAGCAATCAACTAGTCTATGAGCTGATGATGGAGGTTTTGTTGCAGCGCCTGCCGACTCCGATCCGCGTCGCTAGCCAGCCGGACGAGCCGCCGGACTGCCGCCTTGTGCAGGGTCCGCCAGCCCCGTGACCACGCGGAGGGCCTGCCGGAGCACGCTGAACTCCGCCGGCGTCTGCGACAGTAGCTGGCCGTCCGCCTGCACGATCGCGGGCGGATCCGTCTCGATAGACACTCGGGCGGCGCGCAGGTGACGAACGGCCGGGTCGCCGAGAATGCGTCCTCGGTAGAGCTTGAGGAGCTTTGGCAGTACCTCGATCAGCGACAGCTCGCGCACTGCGAGGATGTCGAGCAGACCGTCGTCAATGCTTGCGGTCGGCGCGACGTGCATTCGATTGCCGCAGTAGCGCGCGTTGGCCACAAAGACGAGCAGCAGCCGGCCCTCGATCGCCTGGCCGTCGGCACGGACCCGGAACTGCGGTGAGCGGTACGAGGCGAGCCCCTCGAGCGCAATCCTCAGGTAGGTGACCGCGGACGGTACGGGCCGCGGCACGCGTGCGGTCACGACCGCGTCGTAGCCCGCACCCGCGACGTTGATGAACCACCGTCGCCGGCCCTGCGGCTCCGCGGGGAAATCGATCGCACCGACGTCGTGCAGCATCGACCGGTCGGCTGCGATCGTGCGCGCGATGCCGCGAGGGTCGAGCGGCATTGCGATCGAGCGGGCCCAGTCATTGCCTGTGCCGTGCGGGGCGAGCGCCAGTGTCACCTCGCGCGTGTCGGCGAGGCCGGCGTCCATCACGCCATGCACGATCTCGTTGACGGACCCGTCGCCGCCAACGGCGATCAGCCGGCGGCGGCCATCGCGCAGTGCCTGTGCGGCCAGCCCGGTGGCATCCCCGACGGCCTGGGTCTGTACGGAGTCGAAGGCCACCTTCGCCTCGCGCAGCGCCGCCTCGACGGCGCGCCAGCCGGCCCCGCCGTCACGACGACCGGCTGCCGGATTGACGATTGCGAGCCAGCGGCCGGGGTCAGTCGCCACGTTCGGGCCACCGTTTGTGAAACTACCGTAGTGCCGGACGCCTTCAGCGCACTGGCACTGTGCAGTGCTCGTCGACGAACGCCTGCTGAGTGCGGAGCTGATCGCGAGGTGTGGCTGCGTCGGGCTCCATCATATCGGCGAGCCGGTCGCGGGCCTGGGTGCAGGACGGGCTGTTGGCCATCCGCAGCTGCATCGCCTGCTGTTCCTGCTCGCGGCGGCGTACGGGATCCTCGCTGCAGTTCAGTTGCGCGGTCTGCTTGAGCCGGCGGATCTCGGTGGCGCTCGTGGGTTCGGCGCCGCCGGTCTTGCGCTCCAGTGCCTCGAGCGCAATCACGCATTCGCGGTTTCGCAGGCGCCCGAGCAGGGCCTCGCGCGCAGCAACCTGCGCGGCCGGCACCGATGCCGTCCCGCCGGATTGTGAGGCCTTGCCCGTGGAGTAACTGGCGCGCGCCGCCGAGGTCGATCGCTTGTTCGTGCCCGGGATGTCGAGTCGCTCGGCCTTCACGCCCGGTGGCGGCTTCTCGCTCGACAGGTGGGTGACGCCTTCCTCATCCACCCAGCGATAGATCTGGGCGAACGCACCGGTCGGTACGACCACGGCGGCGGCCAGCAGGCTCGCCACGAGCCGTGCGACGCCGCCTGCGGCGCGACGGCGTCGCATTCGTACGAGGTAGGGGCCCGCAGTCATGTACGGGATCTTACCGGCGTCAGCCCACGCCGAACGCGACGAAGCTCAAGTTCCCGGCGCTCGCAGGAGGGGGCGGAGGCCACTCAGGCGTAGCGCTTCAGGACCTTCGCGAGACCTTCCGAGCCCGGGTGCAATTTCTCGTAGGGCACCTGGTTCAGCGGAGTCGCGACGGTTGCGGACATGTCGTGCATGTCCTGTGTGCTCTCGGCGACGAAGATCAGCCCCGTGACGTGCTCGCCCTCGCGCAGGCGCGTGCGCAGGTACTCGAAGGCCTTGCCGCGGTGTGTCGGGTCGTAGTCCTTGTCGAGCTTGCGCAGCATCATCCGGCTGCCGTCGTGCATCTGTACCGGCAGCACCTCGCCCTCCGCGTAGGAGACGGTGATTTCCTGCCGCGGCGGTATGTAATCGGCGTGCACCGCCTCGTGATAGTGCTCGCGGGTGAATGCGTAGCTCTTGGTCGAACCCACGTGGTCGTTGAACGTCACGCAGGGCGAGATCACGTCGATCATCGCGAATCCCTTGTGCATCAGGCCCGCCTGGATCAGAGGTACGAGCTGCTCGCGGTCGCCGGAGAAGCTGCGCGCGATGAACGTGCCGCCGAGGGAGAGCGCCGCGAGGCACGGGTCGACCGGGGACTGCAGGTTCTCCTCGCCCTTCTTCGACTTCGTGCCGATGTCGGCCGAGGCCGAAAACTGGCCCTTGGTGAGGCCATACACCCCGTTGTTCTCGCAGAGATAGAGCATGTTCACATTGCGCCGGATGGCGTGCGCGAACTGGCCGAAGCCGATCGACAGCGAGTCGCCGTCGCCCGACACGCCGATGTAGTGGAGGTTCCTGTTGGCCGCGTTCGCGCCGGACGCCACCGAGGGCATGCGGCCGTGCACGCCGTTGAACCCGTGCGAGCCGCTCGCGAAGTAGGCGGTGGTCTTCGACGAGCAGCCGATGCCCGAGAACTTCACGAGCTGCTCGGGGCGCAGCGCGAGCCCCCAGATCGCCTCGATGATCGACGCCGTGATCGAGTCGTGACCGCAGCCCGCGCACAGCGTGGACATCGCGCCCTCGTAGTCGCGACGCGTGAGGCCGAGCGAGTTCTTCGGCAGGTCGGGGTGGCGGACCTTGGGCTTGTTGATGAATGACATGTACGGGCTCCTAGGCCGACGCCGCGGCGCGGCGCCCCTCGCCGAGCTCGCCGAGCACCGCCTCGACGATCTCCTTGGAGGTCATGGGCAGGCCGTTGTAGTGCAGGATCGAGTGGAGTTTCGACTTCGGCACGTCCGTCTCGAGCGTGAGCAGCGACCTGAGTTGCGCGTCGCGGTTCTGCTCGACCACGAAGATCCTCTCGTGCGACGCCATGAACGACTCCACCTCCCGCGTGAACGGGAACGCCTTGATGCGCATGTAGTCGATCGGGATGCCGCGCTTCGCCAGGATGTCGCGCGCCTCGTTGACCGCGCCGCGGCTGCTGCCGATGGCGACCAGCCCGATGTCGCTCGTGCCGGTCGCCTCGATGACCGGCGGCGGCACCAGCGTCTTGGCGCGCTTGAACTTGCGCACCAGCCGGTCGAGGACCACCTGGTACTCCGTGGAGTCCTCGGTGTAGGCGCCGTACTGATTGTGGCCCGAGCCGCGCGTGAAGTAGGCACCCTTCGCGGACACGCCCGGCAGCGTGCGGTAGGGGATGCCGTCGTCGTCCTTGTCGAGGTAGCGGTGGAACTTCGTCAGCGCCTCGATCTCCTCCTTCGTGAGCATCTTGCCGCGGTCGGGCCGGTAGCTGTCGTCCCACTTGAGCTCCGGGCACATCCAGTCGTTCATGCCGATGTCGAGGTCGGACATCACGAACACGGGCGTCTGCAGGCGCTCGGCAAGGTCGAAGGCCTGCACCGCCATGTAGAAGCATTCCTCGGGATCGGAGGGAAACAGCAGCACGTGCTTGGTGTCGCCGTGGGAGGCGTAGGCGCAGAGCATCAGGTCGCACTGCTGCGTGCGCGTCGGCATGCCCGTCGAGGGCCCCACGCGCTGGACGTCGAAGAGCACGGCCGGGATCTCGGCGTAGTAGCCGAGGCCGATGAACTCGCTCATCAGCGAGATGCCCGGCCCGCTGGTGGGGGTGAAGGCGCGCGCTCCGTTCCACATCGCCCCGAGCACCATGCCGATCGCCGAGAGTTCGTCCTCGGCCTGGATCACGGCGTAGTTGTTGCGGCCGGTCTCCGGGTCCACCCGCAGCCTGGCGCAGAAGCCCTTGAAGGCATCCATGAGCGAGGTGGACGGGGTGATCGGGTACCAGGCGCCCACCGTCGCGCCGGCGTACAGGCAGCCGAGTGCGGCCGCGGTGTTGCCGTCGATCATCACGTGGCCGCTCGTCTTGTTCATGCGCTCGACGCGCAGCGGCAGCGGGCAGGGCAGGTGCGCCTTCGCCCAGTCCCAGCCGAGCTGCACGGCCTTCATGTTGGCGTCCACCAGAGCCGGCTTCTTCGCGTAGCTCTCGGTGAGGAGCCCGCGGATCACCTCGACGTCGATCTCGAGCAGCGCGGCGAGCACGCCCGCGTACATGATGTTCTTCATCAGGATGCGGTTGCGCACGCCGACGAAGTTCTCGTTGCACAGCTTCGCCAGCGGCACGCCGAGGATCGTGATGTCCTCGCGCTTGAGCACCGTGGCGCGCGGCCAGGTCGAGTCGAAGATGAGGTAGCCGCCCGGCGACACCTCGCGCACGTCCTTGTGGTAGGTCTCGGCGTTCATGGCCACCATGAGGTCCACGCGGCCGGAGCGCGCGACGTAGCCGTCCTTCGTCACGCGGATCTCGTACCACGTTGGCAGGCCCTGGATGTTCGAGGGGAAGTAGTTCTTCCCCATCACCGGGATGCCCATCCGGAAGATGGCCTTCATCAGCAGCGTGTTGGCACTGGCCGAGCCGGTGCCGTTCACGTTGGCGAGCTTGATGACGAAGTCGTTTACGCGGTCTGGCGTTTTTGCGGGCTGGGCCATGTGTGGTCGGTCGCGTGGGGCAGGTGGATGGTCGACTTCTGCATGTCCCAGGCTGCCGTCGGGCAGCGCTCGGCGCAGAGTCCGCAGTGCACGCAGAGGTCCTCGTCCTTCACCATGACGCGGCCAGTCTGCTTCAGCGGCTCGGACACGTAGAGCGGCTCGTGCGGCGTCTTCCGTGGCGCCTTGAGACGCGTCGAGAGTTCGGCTTCCTCGCCGTTCTTCGTGATGGTCAGGCAGTCGGTGGGACAGATGTCGATGCAGGCGTCGCACTCGATGCAGAGCTTTGCATCGAACACCGTCTGGATGTCGCAGTTGAGGCAGCGCTGCACCTCGGCGGCGGTCTGCTCGGCATCGAAGCCGAGCTCGACTTCGATGCTGATCTGCTTGAAGCGCTCCTTGAGGCTCACGTGCGGCACGAGCCGCCGTTCGACGGGGTTGTAGTCGTTCTTGTACGACCACTCGTGCAGGCCCATCTTGCGGCTCGACAGGTTCAGCGTCGGCGGCAGGCGGTTCGTCACCGGCTGGCCCATGCAGAAATTGTGGATCGAGATCGCCGCCTGGTGGCCGTGCTCGACGGCCCAGATGATGTTCTTCGGGCCGAACGCCGCGTCGCCGCCGAAGAACA
>Ga0209254_10002183_pt1 | contig 17746 bp, 17 predicted proteins | sample FrelakmetDIP11DI_FD_187148 | JGI IMG/M metagenome (GOLD analysis project Ga0209254, IMG submission 187148) | Freshwater lake sediment microbial communities from the University of Notre Dame, USA, for methane emissions studies - DIP11 DI (SPAdes)... | ecosystem: Environmental > Aquatic >...
ATGGTCCTCTTGATCCCCTCCTTCGGAGCGACCTTAGGGTTATGCCTCAGATCTCTTATCGCCTTCGAGGAATCAATCATCTTTTCGCCGGTTGTGAACGGCTCTCCTAGCTCGTATGTGACTAGCTTATCGTCCTTGTAGAGGATTTTAAGGATGATGTCAGAGTAATCACTGATCTCCATCTCCCATTCCCTTCTACCACCAAGGTTATAAGCTTCTCCAGGATGGAAGCTCTCCGAGATGTTTGCGATCGTGCGTGCCGTGTCTTCGACGAAATCTATGATGCGCTTATGTTTTCGATACACCGTATATGGTTTTTCAAACAGGGCATGGTAGATGAACTTGGGGATGAATCCTCGGTATGGGGTGTAATGTTCTCCAGGTCCATAACAATTAACTGGCCTCACCCTAACCGTCTCCGTTCCAAACATTTTCGCAGAGTTCATGCACATTAGCTCTCCAGCCCATTTAGTGATGGCATAATCATTCATCTGGTAAGTATCGCGGATTGGATTCTTCTCCATCACGTCCTCACTCATTACCCCATAATAATCACCATATACCTCGGCAGAGGAGAAGAAAACCATCCTGAAACCATATTTCTCCTGCAGTCTTAGGACGTTTTTCGTTCCAATAACATTTGTCTCCCAAAGATTCTCATAATAATCCTCACCGTTCCAACGACCATACTCCGCCGCAAGATGGTAGACGAGATCGTACTTTGACCCCTCGAATAGTTTTTCAAGTTGTCTGTAATTACGAACATCTGCTCGGAAATATCCATCATGGTCGGTGTTCATAACATCGGCGGCAAGAACCTCATGCCCGCGGGACCTGAGTTCGCGCACCAAGTGGGTACCTATGAAACCCGCGCCTCCAGTGACCAGTATTCTTATTGATTGCAGAGGACCACCCAGGATTGAATATTGCTAACGATAAGTGTCTATTTATGCAGTGCCCTTCGATTCTCATCTTTAAAATTCTATTCTTTATTATTGAGCTATAAGCATGAGCTGCCCCCTTCCCAGTGTAGAACTGGTTCATTCCAGAATGCGGCAATTACCACGATACCTAGTTGTAAAGAGCTACATTCGATTACAATTTTGTTCAGATTATCTAATTTTCAGGAAGAGGATAAGATCTAAACAAAAATTATATATCTTTATATATTGAAATTAATTTATTTATAACTGCTTCATAACTGTAATTATTTAGGATATGGTTCCTTCCGTTGAGCCCCATCTCAATCCGCAATTTCTCATCCGACAATAATTGGACTATATAGTTGGCTATTGAAGTGGGATCGTTTGGACTGACTAGATAACCAGATCTTCCGTGGTCGACAATGTCTCTTGTATCTCCAACATCCGTAGCAATCACTGGTACCCCACAGGATAAAGATTCCATGCAAGTAGTTGGGGAACCTTCCATATTTGATGGCAAGATCGTCAACAGACTTTCATTGTAGTATTTTGGCATATCATAGTGGGGGACATGACCAGTCATCTCAATATCCAACTTATTACCCTGAATATTTGATAATAAACTACCTTCGCCGATAATTCTAAATTTTATATTCTTTCCGATCTCATTTCTGACCATCGTAAAGGCTTTCAATAGTACGTCAAGCCCTTTCCATGTCTCCAATTTCCCGACATAGGTTATATATTCTTTTTCCATCGGTTTTGGCGCAAATAAGTTAGATTCTACTGCGTTCGGAACGAATTCCGCATCTACGTTGAATTTCTTCCTGATAATTGGAATATCGCTCTTCGCCACTGATAGGCACTTATCTGCCATTTTGACTGTGAATTTGCCGATAAATGGATCAAAGACGTATTCTTTCATCCACATCCTTCGGCTGATTCCATTTTCGATACCTGGATGATTAAGTCCTCCATGGAAATGGAGAATTAGTTTCGAATCCTTTAGTCCTTGAGCCAATGCGGTCAAATTCGAGATAAAATATAGATAAGAGTGAGCGTGAATGATATCATAATCTTCCTGTAATAAACTAGGAAAAATATTGACAACTGGATTTACCTCCCACATCATCGCTCTGGATTTCAACTTGACAATCTTTAAATTATCGGGATATTTGAACCCGTTAAATACGCCCACGTCTGATGTATATGCTGTAACGTCATGATCCAGGTTTGCCATTCTGCAGGCCAGCTCATAGGCATATACACCAGATCCGGTAGGATATGCTGGCCCCCAGAGCGCCGTTACCATGGCAATTTTCAAAGAACTACATCCCTTTTGATGTTGGTAGTAATCTCATCTATATCTGGGTGTCTAATCGATTATTCTATTGCATAATGGTGCCCTGTCGTTTCTCTAATACGTTTCCAATCCAAATCATAATTATTTTTTGACACTTAGAATATAATATGAAAAATTTCAAGAAATTGGAGTCAGGACCTGGATCACCTGGAACGCCACGGTCAACGCGAAGGCCACGGAAAGAGGGAATATGATGGCGTCGAGCGAGCTCAATATCCTCTTCGATTTCTTCGAGGATGCGGTTATAAGCTCGCGACTGGATGGGAAAAGTATCAACAAGATGGCCACCAGAACGCCGCCAAGGCCTAGGCTGATGGCCGAGGTCATAGTGGTGGCGCTCGTCAGCGCCGTTAAGGTGGTCACTAGCATTTCATGTACCTTGGGAGTCGGAATGTCGAACTCTAAATTATTGAACAATAGTGTAATGTGTATGTTTTCGCGACTTCGGATTACTATGTTATCGAGAATCAACCGCCCCAGCGGTTCGTGAGCACCAACATGAATGTGTAGTAATGCTTGGTGTCCAGGGGATCGGCGATCAAGGACCGCAGGTAAAGTCTCTTGGCCATGCCCCTCCTCCCTCCCTTTATGGCCAGCCCCGCCCAGGCCTGCAAGTAGCGCGCCAGTGCCTTCCGGTTCTCCCAGAACAAGGGCCTGTGCGCCTCGTAGATGATGTCCCTGGCCACGAGGTACTTCGACACGTCCCCGGATATGCGCTCCTGCACGTGCTGATGCTTGGTCAGTAGGACCTGGTTGACGTAAGCGAACTCGTACCTCTGCGCCAAGCGTATCCATAGCTCCCAGTCCTGCAGGCAGGGCAGGTCCGCCCGGAACCCTCCGACCGCCTCCAGGCACTCCTTTTCCAGGAGCACGCAGGAGGTGGAGGAGATGTTCTCGCCCGCGAGCACCTCGCTCAGATGGTCGCCGTCGAAGCCCGGCGGGGATGCGTCCGTCACCCCCCTCCCTTCCCGGCCGAACTGCCTCTGGCAGAATGAGACCTTGTACCTCCCCTTCCTCCTCAGGTCGTCCACCTGTGCCTCCACCTTGTTAGGCAACCACTCGTCATCATCGTCCAAGAAGGCCACGTAGCGGCCCTTGGCCGCACTGATGCCGGTGTTCCTCGCGGTCGGCGCCCCCCGGTTCCTCTCGTGCCTGATGAGACGGAGCCTAATGTCCTTGAATTCCTCGATGACCGGCCGCGCGTCCACCGTCGAGCAATCGTCCACGACTATGACCTCTAGGTTGCCATAGGTCTGCCCGAGCGCGGTCCCCAGCGCCCTTCTCAGGAGCTCCGGCCTGTTGTAGGTGGGGATGATGATGCTGACCAGGTCCTGCTTCGCTTCCAGTCCTTCACTCTCCTTGCATCCTTTCAGCCGCTCCCTTAGGAGCCTCAATAATTATTAGGATGCGCTTCATCGTTTCACCCTATCAGACTTGCTGATTAACGCCGTATAGCTGGACCGCTCGTTAATTATCGCTCTATGATGCGAGGGCGCCTGACGTTCGAGACCCTCCTTTTGTCGGTAATGGTTAAAATTATCAATCACTAGATATACTATGCGGATTCCTTAAGATGGCGAATGAACGCTCCCTTGGAGCCAATTTCCAAGCGAAGGGTGGCCATCGTACTCAACATGGGCGCCAACGGATTGGGAGTGGCGCGAAGCTTAGGGCATATGGGCATCCCGGTCATTGGAATGGACTTCGAACCCCAGTCCCCCGGGTTTCGATCCAAATTTGTAAGGCCGGTCAGGTGCCCGGACCCGATCAAGAGACCAGATGAACTGCTGGATTTCCTCGTGGCCCAAGGGAAGGAGCTCGGGGAGAAGGGGGTCCTGTTCACCTGCTCGGACGCCTTCATCAACGTCGTCTCTAGGAACCGGGGCGAGATCTCGAAGTGGTTCGAACTGGCCCTTCCCCCAGGGGAGGTCATCGAGGGGATCATCGACAAGCGCACCCAGTACGATTGGGCGACCAAACTGGGCATCCCCATTGCAGACACATTCTACCCCATGAGCCTGAAGGAGACGCGGGAGCTCAGGGGGCAGGTCAAGTTCCCCAGCTTCATCAAGCCCATGAAGTCCCACCTGTGGAGCCGCATATTCTCCCACAAGGGCTTCATAGTCCGGGACCAGGAGGAGCTGGAGGCGCGCTTCGGCGAGCTGGAGGGCATCGGGCTCGAGGCCATGGTGCAGAAGGTGATCATGCCACCTGGTGAGAACATCCGTGGCGCGGCAGCGTACTACGGAAGGAACGGGTACGTGTCCCCCATCTTCACCTGGGAGAAGACGAGGCAGGACCCTCCCAACTTCGGCGTCGGCTCCTGCGTCCGCAGCAGGTGGTTCCCGGACATCGCCGAGATGTCCAAGAGGTTCGCGCAGGGGATAGGTTTCAAGGGCATCGGCTCGATGAACTTCAAGCTCGACCCTGACGACGGCGTATGGAAGCTCATCGAGATGAACGGCCGTCCGTGGATGCAGAACCACCACGCCACCGCCAGCGGGCTGAACCTTCCGCTCCTGCAGTACCTGGATTCCCAGGGCCTTCCCCTACCGACCTTGAGCGGGTTCGAGGAGGACGTGGTATGGTGGGACTCGCTCGCGGACCTCATGACCTTCCTGAGGCTCCGTCGCCGCGGCAGGATCGACTTCAACAGATGGACCCGCTCATGGTTCCTTCCCGACGACAACGCCTACTACGGGAAGGGAGACATCAAGCCCGCTCTGGAACGGCACCGATATGGTCTGAAATTTGCGATGACCCTCGGTGCGTATCTCAAGATGAAGGAAGATCCCGATGCCATCTGGGAGGACCTCTCGAGGCCAGGCCATCAGGAACTCCTATGAGCTGCCCAGATATTGATTTATTAAGCACCTGATTGTCGGCATATTTATGGTGCCCTTCGTTTTTATTGTGATGCATCTGTCCCTCGTACGAGAAGAACATCATGGAATCAGAATTTCATCCATCTGGGCTGGACAAGGCGACGCTCGTCTCTGTCATCATCCCCACGTACAATCGTGTGGACCTTCTACGGCGTTCAGTCTCGAGCGTCCTGAGCCAAACGCACCACCATCTGGATGTGATGGTGGTCGACGACGGCTCGACCGAGGACGTCAAGGAGGTCATGTCTGAGTTCGATGATCCCAGGTTGAGCTACCATCGGTTGGATAAGAATCGAGGATCGGCGGCCGCCCGGAACTGGGGGATATCGCATTCGAATGGCCAATATATCGCCTTCCTTGACAGCGACGACGATTGGAGGGAAACGAAGATCGAGGCTCAGCTGGCCCGGCTCAGGTTGAAGGGCCCTGACTACAAGGCTTGCTACACCAAGAGGGAAAGGATCGACGATGTCACCGGGAAGACCGTCGGTTTCTCTGAATATGGTAAGGAAGGGGACCTCCTGGCGGACACGCTTTATAGGACGAGGGTCGGGCTGTCCTCGTTGATCGTAGTAAAGGACCTATTGCTCGAGATCAAGGGGTTTGACGAGAGGATGCGCTTTGCCCAAGATTGGGAGCTCTATCTGCGCCTTGCCCCACTAACCCTCTTTGCGTACGTGGATGAGCCATTGACTCGCTACCATTACCATGATGGGCAGGTCTCGAAGACTTACGACGGTAACAAGGCTTATGTCGAATCGCTAAGCATGATCTATGGGGCGCACAAGGACCTTTTTCGAAAGGATAGGAAGGCTTGGGGAGCCATCCTGAACCAGATAGGCCATTACCAGATGACCTGTGGCCTGAAGAAGGAGGCGAGGAGCTCTTTCCTTTGCTCCATCCGTCACAACCCCTTGCAGAAGGGAGCCTATGTCTCTTTGGCCAGGATGGTCAAGGGATGGAACTGAACGGACATCGGCCCGATCATGGCGTCATCTGGCGTTCTTCCTTCTTCTGGCGTTCCTCTCCAAGTACTTGAGCATGTTCGATTTGAAGATGAGGATGGACCTAAATTGCTCTTTATCGGATGGGCTCAGGCTCTTGGGGTCGATGAAAGCCTTCAGTAGATCGAGGGCGATGAACGAGTTGATGTTCTCCCTTCCAGTATAGGTCCGTAGGAACTCCTTCTTGTCGATGACGCCAAAGAAGGCGTAATCGCTGTCGTAGTATTCGACTTCCCTATGGTAACCAAGTTCGTAAAGGAGCTTGTTGGTGAACTTGCTCTTCCTTATCCAGTCTAGGCTGATGTTCAATGGATACGATTTCGTTTCAGGAGCTGCGACGCCCTCCTTCTTATCAATATCTTTGCTCGCCGAACTCCCGCCGTGGTTGTCGGACCACCGGGCTCTACCGAACCTGTCTGGATCTCCGATGACCTCCTGCGTCAATTTTCGTACCGATTGGTCGAAGCAGGCTTTTTGCTTACAGTCGTACACGGCCTTCTCCCAGAAGGATGCGAGCCCCTTGTCCATCAAGGGCAGCCACCATCTGAGGCCGTGGAGCTCATAGCATCTCACGGAGTTGACGAGGAACTTCGCTTCCCGTTCCCTCAGGAACCAATTCCCGTTCTTTGATGCGGCCACGGTCTTATGCATCACCATGTCGAGGCTTAGTCGGTCGGACAGCTGGGAGCGGAACATCCTATCGAGAGGGGATCCCGGTTCGAATCGCCATAGGCTGTAGTGGTACGGCACCATTGCATCGAGGAGGTCGTGCTTGGATACCATATCGTCCGGCCCAGGCACGAACCTTGGGACCCTCACACCTGGAATCCTTATGCCTGGCGTTACTGTCGCGTTCGCCGCGATTATCCCTTCATTCACCAGGGATTCGATCGCTGGAAAATCCTGCAAATGGGGGACGCTTGTAAGCTGGAAGGCGCAGGAGCAGTAATCCGACCAGGACTTCGATTTCGCCACCTTGCTCCACAGTTCGATGGAGTAAGGCACGAAGAACCAATCGAACCCCAGTTCTCCAGCGATTTGCTTGCTGATCTTCGAATCCTTGTTCCCGGGCGGACCATAGGAGAATGCGATGACGTTGCTAAAATCGAATCTCTTGAGACATAGGGCGATCAATCTCGAATCGAAGCCACCGCTCAAAGGGATGGCGATCTGTTTCCCTTTTGTTACGATTCGAAGCCTGTGGAAAGTGCTTTCCAACGCTCTTAAGAAATTGTCGTAGTAAGCCTCTGGGTCTACTGATTGCACCAGGTCTGGCCGGTAATCGAAATAGGTCCTCTTCTCGAGCTTGCCATCCTGGAAGCTGACGCAGGTCCCCGGCTCGACCTGCTTGATGCCCTCCATCAGGGTGTTCTCTCCTGTCACGTATCCAAGGCAAAGGAAGTCCAATGCCGAGGCTGTCGAGAGGGAATCTTGCTTCGGGTCGAATATCGATTGGGGGTCGTCGGTGACGGTGATGTTCTTGCCAGAGACGCGATAGTACAAGGGATGGCTTCTTACATGATCCACGATCAATAGCAATCTATCCTCATCGAAGAGGACGCAGGAGAAGAACCCTTGCAACGACTTCAAGTAAGCTAGCATCTCATCCAGATCGTCGGCATCCCATGGCTTCTTGAAGATCGTGCCATCGTTGAGATCGTCGTTGTCAAGGATGCTGCCTCGATATAGGCCCCCTTCCCCCTCCTCCCATTTGTTCCTTAGATTAAGGACGATGGACTGAGAGGGTCGAAGGATCATCGGATTCGTAACCCAGATTATTCCATATCAAGGTGTTGCTCAAGGGAAGAGAAAGCGACCTCAATCCTCTATCTTGGGATCCAGATCAACTCATCGAGCTCACTTTCAAACCTGTGCCCTTTTCCTTAGGCTAATTGCCAATGCGAGATATGGCTCGTACCTCAATGGATTGGCAACGGCCGCCCTGGCGAACTGGAACCTGGATTGGCGGTTCCGTCCTCCGTCAAGCAGCTCGAACCCGTAGTTCATGAAATAATCGGACAGAGCCTTGCGATGCCTCCAGAACAGCTTCCTGTGCGCTCGGTATATCGTCGACTGGGCGTCCATGCGGTCTTGGAAGTTGTCCGATATCCTGGGCCCATGCTTGACGTGGATCCGAGCCAGGACACGGTCGAGGAACGCGAACTGGTAATGCTCCGCCAACCTGATCCACAGTTCGCGGTCCTGCATCCTGCGGAGGTCCAGCCTGAAACCTCCTACCTTCTGGAAGCATTCCCTGGCGATCAGGAAGCAAATTCCGCAAGGCCGGATCTCGCCCGCGATCAGCTGCTCCAGGTGGTCGCCGTCCCAACCATTCTTGCTCGTGATTTTCGTCGTGCCCTCAGCATGGTTTTGGGTCTCACCAAGGCAATAGGAAACCTTGAATCGCCAGTCCTTCTTGGCCAGGTCCTCCATTTGAGCCGCGATCTTTTCTGAGAACCATTCATCGTCGTCATCTTGGAACGCTACGTACGCCCCTTTGGAGACCTCTATCCCCCTGTTCCTTGCCGCTGCGGCGCCCTGCCTCTCATCTTGTCTGATGAACCGTATCCGATCATCGTGAAATGATTCGATCACCGGTGCGACATCCACGTTCGAGGCATCGTCGATCACTATGATCTCCAGCCTCTTGTACGTCTGGCCGATCACGCTTCCTAAAGCCCTTCTCAGGAGCTCCGGCCGGTTATGGGTGGGGATTACCACGCTGACCAACGCCGGCTCTCCGGCATGGTTTCGTCCGGCTACGCCATCATCCTTGTTCATTCGCCGTTCCCCTTGCCCTCCTTGAGCCTCGCAAGCAGGAACTGCCTCAGGTCCTTGGAGAAGCGGGGGTCTTCAAGGGCGAAGGCCAGGTTCGTCTCCATCCATCCCAGCTTATCGCCGACGTCGTACCTCTCGCCAGCGATGTGGAGGCCGTAGATCTTCTCCTTCTTCAGAAGCAGCTTCAAGGCATCGGTCAGCTGCACCTCACCGTTCAAGCCCGGCTTCGTCCGCTCGATGCATTTGAATATCGCAGGCGTGAGGATATAGGTCCCCGCCACGGCGATGTTGGATGGGGCTTGCTTTTTGGTGGGCTTCTCCACCAGGTCCGCGATCTCGACCAAGCCGCCCTTTGCCTTCTTCCCTTTGATTATGCCGTACCTGCCCACCTCGCTCCAGGGGACCTCTTCCACAGCAATGATCGACGACCCTGTCCGCTCATACGCCTCGGCCAGCTGGGTGACCACTGGCACCTCGGAGCGGTAGATGGTGTCGCCCAGCATCACCGCGAAGGTTTCGTTCCCGATGTGCTTCCTAGCTTGGTAGATGGCGTCACCCAGCCCCGCCGCCCGCTTCTGCCGCACGTAGTGGATGTCCGCCAGCTTGGAGATGCGCTCCAGCTCCTCCAACTGGTCCAGCATCCCATGCTCCTTGAGATAGGACTCCAGCTCGTAGGAATGGTCGAAATGGTCCTCGATCGCCCGCTTGTCCTTGCCGGTGATGATTATGATGTCATCTATCCCCGCCGCCAAGGCCTCCTCAACCACGTACTGGATGGCCGGCTTGTCCACGATGGGCAGCATCTCCTTCGGCTGCCCCTTCGTCAGAGGCAGGAACCTCGTCCCCAGGCCTGCGGCGGGTATAACGGCCTTCATCACCAGCACACTCCCTCGTATAGGCTCGTCCTCGTCACGCCCCTTCCGTCGATCACCAGCTTGTCGCCATAGAGCGAAGGGTCGGAGTATCCCGGCCACTCAGTGACGATCAGAACAGCATCGGATAGCTTGACGCACTCCTTAGGAGTACGGCAGAATGTCACCATTTGCACCTCCTTGCGGAAGACGTCCATGGCCTTGTAATCGTGGACGTAGACCTTCGCTCCTCGCCGTAATAGCTCCTTCACGATCCTCAGCGAGGGCGCCTCCCTCACGTCGTCCGTGCCCGGCTTGAACGCCAGTCCAAGGACGCCGATCCTGCTGCCCTCGATCTTCATGTGGCGCTCGAGCAGCTCGACCATCCTCAAGGGCTGCTTCTCGTTCACGTCTATGATCGAATCTAGCATTAGAGGCTCGATCCCTTTCTCCCTGGCGACCGCCGCCAGCCCCTTGACGTCCTTGGGGAAGCAGCTCCCGCCGAAGCCGCAGCCAGCGCGTAGGAAGTCCTGGCCTATGCGCCGGTCCATGCCTACGCCCTCGGCCACCTCCCTCACGTCTATGCCCAGCTCCTTGCACACGTTGCCAAGCTCGTTTATCATCGAGACCCTGGCGGCGAGGAAGGCGTTGGACGCCAGCTTGATCATCTCCGCGGCCGGGGGAGTCACCCTGACGACCGGGGCGTCGATGCTCGAGTAGAGGGAGAGCATGGCCGAATAGGCTCTCTCATCCCTCGTCCCGATCACGATCCTGTCCGGGCGGAGGAAGTCCTTTACTGCGCTCCCCTCCCTCAGGAACTCGGGATTGGAGGCGGCCCCGAAGCCTTCCCCATGCCTCTTGCCCGATCGTCGCTCCAGGATGGGGATGACCTGCGACTCCAAGGTGCCAGGCGGCACGGTGCTCTTGACCGCCACGACATGATGGCCATCTTTCTTGCTTATGGCCTTGCCGATCTCAGATGCGGCCGAGAGCACGCCCTTGATGTCCAAGGAGCCGTCCCTGCGCGAGGGGGTGTTGACGCAGACGAGCGTCACCTCCGTGCCCGCCACATCCCCGATCTCATGGCTGGCGCGGAACCGCTTGAGCCTCAGGTTGCGCTGCAACATGACCTCCAGTCCCTGCTCGTGGAACGGGGTAGCCGAACTGTTCAAGGAGTCCACCTTCTCCTGATCGATGTCGATACAGACAACCTCGCAGCCCATGTCCGCCAGGCAGAGGCCGGTGACGAGGCCTACGTATCCGGCTCCGATGACCGAGACCCTTGCCCCAGGGGCTCTAGCGCTTGCCTTATTCGTCCTTCTAGCCATTTTCGCCATAGTATGCCAGCCGAGGGTTGATAATATTACTCCCCATTGCTCAAGAGTCATGGTGCAATGGGGGCTATTTGGCGTCCATGGCTGCCCCGGTATCCCTGACCGCCCGCTTTGGCTAGGGAGCGACAAGGACATCGAGGACGCCACCTATCTCTGGGACTGTTCGAGGATGGGGCAGAAATGCCCATCCTAGGCGATCGGCGTTATGACATCGAGCACCTGGAAGGCAACGGTCATCACGAACGCCACGAAAAGTGGTATGATGATGGCTTCGAGCGAGCTCATTATCCTCTTCGTACTCTTCGAGGATGCGGTGATGAGCTCGCGGCTGGACAGGAACAGGATCAGCAGGATGGCCACCAAAACTCCGCCAAGGCCAAGGCTGATGGCCGAGGTCATGGTTATGGCGCTCGTCAGCGCCGTTAAGGTGGTCACTAGCATTTCATGTACCTTAACAGTCGGAAAGTCGAATTCTAGATTAATTAAAAAATAAATGTAATATGCATGTTTTGCTCTAAGCCATATTCGGGCATCCCCTGGCAATGCCTTATTAATAAATGACCAATATCATACATTGCGATCAGCTACTGGTGAGAGGAACGGCTCAATGAAGATCTCGAGAGGTAAGGGGACCATTACCATTGAGGGAAAGGCCCTCAATATGCTGGACAGCTTCGTCCTTGATTTTACCCAAATGCTTGAAGGCCGTGTGAGGTACGTGATCGTCAGCGGCTACGTCGCGATACTGTTCGGAAGGTCCAGGGGAACGGAGGACATAGACATAATTATCGAACATCTGGCAAAGGAAGACTTCGGAATGCTCCATAGGACAGCTATTGCCAAGGGTTACAACTTCCTCAATCCCGAGGACGAGCAAGGACTCTTCGAGATGCTCGATGAGGGATTGGCGATAAGGGCGGCCCAGGGCGACCGGGTCATTCCAAATGCCGAGCTCAAGTTCAGCAAGGACGATTTCGATCGATTCTCTTTGGACAACCGGCTCAAGGCGATCATTGGTCAGAGATATGTCTACATCTCCCCTATCGAACTCCAGATAGCCTACAAGCTTTGGCTAGGGAGCGACAAGGATATCGAGGATGCAACCTACCTTTGGGAGCTGTTCGAGGATAGAATCGATAGGAAACTGATGCGTAAATTGATGCAAGAGATGAAAGTGGACGGGGAAGAACATGGAATTAAGCTTTGACCGGAAGAGAAATCGAGCGGAGAGGCTCGCCTTCGTGAGGTACTACGCCAAATGGGTCAAGTCCGTGCCAAATGAAGTCTGGAGCAAGCAGCAGGCGGACTTGATCGATAGCCTCATTGCGGGCTCTCGGACCGATCTGTCTCCGGAATCCTATCTGAAAATGGCAAGAGCGCGTAAGAAAAAAGGAAGGCCTCTGTAGCGGCCGGTCGTCCGTTTAATCGATTCCCAGCTCAGTCTAGGCGACTTTATATCTTACTGGATAACGAGCTTTGCCATAATGCAAAAGGCTGGTCGAGTCATTCTTCTGCAAAGAGATGCCGAACCTAGGCGATCGGCGCTATGACATCGATCACCTGGAAGAAGACGGTCATCACGAACGCCACGAAAAGTGGTATGATGATGGCGTCGAGCGAGCTCAATATCCTCTTGGACTTCTTCGAGGATGCGGTGATGAGCTCGCGGCTGGATAGGAACAGGATCAGCAGGATAGCCACCAGTACCCCGCCAAGGCCAAGGCTGATGGCCGAGGTCATGGTTATGGCGCTCGTCAGCGCCGTTAAGGTGGTCACTAGCATTTCATGTACCTTAGCTCTCGGAATGTCGAACTCTCGTATAAAACGATTTTGGGATGAATATCGAACTCCAGTATGCTCATGGGAGCTCAGAACAGCCTAAGGTACCCGAATGGCAGGAAGCCGAAGAGGAAGAGGTTGATCGAGCCGTGGATGAGCGAGACGAACCCCAGGCTCTTGGTCATCTGGTACGCGTTCCCCAATATCAAGCCGACGATGAACACGTACGCCAGGTACTCCAGGCTATAGTAGATCGAGTGCATGGCCGCGAAGACGATGGAGGCGACGATGATGCCCAATACGATGGAGTTGATGACCGTGAGCCATCCACCCAGCTTCCTGATCATCCTTTCCTGTAGGATGGCACGGAATATCAGCTCCTCCCCGAAGCCGACGAAGAACAGCATGATGAAGCCGAGTATGATCACGTTGAGGATCGTGATCTCGGGTATCAACGCCGGCGGCTGGATGATGAGGTACTCGATGTTCGCCAGGAGATAGCCGACGAAGGTCCCGAACACCAATAGCCCGAGCGCCAGCAGAGGCTTCCTAATGACCTTCCTCTCCGCCGCCATGCCCTGGTTCCAGATCCTGTGGAGCTGCTCGCGCGCCGGCCTTCCCTCCCCCAGCACGATCAGCGCGGCCACGATCACCGCCGTATAGATGGGGATGAAGTTGTAGACGGTCAGGCTGAAGAATATGGGCATTCCCAACCCCAGCACCCGGACCAGGGAGATCAGGGCGAAGGCCATGAACAGCCCCTTGTCGTCGCCGATCAGTACCAGGAGGATGAGGCACATGAAGATGTTCAGGCCATGCACCCAAAGGCAGGCCATCGGGTTCCCGGTGAAGAAGAGGGCCTCGGCGAACAGGACCATGACCAGCGGCAAGATGAGATTGAGCATGTCGCGGTAGGAGGGCTCGACCTTTCTCACCTTGGCAACCTCTACTTTGGTCCCCACCTGCACGTTGTCGCCTATCAGAATGTCCGAAGCCATCTCCGCTCGCTGCGCCAGGGATGCCTTATCAATATGAAAGAATGACGGTCCTATTCTTGGAACGAGGATTCCTCCGGAAGAAGCAATAAATAGAGCCGACCATCTCCCCACTCGGATGAAGGAGAAGCTCAGAGAGTCGTGGGATTTGGTGGGAATAGTCGTCCTGTCCCTGTTGCTCATTCTCTCGATAGCTCTGGTCCCAGAGTTCCCGCTGAGGATAATACTGGGTCTTCCCTTCCTACTATTCTTCCCTGGTTACGCTCTTATCGCCTTCCTCTTCCCGGAGCGGAAGAGCCTGGATGCGATCGAGCGCATCGCCCTGTCCTTCGGATTGAGCATCGCCATCACGCCGCTCATCGGCTTTGGGCTCAATTACACGCCCTTTGGCATACGCCTAGAGCCAATCCTCGTATGCATCACGGCCTTCAACCTGGCCTTCTGCTATCTGGCTTACTGGAGGCGTTACAAGGTCGGGGAGCCCTACCTTCCATTCGACCCGAAAAGGACGTACGACTCGCTTGTGGGACAATATCGCTCGGAGGGCAAGGTCGACCGCATCCTGACCATCGTCCTGGTAATTGCCATCGCCTCCTCCCTCATCGCGCTCGCCTACGTCATCGCCGTGCCAAGGGAGGGGGAGTCCTTCACCGAGTTCTACATCCTCGGACCTGGTCATAAGGCTTCGGGGTACCCGCATAACCTGACCGTGGATGAGAGCGCGAATGTGTACGTTGGCATAGCGAACCACGAGCATCGCCAGGTGCATTATTTCGTACAAACCTGGCTGGTGAACGCCAGCTTCGTCGACAACCAGACGGTCGTCAACCAGATGTACTACTTCGAGCAGTTCGACGTGGTGCTGGAGAACGTCCCCGTGAACCTGGAGGGGCCTTGGACGCCGCAATGGGAGAAGAACTACTCCTTCTCCGTCCCGATAGAGGGGCAGTACAAGCTCTGGTTCTTCCTCTTCCTGGACCAGGTGCCCTGGTACGCTCAGAACTTGACTCATATGTACGATTACGCTGGAACGCCATCTGATGACCTGGTGGAACAAGCGGTGAACAACCAGCTTCTGAGCCTCAACCTCAATTTGAACGTACGTGCCGCCTAGCCATGCTCATTTTCTAGACTTACCAGAGACCTCGTCGACGGAATAACGCCACATCTTCCTGATGTTGAAAATGTCCATGAAGTAGCGCACGTCCTCCTTGGTCAGCTCCTTCATGACATAGAGTATGCCTGCAAATATCGCTAGGGCCATGAAGACGTAGGCGAGGAGGATCATCCAGTTATCCATGGGCAAATATTGCTCGAGGACCACCAGGACTCCGCCGGTGATCACCGCGCTCGCCAGGTGCAGCAGCAGTCTCGGGTTGGACCTCGTCCCAGTTAGTTTCCTGACGATCCACCTGGTGGCCACGAAGACGACGATGCTAGTGATCATGCTGGCGAGGGCGGCTCCGTTATAAGAAAGCCCGAGGCACTGCAGCCCAAAGAAGGAGGACGGGACGAGGAGGATCAGAAGGGGGACGAGCACGAAGAAATGGAGGAAGATCAGCTTGGCAGTGATGTCCGGCCGGTTCACCGCGTTGATCTGCGACGAGTGCACCGCGTTGATCAAGGTCAGGAACATACCAATGGCCAGCCATCTCATCGGCTCGCCCGCGGGGGCGAACTCGGGCCCGAACAGGGCGACGGCGATCTCGGTCGGGAACAGGACTAGGAGGGCGGTGATGGGCATGCCGAACATGGAGAGGTAGCGCTCCGCTGTGAGCGAGGCCCTCTTGATCTCCGACACGTCCCCGTCCGTGTGCGACTTCGAGAAGGAGGGGTAGGTCAGCGTTGCCACGGACACCCCGACCAAGGCCACCACGCTTAGGAACAACTGACTTGAGGAATAGAAGGCCACGGCCTCGTTGGAGTCGAAGTAGCCGATCATGATCTTGTCGACGCTTCCAGCCACCGTTCCCACGACCGTGACCAGGGCCAGGGGTATCGCGAACAGGATATAGGCTCGAAATAGAGTCGGCCTGGTCCACTTGATCCGGTCGCGGAGAAGGAATATGAACGCCACCACGGTTATCGCGATCCCCGCAGCGACGTAGGCGTAGGCGAGCTGCACCGCGCTGCCCCCTCCCAAGGCGATCAAGGCGATGAGCGGGATCTTGATAATGGGGTCGGCAAGAGCGATGACCTGCGCCTTGGCTATCTCCATCGTGCCGTAGTAAGTGGTGGTGACGATGCTGGAGAGGTTGTAAAAGACGTAGTACAAAGTGAAGAGGATGACTAGGTCCTCTGCCTCGCCTTCGAGGGATCCTCCCAGCAGCTGCGTCCATACCACCAGGGAAACGATGGTGACGACCACCAGCAGTCCGGTGAGCGCCAGCTTGATGACTATGAAGGTGGAGACGCAGTCCCGGATGTCCTGGCCCTCGGACACCTTCTTGATGTGCGCCTGGTTGAAGCCCAGGTCGGAGAAGGCATTGAACGCCGCCAGCAACGATAGGACGTAGACGATCGCGCCATAGACGTCCGGTCCCAGATAGTTCGTGATGAGGAAGAGCCCTATGAACCCCAGGAACGAGGAAACGAGCCTAACCGCCAAGACCAGCAGCGAGCGCCTTCCAATCAAGCTATCGAGCTAGCCATAGGACCCTCGGTATTTAATCATCGGCCGAGGGCTCCATAGAGCCAGACTGCGGTTCCTTGTGAGATAGCCGAACAGAAAATATTATAATCTGCCATCGATGTAATACGGCCTGAAACCAATGCGAATTCTAGCCAGACCTTGGCTGTTGCTCTCGATTCTTGTATCGTTAGCACTGCTGATGCAAGGGCTGCTTATCCTCATCTCGGCCGCCCCCGTGACCATCGAAGGATATGGTACCATCTCGACCACGGACGTACAGCTCTTCGGGCTCCTCCTGCTGGCAGTTGGGGGAGCAGGTCTGATCCTGGGAACCATTGCTTTTACCAGTCCAACACGCTTCGAGGAGGGCTCCAGACTTTCCATCACCTCGAAGCTGGTGAAGATCATTGGTGGCTTGGCGGTCGCCATCGAAGGGCTATCACTGGCCCTGATCGCCGGGAGGATGGTGGTCGAGGGCGGCGGCACTTACGAGACCTATGTGGTCGCTGCATTCTGCGCCCAGCTGTTCATGCTTGGGACCGGGTTGTTAATGCTCGAGCTCTTGGCGGACGTGGAGTTCAAAATTAGCCGCTTCTTTGTGTACTTCGGGGGCTTGGTCGCGGCCTCGGAGGCCGTGTCCATAATCGGCATCGCCCAGGACACCTATATCGAAGGCCTTGGATACATCATGGAAAGCACTGTGCTCATCGCAGGCGCGCAACTCATGGTCATCGGCCTTCTGTTCATGATCAGCTCGTTGGTGCTGGACCGTTTCAAGAACTGGATGGGGGTCTTCTCCGCTCTAAGGTTGATATCCGGAGCCCTAATCGTTATCCAGGGGCTGGCCATCACCGCTTTGGCCACCAATGTCACGCCTGCGGACATCGGCACCATAACCACCCAAACGCTGATCATCGCGGGCGTCCAACTTACCGTCTTCGGCGGCATCGCCCTTCTGATGGTCGGTGGAAGGAGCACTACCTCCCCTATAAGATGGGCAAAGTTCTCAACAATGGCCGCTTTCGCATTGATGCTCCTGATACCGGCTGCCTATCTGACCGTGGGGAATTTCTGGTAAAAGGTCTTGGCTGAAGAGCTCCAGCTGACCCTTAACAAGGAACGATCAGTACAGGAATTGGGCATTTCCTCACGGCCTCTTCCGCGGTCGAGCCCAACGCCCCTCTGAGATAGGACACCCTCCT
>Ga0209254_10002184_pt1 | contig 17745 bp, 16 predicted proteins | sample FrelakmetDIP11DI_FD_187148 | JGI IMG/M metagenome (GOLD analysis project Ga0209254, IMG submission 187148) | Freshwater lake sediment microbial communities from the University of Notre Dame, USA, for methane emissions studies - DIP11 DI (SPAdes)... | ecosystem: Environmental > Aquatic >...
ACGCTTAACCGAATAGAGCTTGATCCGAAGGTCTGCAATGGAAAGCCTGTCATCAGGGGTACACGGATTCCGGTTTCTGTGGTGCTGGAGCAATTGGCCGTTCATGAGTCTTGGCAGACGATCCTCAGTGCTTATCCTGAGCTGAAAAAAGAGGACATTCAGGAAGCTATTCTTTACGCACGCTCATCACTGGACCATACCGAGTTCAAGGTCGTCAATGCCTAATGGGCTCAGATTTTTTGTTTCGAATGTTGTGAATCTTCTCTTGCCGGAAGAGATGGAAAAACAGAATCTTGTACTCGTTCCCGGGCTGCTTTGCGATGCTGCTATGTGGGAGCATCAAAGCAGATATTTGTCCGAAGCGGCTGACATCAAGATTGCGGATGTGGCCCATTCTGAAACCATGATCGGCATGGCTGAAGCAGTCCTGACCATGGCGCCGGAAAAGTTTGCCCTGGCGGGATTATCCATGGGTGGCTATGTGTCTTTGGAAATCATGCGGGTTTTGCTGGCGTCAGACCAAGACAGCGATTTGACATCACGTGAGAAGAATAGAAAAGCAGCCCCAAGAAAAAACTTAAAGCTGCATTGTCAGCCTTAAAAGGAGACTTCTAAGGATAAGAACCGGTCCTTCTGCCAGGTGCGTTTCGGCCAGCGAATCTGAGAAAAGCCATTGACTCCATCTTCCACTATATTGTAATTTTACATTGTAAATTTCCAGCATACTAGATGAGGGATAAATGACGCGCGATGCGACGATACCCCGTTTGCTCCGAAGACCTGACCGGTCCTTTTTCCTGTTCGGACCGAGGGGGACGGGCAAGAGCACATGGCTCCAGCAGGAGCTTCCGGGCGCTTTCCGGCTCGACCTGCTCGATGCCTCGCTTTTCCTCGAGCTTTCGCGCGACCCTCACCGTCTTGAAGCTTTAGTCGGCAAGAGACCTGCCGGCGCCTGGGTGGTGCTCGATGAGATTCAGAAAGTTCCTGCTTTGCTGGATGAAGTCCACCGCCTCATGGAATTGCGCCGGTGGCGATTTGCTCTGTGCGGCTCGTCGGCTCGGAAGCTTCGCCGGGGCGGCGCCAACCTTCTTGCGGGCCGTGCCCTGACGCTCTCTATGGAGAGCCTCTCTGCCGCAGAACTGGGCATGGAGTTCGACCTGGACTTCGCGCTGAATTGGGGGTTGCTTCCGTTCGTCCTGAACGATCCCGACACTGCCGCCGATATTCTTGCCGCTTATGTCAACACCTATCTCAAGGAAGAACTGCAGGCTGAAGGCCTGATCCGCAATGTGCCGCCCTTCGTGCGCTTTCTTGCCGTAGCGGGACAGATCAATGGACAGATCGTCAACGCGCAGAACCTCTCTCGTGAGGCCTCTGTTGCCCGCAGCACTGTGGACACCTATTTTGCCATCCTGACAGACACCCTGGTCGGGCACATCCTCCCGGCGTGGCGACCGGGCCTGAAGGTTCGGGAGGCGGCACAACCCAAGTTCTACTGGTTCGACCCGGGGGTGGCCCGGGCAGCCGCCGGCCTGCTTCGCGACCCGGCAGACAGACAGTGGCAGGGATTGGCGCTGGAGACCCTGGTCTATCACGAACTGCGTGTTTACAATGAGATCAGCGGGAAGCACCGCCCCGTGTCCTACTATAGAACACCTGCCGGAGTGGAAGTGGATTTTATCGTTGAAATTTCTCGCCGGAGGGCGAATGCCTCCGCCCGCGTCGTCGCCATTGAGATCAAGCGGGCCGAGCGTTGGGATCGGGCTTGGGATAAAGCGCTTCGTGGCCTTGCGGATACGGCAGGAGTGAAGGTCGAACGCATGATCGGCGTTTACTGCGGTTCTCGGAGGTACGAGTTCGACAACATCACCGTGTTGCCCGTTGCGGAGTTTGTGAAGGCGCTCTTTGCCGGAGAGGTTTTCTGATCAAATAGAACGGCTGAGGCGGAAATCTCGTTCGTAAACTATTGACTCAGTGGGCGCCGTGAAGGAAAAAGGTGAAAGGCGAGTGCAGAACACGTCACACTTAACAAGAGGGGAGGCAAGCCATGAAAATCAGTCTGAAATGCTTTGCGAAGCTGTCGGAGGCGAATGTGTGCGATTTCAGGGATGGGGATGACCGTGAGTTTTCAGAAGGAGAGACCGTCAGGAGTCTGATTAAGCGACTGGGATTCCGCGCAGATGAAATCAAGATCATCTTCGTCAATGGGAAAATAGCTGAGCTCGACACGGTGCTAAGGAATGGCGACCGCTTGGGGCTGGCTCCTGCTGCGGGCGGGATGTAAAGCGAGACGGAAAGGACGAAGGAGGCATTTATTGAAAAAGGCTTTTCTGATCTTTTTTCTGCTGATTCTTTCGGCAGGGTCGGTCTATGGGCAGAATGCAGAAATCCACAAGGCGGCCTACAACGGCGATATCAAAAAAGTCCAGGAACTTTTGCGCAAGGGAGTGAATCCGGATGAACGGGACTCCTATGGCGGAACGGCCCTTCACGCCGCCATGTTTCAAAAGAATATGGAGATCGTGAAGCTTCTGCTGGAGCACCACTTCGACATCAATGCCGTGGGACCCCAGAATGGGTATACTCCGCTTCACGACGCCGTGTGGGCCAACCATATCGAGGCTGTCATCCTTCTTCTGGATCGAAAGGCGAAAACAAACATCAAAGGAAAGGACGGTCTCACCCCTTTTGCCAAAGCTCAAAAAGAGGGAAAGAGTGACATTGTAAAGCTTTTTGAGTCGAGAGGGATCGGTCAGTAGAGACCGCGTAGAATCATCAGAAGGGTTCAAGCTGTCTTAGGAACACGGAAAGGGCAGGGAGACGCTGCCAGGGCGAGTTCGGCAGACCGGATTGTTCACGAAAGGAGATGTGAGGATGAGCCATGAGGACAAAATCTTTAGAGAGCTTCAGAAGCATTTGAACAGGCAGCCTGTAGGCTTTCCCGCCACCCGATCGGGCAGTGACCTCCGTCTGTTGAAATGGCTTTTTACTCCGGCCGAAGCCCAATGGGCGATGAAGCTGAATTACAAGCCCAGATCTGTGAAAGATCTTTACGAGAACGTCAGAGAGATGGATATTTCTTTTGACGACTTGAGCGATGCACTGGAGGGAATGGCGAGAAAGGCATCCATCGGCCGTGTTGAAAGAAACGGTGTACCGTGCTTCTTCAATATTCCTCTTGTGGTCGGGATGTACGAGGGACAGTTGTATGGGCTCACCCGGGAATTCTTGAAAGACTTTGACGAATACACAGCCAGCAAAGCATTCGGTTTGGAATTCCTGAGTCCGGAGCTCCCCCAGATGCGCACGATTCCCGTGGAGAAAAGCATCAACGTTCAACACCCTGTCGCCACCTATGACCAACTCATAAGCCTCATCCAAGAGTCGAACGGCCCCTTCGTCGTGAATGAGTGCATATGCAGAAAGGCGGCTGATCTGAAAGGAAATCCCTGTCGAAAGACCTCGAGGCTCGAGACCTGCATGGCCCTTGTGGAGGTGGCGAGCCATTTAATCAGAGCCGGCAGGGGAAGGCCAGTGACGAAGGAGGAGGCCCTCGACATCAGCAGACAAAATGAAGAGGAAGGGTTGATCCTTCAGCCCTCCAACGCGCAAAAGCCGGAATTCATCTGTGCCTGCTGTGGGTGCTGCTGCGGAATGCTTCGCCTGCAAAAGATGTTGCCGAGACCGGTGGATTTCTGGGCTTCGAACTACCATGCTTCGGTGGATGCGGCAGCATGCACAGGGTGTGAGACCTGCGTAGAAAGATGCCAGGTGGATGCGGTGAGTATAGACAAGAAGCGTGGCGTCTCAGTGGTCAATCTTGCGCGTTGCATAGGCTGCGGCAACTGTATAGCCTCTTGTCCGTCAAGTGCCGTGAGCCTGGTCAAGAAGGAAAAGGAATGTGCGCCGCCTCAAACCCGGGAAGAACTCTATGAAGTGGTGATGGCGCACAAGAAGGGCGTTGTGGGGAAGATTCGCGTTGCAGCGCGATTGATGCGGCTTGTGGATCACTGAGTGGCACAGGGACATCCTTGAAATATTGACGCAATGGATGCCATGAGGGAAAGGACGCAGCGGGGTCATCGGGCCAAGGCGAAAATCTGAAGTCCTATGAGAAAAGTTGGCAGGGGAACGCTGTTAGCTTCTAGACTTCAGCTCGGGAAAGGATATCGCATGAGGCGATGGCAAACTGATCAGTATCTCATGCTCGATAGCGTCCCTCGTAGGAAAAAGATAGAGTACCACCGGGAGTTCAATGACAGCGAACGAACTGTTTTCGAAAATGGAAGAGCTCTTTGGGAAGTACCCCGACTGTGGCGTGGTCTGCAGCAACGGGGAGGACATAAAGAGCGTTTTCTACGAAATAGATTGGTACATGCTTTACCACGTTATGATCGACCGGCACGCGCTCTATGTCGTGCATCACCCGGTGAGCGACTTCGCGCTCAGGCTAGGCGAGATCAACCCCGACGAGAAGCAGAACGACATCCGATCGGAGGCTCAGAACTGGCTTCTCGAGTTCAAGGCCCGCGAACTTCAGATGAACCTTGCCGTAGCACACACCATGGCCGACAAGATGCTCGAAACCGAACTCTCCGATTGCCTCGAAGGAGCGAAAGGGCAGCAAATCGTCGCACGAATAAACGGTTTCTTTGATCGCTTCTTCAACCCGCATCCAGCAATTGTCATTCCTCCCGCCGCCCGGTGTCTGCTCAAGCAAGGCGCCCCGGCAAAGGTCGTGCTCGGCAGCTATGGCTATGAGGCGAAGGAAGACGTGATCTATGTGGACCAGTGCGGTATGGAAGAGACCGAACAGGCCATCACGATACCCCACTCGCTTGTGGATGCGGCGGCGATGAGTCTGTGGAAAGCGGCTGCATTGGCCTTGATATGTCAACAGTGAAACGGGTCGCACTCTGAACGCGGTGAAACTCATCCGATCCGGGACACTTTCCCGGCGGGCCGTATGTTGCGGCCCAAGTCCCTGCCTACATAAGCCGTCAGGGGAAGGGTCGAAAGAGCCAGGAGCCCGGTGAAAAGAAAAATCCATTGAACGCCCACCACGTCGGCGAGGGGTGTTGCGATCAAAATCGAAATCAATCCGACCGGCACGAGCAGTGTGGGGGAGGACGCGAAAACGCTCCCTCTGATTTCATCCGGGGTGACCCTCTGGATGTCCGAGTGGATCGCGACGTGAGCGATGAAGAAGAAGAGGTTGGACAAACCGATGAGAACAAGGGCAAAGAGATAGCTTTGCGAGAGCGGCATGAGCGCAAAAAGCAGGTAGCTGGCGCCAAGACCTCCATAGATCATGGTTTTTCGTGAGAACCGGTTGCCCATGCCCCCGGCAATAAGACTTCCAGCAGCACCCCCGGCGGAAAGCACGGTCATGAAAAGGCTGTATTCGGCCGTGCCCCCACCCAGGTAGTCTTTGACAAAGACAATGTACAGGGGAAGCTGCGAAGCGAGAAAGAATCGCCACAACAGACCGACGGAAATATAAAACCTCAAGCGTTCGTGGGAGAGGATGAAGCGGATGCCGGCGGCCAGATTTCTCCAAGTCCGTTTTGACGAGACCTGGTCAGGCGATTTCGCAGGGGCCTGCTGAAAAGGGATCGTGGAAGCAAGCGCGGAGGAGATAAAGAAGAATAAGAGGATCACGTTTAGGGTCCACACTCTGGAAAAGTAGATCAGCAGCATTCCCCCGATCAAAGGGCCGCCGATTTTACTGAAATTCAAGGACATCATGAATGCCGAGTTAGCTGGAAGGTAGTCCTTTTCGTCGAAGAGGTTTGTGATCAGCGCGACTCTGGCCGGTCTCAGAAACACCAGGAATAGGGAGGCAAGAAACCAGGAGGCATAGATCCAGACAAGGTCGGTGAGAAATTGCAGTGATGAAACGAGAAGAGCGAGCAGGAGGTTGCAACCGATGAAGATCTTCTTCCTGTTCCAGCGGTCTATGAAGATCCCGGCGGGAGGGCCGAACACGACCAGGCAAAACATGTAGATGGCCATGAAAACCCCCATGTTCAGGGCTTTTCTCGTGATGTCGAACAAGACGACCATGAGAGCAAAGGAGACCAGTTCAAAACCGAGTGCAGAAAGGCTATAGGCCAGCCAATATCGCCGGTAGGAAGGGGTTTCGAACGCTTTTGCCAGGTGGGTAGTGAACATGGAACAGGGTTTTGCGCCTCCGCTCAAAGATGTTTTCTCAAAACAAGCGGCCTGGGCCGAGCATGGAATATACGCTTCACTTGATCCGAAGGCAACCAGTAGGTTCGTATTGTGACTGTCGGGTCAGTACCTCAGAATCCTGACCATTCTCTTTTCTCTTCCCTCCAGGTCCGAATCCACATCCACCCATTCCTCCCACAGGACCTCGCGATAATCCTTTGGGACAAAGGCCCTGCCGCTGTCCCCGATGAGGATCGTGATGGATTGCTTCCTCCATTTGTCAAGCAAACCCGCAAGGACAAGGGACTCGAACTTGGTGTAAAAAAAGTCCGAGCAGAGGAGGAGTTGAGCCTGACCGATCGAGCCGCGTTGAATGCCGTTTTCAGAATCGAACTGCAGGCTCACCCTGTTGTGTGCGCCGTTTTGATGGGCGATCTCGATCGCGATCGGGTCAATGTCGTTGGCCGTCACCTTGCGGGCGCCGGACTTCGCCGCGGCGATGGAGGCAACGGCTCCTCCGCAGCCGATTTCGATCACTTCCCGGTCCCTCACGAGATCCGGTTGATTGAGAAGAAAGCGGGCAAGGACCTGGGCCGCCGGCCAGACCACCGCCCAGAAAGGCACCGGACATTCCTGTCCGGCTTCCTTTTCCCATGCCTCCCAGAGGGCGAAAACCGCCTGGGAGCGTCGGGCCTGGATCTCAGGGCAGCCGGTCACAGGACGAAAGGGGCAGAGTTCGTTCAGGAGCTCCGGGGAAGGCATGGGGGGTAGGAGAGGGCGTTCGTTCATGGGAAAGGTTATGACCGGCTCAGACGGTGAAGGGCCGCAAGGGCGTGCACGGCTTTTTCGGGAGACGGAAAAACCAGAACGCCTCTTTCTTCCAGCCACATCAGATTTTCGTGCCTTCCGGATTCCATCCCGGCGAGCCACAGGGCGATGGGCTTGCCCGCCTCCGCGGCCTGGAGAAAGATTCCCATGAGTTCCTTGGGGAACTGAAGGGCCGCCGGGTGAATCTGAATGGCCAGCGCATCGACATTGGGCTCTGCAACCATCGCGTCGAGGACGGTCGGATAGATGCTCCCCGGATCGTGAAACTGAATCGTGAGGCCAAGGTCCCAGGGGTTGGCCGGGATGTCCCAGGCGGGAAAGATCGCTCTCAGCTTATCCAGCGTGGCGCTGCCTGTCTCTGCGAGTCTCAGGCCTTCCTGTTCGAGGAGGTCCGTGACGATCACGCCCTCCCCGCCGGGGAACGTGGCGATGAACACCCGGTTGCCTTTCAAGGAGAGGGGGCCGAAACGCTCCAGGGCACGGGTCAGATCAAAAAAATCTTCCAGGCTGTGAGCGCGCAACGCTCCGCACTGCCTCATGGCGCCGTCGAAGACACGGTCATTTCCCTGCACCAGGGCCCCGGTATGCGAGAGAGCGGCCTTCGCGCCTGCCTCGCTCCTGCCCGACTTGAGGACCACGACGCGCTTTCCCTGTGACGAGGCCTTGCGGATGAGCCGCAGGAACTCTCTCCCGTCTCCCCCGATGCTTTCCATATGAATGCCGATCACGTGCGTCTCCGGGTCTTCAACCAGATAGCTTAGGGCGTCCACCTCGTTGACATCCATCTTGTTGCCGAGATCGATGAGCTTGTTGAGGTGATAATTAAAATCGTTCAGGAGCCATCCGGACCGCGGCTCGTAGAGGCCTGACTGAAAGATCAGGGAAAGGCCGCCCGCCTTGATGGATTCGATGGAATGGAAGCTGATGCAAAAGCCCGCCTTCACGCTGATGGGACTCAGAGCGTTGGGGCCGATGACCCGGATGCCGTTTTGTCGGGCCATGCGGGCCATCTCCGCCTGCACCCTTTTCCCTTGCTCGCCGGCCTCGGAAAACCCCCCTGCGATGAGGGTGACCCGCTTGATGCCCTTCTCCACACACTCCTTCAGGACCTCCGGCGCCACCGCATAGGAGACCCCTATGACGGCAAGGTCTACGGTTTCGGGGATGTGCTTCACGCCCGGATAGGCCTTGAGTCCTTGGATCTCTTTTTCACTGGGGTGGACCGGATAGATCCTTCCCTGGAACCCGAGCTTGAGCAAATTGGCGACGAGGTGGTAGCTGGCGCGCATCGGGTTGTTGGATGCGCCCACAATGGCGACGCTCTCCGGCTCGAAAAACCTGGCGAGAAAGTGCTCGTCGTTCCTGTGGAGGTCTTTGGGTGACATGGCGTTTCTTCCTGTCTTCAAATCCTGGTGCAAGGGCTCACCTCATGAGCGAGAACTGCCACCTTGCCGACCATAGAATAATGAATCTGCAAATAATCGGCAATCTCTTTCAGAGGATACAGACACGGGGCTTGGTTCGGACGAAGACAACGATTTGAAATTATGTTATATATGATGAAAGCTAGTTTTGAAAAAGAGCTTTGAAACGCAGTTCCAGCCTCAAGATAAGCTGTCTAAGAAACAGAAAAGAGATATCCTGTCGAAAAAACGAAAGGCAGCGCCAAAAAGTATACAGAAAGCAGATCCTAGATTCTGATCACAAGTTACTGGATTCGAGATGCGGGAAACAAGACTCTAGAATCTCGAGAGACGAGGGGCTGGATGAAGGGCTTTGTCGGCGTCACAGGCAATGACTGGTTCGATTTCCTTTCTCATGTATAGATGTTCCGTGGCGAGGTGAATGAGCGTGGATCCATTGTCGTTTGATTTCAGGCTGGCCGAATTCGACCTAAGCCTTTTGCCGGTGCAGCCGGAGATGTTGAAGGGCAATGAGGCGATGATGAGGTCCACCCTTCAGGAGCACCTGCGTGTGCTGTTCGAACGGGTGCCGGGAGAATGGCGCATAACCCATCATGAGAACCATATCTCGGTCATATGGCTTCCAGAGACCTCCCAGGACATGGATTCTTTGATGGACCTGGTGATTGGCCTGATCCACCAGCGGGCCTTTGGCCAGGCAGAGACGATATTGAGAACCCTCTTCTCCAGATATCCGGATGATCGCCGGGTCCTCTTCAACCTGGGAATCATGCTGTGCGAACAGGGAAGGCTTCAAGAGGCCCGGGAGGTGCTGATAAGGCTCACCCGCACAGCGCCTGATTTTGCCAATGGATGGAATGCGCTAGGAGTTGCCCTTTCCAGGGAGGGGAAGCGGAAAGACGCTTCAAGTGCGTTCCAGAAGAGCCTGGGCCTTGATCCTGAAAACGGCTACACCCTGAGGAACCTGGGCGCCTTGATGGGCAGGAAGGATCCGCAAGAGGCCCTGCGATATCTCAAGCGGGCTGCAAAGCTCTTGCCCTCTGATCAGCCTGCTCAGTACACGTACGGCAAGTGCCTGATGGACAAAGGGAGCCTGGCGGATGCCGACCCGGTGCTGAAGAAGGCCATTGCCCTGAACGAGGGCTCCGAGATTGCCGATCTCTGCCGGGAAGCCAGGATCAAAATCGCCCGCAGGAACCTGAAGGCCGCAGTTCCCCGCGGGCTGAGGACGGATGTTGTCGTGTTTTGCCTGGCGGCCCTGGAAACGTTTAAAGAGGTCGGACGTGAAAGAACCCAGGCAGTCTCATTCGAGATCGCATCGCTCGGAAGCAGCGGTCTCAACATCAAAGATCGCACCTCGCGTTTCCGTCTCCGGAGCCTGCCGGGGGAGTTCTCTGCCCTTCAACTCGTCGTATACATGGTTGTGGGCCTGAAGAAGGTGGCCCCCCGGACGGATCCCGGTATCGACTTCTCCAAGGAGTACGCGTTTGCACTCGCCATGTTGCCGGTGAAGAAAGGGAAATCCAGGTCGGGGAAATCAAGGTAGGGGAGACCGTGTGATTTAGGGGACGTCTTTCACTACGTTGACTCGCCTTCGCCCGCATGCCCCGCGCGCCCGTCCTCCATAGCAGTGCTACTGCGGAGGGAGGCACAGCGAACTGCACAGGTCAGCAATAGGAAAAGGGAGAAATGGAAATCGAAAATCAATCCCAAATCGTTCGGGTTCCGCTGGCTAGGGCAAATGCCTACTTTGTGATAAGCGAGGGGCAGGCCCTCCTGATCGATACGGGTACAAAAAGAAATGAGCAGAAGATTGTCCAAGCCTTGGGAAACCTGGGTTTGTCCCCATCTGATATCCGGCTGATCATTATTACCCACACGCATTATGATCACTGCGGGAGTTTGAAAGCACTGAAAGACATGACGGGGGCAGGAATCGTTGTGCACCATAATGAAGCGACGTGTCTCAGAGAGGGCTACGGTGGATTTCCTAAAGGCACCACCCGGTTGACAAAAGCGATTTCCTTGATTGGAAGAACCATGGGGAAGCGCATGGGGGCTTATGACCCCGTTTCGCCGGATATCCCCATCCGCGAGCGTTTCGGGCTGGATGAATACGGTACGGACGGTTACATTTTGCCGACCCCGGGGCATACTGCGGGGTCAATCAGTGTCATTATTAATAGTAGATTTGCTATTGTGGGTGATACGCTCTTCAATATCTTCAGGACGAGTCTTTTTCCCCCTTTTGCCGATGACCAGGAGGAACTGTTAAGGAGCTGGGAAAAGCTGCACGACACCGGTTGCAGATCCTTCTACCCCGGACACGGAAACCCGTTTGGGATAGACAAATTCACGCAAAGCCTGGAAACAGGAAAGAAACGTAAAGCAAAAGCGAGTGCCAAATAGGACAAGGGGACTAGATCCTTGAACCAGCCGGGCAAGGGCTGCAGGAGGGCGTTTCGTGAAAAGAAAATTGCGAGGGCTCAAGCGCAGGGACATCCAACTGGATTTCAGCCTGTACCGGGTAGACGTGCCGATCCGGGGGCTTCCCGACATGAAGCTGAGCGTGGTGCACCTCTGCCCGGAGCAGGCGGAGAAGGCGATCATGTTCGTGCACGGCTTTGCCGGTTGCGCGGAGACGTGGGAATACCAGGTCAACCACTTTTCGCACGGGTATCGTGTCATCGCTCCTGACCTGCGCGGCCACGGTCAGAGCGACGCTCCTTTCTCCCAGTACACCATGCCGGAGCTGGTCGAAGACATCCGCACGATTGCTGAAGCGCTTGACCTGCCGGAGAGATTTATCCTGGCGGGCCATTCCTTCGGCGGATCGATTTGCATTGAGTACGCCAAGGCCTATCCGGAGCGTTTGGAAAAACTGATTCTCATTTCGACCGCCGGGGAATACCCTCTTCCCCGGGGGGCTTCCTTCCTTTCCCGTGTTCCGGCAGCCATATTCCGGCCATGGTGGAAGTACCGCCCCCGATGGAACGCGGAAATACACGTCATGAAGCGCATGATGCTGAACAACATGCGCAAGTGGCAGGGTTGGTCAACGCTTCGGAATATTCAAACCCCCACGCTCGTCATCACGGGCGAAAGGGACCGTTATTTTCCCCGACACGTCTTTGAAGAGGTAAGCAAGACGATCCCCGGGGCGGAGGTCATCGACGTTGGGGTGTCCAAACACAAGGTCCAACTCGAGCGCTACAGTGCGGTCAACCGTGCCATAGAGCGATTCATCGGTGAAGACGTAGAGGGGCACCGCATCTCCTGGCGGGACCAAACCGCCCGATCCGAGCAGCCGGAAAAACGCCCATGGCTCAAGAGCTACGGCACTTACACGCCCCATACGGTTCCCATTCCTCGCCAGCCGCTGCACCGATTCCTGGAGGCGGCGGCGGACAACGTGCCGAAGCAAACGGCGACCCTGTTCTACGGCACCGGGCTGACGTACCAGCAACTGGACTCGACGGTGAACCAGTTCGCCCATGCTCTTCATGGACTCGGTGTCCAGCCGGGAGAGCGTGTCATGGTGGTGCTGCCCAACATGCCGCAGATGATCGTCGCCTACTACGCAACGCTCAAGGTCGGCGGCGTGGTGGTGCTGCCCAACCCCGATGCCGGCGGGCGGTCCATCATCCGGCAGATCAAAGAGACCGGGGCCAAGGTTTTGGTGACCCTGCGAGAGTTCGGGGGGCTGGCGAGAGAGGTTAGGGAACAGGTGCCTCTCACCGTCGTTTTCGCCGATGTTCGCAGCGCGGTATCTGGCGGTGTCTACCAGGGGCTTCTGGCGCGATGGAAGGCTGCGGGGCTCGGCGAGCAGGAAATGGCCGACAGGAGTTATGGGGGACATCTCATGAACCAGCTGATGATGGATGCGCCCCGGACGCCGCCGAACGTCGAGGTCTCGAGCGACGCTCTAGCCGCCATCCTCTACACGAGCGGAACGACCGACGAACCTAAGGGCGTTTGCCTGAGTCATGCCAACCTGGTCGCCAATGCGATACAGACCCGCCACTGGATACCCCACTTGCACTACGGCAAGGAGACCTTTCTGTCGGTCATCCCCTTGACGCACAGCTACGGGATGACCACTGCGATGAACATCCCGATTGCCATGGGAGCGACGATCCTGTTGCTCCCCGTGTTTGAACTCAAGGAGGTCCTGAAAACGATCAAGACCTACAAACCGACGGTCTTTCCCGGTGTCCCCTCCATCTACATGGCGATCAATCAAGCGCCCCATGTGTCCTCCTTCGGATTGTCATCGATCAAGGCCTGCGTCAGCGGTGCGGCGCCGCTTCCTGTGGAGGTGCAAGAGGCCTTTGAGAGACTCACGCGGGGCCGTCTGGTAGAAGGGTATGGGCTTACGGAAGCATCGCCGGTCACGCACATCAATCCCCTCGAAGGAGCGCGGAGGGTCGGCTCAATCGGCATTCCTGTCCCGGGCACCGACGCCAAGATCGTGGACCTGGTGACACGGGAGGATCTGCCTGCCGGACAGATCGGCGAGCTGGCGGTCAAAGGCCCTCAAGTCATGCGGGGTTACTGGAATCCGAGCAGCGAGGACGACACCGAGTCTGTTCTGAAAGATGGATGGCTCTTCACCGGGGACGTGGCCTCCATGGACGAGGACGGTTTCGCCCAAATCATCAGCAGAAAGCGGGATGCCATCCTGGCGGGCGAGTACAGTGTGTATCCGCGCGACATCGAAGAGGTGCTCTATGAGAACAGCAAGGTGATGGAGGTCGCCGTTGTCGGTGTTCCCAGCGGGACGAGCGGACAAAAAGTCAAGGCCTTTGTCGTGCCCCGTCCAGGCAGCCGTCTTTCCAAGGAAGAGTTGTTGGAGCTTTGCCGAAAGCGGCTGGCGGAATACGCCGTGCCGTGGGATATTGAGTTCCGCGAGGAGCTGCCCAAGTCGTTCGTGGGCAAGGTGCTGCGGCGCTTGCTGGTCGAGAAATGAACGTGGGAACCGAATGCTCACCCCAAGGAGGTTGAAAATCGGCACCGCCGGACTCGCCATTCTGCTTTTTGCTGCAGGGGTCGTGGTGTTCCAGCCCCGCTGGCTCATGGCAACCCTTGCAAAGCTGTCCCCCGACGTGGTCTATTTCGTCGAGACCGAGAAACAGGCCGTGGCGCTGACGATCGACGACGGGCCGGACCCCGGGGCCACCCCCAAGATCCTGGATTTGCTCAGGCAGCACGAGGCGCATGCCACTTTCTTCTTCATCACCGGTCGTGTGCCCGGAAACGAAGAGATTGTCTTGCGCACTGTGAAGGAAGGGCACGAGCTGGCTAATCACTCCGTAGCGGATGAGCCCAGCATCTTTCTGAAAAGCTCCGAGTTTGAAAGGCGCTTCTTGAAAGCCCACGAAGTGCTTTCCAGGTTCTCCGACGTTCGTTGGTTTCGGCCCGGGTCAGGGTGGTACTCGAAAAAAATGCTCTCCATTATCCACAGGCACGGGTACCGCTGCGCCCTTGGCTCCGTCTATCCCTTTGACCCCCAGATTCCTTCCTCTTGGTTCATCAAACGGCATGTGCTGCGGGGGGTGCAGCCCGGCTCGATTATCGTGCTGCACGACCACGGTGCGCGGGGCGAACGCACGATTGCGGTTCTTGGTGCGATTCTTCCGGAGCTCAAACGCCGTGGCTTCCGCGTGGTCACACTTTCGGAACTGTGGCTGGGTTCAGACCAAGAGAAGAGCCCGAGATCCGGTTTTCACGGGGGATTCTTATGGAGCTGAGCTCGCGTTTCGTCGGCACACCGCTGAAGGACTACCACACGGAGATCACCTGGCGCCAGACCATGAACTTTGCGGCGGCGGTTGATGATCACAACGACTATTATATGGATGATGAGCAGGACGGAGGGATTATCGCGCCTCCCATGTTCAGCGTTGCCGTGACCTGGCGCATCCTTGAGCGGATATGGGAGTATATTGAAGCGAAGGATTTTCCCATCGAAGTCCTGATGACGCAGGTCCACCACACGGAAAACCTCGAATTTCATCGCCCCTTAAGACCCGGCGACCGGTTGACGGTAAAGGGGCAGGTAGCGGCCATTCTCCCGCACAGGGCCGGCACAAGGGTCGTCATGCGTTTTGACGCCCTGGACCAAGCCGGTAAGCCGGTTTTCACAGAGCATATCGGTGCCCTGATGCGCGGCGTGAAATGTTCCGATGACGGCTCGTGTTTGAACCGGCTCCCCGAGGGGCCCCTTCTTAAAGAGAGCGCACAACCCCTCTGGGAAAGCCGGATTCCCATAGACGTGTTACGTCCCCATCTCTATGACGGCTGCACGGATATTGTATTTCCGATTCACACGTCGAGAGCCTTCGCCCGTCAGGTGGGCTTGCCGGGCAATATCCTGCAAGGCACGGCTACCCTCGCCTTTGCTGTGCGCGAGATCATCAACAGGGAGGCCGGAGGGGACCCGCTCATTCTCAAGTCCGTCTTCTGCCGTTTCACCGGCATGGTCTTTCCGGGAACCGTGATAAGGGTACAACTGGTTGGCAAAAGCGTGAAGGATAACGGCACGAACCTGCACTTCATTGTGCTTAATCAGGAAGGGCAAAAAGCCATTAGCGGCGGCTACGCGTTTCTGAAAAAGGAATAATCCGTTCACCTGCAGACCTTGAGAACAGGAGGGCTTATGGACACAACGTCTCAGCACATCAGGTTGCCGCGTCTCAATGATTACATCAAACACTGGGCCGGAAAGACTCCGGATAAGCCGGCCATGATCCAGCATGAAGACGGGAAAACCGTCACCTACAAGAAATTCCTTTCACTCATCGATTTCTTCGCGCTCCGGCTGCTGGATATGGGCATCAAGAAAGGGGATCGAGTCGCCACCATGCTCGTGCTCATCCCGGAACATATGATGCTCATGTACGCCTGTTTCAAGATCGGGGCGATCCTGTCTCCCCTGGATTTGCGCTTGAAGGACGACGAGGTGGTCAGGGACCTTAACAAAATTGAGCCCAAGGCTTTTTTCTTCCTGGGGAAGACGCCGGTACGAGATTTTCGTGAGGCGGGGAGAGCCGTCAAGGAGAAGTGCCCCTCTGTCGAGCACCTGGTGCAGTTTACGCCTGACCCCAAACCCGGCGATCTCCTGGAGGGGGCCACCAGCATCACAGCGATGATGGACAAAAAGAGACTTGTCTTCTTGAAGCTCAAGGATCTCTTCACCCGGCAGCTTGAAAAGGCCTATGCGGCCGTCGGGCCCCGCACACCGGCCCTGATCATCTATACCACCGGGACGACCGGTGAGCCCAAGCCGGCGCTTCTCTGCCATGAGAACATCATTGTCCAGAACGAAATCCTCGCTCGGGGCATGGGTACAGAGAGGGGAGGCGATTTCCGCCTTCTGATCAACCTTCCCCCCAGTCATGTGGGGTGTGTCACCGAGTGCTTCATGACCACCATGTTTCTAGGGGAGACCACGGTGCTGCTCAGGATCTTTGATGTAAAGATGACCCTGGAAGCGGTGCAAAAACACAAAGTGAACATCCTGGGTCAGATCCCTACCCAGTTCCGCATGCTCTGGAACCACCCGGACTATGGCCGGTATGACCTGAGCAGCCTGACGTTCGTGGCTTATGCCGGGTCGGCAGTGGACGTGGAATTTCTCAAGAAACTCTCTACCATGGCGCCTGCTTACGGCACCGGTATAGGCATGACCGAAAACGCCGGGTTTGCCACCTTTACGCCGGAGCGCATCTCGATCGAAGAGATGGCCGGCCAGGTGGGGCGTTCCTTTCCCGATCTCGCCCAGGTCACTGTTCGAAAACCTATGGAAAAAGACGGCAGGGCAGGGGAAGAGCTTCCCGACAACGAGGTCGGGGAAATCTGCTATCATCCCCCTATCGTGTTCCTGGGATACTACAACATGCCGGAGGAGACTGCGAAGACCCTATCCACGGAGGGTATCCTGTACACCGGGGATCTGGGCTATTTCAAAGACATGGGAACGTACCGTGCCCTTTACCTTGCAGGACGGCGCAAGTTCATGATCAAGCAGAAAGGGTATAACGTGTTCCCGGATGAGGTGGAGTCGCACATTGCAGGGCTTGAGGGAGTGGATGTGGCGGAGGTGGTGGGCATGCCCCACAGGACGTTCGATGAAGGCATTTTCGCCTTTGTTCGACCGAAAAAAGGGGCTGAGATCACCGCGGACATGGTCATGGAACATGGCAAGAAGATCGCTTCATACAAACGGCCCCAGCATGTAGAGATCTGGCCGGCTGGAAAGGATTTTCCCATCACAAGAAGTACCAAAGTGGATAAGCTGGCGCTGAAGGAGACTGCGAAGTCCATCATTGAAGACCTTCGTCGCCAGGGGAAATGGGATGTAAGCTGATGCCGGACTTGCTTGACCGATTTCATATGGAAAGTGAAAACTATTTCCGAAAGGATATCCTCTTATGGCCCATGATCCCATCCGTTTTCGCCTGACCATCAATTTGATCATTTTCCTGGCGGTTCTGATCTTCGGCACGATCGTCTTCATGTTCATAGAGAACCGGTCCTTTGTCGATGCCTTTTACTACATCATCGTCACCATGGCCACGGTTGGCTACGGAGACATCGTGCCCACCACCCCTGCAGGGAAAATCATGGCTATCGTGTTGATCATCACCGGGGTAGGTACCTTCCTGGGCGTGGTTGCCAACGCTACCGAGATGATGTTGAGCCGGCGGGAGAAGCAGGCCCGGATGAAAAAACTGAACATGGTGATTGGAGTTTTTTTCAGTCAAGCGGGGAACCGGCTGATCCGCATCTTCGCCCTGGCCGACGCCCATTTCGAAGAAATCCAGAAGGTCCTGATCGTAACCGAGAAGTGGACACGGGAAGATTTTCTGAGGGTCAGTGTGCAGTTAAGGGCTGGGAAATACAGGGTCGAGATTTCTCAAATCGACATGGACAAGGTGAAGATCTTTCTCATGCAAGAGAGGGATTTCCTGGTGAGGCTTCTGGAAAACCCGACCCTTTTGGAGCACGAATCTTTCACGGACCTCCTGCGGGCCGTGTTTCATCTTGCGGAAGAGCTGGCGTACCGCGAGGATTTAAGCCAGTCGCCCACAAGCGACCGGGCCCATATTGCGGGAGACATCAGCCGCGCCTATCATCTGCTCGTTCACCAATGGCTGGATTACATGGAATACCTGAAGGTGAATTATCCCTATCTCTTCTCTCTGGCCATGCGGACCAATCCCTTTGACCGCCAGGCCTCTCCGATAGTGAAATAATCGTCAGAGGGATGGGTGTGCCGGCTTCACCCTTGACACAGAAGCGCGAAAGCCCTTATACT
>Ga0209254_10002185_pt1 | contig 17740 bp, 16 predicted proteins | sample FrelakmetDIP11DI_FD_187148 | JGI IMG/M metagenome (GOLD analysis project Ga0209254, IMG submission 187148) | Freshwater lake sediment microbial communities from the University of Notre Dame, USA, for methane emissions studies - DIP11 DI (SPAdes)... | ecosystem: Environmental > Aquatic >...
GCCCTCGGTGTAGACCTTGTCGAACTGCATCGGCACGCCGAACGCGATCGCCGACATGATCGTCAGCTTGTGCGCGGCGTCGATGCCCTCGATGTCGAACGTCGGATCGGCTTCGGCGTAGCCACGCGCCTGCGCCTCGGCCAGCACCGTCGCGAACGACGCCCCTCTCGCGCGCATCTCGGACAGGATGAAGTTGGACGTGCCGTTGATGATGCCGGCGATCCACTCGATGCGGTTGGCAGTGAGCCCTTCGCGCAGCGCCTTGATGATCGGGATGCCGCCCGCCACGGCGCCTTCGAACGCGACCATCACGCCCTTCGCGTGCGCCGCCGCGAAGATCTCGTTGCCGTGCCGTGCGAGCAGCGCCTTGTTGGCGGTGACGACGTGCTTGCCGTTCGCAATCGCCTGCAGGATGAAGGTGCGCGCAGGCTCGAGACCGCCGATCAGCTCGATGACGATGTCGATGTCAGGATGCGCGAGCACCACCGCCGCATCGTCGGTCAGATTGACGCCGGCGGCACCACGCGTGAGCTCGCGTGCCCGGTCCAGCGCCCGCTCCGCGATCCACGTGATCCGGATCGGCCGGCCGGCGCGGCGCGCGATCTCTTCCTCATTGCGGCGCAGCACCGTCCACGTACCGAGCCCGACCGTGCCCAGCCCGAGCAGGCCGACCTGCAATGGCTTCATCTGTGCCCTCGCGTTCTTCATCCGGCGATGCCGTCGTCCCGGAACATCTGCTTGATCCCGCGCACCGCCTGGCGCGTCCGGCTCTCGTTCTCGATCATCGCGAACCGGACGTAATCGTCGCCGTACTCGCCGAAGCCGATGCCCGGCGACACCGAGACCTTCGCCTGCGCGAGGAGCCGCTTCGTGAATTCGAGCGAGCCCGCCGCGCGATAGTGCTCCGGGATCTTCGCCCAGACGTACATCGACGCCTTGGGGACGTCGACCATCCACCCCGACTCGTGCAGTCCCTTGACCAGCACGTCGCGGCGCTTCTGGTACTTCATCGCGATTTCCGCCACGCAGTCCTGCGGTCCCTCCAGCGCGGCGATCGCCGCCACCTGAATCGGCGTGAACGTGCCGTAGTCGTGGTAGCCCTTGATGCGCGCCAGCGCCGAAACGAGATCCCGGTTGCCGACCATGAACCCGACCCGCCAGCCGGCCATGTTGTAGCTCTTCGACATCGTGAAGAACTCGACGGCGACGTCGCGTGCGCCTTCCACCTGCATGATCGACGGCGCCTTCCAGCCGTCGAACGTGATGTCGGCGTAGGCGAGGTCGTGGACGACCCAGATCCCGTACTCGCGGGCGAGCGCGACGATCTTCTCGAAGAACGGCAGCTCGACGCACTGCGCGGTGGGATTCGACGGGAAATTGATGATCAGCATCTTCGGCTTCGGAAAGAGCGTGTGGATCGCGCTCTCCAGCTCCGCGAAGAAGTCGACGTTGGGCGTCATCGGCACATGCCGTATGTCGCCGCCGGCGATCACCGGCCCGTAGATGTGGATCGGGTAGCTCGGATTGGGGACCAGCACCGTATCGCCGCGGCCGAGTGTGGCCAACGCCAGGTGCGCGATGCCTTCCTTCGAGCCGATGGTCGCGATCGCCTCGGTTTCCGGGTCGAATTCGACCCCGTAACGACGCTGGTACCAGTGACAGATTGCCCGGCGCAGGCGCGGTATGCCCTTCGACACCGAGTAGCCGTGCGTGTCCGGCCGGTTGACGGATTCGACCAGCTTGTCGACGATGTGTTGCGGCGTCGGGCCGTCGGGGTTGCCCATGCCGAAGTCGATGATGTCCTCGCCGCGGCGGCGGGCGGCCATCTTGAGTTCCGTCGTGATGTTGAAAACGTACGGCGGCAGGCGCGTCAGGCGCGAGAATTCCTTTTCGGGGGAGACGGACATGCGGATCTTTCGGCGTAGGCGCCCGGAACCGTCCGAGCGACGTGAAAGCATTGACGAGCTACAATCCTAGCGAATTCTGAGAGTTACCGCAATGCACAAGACGCCGTGAAATTCCACCTCGCCACCACCAAGGGCAACATCGTCACCGGGATCGGCCCCGGCTGGGTGCGTATTGGCGCGATCGAGTATCGCGAGAGTCTCGTGCTCACTCCGGAAGCGATTGCCACGGGCTGGGCGCCTTCGGGCTTCGACGGGCTTGGCGAAGCCGACTTCGCGCATCTGCTTTCCTACAAGCCCGAGGTCGTGCTGCTCGGTGCCGGATCGGCGATCCGCTTTCCGCACCCGCGCCTCGTCCGCGCGCTGACGGATGCGCGCATCGGGCTCGAGGCGATGGACACGCCCGCCGCGTGCCGGACCTTCAACATCCTTGCGGCGGAGGGACGCGCCGTCGTGGCGGCGTTGCTGATGAACTGAAAGACGATGCGCCTTCGTTGATCCCGGTTCCCGCTTTCCGACGGCTCCCCGCGCAGCAGCGGCCAACGCCCTCCCGGGCAGTCAGTCGTTCGCCTTGCGCCAGATCGTGGCGAGCCAAGGCTGTTGCTCGCGGGGCAAACCCGGCGGCCGGAAATAGTGGGCGATCTCCTCGAAGCCCGCGGCCGCGCCGTAGGCTCGCCACGTCGCGGGCTCATGGTAGGCGCCGTACCGTTCGCCATGCCAGCCCTCCTCGTCGCGCCCGTGCGGATTCGAGCTGAAGAGGATGCCTCCGGACTTCAGCGCAGCGCGCAATTCGCGCAGCACGCGCGGCAGCTCCCGGCTCGGCACGTGAAACAGCGACGCATTGGCGAACACGCCATCGAAGCGGGCGGCAGGCAGATCGAGCCGCAGGAAATCCTGCTGCCACACCTCGCAGCCGCTGTTGGCGCGTGCCATCGCCGCGAAGCGCGCCGCGCCGTCCAAACCGAACACCGTATGACCAAGCCCGGCAAAGGTCTGCAGATCGCGCCCGGGACCGCATCCGAAATCGAGGAGCGTGAACGGCGGCTCGCCCGCGATGTGCGCCAGCAACGCCGCGACGTTCTGGGTCACGTCATGCCCGCGCGTGCCTTCCCAGAAATCGTCGGCGCGCTCGTTGTAGTGCGCGAGCGTCCGTTCGACAATTGCGCCTGCCGCAGGCGGTTCCTTCGGTGTGTCCGCGGGCATCGCTAGACCGAGTGCCGCTGGACTGCGGTCTCGTCCCAGGCCACGCCGGTGCCAAGTGCTCCCGCCACGCTCGTCATGCCGCCGACGACGGCGAGCGGCTCCGCCAGGATCGGGTTCCACCAGTCCGCGTATTCGAGCCAGTGCGCCGTCGGCGTGACGCACAGGAGCTGCGCGCTGATCTCGGGCCACAGGTGGTTCGACACCCGGATGCCCTTCGCCTGCGCGAGCGCCGCCGCGCGGAGCCAGCCGGAAACGCCGCCGATCTTCATCACGTCGGGCATCACGTAATCCGATGCGTGCGCATCGAGCGCATGCTGCATGTCGAGCGTGCCCCACCAGTTCTCGCCGCACTGGATCGGCGTCGCGGCCTCGCGGGCGACCAGGGCGTGTCCCGCGTAGTCGTGCGCGAGCGTCGGCTCCTCGACCCACGCAAGCCCCTCGGCGTCGAGCACGCGCATCCTCTGCACGGCTTCGACGGGGGTCAGGCACTGGTTGTAGTCGACCATGATCGACACCTTGTCGCCGACCGCGCTCCGTATCGCGCGGATGACGGCGACGTCCTCCTGCACCGTCGGATAGCCGATCTTGGCCTTGATGCCGGTGAAACCCCGCGCCGCCCAGTCCTCGGCCACCTGCGCGGAGCGCAGGGCGCCGTCGTAGCCGACCGCGCCGTAGGCCGGGAAGGCCTTCTCGCTGCCGCCCAGGAGCTTCGCCAGCGACGTGCGGTGGCTCCGCGCCAGCGCGTCCCACAGCGCCATGTCGATCGCCGCGAGCGCGATGCCAACCAGACCCTGCGTGCCGAGCAGGCGAAAGCGCCGCGCGAGCTTCTGCTCGATCTCGGCCGGAGCGAGCGGCTCGCCTTCGACCAGCGCCGCGATGTTGCGGATCAGCTCGGCAACCGGCTGCAGCGCCAGTGGCGTGTAGGTGAACACGATGCTGTGGCCGACGAGACCGTCGTCGAACAGCGCGTCCGTCAGCACCAGCGGCGACTCCGCGACGGCGCCGCTCGCGGTCTGGTGCGGCTCGCGCATCGGCACGCGCACCGCGCGCACCGCGAGGCGGCGCAGCTTCGGAGCCGGATCGGTCGCCATTGCCGTCCCCTTTCCCGGCCTGTCCCTTGCCAACGTTGTCATGGCACGGGCTATTCGCCCATCTGCAGCAGCGTACCGCGATTGCGCGCGTCGCGCATCGCCCAGGCGAATACCGCGGCGCCGAGCGCGAGGTAGCCGGCATTCAGCGCCAATGCGGCCCAGAAATGATCCCAGCGGAACGCACCGTCCTGCAGCACGCCCCGCATCCCCTCGAACACGTGCGCGGACGGGATGGCCCACGCAATCGCCTGCAGCCAGGACGGCAGGACCGCGATCGGATAATAGACACCCGAAATCGGCGCGATGATGAATATCGCCGCCCACGCGAGCTCCTCGGCGCCGAGGCCGAGCCTCAGGATCATCCCGGACATCGCGAGCCCGATGGCCCAGCCGAACACGAGCAGGTTCGCGAAGAAAGCGATGAGCGGAATGCCAAGCGAGAAGATCGAGAAACGGAACAGCAGATACGCGAACACGCAGGCCCCCCCGACGCCGATCAGCGCGCGCGCGACACTGATCGTGAGCTGGCCCGCGATGTACTCGGGCAAGGTCAGCGGCGAGACGAACAGGTTGCCCAGATTGCGCGCATAGAACTCCTCGATGAACGTCAGCGACACGCCGAGCTGGCCGCGGAAGAGGACGTCCCAGAGCAGCACGGCGCCGATGAAGAATCCCGGCGCGTCCCGAAGAAAATCGTTCGTCGGCGCAAGGTAGAGGGTCACGAAGGCCCAGACGATCATCGTCACCGTCGGGTAGTACATCATCGAGACGATGCGCGTCCACGACTTGAGGATCAGGTAGGCGTGCCGGCGCAGTACCGCGCGCACCCGCCGCGCGGAGGCAGCGATGCCGGTGCAGCGCGTCCCGGGCATGCTCGCGGGCACTGGAGTGCCTTCGCGCTGCGCGCTCCGGTATTCGCCCTTGGGGCGGCCCGGCGGGCTCACGCCGTCGATTCCTCGGCCGCGCTGCCGGGCAGGCGGTCCTCGGCACCGCCGCGCGCGATGTCGAGAAACACCTCTTCCATGTTGCCGCGGCCGTAGCGGGCGATCAGGGCGCCGGGCGAGCCCTGATCGACGACGACCCCGGCGCGCAGCATGATCACGTCGTCGCACATCCGCTCGACCTCGCCCATGTGGTGCGAGGCCAGCAGCATCGTGCAGCCGGTGCGATGCTGGTAGCACTCGAGGTAGGTGCGCATCCGGTCGCCGATGTCCGGATCGAGCGAGGCGGTCGGCTCGTCCAGCAGCAGCACCTCGGGCTCGTTCAACACCGCCTTGGCGAGCGACACGCGCGTGCGCTGCCCCGCCGAAAGGCTGCCGTAGGGCCGTGCGAGCAGGCCGGCGATGTCGCAATCCGCAGCGACAGCGTCGATGCGCTCCTGCGGCCGACGCACCCCGTAGAGATCGGCGAAGACGGCCAGGTTCTCGCGCACGGTGAGCCGCTTGGGCAGATCCACGTAGGGCGACGTGAAGTTCATCCGCGGCAGCACGCGGTGTCGATCCGACGGCATGTCGGCGCCGAGCACTGTGGCGCGCCCGGACGTCGGCGTCAGCAGCCCGAGCAGCATGGAAAGCGTCGTCGTCTTGCCCGCGCCGTTGCCGCCGAGCAGCGCCGTCGTCGTTCCGCGCCGCACCGCGAACGAGACCCCCTGCACCGCCTCGACGGCGCCGTAGGACTTGGCAAGGTCGACGACGACGATCGCGGAGTCGACCGCCTGGTTCAGCACTGGATCGTCTGCTTGCAGTATTGCGCGAGCTCGCGCACGACGGCGCTCGCGCCCACCGGCCGTCGCGCCTTTCCCTGGCCGTGGTCGAGCGCGAGCTTGAACTCGTATTTCGCGAAGAACGCGTCGAACTGTTCGGCGCCCACCGTGCCCAGCGCGGCCAGCTCGTCCGTCGCGGCATCGTAGTCGAGCAGGATGGCGGCGAGCGGCTGCGGGGCGGGCCCCGCCAGCACCCGCGCGCCGGAGGCCGGATCGTAAACGCTGTGGTCGGCGCAGCAGTGGATCACCTGGGCCTCGGACGTCGCCGAGCGTTGCGGCTGGTACCGGATGAACGACACGTCGCGGGTCGGGTACGCAAGCTTGTGCGCGCAGATCGCGGAAAACGCGACGATCGCGCGCGCGGGCCCCACGCCGCCACCCCACGCGTACGTGGTCCCGTCGTCGCGGCGGAGCGTGGTTGCGGCCGCGACCGGCCGGCCCAGATTGAGCAGGAAGCACGGCGTGCCGAAGAACGGATAGTGAAACACGTAGTTGACCTCGGCGACGACCGCGCGCGCCTTCAGCGGCGCGCCATGGACATCGACGAGCCGCGCCCGGTCGTAGAGCCGCGGCGCCGCTGCCGCCCAGGCGGGCAATGCCGCGAGGCCCGCCGTGCCGGAGAGCGCCACGCATGTCTCGAGGAACTTCCGTCGCTCCACGCCGCCTCCTCCAACCGCTGTCGCCGTCGCGCCCGCCGGGGCGGCGACGGCGGCACCATCATGCCGCGATGAGCTCGCGGATGTGCTCCGCCGCGCTGCGGCCAAGCGCCGAGAGCGCATAACCGCCCTCCAGCGTCGACACGATCCGTCCATGCCCATGTTTTGTCGCCACCGCGACGAGCTCGCGCGTCACCCACGCGTAGTCCGCTTCGGTAAGCTCGAGCCCGGCGAGCGGATCCTCGCGGTGCGCGTCGAATCCCGCCGAAACGTAGACGATTTCCGGGCGGTGCCGTTCGAGCGCCGGCAACCAGTGATTGCGCACGGCATCCCGGAATCCTTCGCTGCCGGTACCCGCGGCGAGCGGGACATTGACCATGTTCGCGGCCGGATGGTCGAGGCCCGAGTAGGGGTAGAGCGGGTGCTGGAACGTCGAGACCATCAGCACCCGCGGGTCAGCGGAGAAGATGTTCTCGGTGCCGTTGCCGTGATGGACATCGAAATCGACGATCGCCACGCGCTCGATGCCATGGACGGCCATCGCGTGCGCGGCGCCCACAGCAACGTTGTTGAACAGGCAGAAGCCCATCGCGCGGTCGCGCTCCGCATGGTGGCCGGGCGGGCGAACGGCGCAGAAGGCAGTGCTGCACTCGCCGGTCACGACGAGGTCGGTCGCGAGCACGACCGCGCCTGCGGCGTGCCGTGCCGCCGTCAGGGAATGCGGGTTCATCGCCGTATCGGGATCGAGAAAATGGAGGCCGCTCGACGGGCTCCCGGCCTCGATCGTGGTGATGTAACCTTGGCCGTGGACCCGGGCGATCGCCTCGGCGGTGGCCGCCGGCGCCGAATAGTGGGTCAGATAGCTGTCGAGTCCGGTGCTGATCAGCCGGTCTCCGATCGCGTGCAGCCGGTCCGGACACTCGGGATGGTAGGGTCCCATGTCATGCAGCAGGAACGACGGATGGGTGATGTAAGCAGTGGGCATGGCGTTTGCTTCTGAAGCGGGGCGGGTTCTACGCAGCAACAATGTGCGACGGTCGGACACCCGACGGCACCGGCACTCCGACGGGTGGAGTGTAGCCCGTGCCCGACGGGGATGACCAGCCTTCGATTGCAGGATAATGTGCCGGTCTACGGCACCCACGCCACGGAAAAAGAGCCATGACCGTACGCCCGCTCAGCCAGACCAATGTCCCGATTGCCGAGCGCCTTGCCGGCGTCCTGGCTCAGCTCGACCGGATCGTGGTCGGCAAGCGTGACCCGCTGCGGCTCGCGTTCGCCTGCCTTCTCGCACGCGGCCACCTGCTGATCGAGGACATTCCCGGGGTCGGCAAGTCGACGCTCGCACAGGCGCTCGCAACGACCCTCGGTCTCAAGTACGCGCGCGTGCAGTTCACGAGCGACCTGCTGCCTGCCGACGTGCTCGGCGTGTCGATCTTCGACACCGAGACCCGCTCGTTCCGGTTCCATCCGGGCCCGATCTTCCATTCCGTCGTGCTCGCCGACGAGATCAACCGCGCGCCGCCCAAGACACAGAGCGCGCTGATGGAGGCCATGGAAGAGCGGCAGGTCTCGCAGGACAGCGAGACGCGCAAGTTGCCCGACCCGTTCTTCGTCATCGCCACCCAGAATCCCGTCGAGCAGATCGGCGCCTATCCGTTGCCGGAATCGCAGCTCGACCGGTTCCTGATGGCCATCGAGATCGGCTACCCGGACCCGGCGGCCGAACGCGAGCTCCTCGTGAGCGGGGACCGCCGCGTGCAGGTGGCAACGCTTCCACCGCTGGCCGACCCGCCGACCCTGCTGGAGTGGCAACGCGAGGTCGCCGCCGTGCACGTCGCTCCCGCCCTGCTCGATTATGTGCAGGCGCTGCTTGCTGCAACGCGCGGCAACGTCGGCAGCGGCGCCGATGCCGGGGCGCGTCGCGGGCTGTCGCCGCGCGCGGGCCTGCTCCTTCTCGCCGCCGCCCGTGCCTGGGCGCTGCTGGCAGGGCGTCCGATGGTGCTGCCAGAGGACGTCCAGGCGGTTTTCCCGTCGGTCGCGGGACATCGGCTGGCGGGCGGCGCCCGTGCGGGCGCGTTGCAGGCGCAGGCGCTGCTGCGCGGCGTCGCGTTGCCCTGAACGCAGACAAGGTTCCAGTCCAGCCGGTGCCTCCGGTGCCGCCGCACGACCGCCCAAGCATCGATTCCCCCATGCCCGCGTCCCCCCTCACACGCGGCGCCGCGGCGGTCGCCGGCTCCTGGCGCCAAGACTATCTCCAGCGGCTGTTCCGCCATGCCCCAGCCGACCACGATCCGGTCGTCCTGCGCCACCGCCGGATCTACATCCTCCCGACGCGATGCGGCATCGCCTTTCTGGCGACGCTCGGGGTGGCGTTGCTCACCTCGCTCAACTACTCGCTCTCGCTCGGCTTCGTCGTGACGTTCATGCTGGTCGGGCTCATGTCCGCTGCGCTGGTCCACACGTTCCGCAATCTGTCAGGCATCGAGCTGCGTCCGCTTGCCGCCGGCGAGACGTTCGCGGGCGCCGTCATGCCGTTCACGCTCGTGCTGGCCGGCGGCGCGACGCCGCGCTACGCGATCACGCTCGGCGCGCGCGGCTGCCTGACCGTGACCGTCGACGTCGTGCCGGACGAGGCTTTGCCGGTCGCCCTCGAGCTCCTGACCCCGCGACGCGGCCGCATCGTGCTGGGCCGCATCACGCTGTCGTCCAACTTCCCGCTGGGGCTGTGGCGCGCCTGGGCCTACGTCCATTTTCCGCTCGCCGGCATTGCCTTTCCGACACCGGAAGTCGGGCCGCCTCCGCTGCCGAAGGGAGATGCCGGCCAGGATGATGTCGCGGTCGCGCGGGGCGCCGACGCCGATCTCGCCGGATTGCGCACTTATCAGCCGGGAGACCCGCTGCAACGCGTGGCGTGGAAGGCCGTCGCGCGGGGCGCCGGATGGCATTCGAAGCAGTTCGAGGGCGGCGGCGGCGGCGGGCCGGTCAACCTCGTGTGGGATTCCCTCCCCGCGGCGCTGGGCCCGCAGGCAAGGATCGCGCGACTGACCGCGTGGGTGCTCGCTGCCGAGCGCGCGGCGAGGCCCTTTGCGCTGATCGCTCCGGGCGTGGCGCTGGCCGCCGGGCAGGGACGCGAACACCGCCGCGCCGCGCTGACCGCGCTCGCGCTGATGCCGGAACAAGACGCCGCCGGGTCTCCCGAAGGCGTATATGGCGCCCGCCTGGGGGGCAGCGCAGCGGCGTCAGCCGCAAGCGTGGGGGTCCAATGAGCGCCGACGGGCCGCCCCAAGGCGCGAATCGCTCCCCCTCGGGGGGCAGCGCAGCGGCGTCAGCCGCAAGCGTGGGGGTCCAATGAGCACCGACGGGCCGCCCCAAGGCGCGAATCGCTCCCCCTCGGGGGGCAGCGCAGCGGCGTCAGCCGCAAGCGTGGGGGTCCAATGAGCGCCGCGAACCTCTTCTTCACCAAGCAACGCCGCGCGCCGCCCGCGCCAGGGGACGACACGCTGTCCACCGGCCAGGTCCGGTGGCTGGGCTCGCTGCTGCTGGCCACGCAGCTGCCGATGCTGGCCTTCGTGCCGCCGTGGATCGCCGGCCTCGGCGTATCGCTCGTCGGCCTGCGCTTCATGCTCATCGCACGCGCCGCCAGGCGACCCGGCACGCCGCCCGAGATCGTCCGGTCCTGGGTGCTCGGCGTCCTCGCGCTCGTCACCGCGATCGCGATCCGCGAAGCGATGGGCTACTTCGTCGGCCGCGATCCCTGCGTCGCATTTCTGTTCACGCTGATCGGCGTCAAGTACCTCGAGACGCGCCGGGCCCGGGACGGAACCCTGATCGTGTGCCTCGCCTGCCTGCTGATCATCACCCCGTTCTTCTACAGCCAGTCGCTGCTCGCCGCGGCCGCGGCGATCCCGGCCATCGTGGTCCTGGGTGGAGCATTGCACGCGCTCGCACGGCCGCCGGTGCTTCCGCCCCTGGCCGGCGGCTGGCGCACGCCGGTGGCCGTGACGCTCAGGATGTTCGCGCAGGGGATACCTCTCGCCGCGATGCTGTTCCTGCTCTTTCCGCGGATCTCGGGCCCGCTGTGGGGCGTGCCCGCAGACCACGCAGCCAAATCAGGTCTCTCCGATCGCATGGCGCCGGGCGTAATCAGCGAACTGTCGCTCTCCGATGCGGTGGCATTCCGCGTCGACTTCGACAGCCCCGTGCCTCCGCCGTCGCTACGCTATTGGCGGGGTCCCGTGCTGACCGATTTCGACGGGCGCGAGTGGACGCTGCCGGCGCAACGGCCCCTCGGCTCGTTCGCGCGGTCGGACGGCCGGATCGCCGTCTACACCGTTACGCTCGAGCCGCACTGGAAATTCTGGCTGTTCGCGCTCGACCTGCCAAGCAGGCTGCCGCAAATGAACTCCGAAACGGACGCCGGCGGCACGCGCGCCGATGGAGACGCAGTGCTGACGCGCGACCAGCAGCTGCTCGCCCGCCTGCCGGTCACGCAGCCGCTGCGCTACGAGCAGACCTCGACCCTGCGCAACGCCTATCCCGCGGCACCCGGCCCCGAACTCGACCAAGAGATCCGCGAGAATCTGCGGCTGCCATCCGACAAGGCCCGGACCAATCCGAAAACGCTGAAATTCGCGCAGGAGCTGCGCCGCGCGCATCCCGCCGACCGGGCCTACATCGATGCGGTGCTCGACTGGTTTCACAACGAATCCTTCTACTACACGCTGGTGCCGCCGCTCCTGGGCGCCAATCCCGTGGATGGTTTCCTGTTCGACACGCGCCGCGGATTCTGCGAACACTATGCGAGCGCCTTTGTCGTCCTGCTGCGCGCGGCGGGCATTCCGGCGCGCGTGGTCACCGGCTACCAGGGCGGCACGATCAATCCGAACGGCAACTACATGATCGTGCGCCAATCGGACGCCCATGCCTGGGCCGAAGCCCTGGTCGACGGGCAGTGGCGGCGCTTCGACCCGACCGCCGCCGTAGCGCCATCGCGCATCCAGTTGGGCCTTGGTGGCTCGCTGCCGGACAGCGAGCCGATTCCGCTGCTGGCCCGCCTCGACAACACGTTTTTCATCAGCCTGCAGCTGTCATGGGATGCCATCAATCACGACTGGCGCCGCAACGTGATCGGCTTCAACTTCGACCGGCAGCGCTCGCTGTGGCGGGAATGGAAACTCAGCGTCCTGGCGCCGTGGCAGATCACGGCGATCGTGGCGGCCATTGCGACGGCCTGGGTCGGCGCGCTCCTGGGCTGGCTCGCGTGGCGCCGCGGCCGCCAGGATCGCGCGCGCGCGCTCTGGGACTCGATGTGCGCGCGCCTGGCGCGCGCGGGCCTGCCGCGCGCGGCGCATGAAGGGCCGCTCGCCTATGCCGCGCGCGCGGCGGCGCGCTGGCCTCAGTTCACGAAGGCGTTCCGGGTCATCGGCGATTCGTATGCGGAACTGCGCTATGGCCCGGTCGCAGCCCGGACCGACACCAATCTCGAGCGCGCCTCGGCGCTCTGGCGGCTGCGGCGCGCAGTCAGGATCCTGCCGGCGGCGGCGGCTTTGCGCAAGACGCCGGCGGTGGCGGCATAAAGCACCGATTCGCCGCGCGTCACAGCAACGCGTCGCGATCGAGCCCCCGGCGCTTCAGCCGCGCGCGCAGCTTGTCGAGCGCCTCCGCCTGGATCTGCCGGACCCGCTCGCGCGTGACACCGATCTCGCGCGCGAGCTCCTCCAGCGTGGCCACTTCGCGCTCGTTCAGCCCATAGCGGCCCTCGATCACGGTGCGCTGCCGTTCGTTGAGCTCGGCGAGCCACAGGCGCACCCAGGCCTCGATCTCGGCGTTGTGCAGCACGAGCTCGGGGGACAGTGCGTCGTCATCGACGAGACCGTCGCCTATCGACACGCCGCCGTCGCGGTCCAGCGGCGCGTCGAGCGAGGTCATGCGTTCGTTGTAGCGCAGCACCTTGCGCACCTGCTCGACCGGCTTGCCGAGCAGATGGGCGACGTCCTCGAGCGCCACGTCGCCGCCGTCCGGCTGGCCGTGCATTTCCAGATGCCGCAGCGCACGCAGCACCACGTTCAGCTCCTTGACGACGTGCGCCGGGAGGCGAATGGTCCGCGACTGGTTCATGATCGCGCGCTCGACCGCCTGCCGGATCCACCAGGTGGCATAGGTCGAAAACCGGAAGCCGCGCTCGGCGTCGAACTTGTCGAGCGCGTGCATCAGGCCGAGGTTGCCTTCCTCGATCAGGTCGGGCAGCGCGAGGCCGCGGTTGGTGTAGTGCTTCGCGATGCTGACGACGAGCCGCAGGTTATGCTCGATCAACTGTTGCCGCGCCGCGAAATCGCCCTTCGCAGTCGCCCGGGCGAGCGCGAGCTCCTCGGGCGCCGACAACAGCACGTGCTGGCCGATTGCATTGAGATAGATTTGCGTGACATCGTTGACGATGTCCGCGCCGAGCCCAGGCTCCGGCGGCGACAGCGGCAGCTCGCGCGTCCAGCGGTCCGGCTCGGGCCGTGGCGCCCGCGGCTCGTCGTCGGCAGCGGCAGCGGCGTGGCGCAGTACCGTGTCGTCCGCTGGCGCGAACCCGGGAAGTTCGAGCTCGGCGTCGTCGTGAACGCGCCGTATGACGCTCATGCCGGCGGCAGGTACCGGAGCGGATCGACGGGCTTGCCGTGCCGGCGGATCTCGAAATGCAGTTTGACCTGGTCGGCGTCGGTGTTCCCCATCTCCGCAATCTTCTGGCCCCTGGCGACCTGCTGCCCTTCCTTCACCAGGATCTCGTTGTTGTGCGCGTAGGCGGACAGGTACGTGCCGTTGTGCTTGACGATGATGAGCTTGCCGTAACCGCGAAGACCCGTGCCCGCGTAGACGACCTTGCCGCCCGCACTGGCGGCCACCGGCTGTCCCGCCGCGCCCGCGATGTCGATGCCCTTCAGGCTCGCCGCCTCGGAGTAACCCGTGACGATCCGGCCTCTGGCCGGCCAGGACCAGTCGACCTTCTCGTCGCCCTCCGCCGGCTCCGGTGCAAGCTTGGGATCGGCGCGCGCGATGACCACCGGCGGTGGCGGTTCGGGCGGCGGCGCCGGGGCCGCGGCGGCGATCGGAGCGGCAGCCACGGCCACCGGAGGAAGCGCCGCGGCGGCGCGCTGGACGTCGCGCAACGCCTGCTCGGAATAGGCTTCCTTGACTGCCTTGGGCTGGGTCTTGTAATTCTCCGTGTTGCGGGTTGCCGCTGCGATCGGAGGCGCGGCCGGCGCGGCGCCTGCGTCACCGGCAACCACCGGCGCGACGCTCTTGAGCGGCGCGGTCTGTACGCCCGACGCCGCTGCCGCGCCCGAATCCGACGTGGCCGCCAGCCGCAACACCTGACCCGGGCGGATGAGATTGATGTTCTCGAGGTTGTTCCACGCCGCGAACTCCCGATAGTCGAGCCCATGGTCGAGCGCGATAGCGTACAGCGTGTCGCCACGCTTCACGGTGTAGGTCTTCGGCCGCCAGTCGGGCTCGGTCGCGGGTTTCGGCGTCGGCACGGTTTGCACCGGCACCGATGCGGCTGGCGGGGGCACCGGGCGCGGCGAGCGCTCCTCGACCGGGGCCGGCTGACGCGACGCGCACGCGGCAACGCACAGCAGCAGCACACCGGCGGCAAATCGGCGCAGCTGCGGCACGCGGAAAGGGCCCGGCGAGGAGGCAGACTGCGGAGGCGGCATCAGGCGAGTCCCGGCAACAACGGAACAAATCTTACCGCATCGAACGTTTGCTCCCGGTAACCGTCCGGCGCAGCTTCAATCACGGTGAGTCGCTGCACGCCGTCGCCATGCTCGCCGTGCTGCGCGAGCGGCAGCACCATCCGGCCACCGGGCTTCAGGTATCGGTAAAGGCCGGTCGGCACGTGCGTCGTGCCCGCGGTGACAATGATCGCGTCGAACTGGAGGTCTTCGCCCAGGTCCGCGGTGCCATCGCCGTGCATGAGCCGCACGTTCTTCACCTTGAGTGCCTGCAGGTTGCGCCGCGCCTTCGCGACCAGCGCGCCGATGCGCTCGACCGTGTAGACCTCGCCCGCGATCCGGGCGAGCACCGCAGTCTGGTAGCCGCAGCCCGTGCCCACCTCCAGCACGCGTTCGAGCGTGCGCCCGGCGCGCGCGAGCTCGCTCATCCGCGCGACGACCCAGGGCTGCGAGATCGTCTGGCCGCTGCCGATCGGCAGCGGCGTGTCATCGTAGGCGCGAATGGCGAGCGCCTCGTCGACGAAGATATGCCGCGGCGTCGCGTTCATCGCTTCCAGCACGAGCTCGTCTCGAATGCCGTCCGCGCGCAGGCGGTCGACCATCCGGTTTCGCGTGCGCGTGGACGTCATGCCGATGCCGGACATCTTCTCGCCGAGCGTGCCCATGGCGCTCCTCTTCGTTGGCGTCAGCGCCCGCCCGGCCGCCCGAAGGGCGCTGTGCGCCCCCGCGGGGGGCAGCGAACGCAGTGAGCGTGGGGGCCGTCCATCACGCCGCGAGCCACGCGTCGACCTGCGGCATCTCGTCGTGGCTCGTGAGGTCGATCTGCAGCGGCGTCACGGACGCGAAGCCCTGTTCGACGGCATGGAAATCGGTACCCTCACCGGCGTCCGCGGCGGCACCGGCGGCGCCGACCCAATACACGGTCTCCCCGCGCGGACTCTTCGTCGCGACGACATCTTCGGCCTTGTGGCGGCGACCGAGCCGCGTGATGCGAAAGCCCTTGAGCAGCGCGCGCGGCAGGTCGGGCACGTTGACGTTGAGCAGGCGCGCACCCAGCGGTTGCCGCTCGTGCCGATCGAGGAGTTCCAGCGCCACCGCGGCGGCCGTCTCGAAATGCGTCGCCGTCTTCGAAGCGAGCGAAATCGCGATCGACGGAATGCCGAGCAGGAAGCCCTCGGTCGCCGCGGCCACCGTGCCCGAATAGATCGTGTCGTCGCCCATGTTCGCGCCGAGATTGATGCCGGAGATGACGAGGTCGGGAAGGCGGTCGAGCAGGCCCGTCACCGCGAGGTGGACGCAGTCGGTCGGGGTGCCGTTGACGAACAGGAAACCGCTCGGCGCGCGCCGCACCGTCAGCGGCCGATCGAGCGTCAGGGAATTCGAAGCGCCGCTGCGATCGGCTTCCGGCGCAACGACGGTGATCTCGGCGCGCGTTGCGAGCGCTGCGGCAAGGCGCTCGAGGCCCGGGGCAAAGTAGCCGTCGTCGTTGGAAAGCAGGATACGCATGGGAGCGCAGCGATTATAACCGCCGCCGCCACCGATCTGCGGCGTGTCTATAATTGACGGATGGTGCATCGATCGAAGCGCGCCCGGTGCGCCGTGACCGCGGTGGCGTCTGGTACCGCAAGACGCCGCAATGCGTAATCGCTCTCCTCTCGTCGGCGTCGCGGTGGCCTGCGCGGCACTTGCCGCGCTGCCCGTCGTCGCCGTGCTGGGCTTGGGGCTTGCTGCGGGGCACGGCCAGGTGTGGGGGCACCTCATGGCGACGGTGCTGCCCGGATTTGTCGCCAACACGCTGGCGCTGGTCGTTCTGGTCGGCGCCGGCGTCGCCTTCGGCGGAACCGTCACCGCCTGGCTGGTCACGAACCGGCGGTTTCCGGGCGCGCGTTGTTTCGAATGGGCGCTGCTGCTGCCGCTGGCGATGCCCGCGTACGTCATGGCTTACGCCTACACGGAGTGGCTCGACTACGTGGGGCCTGTGCAGACCGCGCTCCGGCACGCTTTCCACTGGTCGAAGGGCGACTACTGGTTTCCCGATGTGCGTTCGCTGGGTGGGGCCGCCGCGATGTTCATCGCGGTCCTGTATCCGTATGTCTACCTCCTCGCGCGCACGGCATTCCTCGAGCGGCCGGCCTCGCTGATCGAAGCCGCGCGGACGATGGGACTCGATGCGCGCCGGGCGTTCTGGCGCGTCGACCTGCCGCTCGCGCGTCCGGCCATCGCCGGCGGCATTGCGCTGGCATTGATGGAGACGCTCGCGGACTACGGCACCGTCGCCTACTTCGCGGTGGACACCTTCACCACCGGCATCTACCGCGCCTGGTTCTCGCTCGGCGACAAGGTCGCCGCGGCGCAGCTGTCAGCGGCCTTGCTCGCGTTCGTCATCGGTGCCGTGCTGCTCGAGCAGTGGTCGCGCGGCGCGGCGCGGGCGACTCGTGGCGGCCGCATGCGCAGCGCGAAGGCGCCGCCGCAGCCGACGCTGTCCGGCTGGCGTGCCTGGCTGGCAACGCTCATCTGCGTCGCGCCGATCGTGATCGGCTTCGTGCTGCCCTTGTTGCTGCTCGGCCGGCTCGCGCTGTCGGAACCGGGCCTGCCCGGCGCCGCGCGCTTCGGCGAATTGGCCTGGAACAGCTTCCGCGTCTCCGGCGTGGCGGCTTTCCTCGCCGTGGTGTTCGCGATCGTCGTCGCCTACGCGGTCCGGCTCGCCCCGGGCGCACTCACCCTGGGGACAAGCCGCCTGCTCGCGCTGGGCTATGCGGTTCCGGGCTCGGTGCTCGCGGTCGGTGTGCTGCTGCCGGTGGGTGCGGCGGATGTCTGGCTCGCCGAATTCATGCAACGTGAATTCGGCATCCGCACCGGCCTGCTGCTCACCGGGACGATCGTGGCATTGATCTACGCGTACCTCGTCCGGTTTTTCGCCGTTGCCTGGAACGGCATCGACCCGGCGTTCGCGCGGATTACGCCCAACATGGATGCCGCGGCACGCGGTCTCGGCGCCGGCACGATGGCGACGCTGCTGCGCGTCCATGCGCCGTTGCTGGCACGGACCGCCGCCGCTTCGGCGCTGCTGGTCTTCGTCGACGTGATGAAGGAACTTCCGGCGACGCTCGTCCTGCGACCGTTCAATTTCGACACGCTCGCCACGCGCACCTACACGCTGGCCCAGGACGAGCGGCTCGCCGAGGCCGCGCTGCCTTCGCTCGCGATCGTCGCCGTCGGCGTCCTGCCGTTGCTGATTCTGGCACGCGCGGTGCGGCGCGGCACGACCGCCGGACGGCATGCGCCGGCGCGCTGAAACGGGAACATCGGGGTCAGATACGTAACAAGACGCAAGATCGGGGTCAGATACGTAACAAAGCGCAAGATCGGGGTCAGATACGTAACAAACGTCCGGATCGATCAG
>Ga0209254_10002186_pt1 | contig 17738 bp, 13 predicted proteins | sample FrelakmetDIP11DI_FD_187148 | JGI IMG/M metagenome (GOLD analysis project Ga0209254, IMG submission 187148) | Freshwater lake sediment microbial communities from the University of Notre Dame, USA, for methane emissions studies - DIP11 DI (SPAdes)... | ecosystem: Environmental > Aquatic >...
GTAGAAGTAGTCGAAGCCGTGGCCGGTCGGCCAGCGGTCGAACGGTCCCATGGCGGTCGTCTGATCGGCCGGGCTGTTGTGCCACTTGCCGAACGCGGAGGTCTTGTAGCCGTAGTGGTGCAGCACCTCCGCCACGGTGGCCGTTTCCTTGCCGATCACCCCGGTGTAGCCGTCCCAATCCGTGGCCCGTTCCGCGATCGTGCCCGAGTGGACCCGGTGGTGATTGCGGCCGGTTAGCAGGGCGGCGCGGGTGGGCGAGCAGATGGACGTGGTGTGGAACGTGTTGTACGCAAGGCCCGTGTCCACAACGCGCTGGAAGGCGGGCATGTGCACTTCGCCACCCACCGCCTCCGCGAACCCGAAACCCACGTCATCGAGCATGACGATCAGGACGTTCGGGGCGTCAGCGGGGAGGTGCTGGGGCTGCTCGCGGCGCTTGTGCACCGTCGCGGGATCGACGACGGAGTACCCTGCCGTGCTGGCGGATGGGACAGGCGGGAAGGGAAGGACACGTCCAACGTGTCCCATGCTGCTCCGGTCGAACATGGCGCGAATCTCCTCGCTCTGGACTCCGGCATCACGCCGAGACGCGGGACGTTGCGCTGCACACGCCCGTCCGGGCACCCCGGATGCGGTGCGCGCCCGACCCCTCCGGGCGCGCCAGAACGACGATCAGCGCATCGGGAGCGTGCCGGCGCGGGCGTTCCTAGCCCTTTTCGGAGAGCTGCCGTTCGACCTCTTCCTCGATCTTTGCGTCCCGGCGATTCTTGCGGCGGTTCCAGGCCCACACGCCGAGGACCAGCGGCCACAGGAACGTGCCGATCGCGCTGACGACCCCGGCCAGGAAGTAGGCGGTCATCGGCTCGGTGAAGTCGGTCGCGTCCCAGAACAGGAGGAACGCGAACGTCGCGAGTCCACCGATGAGGGCCGCCATGAGCGAACGGATCATTCTTCCTCTCCTCCAGATACCGTGATGGGACGTCGAGACCCAGAATGACGCGCGCGATGGCGAACGTCCAGCCGCTACCGCACCATCCCGAGGGCAACCGGACTGCCGTGCCGCCCGGTGGCGTCCCTCACAGGATGCCCAACCCGTTCAGCGCCTTGAGCAGGAACCACGTTCCGAAGACCAGCCCGAGGACGATCAGGATCTGGCTGTTGTGCCGCTTCAGCGCGTCCGAGAACCGCCCCAGCACGGCATCGGCGCTGGCGGGTGCCGCCAGGGCGAACCCGATCGCCCCCAGGTGGATGCTCTCGGCCAGGAGGATGAACAGCAGGAAGGCGACGATCGCCGTCGTCGTTCCCAACTGGGCGTCGCCGATGGCGGCAATCGCGCCGAGCGTGAAGACCCAGAACTTGGCCCCGATCGCCAGGAGCCCGAACCCGAGCGCAAAGGCTTTCGCCGGGGTGACGCCGTCGAGCATCGCCATCCATTTCGGCGGAGGCGCGTCCTCGTCCGGGTGCTTGAGGAGCTGCTTCGCGGCGACCACGTAGAAACTCACCGCCAGCACGAGCAGGACCACCGAGACGATGACGCTCGATCCCTGGTCGGGGCCCGACTCGACCCGACGTGCCCCCAGGACCAGGCCGAAGACCAGGCCCTGCAGGAGCCGGACGGCCGTCATGCCGGCCAGCCAGGCGACCGCGACGCTCCGCTTCGCCGGGGGGCGCAGCAACAGGATGGTGATGATGATCTGGATCGGGACGATCGCGCTCCCGATGATCAGGGGAGTGAGCGTGACGGCCAGGTCACTCATCGGCCTTCCTCCAGCGGCTCGGGGCGCCTGCCCGTGGACGTTGTGGGCGCAGGCCGGCAGCGAGTGTGGCGCCCAGCCGGACCACGCAGGTGTGGAGATCCACCACGGCCGCGAGGACTTCCCCACCGGTCGGCTGGCGGGCGCCGGTCCCGCTCTGCTCGGGCGCCCCGTCGAGGCCGGCCGCGGATAGGATCGCGGCTGCTGGAACCGGACGCGAGACCTGCGGTCTTGCGGTGGCGAGCAGGTCATCGAGCCTCGGCACGAGCGTCGACGGCGTGCCGCCCGCAAGCGAGATCGCTGCGTCGAGGTTCTGCGCCACCCTCGCGCCCGCCGCGGCCGCCGGGTCACGCCGGGCGGCATCGGGCTGCAGCTCCACGGCGGTCCCCAGCCGCCCGACGGCGACGGCGAGCGCGGCCACCTCCGTCTCCTCGCGCTGCTCCGCGCGGTCGTCCTCCGTGAAGCGCAGTCCCGAGTGCCTGGTCACGCTCGCCGCCTCGACCTGGCGGTAGGCGGCGTCCACCGCGGCGAGGGGCCCCGGGCTCCCGTCTCCGGCACTCGGAGCGGCCGTCCACAGCGTGACGGCGTCGCGGACGGCCGCGAGGAAGCCGACGAGCGTGGCCGTGTACCGCCCGGAGGTTCGAACCGGCAGGACGCGGGTGACGATGACGGCGGAGATGCCGGCTCCGACCACGGTCATCAGCGGCCGCTGCACGAGCAGCTCGAGCGGGTCCCCCTTCCCCGCGTACACGATGGCGAAGGCGACGTTCAGCCAGAACACGAACCAGGCGTGCGAGACCGGCGCCATGTAGATGGCCAGGTAGATCGCGACGATCGCCACGACCGCGACCCAGGCGAGCTCGTCGGGCAGGAGCATCGCGAGAAGGACGCCGACGACCACGCCGCCGATCGTTCCGGCGATTCGGTTGACCATCCGGTTCAGGGACTCGTCGAGCGACCCGGCGATGACCACGAACGAGGTCCAGAACACCCAGTTGGGATGCTCGACGCCGAAGATCCACGCGATGGCCATCGAGATGCCGGTCGCCAGAACGGCCTGGATCGCGAGCGCTGTCGTGAGGTGGACGGTGAGGGACCCGAGCAGGACCTGCGAGCCGTCGGGCGGTCGGGGCCTCGACCACGGGGTGCCGCGTCGCGAGGGCGGCGGCCCCGCCATGGGTGCCGGCCCGGACGCTCGGTCCGGCGGCGTCCTCACCTGGTCGGCCTGCCCCGCCGCGACGGTCGAGGCCTGCAGCGCGCGGACGATGGCGATGGCCCGGGCCACCCGCCGGCCGCCGTTGGCGATCCGCAGCCCCGCGGCGATCCAGGGCACCTGGGGGACGTCCGCCTCGGAGACGTCGTGGCCGGCAACCTCGGTCGGCCGCTCCCCCATCGCTTTCATGACCTCGTCGCGCAGGTCGTCGACTCGCTCGGCGAGGGTCTCCATGACCGCCGGGTCGCCGACGTCCTCGAGGGCCGCGGCGATCGCATCCAGCGCTGCCGCCAGCGCGTGGCGGATCTCACCCGGCATCGCAGCGAGTGCCGGGCGGTCCTCGCAGCCGTCGACCAGCTGGGTCGCGCCGAGCTCGGCCTCGTAGAGGGCGACCTGCAGGCGCTTCACCTGGTCCGCGGACCAGCCCTCGGGGGCCCGCGCCCCGGGGAGCTGTGCCTCCATGACCCGGCGGGTGAGCTTCGTCAGGCGCAGACGGCGGGCGAGCGACGTGGCTGTTGCGTCAGCCGCGGCGGACCGGTCGCCAACCCCCAGTGCGGAACCGTCGGCGAGCGGCTCGCGGACCGCCGCAGCCACGCTCGCCACGACGTCCGCGATCCGGGCGCCGTAGGCCCGCGTAGCACCCCGGATGGCCCGGACCGGGTCGTACGGCAGCACGACCAGCAGCATCACGGCGAACCAGGCCACCCCGATCGTGGACGCAGTGACGAACCAGACGAGCGTCGCGACGGTGACCCCGCCGCCGCCGGCGAAGAACGTGCCCATCGCGAGGAGGACCGCCAGCTCGCCGGCCCGGCGACCTGCGCGCCGGGACACGAATACGAGGGCGATCAGGGCGAGCAGCAGGAACGACGGGAGGAAGAGGACCGGCTCGGTGAGGGCGGCCAGCAGGGCAGCGGCCGCGAACGCTCCGACGGCCCAGCCCAGCGTGATCGCCCGGTCGCGCCGGAGCGGATCCACGATCGCCATACCGCTGAAGAAGACGGCCAGGACGCCGTAGGAGATCGACCCCACGGCGGGCTCTAGGCCGAAGGCCGGCAGCGCTCGCAAGGTGAGCAGCGTCGCAAGCGCCGCCACGACCGTCCGCGCACCCTGGGTGCGCCGGATCGCGCCCGGGTCGGCCGCATCCAGCCAGTCCCGAGCGCGTCGGAGCGGCGACCGTCGGAGCGACAGGGCCTCGCCGCGGTGAGTCTCGAGCGGCTCAGTCACTCGCGGGTGCCACCTCCGGGGCCAACCAGCTGCCGTCGATGCGCGCGGAGCGCCAGTTCTACTGTGAAGCCATCGCCGCGTGGCCCATGCCCTGGGCAATGAGCTTGTCCCGCTGCTCCGGCGGCAGGGCGTCCAGGAGAGAGCCGACCTCGATGTCGACCTTCACGATCTTCCCGGTGAACGGGAACTCGGGCGGGTACGGCCCGACGGGCGCGCCGGTGTCGATGCCCACGTCCATGGTTTCGCCGCTCATCGAGAACACGAACGGCACCGTCTTTTCGATACGGCCCTGGGCGACCCGCACGTCGTCGATGAACATCGTGACGTCGCCGCCCTTGCCAAGCCCTGAGTGCTCCACGTAGTCGAACTTCACCCGGAGCCGGACGTCGCCGGCCGGCAACGGCCTGTCGGACAAGATCGAGGTGTGCTCGTGGCCGAGCCAGTTGTAGTGGTAGGTCGGCACGCCGTCCTTGACGTAGAGCGACCAGCCGGCCATGTTGCCGCCCTGGCACATGACCACGCCCTCGACACCGCCCTCGGGCACCTCCAGGTGCGCCACGAGGTCGAAGTCGCGGTTCTTCATGTTGACCACGCCGAGCTCCGGCATGTGGACGTTGTCCGCGTAGTAGGTGAACGTCTTCCGTCCGGCGATCAGGCTCGGGCGGTGGAAGGGAAGCGAACGTGAGGTGGTCTCCCCGTTCAGTGGGTAGACGTCGTACGTGCGGGCCTCCTGGTCGAAGATCGCCTGGAGCTCCGCGAGTTTCTCCGGGTGCTGGTCCGCGAGATCCACGGCTTGGCTGAAGTCGTCCTGAAGGTGGTACAGCTCCCAGTGCTCCTGGGGTCCGTCGATCGGCAGGTCCTGCGAGCGTTGCCAGGGAACGCGGCCGTGGAAGCACGAGGCCATCCAGCCGTCGTGGTAGATGCCGCGGTTTGCCAGGATCTCGAAGTACTGCGTCCGGTGGGCGCTCGGGGCCCCCGCATCGGTGAAGGAGTAGACCATGCTCGTCCCCTCGATGGGCGCCTGGTCCACGCCATTGACGGACGACGGGTGCGGAATGCCGGCGGCCTCGAGCACCGTGGGCGCGATATCGATGATGTGGTGAAACTGCGAGCGGAGCCCGCCCGCGTCCTGGATGCCCTTCGGCCAGCTCACGGCCATCGCGTTCCGGGTGCCGCCGAAGTGCGAGGCCACCTGCTTCGTCCACTGAAACGGCGCATCGAGCGCCCAGGCCCACGCCGCGTTGTAGTGGTTCTCGCAGGCGGGCGAGCCAAGCTCGTCGATGTGGTCGAGGATCCACTGCGGATCCTCCGGGAAACCGTTCTGGTACGAGGGACAGCTCCACACACCGTTGAGCGTGCCCTCCGCGGACGCGCCGTTGTCGCCCACGATGTAGATGAAGATCGTGTTCTCCCAGACTCCGAGGCCCTCGATGGCCTCCACGATCCGGCCAATGTGGTGGTCGGTGTGGGCGAGGAACCCGGCATAGACCTCCATGAGCCGCGAGGCAACGGGGCGATACTCCTCCGGGTACGCGTCCCAGGCCGGTAGGGCTTCAGGCCTCGGCGTGTTTGCCGTGCCCGCAGGGATGATCCCGGCAGCAAGCTGGCGCTGGTAGATCTCCTCGCGAAGCACATCCCACCCCTGGTTGAACTGCCCGCTGAACCGGTCGATCCACTCCCTCGGCGCGTGGTGCGGGCTGTGGGTGGCGCCCGGCGCGAAGTAGACGAAGAACGGCTTGTCCGGGGCGGACGTCTTCTGCTGGCGGATCCATTCGATCGTCCTGTCGGCCAGGTCCTCCGTGAGGTGGTAGCCCTCCTTCCCAACGTGCGGGTTGACCGGCGTCGTCTGGTCGAGGAGTGACGGCTCCCATTGCGAGGCCTCGCCGCCCATGAAGCCGTAGAAGCGCTCGAAGCCGAGACCCGTCGGCCAGCGGTCGAAGGGTCCGGCCGGCGTTGCCTCCCACATCGGCGTGATGTGGTTCTTGCCGAACCACGCGGTGTTGTAGCCGTTGCCCTTGAGGATCTCGGCGACCGTCGCCTTGCTCCTGGGGATGACGCTGTCGTAGCCGGGGAAGCCGACGGCGATCTCGGCGATCGCCCCGAAGTGCGCACTGTGGTGGTTGCGGCCGGTCAGGAGCGCCGCGCGGGTGGGCGAGCACAGCGCCGTGGTATGGAACTGGTTGTAGCGGAGCCCCTGGTCGGCGATCCGGCGGAGCGCAGGCATCGGCACCGGCCCGCCGAACACGTCGGAGGCGCCGAAGCCGACGTCATCGAGCAGGACGACGACGATGTTGGGGGCGCCCGCGGGCGGCGTCAGGATGTCCGGCTTGGCCGGCTTCGACTCCTCGGCGGTCCGGCCGATCTGCCCGGCGAAGGCGCTCTCGGGGATTGGCAGTGATGTGCGGTTCAGCGACATGTCCGTGTCTCCTTGCATGTGGTCGCCGCTCGCGGCGACCGCCGATCGTCCGGGGCGATTCGTGTCAACCCGCGGGGGACGGCGCGAGACCCCGCCAGAGCATCAGGATGCAGAGGACCGCGACCCAGGCGGCGAACAGCAGGACGAACCACGCCGCGACGCTGAAGGCGAGCAGCAGCGCGAGCCCGACGACGTAGCCGAGGTAGGCGAACCACTTCGGCAGCAGCCCGGTCGCCAGGCCGATGCTGGACGAGGTGAAGACGAACATGGCCGCCATCCGCATGGCGAAGAACAGCAGCACCGTCCCGCCGAGCAGCGGCAGGACGCGGGCGACCGCCGGATCCGGCTCCGCGCCGGCGAAGTCGATGACCGTCGGCGTGGCGATGAAGGCGGCCGTCGCGACGAACAGCAGCGCCACGAAGGCGATGCCCGTTGCCTGGTGCACGTGGCCGACGAGCCGGCTCACCGGTCGGCCCGTGGCGGCGGCCGCGGCACGCAGCGCGACCATGAACCAGATGAAGGCGATGCCCGCGAACGGCATGAGGACCATGGCCGCCAGGGTCAGCGTGAGGTTCTTGCCGTCCGCGTAGTAGTCGACGAGCTCCGGGCCCGACGCTCGGCCGAGCGGGGTCGCCTCGAGCAGGAAGAACGAGATCGCGTACAGCGCGACGAAGGCGAGGCCGAGGACCGCTGCCAGCTGGGCGGTCCTGCGCGCGGCACCAGGCTTCACCTCCTCGTGCGCCCCCTCGAGGCGCAGCGCCCAGTCGTTGACGACATCCCGATTGGCGGGTCCCGGAGCCGGCCTCTGCTGCCCGGGCTGCTGCATCTCCCTACCTCCCTCTCTGCGATGACCGCGCTCCGCCGCCGCGAGCGCATTGCTGGGACCCTCCGGGACGGAGACGCCCGGGATGAACCGATCGATGCGCTGCCACGTGTCGATCGCTCGCGCGAACGTCTCGTGGAGACCAGCATACGCAGTGCGGAAGGCGCGGTAGCGATCGTCCGGAGACGACGCCGGAGGGCTAGGATCGGGCCGTGCGCCGACGCCGTCTCCCTCCCTTCCTTGCCGAGGTCTTCGATGAGCCTGGCTCGCGGGCGGCGCTGATCGCGGGCTCAGCAGCGCTCTTCGCCGCGGGCATGAACCCGCGGGTGTTCAGCGCGTCGATGCCGTCGGTCCAGGCGGCGATCCGGGTGCGTCCCGAGCTCGAGGCGATGGCGGTCCTGGGGGCCCTGGTCGCGGCCGGCCTGCTGTTCGTCGGCGGCGCCGTCGGCGACACGGTGCGGGCCCGGCCGATCGTCCTCGGCGGGCTCGTCGTGGAGCTGGTGGCCGCGCTCGTCTCGATGGTCCTCCCCGTGGGGCCGCTGCTCGTCCTTGGCCGCCTGGTCGGCACCGCCGCGGCTGCCTTCGTCATCCCGGTCTCGCTCGCATCCGTGGCCACGAGCTACCAGGGTGTGCCCCGGGCGACAGCGATCGGCATCGCGTACAGCGCGTTCGGCCTCGCCAACGCTGCCGTGCTGTTCCTCCTGACGGTGCAGCCGGGCTGGAGCTGGCCGGCGTACGCGGCCGCTGCCGGCGCGTGCGTGCTCGCCATCGTCGTGGTGCGTGACCGGCTCCCGCTCCTGGAGCAACCGAAGCCGGCCGACCGGCCGTACGTGATGACCACCGCGCTCTGGGGGATGGGGATCGTGACCCTCACGACGGGCCTGGTCTGGTTCGGGACCGGGTTGTGGGACCTGCTCCGCTGGACGCTCATCCTCGCCGGCGGGCTCATCCTCGCGGGGGTCGTCGCCTACGGGCGCCGGCGCCGGCGCCGGCGCCTGGCGGAAGGCCTCGAGGTCGAGCAGCGACCGGTCGCCGCGGCCGTCTTCGTCGGCCTCGTCCTTGCCGTTGCCCAGACGATCCCGCTGTCCCAGCTTCCCATCTACTTCCGGTACGTCCACCAGTACGGTGTGCTCGCGTCGACCCTGGCGCTGGTGCCCCTGTTCGTGGCGCTGGTGCTGGCCGGGCCGATCGCCGGGATCCAGCTCCGTCGGTATTCTCCACGGACGGTCGTCGGGGCCGGCGTCGTGGGCGTCGGCCTGGGCGACCTTGCTCTCGCGGTGATCACAGTGCCGAACGCGCCGTACGTGGTCTTCCTCCTGCCGTTCGTCTTCGTCGCCGTCGGGTTCGTGTTCGCCACGACCGTCCGCACGGCGATCATCTTCGCCAGCGTCCCACGGGGCCTGCCGGCGACGGCCGCCGCGCTCAACCACGCCTCGCTCGAGCTCGGCAGCCGGATCGGCATCGTGCTCGGCACGGCGGTCGCAGCAGGGGTTGCGCTGGCGGTCTACCAAGCGTCCCTGGCCGGCCTGCCGCCGGCCGAGGTCGACGCGGCCATGGCGGCGTTCGGAGACGTGCTTGCGGCCGTCGGGCTGCCCTCGTTCGGCCAGATCGTGGGGGACATCGACCCGGCCCTCGTCGAACCGTACGTCGATGCGTACAGCCAGGGCGTCCGGGTGGCGATGGCCCTGGGCGCCCTCGTCGCGCTCGTCGGAGGCCTGATCGTGTGGCTCTCGCTTCCGAAGCGCGACCCACTCGCGGGCGAGTACCAGTTCCGCGACGAACGGTCTGTGCCCGGCTCGCCCTCGGAGGAGTCGCCGGCCGGCGCTGTCGATCGCTAGGGGCGAGGGGAGCGGGCCGCGTCCCGTCCAGCGCGCGCGAATCCCCGGCCGACTGGGCGCAGCTGGTCAGTCGGGCGGCGGGCTTGTCCCGGCGGTCCCGATCGCGACCCCCGCGGTCGCCGGCGACAGGAAGCGCCACCGCCAAAGCGAGGCGACGAGCAGCAGGGAGACCCTGGCGCATGCGGTCCGCGATGGCGTACAGGGGCACGTGGCCCTGGCGGTTGCGCGACCCCCGGCGAGCCGGGCCGCAGCCCCAGGCAGGGGGATAGCAGCCACCTCGCCGAAGGGATCGACGAAGCGACGATCGCGCGGCGGGCACGCATCGCTCCGGCCCGCCGCGTCAGCTGCCCCCAGCTCGGTGTCCCGGCCGGTCCCGGGGCAAGCGGCCGCTCAGCAGGAGCTCACTTCTTGGCGTTGATCGCCTCCTCGAGCTTCTCCTGGATCTGGTCGATCGTGAAGCTTGCGGCCTTCATGCGCGGCGGGTACTCGAGGAACGTCCGCAGAAAGCCGCCGACCTTCTCCTTGACGGGATAGAGCAGGAAGTTGCGTTCCGTCTTCCACGCCCAGTAGACGTTCGCCGACCAGTCGGCGCGCTCGAAGGGGTCCGCTCGCAGGTTGAAGAGCTTCGGAATCCGCAACGCGACCATCGGTTCGGCCCAGACCTGCGCGGTCCCTTCCACTCGCTGCTCCATGAAGACGGCCTTCCAGTTGTCGTAGCGCAGGGCAACGAGATCGCCGTCATCGGAGAAGTAGAAGAACTCCTCGCGCGGGCTCTTCTCCCCCTCGACGGTCAGGAACGGGAGGAGGTTGTAGCCGTCGAGGTGGACCTTGAACGTCTTGCCGGCCGCCTGGTGACCCTTGAGCAGCTTCTGCTTCACCTTCGGCTCGCCGGCCGCGGCGAGGAAGGTCGGCACCCAGTCGAGGTGGCTGATGATCTCGTTCGACACCACTCCCGCCGGGATGTGGCCCGGCCAGCGGAGGACGACCGGAACGCGGAAGGCGCCCTCCCAGTTGGTGTCCTTCTCGCTCCGGAACCAGGTCGTGGCCGCGTCCGGCCAGGTGTGGTGTGGCGCGCCGTTGTCGGTCGAGTACATGAAGATCGTGTCGTCCGCGATGCCGAGCTCGTCGAGCAGGCCGAGGACCTGCCCCACGTGCCGGTCGTGATCGATCATCGTGTCGTGGTAGGGCGTCTGCCACCGTCCGGCCTGACCCACGCTCTCCGGCTTGGGGTGCGTGCGGAAGTGCATGTGGGTCGTGTTGATCCAGGCGAAGAAGGGCGCGCCGCCGGCGTGCTTGCGCTTGATGAAGTCGAGCGCCCCGTCGACGATCTCGTCGTCGATGGTCTCCATCCGCTTCGATGTCAGCGGGCCCGTGTCCACGATCTTCTGCTTGCCGCTCTTCGTGACGCTGCACTTGAGCACGCCGCGCGGACCGTACTTCTTGCGGAACTGCGGGAAGTCCTTCGGGTTCGGGTAGTCCGGGTGCTCGGGGTCCTCTTCGGCGTTGAGGTGGTAGAGGTTCCCGAAGAACTCGTCGAACCCGTGGTTCGTCGGCAGGTGTTCGTCGCGGTCGCCGAAGTGGTTCTTGCCGAACTGCCCCGTCGCGTACCCGAGCGGCTTGAGCAGCTCGGCGAGCGTCGGGTCCGCGGCGTGGATGCCCTGCTCCGCGCCCGGCGTGCCGACCTTGGAGAGGCCGGTCCGGTAGACGCTCTGGCCGGTGATGAACGCCGACCGGCCGGCGGTGCAGCTCTGCTCACCGTAGGAATCGGTGAAGCGCATGCCCTCGTTGGCGATGCGGTCGATGTTCGGGGTGCGATAGCCCATCAAGCCGTCGCTGTAGCAGCTGAGGTTGGCGATGCCGATGTCGTCGCCCCAGAAGACGACGATGTTCGGCTTGCCGGCAGGCATGGCAACTCCCTCCATCATCTCGGCGGGGCGATGCAGCCGCTCCGCATGGGTCGCAGCGCCGCTGGCGCGCACCCGCACAGTGTCCACCTCGTGACCCTTCGTATGTCTGCTCGCAGCGCAACCGCGACACCGGCCCCGGCGCCGCAGAAGGCACCCCGCACCGTTGGGGGATGGGACGCACACCTGGCGTCCCCGGGGGCGACGACTCCGAGCCGCCTGGCAGGCCCGATGCTCGTGATCACGTCGATCCGGGCCTGCGAGAAGCGCGCCTGGGCATCGGGCGAGAGGAAGTGGCGAGTCATCCCGAGCTGCCAGTCGGCGCTGTGGATGAATCGGATGCCCGGGGTCACTGTGAGGACGTCGCGGGGGGTCGACGCGCGGGCGGCTGCCGACGTTGACCGTGCGGTCATGCGAGACCCTCCTCCACGACGCCCCACACGGTGCCGGCGAGCGCAAGGCTGTTATGGCAAGCCAGGCAGATCCAGCCCGCGGTTGTCGGGGGCTCGAGAGGAAATCGGCGGCACAGGGGACGAGCCAGAATGACCGTCGACTCGGCCCTCCGGCAGCCGCGACGCCAGGATCCACACGAGCTGCGCGGTCGTCTCTGCGCCCACCTTGGACCGGGCGTTCGCCAGGTGGTGCTTGACGGTGGAGTGCCCAGGCCGAGGCGGTGAGCGGCTGCCTTCTGCGACCCGGCAACGAGGACCGCTGCGACCACGACGACCTCTCGGTCGGTCGCGCGTCCGGCAGGATGGCGCGAGCGCCTATTCGTCATGCGCTCCGCACCCAGTCGAAGGGCGCCGGGGGCTCGGCGAGGCGCATTGTGATCGGAAGGTCGGTGGTCGCGGGGCTATCCCGCTAGGCCCGACCAACTTCAGACGGTGAGCGGCAACTTCGTAGCCGCCTATCTACTACCCCGTCAACGCGAGCTCGGGGTAGTAGATGGGAGCCGTCCCGAGCGATGCTGCAGGCCGACACAGAGCGACCCCGGCCAGACCAGGGACGGGCGGCCGGGGCCTTTCTATGACCGATGCCTCTTGGCACGAATGCCAGACGGGATCGAGTCTCCGGGGATGGCCACCATGTGGATGTGCAGTTGCGCCACCACCAGGCGGCCCGACGACGCCCCATGCGACCGCTGCGGGCCGCGCTGCCTGTCCCTGAACGGCTTGGACGAAGGCCGATGCCACCGCTGCGGGAAGCGCAGGCCGTATTCCCTGCTGACGCCCGGACGGCTCGTCACCCTGGCCCTGATCTTCGTGGTCGCGCTTGCCTGGCTCGCGGGTGAGACCGGACTCCTGATCGTCGGCATACCGGCCCACGTGCTGGTGATCGCACTGGCCTCGGCTTTGGTCCTCCTCGTGGCCGGCGTGTTCGGGCTCGTCTGGGTCTCCTTCGCACTGTGGCGCGGGCTGGAAGCACGGCGATACGGCTACTGGCTACCGTTTGTGGTGGCCGTCGTCGGGTCCGTGCCCCTCCTCGTTGGCGCCTGGTGGGCCGTCGCCACACTTCCGGACGAGCCCGTCGTCGACTCGGCGGCGGTTCGGGCCTGGCTCTGGGTGTCGATCGCATGGCTCGTCGTCGGTATTCCGCTGACCGGACTCACCTGCCGCGTCACGTCGACCATGCTCGGCAGTACCTCGCGCGGCTTCACGGCTGGATTGGCCGGCATCCTCGTCATGGCCATTGCCGTCGTCGTCTCGGCGGCGGCTGCCGGACGCTTCGAGGCCTCCCCGATCCCTGATCCGCTGATCGCCGCGGGGGTCATCGCGCTGATCGTCGCCTGCCCCTTCGCCTTCGGGTTCATAGCCCTCGGGCTGCTCTACATGAGGATCATCTACTCGATCGTGCCGCCCTCCGACTGACGGGAGAGCGCCACGGATTGACGCGCGCACCCGTCGGTTCGGTCGGCTCGCGAAGTTCGGCAGCCACAGAGCGGCCCCTGCCAGCCCAGGGACGGGCGACCGGGGCATGCGTCGTGGCCGGCTTGCTGGTCACGCGGTCGGATGCGGTTGTCCCGTGTCGGCCCGCCCTCGCGGGCCACGCCTCACTCCGATGACTCGTGGTGCGGCCGGAGGAGTGCCGCTCGCTCCCGGGCCAGTTGCCGCACGCCCCCTGGGGCAGTCCTCAAAGAAGACTGGGTTCGCGATGATCCACGCGCTAGGCAGGCTGTCGCGGCCGTGGTCTGCGCAGAGGACCGATATCCGGCGATAGTGTGGAGGGCGGCCCCCAGCCGAACTCGCCCATTCGTCATGTCGACATCGCGGCCCTGCTGCACCGAGCGACACGGCAACTTCGCGGCCTCCCATCTACTACCCCGTCAACGCGAGGTCGGGGTAGTCATGCCCGTAAGGGTGCGGGCGGCGGGCCGCGGTTCCTAGTTGGCCGATTGGGCCATGTGGCGTGTCAGGAGGCGGGTGACGGCATCAGGGCGGCAAGCTCCTGCGTCAGATCCGGCTTCTCGAACGGGTCAGTCTCCACGATCTTGCCATCGGCAAGACGGTAGTAGGTCAGGCCCCAGCCATCGATCTTCTTCCCGTTGACGAGGGTGATCTCGGTCGTGACGCGAGCGACCACCGCGTCCCCTTCGGCCACCAGGTCCACGATGTCGAGGCGCATGCTGGGAATGACGGCGCCCATCGCGGGCCACACGGCCTTGAAGCCCGCGAGGTCGGTGACCCCCATCGCCGTATTCACGTAGTCCGGGGCAAGCACATCGTCGACAGTGTCGAGATCGCCTCCTTCCAAGACCTCCGTGATGAACCGGCGGACGACGGCCTTGTTCTCTTCAGTCGACATGGCGGACGCTCCTCGGGGGAAGTGGCTGGTCAGCAAGTATGGCCGTGAGGGCGCAGACGTACCCGGTGGGGGAACCGGGGAGTCGGTGTGGATCGAACGAGCGCGCCGTCATGCCCCCAAGGGTGGCGGCGACCGGCTTGTGGCCAGCTTCTGGTCAGTTGGCCGATTGGGCCATGCCTTCGCGTTGGCGCCGGCGATCCGATTGACCGCCCGGGGATACTTCTCCAACCGCCGCGAGAGGACCTGTATGAAGCCAGTCGAGTTGAGCATCGTGATCAACCGGCCGCTCGAAGCCTGCTTCGCCTACCTGGCCGATCCCTCGAACGACCGCGAATGGCGGCGCGAGTGGATCGAAGCCGAGAAGACGACGGATGGTCCCCACGGGGTGAGTGCCCGGTACCGGTTGACGGGCACGCTCCTCGGCCGACGGATCGCCACGGTGTACGAGACCATCGCGTACGAGCCGAACCGGCAGGCAGCGTGGACGGCCGTGTCGGGACCGTTGCCGCTGACCTTCTCCAGGGCGTTCGAGGCCGTCGAGGGGGGCACCCGGGTCACGATGCGATACGAGGGGGATCGCGGTTTCCTCAAGCTGGCTGGCCCGCTCGTCGCTGGCATCGGCAAGCGACAGATGGAAGGCGACTTCCCCAAGCTGAAGCAGGTGCTGGAGCAGGCACCGTGAGCCGCATCGTGATCGGAAGGTCGGTGGTCGCGGGGCTATCCCTCTCGCCCCGACCATTCCCGTTGTGGTTGCGGCTCTGACTGCGGCTGCGGCGCGCACGCGGACACCCTCCTCGTGCCCCTGCGAACGACGGCGACGGTGGACGGACCCAACGTCGCGTACCGCACCCCATCGTCGTCCCTACCGCTTATCTGCGACTTATCGCGGTCGTGTCGGGGCCCGGCCCCCGTCGACGCTCATGCGGCACCCGGGAGGCCGCTTCGGTCGGTCGACGCACCCTTCGTCGAGTTGCACGAGCGGCATAGCACCGCGGTGTGGCGATGTCGATGGGCGCACCGCCGGCGGCAAGCGGCACGCGTGGAACCTCACCGAGGTGGTCACCTCGGGAACGGTGGAGGACATCGCGCTGCCGGGCAGGTGGAAGGTAGGCGTCGGCGGCGAGGACCGTCGCGTCCCTCGGCACGAGCGTGGAGATCGCCGTAGAGCTCGTCGGTCTGGGCGGGGATCGTCACCGTCGCCGCTTCGAAGCACGCTTGTAGCGGGTCCGGCCAGGCGCCGGAGCACGCCCCGAGGGCCAGGGCGGGGACGACGTTGTGGCTGCCCATCGCCCACAGGACGACGACGCTCGCCGCCGCGAGATCGTCCCGGAGCGCGGCATCGCCCTCCACCTTCGCCTTCCACCAGGCGAGCGTCGCCCACTCGTTGTAGGACTGCGACAGGGAGTAGCTGTGAAGCTCGACCGTCCGCCCGAGCTCGGCACAGAGGATGCCCGCGTACTGTCCGGGGTAGGCCCCCTGGGGGCTTTACAACTCGTCGCTGCGGATCCCGTAGCCGGCCGTCTCGGACGTGCCCAGGGCGACGAGCAGCAACGGCTGGCCGCTTGCGCCGGGGCAGAACGAGTGGAAGAACGGCCAGTAATTGGCCGCGGCAGGGCTCGGAGATGGCGAAGCAGTCGGGGGAGCCGCCGTGGTGATTGGCGACGTCGGCGTCGGGGTCGCGCTCGACAACGGCTCCTCCGAGGGAAACGCCGGGGCGCTCGGTCCGGGGGATCGTCCCTGCCGCCGGCGCAGCACCGACGAGGGCTGAAGCGTCTCACGGGGAGCGGGAGCGAAGACATGCGGTCCGAACCTTGGCCGCCGGGACCGCGTCGAGCCACTGGCGAACCCGACCCGCCTGTTGCGTCCACGAGGTGTGCGCCATGCCCAGGATCCGGGCCCACCATCTCGCCGTCGTGATGGCGATCCTCGCGCTCGGGGCGGGGTCCGGTTCGGCCGCCGCAGCGAGCCCGACGCCAGCGCCGCCCGAGCCGCTCATCCACGTGGTCGTCCGCGGCGACACCATGTGGGGGATCGCCAGGCGCTACGACGTTCCGCTCCGGACCCTCGTGGAGGTGAACCCGCAGATCGCGACCCCGCGGCTCATCCACCCCGGCGACCGGATCTGGATCCCGCGTGAGGCGATGCACGTCTCCTCGCTCGGGCCGCCCACCCACGGCACGCTCGTCCTCGCGAAGTCCACGACCCTAACCGCCGACCACCGCGGCAACATCGTGATCCGCGCCGACGGCGTCACCCTCGACTGCGCCGGCCACGTCGTCCGCGGCCCCGGCATCGACAGCGACGCCTACTCCGGCGGGATCGACATCGCCGGCGCGATCAACATCACGGTGAAGCGGTGCATCGTGAGCGGGTTCGTGCGCAACGGCCTGTTCGCCGGCGGCTCCAACATCCGCCTCGAGGCGGACTGGTTCGTCGGCAACGGCAACCACGGCGTCCACCTTGCGTCCGTGTCGACCGGCCTCGTCACGGGTTGCACGAGCCGCCTGAACGGGGTCATTCACCCGGCCATCGGGATCGTCACCACGAGGTCCACGGGCGTTGCCATCACCGGGAACGTCGTGTCGGGCAACCCGTGGGCGGGGATCGCGCTGCTCGACGGCACCACGGCCTCCACGGTCGATCGCAACTCGGCAACCCTGAACGGCACGGCCTTCATCGTCGAGTCCTCGGTGGAGAGCTCGCTCCTCGCGAACACCGCCGTTCGGAACCACGACGGCTTCGCGATCCTCGGCGCGGCCGGCACCGTCGTGACCGGAAACACCGCGAGCCGCAACACCCACTGCGGGTTCTGCCTGGACCGGGGAACATCCGGGACCACCCTGACCGGGAACACGTCGAACGGGAACTACGACGGGTTCGGGATCCACGCCTCGAACGCCAACGCGCTGGACGGCAACGTCGCCAAGGCGAACCGGCACTACGGCTTCGTCGTCTTCGGCGGCGCCAGCGACAACACCCTGAGCCACAACACAGGGCTCCGGAACGGCTACTACGACGCCTGGGAGGAGGGCAGCGGGTCGGGCGACACCTGGTCCGAGAACACCTTCGGGACTACCTTCGGGCTCTGACCGCTGATCGGCGATCGGCGGCCGCCGGGACCGCGCCGAGCCACTGGCGGGACCGCCGCGCGATGGGCGTCCCGGAGGAGTGCGGCATGACATCCCGCACGATGGCTCACCGGCTGCTGGCCGGCTTGGCCTGCCTGGCGCTGCTGGGCGGCTGCACGGCGAGCTCGACCCCCGCGCCGACGGCGGCTGCGGTTTCCTGCGGGCCGGTGACCGTGGTCGCGGGCACCAATGCCTGCCCCCGGGGGTCGTTTGCGTCTGGCCTCCACGGGTGGTTCGGCCTATAGTCCGGCGACCAGGTCCGGTAGCCGGGCGCTCGACCCGGCGGAGCCTGGAAGGGGGTGCCCACCATGGCGATGTTTGTCCTGTTGAACAAGTTCACCGACCAGGGGGCGAAGAACATCCAGAGTCTCCGCACGACCATAGAGGCGAACATGGCTCGAGCTGAGCAGCTCGGGATCAAGATTCACGGCTGGTACCTCACGCAGGGTCAGTACGACGTCGTCGTGATCGTGGAGGCACCGGACGCGGAAACCGTGCTGGCGAATGCTGCCGGGGTCGCGGGGGCCGGCAATGTCCGGACCGAGACGCTGCGTGCCTTCACCCTCGACGAAGCGGACCAGGCGATCAAGCGGGTCAGCGGGGCGTAACGCCGCCGTTCCTCTCGCTGCAGCC
>Ga0209254_10002187_pt1 | contig 17738 bp, 18 predicted proteins | sample FrelakmetDIP11DI_FD_187148 | JGI IMG/M metagenome (GOLD analysis project Ga0209254, IMG submission 187148) | Freshwater lake sediment microbial communities from the University of Notre Dame, USA, for methane emissions studies - DIP11 DI (SPAdes)... | ecosystem: Environmental > Aquatic >...
ACAGGTGAAAGAGCGTGATCAATCACTGCTATCCCGAATGACTGACTTTCCCCCAAGTTGTCATCCTGACGAAGGAAGGATCTTTTTGATAAAAAATATTAAATCTTATCGGCTTTAATTTAATAGCACAACACGTTAGAATTTATGCCATTGAAATATTATTCCAATCAATCTATTCTCCGGATATTTTCTCTTTTTATTTCTTTAGTTTTTATTACTTGTTTATCCTGCAATAAAATTACATATGACGATGGTAGTACGATCGATACTGATATTTCCATCACTTCTCTTAAACCAAGCCATGGACCTTTTGATACCATTGACACTCTTATTGGCAAAGGGTTTGATAAAATTCCTGAGTTTGACAGTGTGATGCTAAATGGGAAAAAATTGACCCTGATAAGTAAAAGCCCAACACAGGTCATTGTAAGAATTCCTTCTTTGGCTGGAACCGGAAATATTGATATCTGGTACCAGGGAAAATTAATCAGGGGCCCGGTATTCACTTACGACAGTCTGCTTTTTGTATCCACATTGGCTGGAAGCAGTACAGAATCAGGCGGTGCAGATGGCCAGGGTTTGGCTGCAAGGTTTAATAATTTACAAGGCATTACGCTGGATCCGCAGGGTAATATTTACGTAGTGGATCAGTTCAATAATTCCATAAGAAAGATCACATCCGGGGGGCTGGTCAGTACTTTGGCAGGAGGGTTAAATGTTAACAATGGCTTTGCGAACGGATCAGGTGCTGTTGCCAGATTTAGTCACCCGACTGGAATAACGATGGGAACCGATGGATTTCTTTATGTCGGAGATCAGTTTAATTATAAAGTCCGACAAATTTCTCTCGCAGGACAGGTAAGTACAAAAGCAGGTGTAAGTTGGAATTTGGGCCCCTTAAGCGGACAAATAGATGGCGATATTTCCGTTGCAACTTTTAACACCCCCTCTGGCTTAACCACAGACCAGCAAAAAAATGTTTATGTTGCGGATGCCTATAATAATAAAATCAGAAAAATCACCCCGGCAGGCATCGTTTCCACATATGCAGGTGTTGATTATTATAATTTGGGACATAAGGACGGGCCTGCGGCTACGGCACTTTTCATGAATCCCTTTGCGATTGCGTCAGATGTTTCAGGAAATTTATATGTTATTGATGGCGACGCACATTGGCTTCGAAAGATCTCCACTGATGGAATCGTGAGTACATTATTGGGTCCGGAAGAGCCTGCAATAACCGGTTATGATGAATTATTTTCGACATATGCGCTGGCCCTTGATAAGAATGGCAATTTATTTTTTTCCATCAAAGTTGGAATTATTAAAATGACTCCGGATGGAACAATTATTCGGTATGCAACGGGTGGTATTGGTAATTCAGATGGGCCTTCAACCTTGGCCACTTACAGTTATATTCGGGGTATTGCAATCGATGATGCCGGAACACTCTATATAACCGATAATCACAGGGTCAGAAAAATTGCCTGGCAGTAAATTACATCAAAATTTAAGTACATTTCAGTTTTCTATATCTCAATTGAAACATTTAAAGTTTTGAGATATGAACAATGCCCTTACAGAAGATCTTCGTATCGCATTAATAAAAACAATTTCAAACCCTTTTTGACTATTACAATTATTCTTTTTCTTACATCCTTTATGTTGGGGATTCCAGGATGCAGGCTGTTGGCAGTCAATCGCTAAATGGTTTGTTACAAATACTTTTTAATTTCAGTTATTTGAATGGAAGAAGTATCGAAAGCTAGCTATCCTCTTGAATGTTGTTGTTATCACAGGACCTAATTCTTGCTTTCTACAAACGCCTTCCTAAGGATATATTTCCCCAGCATATCAAATTCAAGGTTTACAACCGATCCTGCAACGACCTCCCTGATATTGGTATGTTCATATGTATATGGGATCACTGCAATTGAAAAAGCATCTTTGCTCACATTGAAAGCAGTTAGGCTAATGCCATTAACACAAATTGAGCCCTTTTCAATCACCAGCGCCGCAAATGCAACAGGAAAGGAAAAACGATATAACCAACTTCCATCCTTGTTTTCGGCAGAAATGCAGGTGCCGGTTGCATCTACATGCCCCTGAACCAGGTGTCCATCAAGCCGGCCTCCAAGTACCATCGCTCTTTCAAGGTTAACGAGTCGGCCAGATTGCCAGTTTCCGAGCGCTGTTTTCTGCAGGGTTTCCTGAACGGCTGTCACCCGGTGCATATCGCCTTCAATGGCCTCTACGGTCAGACAAACTCCGTCGTGCGCCAGGCTTTGATCAACCTTCAATTCAACGGACAGGCCGGAGGAAATCCAAAAGCTGAGATTTGTGCCCTGGGAGCTGATTTTTTTAACCAATCCGGTGGTTTCAATGATGCCTGTGAACATGCCCTAAAGATATTTTCGCCTAAGTTCGGCCTTGTTTATGAATTTTTACTGCTCTTTTTGGTAAAACGAACAGATGTATTATCTTTGCAGTCCTCAAAAAGAGTAAAGGGGGTATATTATATGTTAATTATCGACTCAAAAGATTGCGAAAACATCGACAAAGCGTTAAAGAAATACAAGAAGAAATTTGAAAAAGCCAAGATTCTTCTTCAGTTAAGGGATCGCCAGTCATTCAAGAAGCCTTCCATCAAACGCCGTGGTGAAGTATTGAAAGCTATTTATAAGCAAAAGTTGAATTCAGGCGCATTTGATGCCTGATAACTTATTGAAATAATTCAGGGTAGTCATAAGGTTTATTAACTTTATGACTACTTTTTTTATGCCTACACCTCCAGGGAACCTGATCCAGTCTTTTATTGATTATCTCCGTTTTGAAAAACGGTTTTCAGTTCATACAGTCAAAGCTTATACTGATGACCTTAGCCAGTTTTTTTCCTATGTACATATTCAGTACGAAATAGAAAACCCGGAAGCCATAAGTACTTTGCTTATACGTAGCTGGATGGCCAGCCTTGCAGAACAGGAAATGAACCCCCGCTCAATAAACCGTAAATTGTCCTGCCTGCGCTCATTTTTTGACCATGCCAGGCGTACGGGCAAGCTACAGTCCAATCCGGCAGCTTCAATCCAGGTTCTTAAAACTGCAAAAAGGCTTCCATCTTATGTTGAAGAAGGGCAGATGAATGATTTGCTCAGGCATGTTGAGTTTCCTGACGACTGGAATGGGAAAACCGAAAGGCTGGTGGTAGAGATATTATACCAGACTGGCATCCGGGTTAGTGAGCTTGTGAATATCCGTGAAAATCATATAAATCAGAGTTTGCAGAGTCTTAAAGTGTTGGGAAAAGGAAATAAGGAGCGCATCATACCGTTGGGGAAATCGCTGCTTGAAATAATAAGTGGGTATGTAAGTCAAAAGAGCTATTATCTGGAAGGGGAAGGGGGAGGCTTTTTGCTGGAAAATGAAAAGCGGAAAAAAATGCAGACCCGCCAGGTTTATTCAATTGTAAAAAAATACCTTTCATTGGTTACAACAGCTGAAAAGAAAAGCCCGCATGTGCTCAGGCATAGTTTTGCAACACATCTCACAAACCGGGGGGCAGACCTTAACGCCGTGAAAGAACTGCTTGGCCATAGCAGTCTTGCCGCAACCCAGGTGTATACCCATAACAGCATAGAAAAGCTCCGCGACATACACAAAAAGGCACATCCTAAGGGCTGATTAGAGGCCTGGAAAAAGTTCTTTGATAAAAGTTAAAAACAATACCTCCTGGAAGAAATTTTATTTGATATTCCAACGTTAAATTGGTAACTTCAATGAGCTGCGATAAATTCAATTCAACCTACGCAAACTCACTTAGTTCTTACATTTATTGTTCACTGAATTAAACGTTTTTCTATGACCGTTAACATTCAAACTGTGCGCTTTGATGCTGATTCAAAATTGATAGAACACATCAACAAAAAGCTCGAAAAGCTGACTAATTACCACGACAGAATTGTTAAAGTTGATGTTTACCTGAAACTTGATAATGTTGTTCACCAGATTAAAGACAAAGTAGCTGAAATTAAAGTAAAAGTACCTCGCCATGAATTCTTTGTAAAACAAACATCCAAATCTTTCGAGGAGTCATTTGACAGTGCATTAGACTCCCTAATCACCCAGATTAAAAGACTAAAAGAAAAGCAAGCAGCATAAAAAAAGGCCTTCGGGCCTTTTTTCTTTAAAATTCCTTGATTTCCTCTTTAAATTTCCAATCCAAAATTTTTGCTTTTAACAATTTCCATTACCTTTGCCTTCCCAAAAAAAGGGGGTAGTTCTTTATTTATTTCCGGTATAATGGTAAAATTGGCTTAGCCTGAAGAAAATATAAGCCAGAGTAGCTCAGCTGGTAGAGCAGCTGATTTGTAATCAGCTGGTCGGGGGTTCGAGTCCCTTCTCTGGCTCAATTGTAGCATTAGGTTTTGTGGGTTGTAAAGCCAGGTTATATGAGATTTTGCTGCTTCATGCAGGCCATAGGGGCAGGTTCCAGAGCGGCCAAATGGGGCGGACTGTAAATCCGCTGTCTTTCGACTTCAGAGGTTCGAATCCTCTCCTGCCCACCAAAACGGAAATCGAAAATCGAAAATCGAAAGTCGAAAATCGAAAGTTGAAAAGCGGAAGTATGTATTTACTTTCGATTTTCGATTTTCCATTTTTCACTTTAATTGCGGGAGTAGCTCAGTTGGTAGAGCGATAGCCTTCCAAGCTATAGGTCGCGGGTTCGAGCCTCGTCTCCCGCTCAGAACGGCCGCATTTAACAGCGGTACATCAGCCGTTGTAGCTCAGTGGTAGAGCACTTCCTTGGTAAGGAAGAGGTCTGGGGTTCAATTCCCCATAACGGCTCTACATGGTTAGCTGGCTGGTGACTTAATGAAAAGGTTTTGGGATTAAAATTCCTTAAACTTTTAATAGTATAAAAGTTGAGCTGTCTTTAAGCTGGGTTCAAAAAAACCAGCACAAAAATTTGAGTTTACGTCGCTTCAGGGAGATTAGTCATCTTGTTAGCGCCGTTTTCATAGATAAATTAAAATTGTAAACACAACCTAAAACGGATAACAATGGCTAAAGAGACCTTCAAAAGGGACAAACCCCACGTAAACGTCGGTACTATTGGTCACGTAGATCACGGTAAAACTACGTTGACTGCCGCCATCACCAACATCCTGGCCAAAAAGGGATGGGCGGAAGAGAAGAAGTATGATGAAATTGATGCTGCGCCTGAAGAAAAAGAACGCGGTATTACAATCAATACTGCACACGTGGAATATCAGACGGCAAACCGTCACTATGCACACGTGGATTGCCCGGGTCATGCCGACTATGTAAAGAACATGATCACTGGTGCTGCCCAGATGGACGGCGCTATCCTGGTTGTGGCTGCTACAGACGGACCTATGCCTCAAACAAAAGAGCACATCCTGCTTGCTCGTCAGGTTGGTGTGCCCCAGATTGTTGTTTTCATGAACAAAGTTGATCTTGTTGATGATCCCGAATTGCTGGAACTGGTAGAAATGGAAATCCGTGAGTTGCTTACATCTTATGGTTTTGATGGTGATAATACGCCTATCATCCAGGGTTCTGCAACTGGCGCGCTGGCCGGTGAAGAGAAATGGGTTGCGAAAATCGAAGAACTTATGGCTGCTGTTGATTCTTATATTCCGCTTCCTCCACGTCCAATCGATCTTCCATTCCTGATGTCAGTGGAAGACGTTTTCACCATTACTGGTCGTGGTACTGTTGCTACAGGTCGTATCGAGCGTGGTCGGATTAAAGTTGGCGAAGCAGTTGAAATTGTTGGTATGATGGAAACTCCACTGAATTCAACTTGTACTGGTGTGGAAATGTTCCGCAAATTACTGGATGAAGGTGAAGCTGGAGACAATGCAGGTCTGTTGCTCCGTGGTATTGAGAAAAAAGATATCCGCAGGGGTATGGTAATCTGCAAACCAGGTTCAATCACTCCACACACTGATTTTAAAGGTGAAGTGTACGTACTTAGCAAAGAAGAAGGCGGACGCCATACTCCATTCTTCCAGAAATATCGTCCACAATTCTATTTCCGTACAACTGACGTAACTGGTGAGGTTGAACTGCCGGCTGGTACTGAAATGGTAATGCCTGGTGATAATGTTGGACTGACAGTTAAACTGATCCAGCCAATCGCCATGGAAAAGGGCCTGAAGTTTGCGATTCGCGAAGGTGGCCGTACCGTAGGCGCCGGTCAGGTTACTGAAATTCTGAAATAAGCCAGATTTAATCCGGCCAAGCTTTCCGAAGGCTTTAGGGATAAAATGTAGGCATTAAAAGTATATCTTTACAAAGTACCTGGGTATCCCCCGGGTACTTTGTTACTAAGAAGGAGTTGTTAGTTGATAGCAAAGGCATTTAATACAGTTGTTAGTTGATAGTTGTTAGTTGATAGCAAAGGCATTTAATATAGTTGTTTGTTGTTAGTTGTTTGTTGATAGCAAAGGCATTTAATACAGTTGTTTGTTGTTAGCAAAGGCAATTGCCTTTGGCTGTTACTAACAACTAACAACTCTTCATACGGGCATAGTTCAACGGCAGAATAGAGGTCTCCAAAACCTTCGATCTAGGTTCGAATCCTAGTGCCCGTGCAGGAAGATTATCGGATTAATGGATTCGTGCATTGGCGATTTAGAACAGCCAGTACAGTAGAAGCTCCTTGTATTAATTCGCAAATCCACTAATTCGCTAATTCGTTAATTTATATTATGAGCAAAGTACAGACATATTTCAGGGATTCTTATAAGGAAATGACGGAGAAAGTGACCTGGCCAACCTGGGCCCAGTTACAACAGTCAACTATGATTGTTCTTGTGGCCACTTTGGTGATCACCGCTATAGTTTGGCTTATGGACCTCGCAAGTAACAATCTTCTTAAATTCGTTTATTCCCTTTTCAAATAATGGAGACAACAACACAACAGGAAACCAATACACAGCAGGAAACCAAATGGTATGTACTGCGTGTTGTGAGTGGTAAAGAAAGAAAGATCAAGGAATACCTGGATAAGGATATTGCACGCAACGATTGGGGAAAATCTATCAAGCAGGTATTTCTTCCCGTTGAGAAAGTGTATAAAGTACAGAACGGAAAGAAAGTGATGCGTGAACGAAACTTCTACCCGGGCTATGTTATGATTGAAGTGGAAAATGGCAAACTGAGTGACGACATTATTTCCACAATCAAGAATATGACCAATGTGATTCATTTTCTGGGGAAGGAAAATCCAATTGCCTTGCGTAAAGCTGAAGTAAATAAGATGCTTGGGAAGGTGGACGAAATGAGCGGTACCGGCGGAATAGTCATGAGCGAGCCTTTTATAGTGGGAGAAACCATTAAAATAATTGATGGACCATTTAATGATTTTAATGGGGTCATTGAAGAAGTAAATGACGAAAAGAAAAAATTAAAAGTTACCGTAAAGATTTTTGGCCGTTCAACACCTGTGGAACTGAATTATATGCAGGTCGAAAAAATTTCCTGAACGAAATAAATTAATATGAAAAGTCCCGCAACTGCGGGACTTTTTTTGCTATATTCAGCACTTAAAACGATTGCCCGGGTATTTGCCAATTTTTATCTGATGAAGAATATTTCCATTAAAGACATAGCCCTGGAAGTAGGTGTGTCAACTACAACTGTATCTTTTGTCCTAAACGGTAAGGCTAAAGAAAAAAGGATCAGTGACGATCTCAATGATAGAATCCTGAAAGCAGCAGCCCGCCTAAACTATAGGCCTAACCAGGTAGCTCGCGGGCTCCGTACCGGCCAAACACATACTATTGGGCTGATAGTTGAAGATATTGCCAATCCTTTCTTTGCCCACCTGGCTCGGTTTGTGGAAAGTGAAGCAGACAGGGCAGGTTATACCGTAATGTTTTGCAGCACTGAAAACAATGATGAAAAAGCGACCAATTTACTTTATATTCTAAGGCATCGGCAAATGGATGGATTCATCATAATTCCAACGCCGGGTCTAAAAAAAGAAATTCAATCTCTTGTTGAAGAAAATAAACCAGTTGTATTAGTAGACCGCTATTTTCCAGACCTTGATACCAGTTATGTAACGGTGGATAATTTCAAAGGAGCCTTAGGGGGGGTAAATCTCCTGATTGCAAAAGGGTATAAAAAAATTGGCCTGGTAACCCTGGATTCAATGCAGGTCCAAATGATGGAGAGAGAAAGAGGGTTTACCGCAGCAATGGAAAAAACTCATCGTAATTCAGGGCCGGAACTGATTCTTCGGATATCATATGATCTTTCTTATGATGAAACAGTAAAAGCAATTTCTGCATTTTTGCAAAAAGACAAGGGTATAGACGGGTTGTTTTTTACAACAAATTACCTGGGAGTGGCAGGTTTGGAGGCTATAAGAAACATTGGGAAAAAAATACCTAAAGAGATTGGAATGGTTTGTTTTGATGATAGTGACCTTTTTCGCCTGGGTTCGCCTTCCATCTCCGTTGTTGCCCAACCAATCAGGGAAATTGGGGAAAAAGCTGTGGATATTATTTTAGATATGCTTAAAAATAGAACAGTCAAACCCCAGCATATCATTATTGAACCATTGATTATAGAGAGAGAGTCAACCTGATCAATTGGCAATAAAAATTAAAAAAGCGCAGTGCCGAAACACTGCGCCTGAAATATAAAATAAACTGTTTATTAGTTACTGCCGCCTGAGTCTCCGGAATTATCAGAACCTGAATCCGGCATGATTGAAGGGAATAGCTCACTTGCAGTCACTGCCGGTGCAACAGCCTGAGTAATGGCTTTTTTAACAATTGCTCTTCTTATTGCTTTTTTAACAACAGCCCTTTTAACGGCTTTTTTAACAACTGCTCTTCTTATTGCTTTTTTAACAACAGCCTTCTTAACGGCTTTTTTAACAACAGCCCTTTTAACGGCTTTTTTTACTGCAGCCTTTTTTACTGCTTTTTTAACAACAGCCCTTTTAACGGCTTTTTTTACTGCAGCCTTTTTTACTGCTTTTTTAACAACAGCCTTTTTAACGGCTTTTTTTACTGCTTTTTTAGCGATAGCTTTCTTTGCAGCTTTTTTAACAACAGCTTTTTTTACTGCTTTCTTGGCAGGTTTTTTAGATGCTTTGGCCATGGTAGTTAGAGTTTTTAATGGTAATGTTTTTAGGTAAAACTTAGTTTGTGAAAATTATGAATTTAAATTCATCAAATAACGGATATGGCAAAAAAAAATTTCTAACAACTAAAAGTTTATCAAACTTTTTTAGAATTTTGGATTAAGAAAAAAATACTGGTGATTCTTTTTTCTGTTAGAATAAAACGGAAAACAGGAATTTTCGTAGTGTTTCGTTCAGGATTTTTTCAAATATAAAGCACTGCAAAAAATGGCTTCGACTAACAGGTATTGAGGTAGTTCAAGAACATTGAATGCAACTCTTTCCTTTTATAACCAAAATATATTGCCGGGATAATGCAATTTTAATTGTAATCCTTTGATTTTCAGCAATCAATTGGCCATTTCGGGAGTTTTTGGCAATGACGGCGCCTAATGAACAGAAATACAAATTTTCTTTGGGTTAAAATAAAGAAAATCTGTAGCTTTGCAACCCCAATCAAAAAGTTCTTTTTATTGAATGGACTTGGGAGTCACGCCTAGAGCGTGACGCTATCACCAAAAAAACAATTTGCAATGGCTAAAGAAATTTCAGGCTTTGTTAAGTTGCAGGTAAAAGGCGGACAGGCTAATCCTGCGCCCCCGGTAGGACCGGCACTCGGTTCAAAAGGGGTAAATATCATGGAGTTCTGCAAGCAGTTTAATGCCAGGACACAAGATAAACCCGGTAAAGTATTACCGGTGCTCATAACGGTCTTCACAGACAAATCTTTTGAGTTTGTCATAAAAACTCCCCCCGCTTCTGTTCAGTTGCTGGAAGCAGCTAAACTGCAAAGTGGTTCCAAAGAACCTAACCGTTCCAAAGTAGGTAAGGTATCCTGGGCTCAGGTAGAGGTAATTGCAAAAGACAAAATGCCCGACCTGAACTGTTTCACAATAGAAAGCGCCATGAAAATGGTTGCCGGTACAGCGCGAAGCATGGGTATTACATTAGATGGTAAAGCCCCCTGGGAAAATTAATTGTTCACACCTTAAAACCTATTAAGATGGGAATTACTAAAAAAAGAAAAGTAGCAGATACAAAAGTGGATGATAAAAAATTCTATTCACTTACTGAAGCTTCATCACTTGTAAAACAGGTGAACTGTACAAAATTTGACAGCTCTGTTGATCTTCATATTCGCCTTGGTGTTGATCCTAAAAAAGCCGATCAGGCGGTACGTGGTACGGTAACCCTGCCTCATGGTACGGGTAAGACCAAAAAGGTACTGGTACTTTGTACTCCGGAGAAGGAAGAAGAAGCGCGTAATGCGGGTGCTGATTTCGTTGGCCTGGACGACTTTATCAAAAAGATTGAAGGCGGCTGGACAGATATCGACGTTATAGTTGCCACACCTGCTGTAATGCCAAAGATTGGTAAACTTGGTAAGATACTGGGACCACGTAACCTGATGCCGAATCCCAAAACCGGAACGGTTACTAATGATGTCAATGCCGCTGTTAAAGATGTAAAAGCGGGCAAAGTGGCTTTTAAGGTTGATAAAGCCGGTATTGTTCACGCATCTATCGGTCGCGTTAGCTTTAGTCCTGAAAAACTTTCGGAGAACAGCCTCGAATTGCTAAATGCACTCGTAAAGGCAAAGCCATCCACTGCTAAAGGAACCTACCTGAAAAGCGTTTTCATGGCCAGCACCATGAGTCCTGCCATTGCGGTGGATACTAAAGTTTTAATTCATTAATCGTACAGGGTTAACACGTAAACCAATAAAAGCTTAATTATGAATAAGCAAGATAAAAATCAGGTTATTGAAGTGCTGAAAGAGAAATTCTCCCAGTACAACAATTTTTATATAACTAACACGGAATCACTTACTGTTGCACAGATAACCAAACTGCGCGGCATCTGCTTCGATAAGAATGTGGAGATGAAAGTGGCTAAAAATACCTTGATCCGCAAGGCACTCGAACAATTGGATGAAACCCGCTTCAAAGGCACTTTTGATTCCCTGAACGGCGTTACAGCCCTGATGTTCTCTGAGAATGCCAAAGAACCGGCACTCATTCTGTCTAGTTTCCGCAAGGAGCCTAAACATAAAGAAAGACCAATACTGAAAGCCGCATTTATTGACGGCGATGTATTTGTGGGTGACAACCAATTGGCAGCCCTGAGAGACCTGAAGAGCAAACAGGACCTTATCGGCGAAATCATCGGATTGTTGCAATCTCCTGCTAAGAATGTTATGAGTGCACTTAATGCAGGTAACAAACTGGCCGGACTGATCAAGGCACTTGAAGAAAGAGCGAACTAATAAAAGTGCGAAGTAAGAGGTTCGAGGTGCGAAGTTAAATGCATTTACTTCATACCTCGCACCTCAAAAGTGCGAAGTAAGAGGTTCGAGGTGCGAAGTTAAATGCATTTACTTCATACCTCGTACTTCACACATCGTACTTCACACCTCGCACCTCAAAATACTTCCTGGCCCGGGAGTCAATTAACCAAGGGCAATTTTTTTAAACCCGCCGTTGGATCTATATAATGATATGAAGACGGTAAAAATTTAATATTATGGCAGATTTAAAAGCATTCGCTGAGCAACTTGTTAGCTTAAGCGTAAAAGATGTAAACGAATTAGCAAAGATTCTGAAAGATGAGTACGGTATTGAGCCAGCTGCTGCTGCTGTTGCAGTTGCTGCAGGCCCGGCCGCTGCTGTTGCTGCACCAGAGGAAAAAACCGCATTTGATGTTTTGTTGAAGAGCGGTGGCCCGAACAAACTGGCTGTAGTGAAAATCGTTAAAGACCTTACCGGTCTTGGACTGAAAGAAGCTAAAGACCTGGTTGATGGTGCACCAAAGAACATCAAGGAAGGTATTGCAAAAGCTGAAGCTGATGATATCGTAGCCAAGCTTAAAGAAGCTGGTGCTGATGTAGAAGTGAAATAAGCTTTTTCATATGTTTTTGAAGGAAGCCGCCCGTATGGACGGCTTCTTTCTTTTTACATTGAAACCGGCTATCATATTTCGTAATTTTTTCATTTCACTTTTATGAATTAATTTCGCGGAACAACTGAAAAAAAAATCTTGCATGTTAATACAACGATTAATTTTCGCAGCATTAATAATGGTGACCATTGTGTCCTGTAAAAAAAACCCTGATTTATCACGCCTGTCAAGTGCCTTTGTAGTGCAGACAACGCGCGATGGCCAGGCAAACTTTTCCAGTTATACCACTTACTATATCTCCGATACTATTTTTTACGTATCAAATGCTGCATCGCAAGATACCTTTATCGCAGGCCCTGCAGCTAATGCTATAGTGGGTGAAATTAAAAGACAAATGAATGCAAGAGGTTATACCTTCGTGGGCAGGCCCAAACGTCCGGATATCCTCCTTGATGCCATTGCTATTCGCCAGGTTAATACCGGTGTAATTTGGCCTCCCGGATGGTGGTGGGGATTTCCCGGCGGACCTGTAATTTGTGATTTCTGGGGATGCTGGCCAGTTTGGAACCCAATGCCACCTACAACTTTTCAATATTCTATTGGTGATTTTATTGTCGAATTCTTCGATGTTAAGAATGCACCTGTTACCGGCAAACTTCAATATGTATGGCTTGCCCAATTATCAGGCGTTCTTTCAAGCACGGATGCTACCAATGTAAATAGAACCGTTACAGGAATTCAAGAAGCTTTTGCACAATCACCCTATATTCAAAAATAACCTGGCTAATGAAAAAATTATTCATCCTCATAGGTATTTTCTTTATAAGTGCTACGGCCACACAGGCGCAACTTCTGCATAATCTTTATGGAGTTTCCTGGGAAGTTAGCTTTCCGGTTGGCAAGTCATTTGTATCAAATGCATCATTCCTTGGTGGTAAATTTGAGTACAGGCATTTTATAAAAAGAAATATTTCTCTCGGGGCTACCATTGGTTGGAATAATTATCAGGAGTATGTGTCGCGGGAGACATATGAGAATGCAGCGCAAACACAAGCTATCACTACCGATAACCAACGTTATGTTTTTAATTTGCCAATGACAGTAGATGGATTTTATTATTTTGAATACGGCAAAAAAATCAGGCCCTATGTTGGTTTGGGACTTGGCGCGCAATATAGTTCACAGGAAGCCTATTTCAATATATTTGTAATTGAAGATAAAAATTGGGGATTTATAATGCGCCCTCAGATAGGCGCATATATTCCGTTCTCTGAGTTTAACCATAATGGCTTTCTGCTGGCTGCGGGCTATAATTTCGCCACTAATAAAAACGAAAGCTTCAGGTTTAATAATATGCAGAGTTTTTGGGTAAGTATAGGTGTTGGCTTTACGAACTGAGTGTAAAGATTTCCTGATTTGTTTCCCGGAACCCCTATCTGCCGAAAATATACCGTAATTGAGAAAAAGAAGCCAGGATTTTCCCAATTTTCACGTTACCACTTTATCGCAGTATCACATTATTTGCTTAGCTTTGCATTCCTTTAATTAGGCCTAAAATCATTTTGACGTTCCAGTACAATCATAATTGATTGATAATTAACAGGTTCTATTCTTTCTAGAATACGATCCTGGTTGTATTGTCGTCTATATAATCTTTAAAAGCGCTTTTTAACTTATGTCTTCAACAAAAGTGGCTCTCCCTAACAGGATGAATTTTGGCAAGGTCAAGCACCTTGCTGCAACACCAGACCTGCTTGAAATTCAAATCCAGTCGTTCAAGGATTACTTTCAGCTGGAAACCACGCCTGATAAGCGTAACAACGAAGGTTTGTTCAAAGTATTTAAAGAGAATTTTCCGATTACAGATACGAGGAACATCTTCGTACTGGAATTTTTGGACTATTTTATAGATCCTCCCCGCTATACCATCGAAGAGTGTATGGAGCGTGGCCTTACTTATGCAGTGCCGCTCAAGGCCAAATTACGCCTAAGTTGTAACGATGAAGAACACGTAGACTTTCAGACTATTGTTCAGGATGTATTCCTGGGTAATATTCCATATATGACTCCCCGCGGAACATTTGTGATCAATGGCGCTGAACGTGTAGTTGTATCTCAATTGCACCGTTCACCAGGTGTATTCTTTGGCCAATCGTTACACCCTAATGGAACAAAAATTTACTCTGCCCGGGTTATACCTTTCAAAGGTGCCTGGATGGAATTTGCTACGGACATCAACAACGTGATGTACGCATATATCGACCGTAAAAAGAAATTCCCTGTTACCACTCTGCTTCGTTCCATTGGGTTCGAAACGGATAAGGACATCCTGGAACTATTTGGCATGGCTGATGAAGTGAAGACAGATAAAAAAACACTATCTCACCATCTTGGTAAAAGACTTGCCGCACGTGTTCTGCGTACCTGGGTCGAAGACTTCGTTGACGAAGATTCCGGTGAGGTCGTTTCTATTGAAAGAAATGAAGTAGTACTCGAGCGTGATACCGTATTGGATGAAGGTGCTGTCAATATGATCTCTGAATTGAATGTAAAAAGTGTTTTTATTCAGAAAGAAGAAATGAGCGGCGACTATGCCATCATTTACAATACCCTGAACAAGGATACTGCAAACTCAGAGCTGGAAGCCGTACAGCATATTTACCGCCAGCTCCGTGGTGCTGATGCTCCGGATAACGAAACCGCCCGTGGCATCATCGACAAATTATTCTTCAGTGATAAACGTTATGACCTTGGCGAAGTTGGCCGGTATAAGATCAATCGCAAACTGAACCTGAATTATAAACTGGATCAGAAAACACTGACCAAGGAAGATATCATTGAGATCATCAAATATCTCGTTCGTCTTACCAACGGTAAGGCAGAGATCGATGATATCGATCACCTGAGCAACCGTCGTGTAAGGACTGTAGGTGAACAATTATATGCTCAGTTTGGAGTTGGTCTGGCAAGAATGGCACGTACCATACGGGAACGTATGAACGTAAGGGATAATGAGGTGTTTACACCGGTTGACCTGATCAACGCGCGTACTTTATCATCTGTTATCAACTCTTTCTTTGGTACTTCGCAGTTGTCGCAGTTCCTCGACCAGACAAACCCGCTGAGCGAGATCACCCATAAGCGTCGTATATCAGCGCTCGGGCCTGGTGGTTTGAGCCGCGAACGCGCTGGCTTTGAGGTCCGTGACGTTCACTACTCACACTATGGCCGTCTATGTACTATTGAAACACCGGAAGGGCCAAATATTGGTCTGATCTCCACACTTTGCGTTCACGCGAAAATCAATGATATGGGTTTCATCGAAACACCTTATCGCAAAGTACAAGATGGTAAAGTAAATACAAAAGACCTTACCTATCTCAGTGCAGAAGAAGAAGACCTGGCTAAAATTGCCCAGGCAAATATTCCGCTGAATGAGAATGGTCAGTTCGTTGAAGAAAAAATCAAAGCCCGTCAAACTGGTGACTTCCCTATACTGGATCCGGGTGAGGTGGAATATATGGACGTAGCTCCAAATCAGATTGTAGGTCTTAGCGCTTCGCTGATTCCGTTCCTGGAGCATGATGATGCTAACCGGGCGCTGATGGGATCAAACATGCAACGCCAGGCTGTTCCCCTGATCCTGCCCGAAGCCCCGATTGTGGGAACCGGACTGGAAGGAAAAGCAGCCCGCGACGCAAGGATTCAGATTCATTCTGACGGAGATGGTGTAGTTGAGTTTGTTGATGCAAATGAAATCCATGTTCGCTATGAGCGCAACGAATCTCAAAAGCTGGTGAGCTTTGAAGATGACCTGCAAATTTATAAACTCACCAAATTCATCAAAACCAATCAGGAAACCAGCATTACCCTGAGACCTGCTGTTGCAAAAGGGCAGCGGGTAAAAGACGGAGACTTCCTCACCGAGGGCTATGCCGTTAAAAATGGTGAGCTGGCTCTTGGTCGTAATCTCAAAGTGGCCTTCATGCCATGGAAAGGGTACAACTTCGAGGATGCAATTGTAATAAATGAAAAAGTAGCGCGTGAAGATCTTTTCACTTCAGTTCACATTTCAGAATTTGAACTTGAAGTAAGGGATACCAAACTCGGCGAAGAAGAACTAACTCCGGATATTCCCAACGTATCGGAAGAAGCTACCAAAGACCTTGATCAGTACGGAATAATCCGTATCGGTGCGATGGTTAAAGAAGGTGATATTTTGATCGGTAAGATTACACCAAAAGGGGAGAGTGATCCTACACCCGAGGAAAAACTATTGCGTGCAATCTTTGGTGACAAAGCCGGTGATGCAAAAGATGCTTCTTTGAAAGCACCAAGCGGAACGGAAGGTGTTGTGATAGGCAAGAAATTATTCCAGCGTGCGAAGAAAGATAAGAATGCAAAAGTGAGAGAAAAGGCATCTATCGAGAAGCTCGAAAAGATCCATGAGCAAAATGAAAAAGATATCCTGGAATTGCTGATCAGCAAACTTCAAACACTGGTGAAAGAGAAACCTTCCGCAGGTGTTTCAAATAACTTCGGCGAAGTGTTGATTGGCAAGGGTGCTAAATTCAGCGCTAAGAACCTGACTGGTATCGATTATCAAAACGTAAATCCGTTAGGCTGGACAGGTGACGCCAAGATTGATGATGCGATCAATACATTGCTTCACAACTACAACATTAAATACAACGAGGAACTTGGCCGTTACAAGCGTGAGAAATTCAATATCTCCATAGGGGATGAATTACCTGCTGGTGTATTGAAACTTGCAAAAGTTTACCTCGCTGTTAAACGTAAGTTGAAAGTGGGTGATAAGATGGCAGGCCGCCACGGTAACAAAGGTATCGTTGCCAAGATCGTTCGTGCTGAAGATATGCCGTTCCTGGAAGATGGAACACCTGTTGATATCGTACTGAACCCATTGGGTGTGCCAAGCCGTATGAACCTTGGACAGATCTACGAAACTGTGCTTGGCTGGGCCGGTGAAAAACTGGGCATAAGATTCTCAACACCGATCTTCGATGGTGCCTCCGTTGATGAAATTAAAGATCTGGTTAACAAGGCAGGGTTGCCAAGCTATGGCCACACTTATTTATATGATGGGGAAACAGGCGACAGGTTCCACCAAAAGGCTACAGTTGGTATAATCTATATGCTGAAACTGCACCACATGGTAGACGATAAAATGCACGCACGTTCTATCGGGCCATACAGTCTCATCACGCAACAACCCCTCGGTGGTAAAGCACAGTTTGGTGGACAGCGTTTTGGTGAAATGGAAGTTTGGGCACTGGAAGCTTATGGTGCATCCAGCATCCTGCAGGAATTACTCACACTTAAGTCGGATGATATCATCGGAAGGGCTAAGACTTACGAGGCCATTGTCAAAGGCGATAACATTCCACGTGCAGGAATACCTGAATCTTTCAATGTACTTGTGCATGAACTGAGAGGGCTCGGACTGGAACTGAAGTTTGATAACTAAAACCAAAGAGCCTGAAAATAGTAAAGCCACCTTAACGGGTGGCTTTTTTCATGCAATCACTTTATGCTAACCTTTCGAAATAATTGTTCAAGTTCATTGAACTCATTAGCTTTATTCAGTATAAAATAAAAGAAAAATTATGCCAACCTTGTCCTTGTTTAATCAAATGGACGCCTTTGTGATAGC
>Ga0209254_10002188_pt1 | contig 17736 bp, 22 predicted proteins | sample FrelakmetDIP11DI_FD_187148 | JGI IMG/M metagenome (GOLD analysis project Ga0209254, IMG submission 187148) | Freshwater lake sediment microbial communities from the University of Notre Dame, USA, for methane emissions studies - DIP11 DI (SPAdes)... | ecosystem: Environmental > Aquatic >...
GACGGTCACGAACTCGCACAGGCCGTGCTGCGCCTGCCGGGTGAGGCGCAGTTGGAGGCGGCGCTGGTCGACAGCGCGCAGGTGCAGCTCGTCGTGCTGGCGATGCTGATCGAGAAGGACAAGCCTTTTTCGGGCCAGCAACGGCAGCTGGTGGCCGAGGCATTCGGCATCGAGGCGGCGCAGCAGGTCGATGCCTTCCACGAGTCGATCCAGCGACTGCCGCCGGGGCTGCGCCTGCCGCTGCTCGACCGCGCCGGGCCGACGCTGCTGAAGCTTGCCGCTTCGATGCGCGAGCGGTTGCTGCTGCTCGTGCATGGGCTGATCCGCGCCGATGGGCGAGTGACGCTGCACGAGTTCCTGCTCTTCACGGTGCTCAGACGACGCATCGGCCGCGACGCCAACCGGCCGGTGCCAGTCCGCTTCAAGAGCCTGACGCCCCTGCAGGCGGAGGTGGGGCTGGTGATGTCCCTGCTGGCCAGCGTGCGGCTGCCCGAGCGCCCGGAGCATGCCTACAACGCGGGCGTGCTGCTGCTCAGCGGGATCGAGCCGTCGCGCGTGCCGACCGAGGCCATCGACCTCGATGCGGTCGCTCGCGCCCTCGATCGTCTGAACCAGCTGGCCCCGCTCGTGAAGCCGCGGCTGATCAAGGCCTGCGCGGCGGTGGCGTTCGTCGACGGCGAGACCCACTGGAAGGCGGCCGGCTGCCTGCGCACCATCTGCGCCGCCCTCGATGCGCCGCTGCCGCCGCAACTGCGCGAGGATGCCGGCACTCTCGGCGGGCAGGAACCGGCTGCGCGCGCCAATCAGGTCGCCGGCGTCCAGCGAAGCCTGCTGTAGGTCGCCGCCGCGCGCTACTTCAGTGCGCCGAAGACCTTGCGCACGATCGCGCTGCTCGCCCCGACCGGGTTGCTGCGGATCTTGCGTTCTTCCTCGCTGATCATGAAGTACAGGCCGTCGAGCGCCTTGTCGGTGACGTGGTTCTCGATGCGCACCACGCCACTGCCGCCCAGACCCAGACTGCCGGCCTGGTCGGCCAGGCCGTTGTACTGCTGGGCCAGGCCGATCTTCTCGGTCGTCTGCCTGACGATGGGCAGGAAGCGTTCGGTCAGCGGCGCCCGCGTCTTGCTGGCGAAGAACTTCGTCACCGAGTCATCGCCACCGGTCAGGATGGCCTTGGCATCGGTCACGCTCATCGACTTCACTGCATTGACCAGCAACTCCTGGGCCTGCGGCACGGCCTGTTCAGCGGCGCGATTGACGCCGAGTTTCAGCGCATCGATGTCCTTGCCGAAACCGGCGAACTTCAGCGCCTTCTCCGAGCGCCGCAGCCAGTCAGGCAGCGGGATGCGCAGCTTGTCGCTGCCCCAGAAGCCGTCCTGGCGGCCGAGCAGTTGCACGGCGGTCGTTGCGCCCGTCTCGAGAGCGCCCTTCAGCCCGGCGGTGGCGTCGCTGTCGGTGAGCGCGGCAAGCTGGGCGTGCGCTGCGCGCCAGAACAGTCCCGGCGCTGCGGCGGCCATGGCGAGGATGGCGAGTGCAACACGGCGTTGCGCACAAGGCTGCAATCGTTTCATTTCTTCCTCCTGAAGCGGCTTGCGGAGGATGCGGCCGGCGAGACACGGGAACGACTCTCGACAAACCCGTTCATTCGTCTCCGTCAGTCGATCCATCGACAGAGTGCCACGCGCAGCGAAAACGAAGCTGCTCTTTGGTCAACGGATCGTCGATCACAGCCGGACCAGGGCGGCGGTCCAGCGCGGCGCGCCGTCTGCGTACGCACTTCGACGGCTGCCTTGGCGCTCTCGCTCGCCCGCGTTCAGCGGCGCGTCTGAGGCCGGCCGGTCCGACAGCCGGCCGCGGTCGCTGTCAGCTCAGCGGCGCTGCAGGCGGAAGACGATCACTCCCACCGCTGCCGGCGCTGCCGCCCACAGGAGCGCGAAAGCTGCCGAGGCGGTGGCGTTTCCGCTGCCGCGGTCGAAGTAGAAGAACAGCGCCGCCAGCGCCGCGGTGATCGCGGCCACGGCAATCGCACCGCCGCGGCGCGTCAGCAGCCAAGGGTAGAGAAAGATTCCGCCGCCGACCAGTGCGATGACGGTGACCGCGCCGGCCAGCGAGTTGGGCACCGCAGTCATCGGCTGCCACTAGACGACGCCCGCGGCATGCGCCTGCGCATCGGCGTGGTACGAACTGCGCACGAGCGGGCCGACGGCGGCATGGCTGAAGCCCATCGACTTTGCCTCGCGCTCGAACATGGCGAAGGTCTCGGGCGTCACGTAGCGCCGCACCGGCAGGTGGTGGTTGCTCGGCGCCAGGTACTGGCCGATGGTGATCATGTCCACGTTGTGCGCGCGCAGGTCGCGCATCACCTGCACGATTTCCTCGTCGGTCTCGCCCAGGCCGACCATCAGCCCGCTCTTGGTCGGCACGCCGGGCACGCGGCGCTTGAATTGCTGCAGCAGCGACAGCGAGTGCGCGTAGTCGGAGCCCGGCCGCGACTCGCGATAAAGGCGCGGCACCGTCTCGAGGTTGTGGTTCATCACGTCCGGCGGCGCCGCCTCGAGGATGGCCAGTGCACGGTCGAGCCGGCCGCGGAAATCGGGCACCAGGATCTCGATGCGGGTGGCGGGCGACAGGTCGCGCACCGCGCGGATGCAGTCGACGAAGTGCTGCGCGCCGCCGTCCTTCAGGTCGTCGCGGTCGACCGAGGTGATGACGACATAGCGAAGCTTCAGTGCGGCAATGGTGCGCGCCAGGTTCAGCGGTTCGTCGGCATCGAGCGGATCGGGGCGGCCGTGGCCGACGTCGCAGAAGGGGCAGCGGCGCGTGCACTTGTCGCCCATGATCATGAAGGTCGCCGTGCCCTTGCCGAAGCACTCGCCGATGTTCGGGCACGAGGCTTCCTCGCACACGGTGTGCAGCCGGTGCTCGCGCAGGATGTTCTTGATCTCGTAGAAGCGCGTCGTCGGCGAGCCGGCGCGGACACGGATCCACTCAGGCTTGCGCGCCGGCACGGTGTCGGCGACGAACTTCAGCGGGAACTTCCTGACTACCGGCGCCGTCTTCGCCTCGCCCTTCTTCTTGGCGAAGGGATCCATCGGCGGCGCGCCCGGCGGGGCTTCGTTGCTCATCGGGCTACCTTCTCGCTGCGCGCGAAGAATTCGCGCTTGGGGCGGCCCGGCGCGCTCATGCAGTGAAGTGCTGCTGCAGGCGGGCGACGAGGCGGTCGGCCGCCGCGCGCCAGGTGATCGAGACGCCGAGTGTAGACAAGTCGACCGTCGGCAGACCCGCATAGCCGCAGGGGTCGATGCGGGAAAAGGGCGCCAGGTCCATCGCCACGTTCAGCGCCACGCCGTGGTAGCTGCAGCCGCGGCTTACCTTGATGCCGAGGGCGGCGATCTTGGCGAAGCCGGCCAGTTCGCCGCCGGCACGCGAGGTCGGGTCGCGCACATACACGCCCGGGGCGCCGCGCACGCGCTGCGCGGCCACGTCCGATTCCTCGAGAGTCTGGATCACCGACTGCTCGATCCGGTAGACGAGTTCCTTGACGAAGATGCCAAGTCGGCGCAGGTCGATCAGCGTGTAGACGACCACCTGGCCGGGGCCGTGATAGGTCACCTGGCCGCCGCGGTCGGTGGCCACGACCGGGATGTCGCCGGGATCGAGCAGGTGCTCGCGGCGGCCGCCCTGGCCGAGCGTGAACACCGGCGGATGCTCGACGACCCACAGTTCGTCGGCGCTGTCGGCCTTGCGCGCGGCGGTGAAGCCGCGCATCGCCTGCCAGGTTGGCAGGTATTCGGCGCGGCCGAGGTAGCGCACGACAGGCCCCGCAGTCAGCACCGTGTTCCCGCCTATAGCACCACCTTGACCAGCGGGTGGCTCGTCAGCGCGCGATACAGGTTGTCGAGCTGCTCGCGCGAGGTGGCGTTGATGGTCGCCGTCACCGACAGGTAGTTGCCCTCGCGCGAGGCGCGCAGCTCCAGCGTGGCGGCATCGAAGTCAGGCGCGTGCGCCTTCACCACCTCGACGATCGCCTGCGCGAAGTGATCGACGCGGCGCCCCATCACCTTGATGGGAAACGGCGTCGGAAAGGTGAGCGGCGACTCGCCGTCGGGACTGGTCATCACTGGCGCAGTGCCTCGATCGCCTCGTCGTAGGCGGCGCGCAGCTTCGCGTACAGCGGCCCGGGCCGGCCGCTGCCGACCGGTTTGCCGTCGAGGGTGACGATCGGCAGGATTTCGCGCGTGGCCGAGGTCAGCATCAGTTCGTCGCAACTTTCCACTTCGTCCCGGCGCAGCCGCCGCACCTCGAACGGCACGCCGATGCGCTCACACAGTTCGCCGACAAAGCCGTAGCGGATCCCCTCGAGGATCAACCGGTCGCGCGGCGGCGCGATCACGATGCCGCCGCGCACCACCCACATGTTGCTCGACGAGCCTTCGGTGAGCCAGCCGTCGCGGAACTGCACTGCCTCGTCGGCGCCGTTTTCGGTGGCGAACTGCCGCGCCAGCACCGCGCCGAGCAGCGACACCGACTTGATGTCGCAGCGCAGCCAGCGCTCGTCGGCGCGCGTGACCGCGCGCAGTCCCTGTTCGCGCTGCGCCTGCGTCGGCCGCGCGAACGGCGTGGTCATGGCGAACACGGTCGGCGGCGTGTTGGCGGGAAACGAGAAGTCGCGCTTGGCCACGCCGCGCGTCACCTGCCAGTAGATGAACTGATTGTCGCTGTCGCAGGTGGCGACCAGCCGCTCGATGAGCGAGCGCCAGCCGGCGCGGTCGAACGGATTGGCCAGGCCGATCTCGCGCGTGCTGCGCTCGAAGCGGGCCAGGTGATTTTCGAGGCGGAACGGCTTGCGGTAGTACACCGGCACCACTTCGTAGATGCCGTCGCCGAAGATGAAGCCGCGGTCGAGCACCGAGATCTTCGCTTCGGCGAGCGGCAGCCATTCGCCGTTCAGATAGCAGGTCGAATGCGGCCAGTCCATCGTTGTCCTCGTCGTGCTCGTCGCCGGCCGCGGCAGGGCGCGGCGGCAAAGGCCGCTATGGTAGCGGCGCTGGGCGAGCCGCCTCAGCGGCGCCGGATGGCGTCGATGAATGCCTGAGCGGCAGCGGCGCCGTGGGCCATGGCGACCAGGCGCTCCGCCTCGCGGATCAGCGGGCGCAGTTCGTCGCCGCTTTTCGCTGCTTCGATGGCCATCGCGAGCCGGTCGGCCGCCGGGCCGAGCAGGTCGTTGATCGCCCGCACCGCGCGCGTTTTGGCCTCCTGCACGGTGGTCATCTCCGCTTCCGGGATCGTGGTGGAAGCGCCCTGCACGGTGTTGGTGCCGCCGGCGGTGCTGCCGACCAGCGCAATGAATTCGCCCTGCTCGAGCACGCCCAGCGACTCCTCGATCCCGTAGGGCACGATCGCTGCCAGCTGATCGACGTCGCGCACGCCGTCGATCAGGATCAGCAGCCGGCGCTGGGCGAGCGAAAGCGCGCCGCTGCGCGCGGCAAGCTCTGCCGCGCCCTTGGGCGTCTTGCCGAACACGCGCAGGTCAGCCATCGCGATCGTTACCAGTCGAGGCGCCAATGCTCGCAGAAAAACGCCGTTTGGCAGCCCCGGTGAACGGATGAATCCTTGCGGCTCAGCAGCCAGCGCCAGCACGCGTCAGGGATGGGCGCCGCGCGCCAGCACGTGCTCGCAGACCAGCCTTTTCAGCGTCGACAGCCGGCGATGGAAGAAGTGGTCGGCGCCCGGCATGACCACCACCGGCAGGTCCTGTGGCCGCGCCCACTCGAAGACGTGCGCCAGCGGAACGGTCTCGTCGAATTCGCCGTGGATCACCAGCGTCTCGGCGGCCACGGCGGGCATCGGCCACTTTCCCGCTGCCGATCCGACCAGGATCAGGTGCGACGCCGGCGGCGCCAGGCGTGCCGCTGCCTGCGCAGCCACGAAGCTGCCGAAGGAGAAACCGGCCAGTGCACGCGGCAGCTCCTCGACGTCCGGTCCCAGCCACTGCGGCGCCGAGTCGATCACGTGGAGGAAGTCGTCGGTCTCGCCGCGACCGTGGTCGTGCTGGCCTTCGCTGGCGCCGACGCCGCGGAAGTTCGGACGCACCGCCAGCCAGCCCATGCTGGTGAACGCACGGGCAAGCGTCGCCGCCACCTTGTTCTCCAGTGTGCCCCCATAGAGCGGATGCGGATGGCCGATGAAGGCGAGCCCGGCCGGCGCACCTGCGGGCGCATCGACGGCAAGCTCGATGCGGCCGACCGGGCCGTCGATCAGCCGCCGTTCGCTGCGGATGTGCAGGCGGGCGGTCATCAAGCGCTTTCGCTCTGCCCGCCCATGGACTCCGAAACGCCTGGCTGGCTCAAGCGCTGTCCCGCAGGCGCAGTCGTTCGACCGGCTCGCCGCCGACGAGGTGTCGGTCGATGATCTCGTCGATGTCGTGTTCGTCGACGTAGGTGTACCAGACCGCTTCCGGGTAGACGACCAGGCAAGGTCCCTCGTCGCAGCGGTCCAGGCAGCCGGCCTTGTTGATGCGGACCATGCCCCTGCCGCTCAGGCCAAGCGCCTTGACGCGGGCCTTCGCGTGGGCCTGCAGGCGCTCTGCGTCGTGCGCCGCGCAGCAGGCACGGCCGTCGTCGCGCCGGTTCAGGCAGAAGAAGACGTGTCGTTGGTAGTAGCTCATGGGCGATTCTCGCAAAAGGCCGATTCTACGAAGCGGCCACTGGCGCAGCGCTCATTGACCCTGCGACGGACGAACGGGCGGGCGCCGCTGCCTCAGCGACCACAGCAGCACCGCCAGCAGCGCGTAAGGCCAGGCCTGCGCGAGCCAGTCGGAGGCCGCCGCGACGTCGCGCAGCCGGCCGGGCTGCCAGGCGGCGAGCCATTGCGCGTGATACGGATTGGGTGGCACGACATTGACGGCGACCACCAGCAGCAGAAGTGCCGCCGCAGCCAGTGCCGCCGCGGCCCGCGCCGACACCGTGGCTGCGGCTGCGGTCACAGCCAGCCAGCCAACGGCCAGCCCGGCGACCGCGCCGGGCGTGAGCCAGGCGAACGCGCGTTCAGGCCCGAATTCGTGGCCGTAGGTGATTGCCTTGGTCGCCAGCGCGGCACCGAGCATCATCAGCAGCATGCGCAGGCGGGGTGCGCGCTGCTTCATCGCGGCGGTCAGCGCCGCGCCGGCGGCGAGCATGCCGCAGGCAGTGACCAGCACCTCTGCCGCGGCGAACTGGCTGGCGTCGAACACCGGCAGCGTGCGATCGAACATGCCTAGCACGGTCGAGATGAGATCGCGGTCCAGTTCGCCGTTGCCGAACAGCATCGGCCCGGGGTGGATCTGCGCCAGCGGCCACAGCGCGGCCAGCAGCAGCAGGGCCGCGGAATGCGGGCGTAACCAAAGCCGTCGCGCCTGCTGCAGCCGCCTGTCGTCGATCAGCGCCGGCGCGAGGGCGGTTCCTGCCAACGCACCCAAGGCCGCGCCGCCGACGTTGGTCAGCACGTCCAGGTTCGACGCGATGCGCGCGGGCAGGTAATTCTGCAAGGCTTCGATGAGGACGGAAACGCAGGCAGCGAGCGCCGTGGCGACTAGGATCGCCGGCAGGCCACGCGGACGCGGATGCAGCGTCAGCGCCATCAGCAGCCCCAGCGGCACATAGGCGAGCACGTTCAGGGCAAGATCGAAGCCGGTCACGTAGGCGGGCCACGGCGCGCCGAGAAATGCGAGCGGGTTCACGCCGAGCGCGCGCCAGCCGGTCCACGGCGACAGGCTGCCGTAGATCAGCAGCACCACGTACACAACGAGCGATGTGCGTGCCAGTGGCGAGCCGCGCCGCGTCACCGGCAGGCTGGCGCGCTGGCCTGCCGGCCGCGGGGCAATGGGTGCGGGCGACATCACGGTTGCTCGGATTGTGGTGAGCCGAACCTGCAACAGGCAAGGCAAAGGTGGCGACGATGGTAAATTTTCGATGCCCGCAGTCCCGCACGCCGGAAATCGTGATCGATCCTGGCCAGCGATAGAGGTCCGCGCCCGTCTTATAACCGGTGATCCGCTTTGTCCTGCATCGCTGACTCGAACATGCGGGCCGTTGACCGCGGCCGGGCGCCCGTCTCGCCGCTGAACCGGGAACTGATCGCGAAGGCGGCGCCACAGTTCGACGTCGAGGCGGTACGGGAAACAGGCTCGACGAACACCGACCTTCTGCAGCGGGCCCGGCGGGCGCAGCCGGCGCGGCCACTGCTTCGCGCTGCGCTGCAACAGACGGCGGGCCGCGGCCGCCACGGTCGGCGCTGGTTCACGGGCGCCGGCAACGCCCTGCTCTTCTCGCTGGCCGTGTCGATGAAGGCAGACGGCGCACGCCTCGCCGCGGCCACGCTGGCCTGCGGCGTTGGCGCGGCCGAGCGGCTGCGCGCCGCCGGTGCGTCCGTTTCGCTCAAATGGCCCAACGACCTGATGTTCGAGGGGCGCAAGCTCGGCGGCGTGCTGTGTGAACTGGCGGCCGACGATCAGGGCCGTCGCACGCTGGTCGTCGGCATCGGCATCAACCTGCACCTGGACGCGGCGACCCGCGACTCGATCGGACAGCCGGCCGCGGCCCTCGAGCACGCGATGGCGCCGCTCGCCAGCCGCGAGTCGCTGATCGGCGGCATCGCCACCGCCGTCCTCGACGCCCTGCAACTGTACGACGAGCAGGGCTTCGTCCCGCTGCAGCCGCGGTTCATGGCGCTGTTCGCCCATCGCGACGCGCCGGTCGACCTGCTCGAGCTCGGCACGCGCGTGGCCAGCGGGCGCGCACTCGGTGTCGACGGCGAGGGAAGGCTGCTGCTCGATACCGGGCAGGGCCTGCGCGTGTGCAGCAGCGGCGAGCTTTCGCTGCGGGCGGCCGGATGAGCACCGCTGCGCATTGGCTGCTGCTCGACGCCGGCAACTCGGCGCTCAAATGGGTGCTGATGACGCTCGACGGTCAGGTCGGGCTGGCGCACGGGGCCCGGCGCAATGCGCCGCCGGACGAGCTGACCGCGTCGCTGGTGCGCGAATGGCGCGAGCGCGCCGGCATCCCGGTGCAGGCTGCGTACGGCTGCGCCGTGGCCTCGCCGTCGCTGGTGCGTGCCATCGAGCAGGCGGTGCTGCAAGCCTTCACGCTGCCCGTGCGTTGGTTCGAGTCGCAGCCGCGCTACGAGCACGGCGGCGTCGTCCTGCGCAACGGCTACCGCGACTGCACACAGTTGGGCGTGGACCGCTGGCACTCGCTGATCGCGGCGCGGGTGGCGCATCCCGATCGCTCGCTCGTCGTCGTGACGGCCGGCACGGCCACCACCGTCGACGGCGTGACGATCGACGGCTCGTTTGTCGGCGGCGCCATCGCCCCCGGGGTTCGCCTGATGTACGAAGCGCTGGCCAAGGGCACGGCGAGGCTGCCGGTTTCGCGCGGGCAGATGGTCACCTATCCCGACAACACCGATGACGCGATCGCCTCGGGCGTGCTCGGCAGCCAGCTCGGGCTCATCGAGCGTTTCGTGCGCAACTTCCGCGTCGAGCACGGCACGCCGCTGGTCGTCCTCACCGGCGGTCACGCGGCGCAGCTGGCGCCCTACGTCGGCGTCGGCACCTCGCTGCCGTCCGTGGTGCGAGAGGAGAACCTGGTCCTGCGCGGCGTCTACCTGCGAGCCTGCGAACTGACGGCGGCGCTGGCCCTTGCTGCCGGCACCGTCGGCGCCGCGCAATGAGAGCGGTGTTTCTCCTGCTGCTGCTCGCCAACGTCGTCCTGTTGGCATGGCAGCAGGGCCTGTTCGGACCCGCTGTCGAGGCCGGCCGGGAGCCGGAGCGGGCTGCCCGGCAGATCGCCGCCGAGAAGATCCGCGTCCTGGCGCCGGACCAGCTGGCCGCGCTGCGCAGCGCGACCCGGGCCGCAGGCGAAGGCAATGCCAGGCTCGCCTGCTTCGAATTCGGCGACTTCGACGAGGCGAGCCTCGCGCGCATCCAGTCGAGGCTGGCCGCGCTGGCTCTCGGCGACCGGCTGCGGGCGCGGCGCATCAGCGCGCCGGGCTGGTTCATCGTCTACCTGCCCCCGCTGGCGACGCGCGCCGAGGCCGACCGCGTCGCGCAGGACCTGCGCGGCCGCGGCGTCCGCGATCTGGCCGTCATGGGGCAGAACTCGCCGATGCCGAACGCGATCGTGCTCGGCTCGTTCCGCGATCCCGAGGCGGCGCAGCGGCACCAGGCGGAACTGGTGCGCCGGGGTGTGGCCGGCGTGCAGGCGACCCAGCGCGCCGCCGCCGAGACGACGCGCTTCGAGATCCGCGACGTCGACGCGGCGCTGGCGCAGCAGCTGGCGGAGATCCAAGCGGAGTTCCCGCAGAGCCAGCTCGGCGCCTGCGCCAACTGAACGCCGCGGCCGGCCGACCGAGCAAGCGTCCCCGCCGCGATGTTCAACATCGTGCTCGTCGAGCCGGAGATCCCGCCGAACACCGGCAACGTCATCCGTCTGGCCGCCAACAGCGGCGCCCGCCTGCACCTCGTCCGGCCGCTCGGCTTCGACCTCACCGACAGGCAGCTGCGCCGGGCCGGGCTCGACTACCACGAGTACGCGCAGATCGCGGTGCACGACGATTTCGACGCGCTGCTCGCCGCCGAGCGCCCGGATCCGGCGCGGATGTTCGCCCTGACCACGCGCGGCGCGCGCCTCTATGCCGAAGTGCGCTATGCGCCCGGCGACTGGCTGGTGTTCGGCGCCGAGACGCGCGGACTGTCCGCTGCCATGCGAGAACGCTTCGCCGCCGAGCAGCAGCTGCGGCTGCCGATGCGACCCGGCAATCGCAGCCTCAACCTCAGCAACGCGGTGGCGGTAGTGGTCTTCGAAGCGTGGCGACAGCAGAGCTTTGCCGGCGGCGCCTGACTCTGCTCTCGCGCTCATGCCGCAGCGCGCAGCTGCGAGGCGCGCAGCGCCTGGCCGATGTCGGCCAGCAGGTCCTCGATGTGCTCGATGCCTATTGACAGGCGCACCATGTCCTCGCTGACGCCGGCGCGCTCGAGTTCGGCCGGCGAGAGCTGCCGGTGCGTGGTCGAGGCCGGGTGGGTGGCCAGCGACTTCGCATCGCCGATGTTCACCAGCCGGGTGACCAGCTTCAGGCTGTCGAGAAACCTTTCGCCGGCGGCGCGGCCGCCGCGAACGCCGAAGGACAGCACCCCCGAGGCACGCCCGCGCAGCAGTTGCTGCGCCAGCGCGTGGTCCGGGTGCGAAGGCAGGCCGGCGTAACGGACCCAGGCCACCGCCGGCTGGTTCTGCAGGAAGCGGGCGATGTCGAGCGCGTTGTCGTTGATCCGGTCCATGCGCAGCGCCAGCGTCTCGATTCCCTGCAGCAGCAGGAACGCGTTGAACGGCGACAGCGCCGCCCCGGTATTGCGCAGCGGCACCACCCGCGCACGGCCAATGTAAGCGGCCGGGCCGAGCGCTTCCGTGTACACCACGCCGTGGTAGGACGGATCCGGGCTGTTCAGGCGGGGGAAACGCGCAGGCTGTTCCGCCCACGGAAAGCGGCCGCTGTCGACGATCAGTCCGCCGACAGTGGTGCCGTGGCCGCCGAGGTACTTGGTCAGCGAATGCACGACGATGTCGGCGCCGTGCTCGATCGGCCGCAGCAGGTAGGGGGTGGCCACCGTATTGTCGACGATCAGCGGTACGCCCGCCGAGTGCGCTGCCGCCGCCAGCCGCGCGATGCCGGCGATCCGGCCCGACGGGTTGCCGATCGATTCGACAAACACGGCCTTGGTCCGCGCATCGGCGAGCTCGCCGATGGCCTGCGGCTCGTCGAGGCTGAAGAAGCGGGTCTCGATGCCCTGCTGCGGCAGCGTGTGGGCGAGCAGGTTGTAGGTGCCGCCGTACAACTGGCTGGCGGCGACGATGTTCTCGCCGGCCTCGGCGATGGTCTGGATCGCCGCGGTGATGGCCGCCATGCCGCTGGCCACGGCCAGGCCGCCAATGCCGCCTTCCATCGCCGCCAGCCGCTTTTCCAGCACGTCGTTGGTCGGATTCATGATCCGCGAGTAGATGTTGCCCTGCACCTTGAGGTCGAACAGGTCGGCGCCGTGCTGTGCCGAGTCGAAGGCGTAAGAGGTGGTCTGGTGCACGGGCACCGCCACCGCGCGGGTGGTCGGGTCGGGCGAATAGCCGCCGTGCACGGCAAGGGTCTCGAGGCGCATGGGAGTGCCCTCCGGGCAAGAAGTGCCGACGAGCTTAGGCGGGGGCGGTAGCGCCCCTCAGACAAGATGGTTAGATGCTCATGCTCGCCGCCTGGCGCGCGAGGCCAGGCGTGGATCAGCTGCGGTCCAGATCGCCTGCGACGCTGTCGACAGCGGCTGCCTGCCGGGCCATCTGCTCGAGCAGACTCGACGTACTGGCGCCGACGCTCAACAGGTTGCGGTGTTGCGGCCGGATGAACTCCTGCTCGGACGCGTGCTGCAGGAACGCCAGCAGGTGGTCGAAGTAACCGTCGACGTTGATGAGGCCAACCGGCTTGGCGTGCAGTTGCAGCTGCCGCCAGGTCACCATCTCGAACATCTCCTCGAAGGTGCCGTAGCCGCCAGGCAGCACGATGAAGGCATCGGACCGACTGGCCATGATGCGCTTGCGAGTGTGCATCGAGTCGACGATCAGCAGCTCCGTCAGCGCCTGGTGCGCCACCTCGGGCCGCATCAGGTGCTCGGGAATCACGCCGATCACCCTGCCGCCGGCGGCCAGCGTGCTGTCGGCGAGTGCTCCCATCATGCCGACGTGTCCGCCGCCGTAGACCACGTTCCAGTCGCGGCGGGCCAGCTGCGCGCCGAGTTCGCGCGCCGCCTGCAGATAGGCCGGCTTCGCGCCGGGCTGCGAGCCGCAGAAGACGCAGACCGCGCGTATCGGCGTCATTCGGGTCCTTCTCGCTTCGGGTGGCGGGCGAGCAGCAGATCGAGCGCCTGGCGCGGCGATGCCTTCTCCGCGAGCACGGCGCAGACGGCGTCGGTGATCGGCATCCGCACGCCGAGCGAGGAGGCGCGCTGCTGCACTGCCGCCGCCGACCAGACCCCTTCGGCAACGTGGCCGAGGCGGTCGAGGGCTTCCTTCAGCGGCAGGCCTCGGCCCAGCATCAGGCCGACCTGCCGGTTGCGCGACAGCTCGCCGGTGCAGGTGAGGATGAGGTCGCCGATGCCGGTCAGCCCCATGAAGGTCTGCGCTGAGGCGCCGAGCGCCACGCCGAAGCGGGTGATCTCGGCCAGCCCACGCGTGATCAGCGCCGCGCGCGCGTTGTGTCCGAGCGCCAGCGCATCGCAGATGCCGGTGGCGATCGCCATCACGTTCTTGACCGCGCCGCCGACCTCGACGCCGACGACGTCGTGCGTCGAGTAGATGCGCAGCGCCGGGCCGTGCAGCGCCTCGGTGACCAGCTCGCAGAACGAGTCGTGGCCGGCGACCGTCAGCGCGGTGGGCAGCCCCTTCGCCACTTCCTGCGCAAAGCTCGGCCCGGAAAGCGGACCGGCGGGGTGGCCGCCGAGCTCGTCACGCACGATCTCGTGCGCCATCGCCGCACTGCCGCGCTCAAGCCCCTTGCACAACCAGACGATCGGCGGCAGCGCCGCGATGTCGTGCAGCTGACGCGCGAGGTCGCGCAGCGCGGCCGTCGGTGTCGCGATCAGCAGCAGGCCGTGGCGGGCGTGCGCAACCGCCGCTGTCAGTTCCCTCGCACAATGAAGTGCCGCCGGCAGTTCGATGCCCGGCAGGTAGCGCGCGTTGCGCCGCGTTTCGGCGATCGAGGACAGCGCTGCGCCGTCGCGTGCCCACAGGTGTACCGGGTGGCGCGGCGCCAGCGCGGCGGCCAGCGCCGTGCCCCAGGCGCCTGCACCCAGTACGGTGATGTGCACGACCGGGGGTCCCGTGCTGCCGCGGGCAGCCGAGCGGCGGCAGTTACTGCGTCGGCACCGCGGCGGCGGGTGCGGCCGCCTGCGCCTGCTGCTGCGCCAGGCGCTGCTGGTACAGCGCCTCGAAGTTGATTTCCGCCAGGTGGATCGGCGGCAGGCCGGTGCGGCTGATCAGATCGGCGACGTTGGCGCGCAGGTACGGATAGACGATGTTCGGGCAGACGATGCCAACGATCGGCTCGAACTGCTCCTTCGGAACGTTGCGGATTTCGAAGATGCCGCCCTGCTTGCCTTCGACCAGGAACAGCACCTTGTCGCCCAGCTTGGCGGTGGCGGTCACGCGGACCACGACCTCGTAGATTCCTTCAATCACCGAGCTGTTGCTGACCTCGAGCTGCACGTCGATGCTCGGCGACTGCTGCTCCAGAAAGATGCCCGGCGCATGCGGCAGCTCGAGTGATGCGTCCTTCAGGTAGCAGCGCTGCAACTGGAAGGTCGGTCCCGCAGCGGCGCCGTGCGCGTTGCTGCCGGCCGGCTGGCCGGCGCCGTTGTTATCTGCCATGGTGGTTCCTGGTTGTCTGGATTGAACGGGCCCGCTTCAGCCAGCGAGCAAGGGGGTGAGCCGGCCTTCGCGGTCGAGCGCCGACAGATCGTCGAAGCCACCGACGTGGGTGGTGCCGATGAAGATCTGCGGCACGGTGCGGCGGCCGGTGCGTTCGATCATTTCTTCGCGCCGCGCCGGATCGAGGTCGATCCGGATGGTCTCGATGTCGGTGACGCCGCGCGCCTTCAGCAGCGCCTCGGCGCGGTGGCAGTACGGACAGTGCTCGGTACGGTACATCAGCACGGGGGCGGGCATGGTCGCTCTTCGTTCAGGTTGCGGTGCTATGAGCGCCGTGGTCAGGCCTTCAGCGGCAGGCCCGCCTCGCGCCAGGCACTCAGGCCGCCGGCCAGCACATAGACCTCGGCAAGTCCCGAGGCGCGCAGCTGCGCCGCAGCGCGGCCGGCGATGTTGCCGGCGTTGCACAGCACGATCACCGGCCGGTCCTTCTTCAGTTCCTTCGGCCCGCGCGTGCCCAGCTCGGCGAGTGGGATGTTCTTTGCGTTGGGCAGCGTGCCGCGCGCGAACTCGGCGGCGTCGCGCACGTCGACCACCTGCGCGTGCTTGCCGTTGATCAGTTGGGTGGCCTGCAAGGTGGTCAGCGACGGACCGCCTGCGCGCGAGCGCAGTAGCGGCCACAGCAGCATGCCGCCGCTCAAGAAGGCCACCGCGATCAGCAACGCGTTGTCGATGAAGAACTGCACGGATGCTCCCGCCTGCGCAAAAGGAACGCGATTATAAAATGAGGCCACGATCCATCAGCCGGAATCCGAAATGTACAAACTTGTGCTGCTGCGCCATGGCGAGAGCCAGTGGAACCTCGACAATCGCTTCACCGGCTGGACCGACGTCGACCTGACCGAGGCGGGCATCCGCGAGGCGCGCGCTGCCGGTGAACTGCTCAAGCGCGAGGGCTACGGCTTCGACATCGCCTACACGTCGGTGCTGAAGCGGGCGATCCGCACGCTGTGGCTGGCGCTCGACGCGCTCGACCTGATGTGGCTGCCGGTGGTGCACTCCTGGCGCCTGAACGAGCGGCACTACGGCAGCCTGCAGGGCCTGAACAAGGCGGAAACGGCGGCGAAGTACGGCGAGCAGCAGGTGCTCATCTGGCGCCGCGCCTATGCGATCGCGCCCGATCCGCTGGCCCCCGACGATCCGCGCTGGGCGGGCAACGACCCACGCTACCGCCATCTGAAGCCGGAAGAGATCCCGGCCACCGAATGCCTGAAGGACACGGTCGCGCGCGTGCTGCCGTTCTGGAACGATTCGATCGCGCCTGCCATCAAGCGCGGACGCCGCGTTCTGGTGGCCGCGCACGGCAACTCGCTGCGTGCACTGGTCAAGTACCTGGACGGCATCTCGGACGAGGACATCGTCGGCCTCAATATCCCGACGGCGCGGCCGCTGGTTTACGAACTGGATGCGGACCTGAAGCCGATCCGCAATTACTACCTCGGCGATGCCGAGGAGATCGCGCGCGCGATGGCGGCCGTGGCGGCGCAGGGCAAGGCCAAGCCGTAGTCGCTTGATTCCGACATCGACGCCGCGGCTGCGTTGCCTGTTCCTGGCCGTGGCGCTGGCCGTCTGCTTGCAGGCGCCTGCCGAGGCGCAGCCGGCAGCGGCGTCGAAACCCGGCACGCCGGCAAAGCCGACCCCGCAGCGGAAGCAGCAGCTACAGGGCGAGCAGCGCCGCCTTCAGCAGCAACTGGTCCAGCTCCGACAGCAGGTCGCCGGCGCCGAGGCTTCGCGAGCGGAGGCGGCCGATGCGCTGCGCGAATCCGAGGCGGCGATCTCCGAAGCCAACCGGCGGCTGCGCGAACTGGCCGCGGAGCGGCGGCAGGTGCAGCAGGAAATCGACACGCTGGCCGCGCGCAGCAGTGCCATCGGTGCACGACGCCTGCAGGAGGAGAAAAGCCTCGGCTTCGTCCTGCGCAGCCAATACGTGCTGGCGCGGCAGACGCCGCTGCAGCGGCTGCTCGAAGGCGCCAGTCCCGGCGAGTTGCAGCGCGAGCTGATCTACCTGGACCACCTCGCCCGCGGCCGCTCGCGCACGCTCGGCGAGTTGCGTGCGCGGGGCGAAGAGCTGGCCGAGCTGCAGGCGCAGTCGGAGATCAAGCAGCTCGAATTGGCGGCGCTTGCCGAGGACGAGGAGCGCAACCGGGCCGAACTGCTCAAGCAGCAGGCCGCGCGCAGTCGCACGCTCGACCGCCTTGCCAGGCAGCTCGCCGGCCAGCAGCGGTCGCTGCAGAGCCTGCAGCGCGACGAGAAGCGGCTCGCCTCGCTGATTGGCGAGATCGAGAAGCTGCTCGCGGAGCAGGCGCGGCGGCAGCCGCGCGAAACGGCGCGGCCCGGCCGACCCTCGACGGGCGCCGCGCCGGCAGCAGCGGTCGACGTGCCGGTCGACAGCGGCTTTGCCCAGCTGCGCGGCAAGCTCGTGCTGCCGGTGAGCGGCGAGGTGGTGGCGCGCTTCGGCAGTGCGCGACCGACCGAGGCGCAGGTCGATGCGCCGACGTGGAAGGGCGTGTTCATCCGCGCCGCCCCGGGCGCCGACGTGCACGCCGTGGCCGCCGGTCGGGTGGTTTTCGCCGACTGGCTGCGCGGTTTCGGCAACCTGCTCGTGATCGATCACGGTGAAGGCTTCCTTTCCGTCTACGGCAACAATGAGTCGCTGCTCGGCGACGTTGGCGCCCGGGTCGGCGCCGGAGACCCGATTGCCACCGTGGGCAGCACCGGAGGCGCGGCCGAGGCGGGCCTATACTTCGAGCTACGTTTCAAGGGTCGTCCGATCGACCCGCTGCGCTGGGTTCAGGCCCGCTGAGACCGGAACTTCCCGGCCTTGCCGATGCCCAATGTGCGGCCTGCTTCCGGAGGTTTCATGAGCGGACGTTTGCGGACTTTCGCATTGATCAGCGTCGGCGCCTTTGCGGGCGTCGCGGTCAGCCTCGGCATCTCGGCCTATGCGTTCCGCGACAGCCGCGGCCCCATCCCGCTCGAGGAGATCCGTCAGCTGACCGACGTCTTCGGCGCGATCAAGAGCCATTACGTCGAGCCGGTCGAGGATCGCAAACTGATCCAGGAAGCCATCTCCGGCATGCTCACCGGGCTGGATCCACACTCCGCATTCCTGAACGCCGACGCGTTCAAGGACCTGCAGACCAGTACGCAGGGCGAATTCGGCGGACTGGGCATCGAAGTCGCGCCCGAGGATGGCGCGGTCCGTGTGGTGGCGCCGATCGATGACACGCCGGCCTTCCGCGCC
>Ga0209254_10002189_pt1 | contig 17734 bp, 16 predicted proteins | sample FrelakmetDIP11DI_FD_187148 | JGI IMG/M metagenome (GOLD analysis project Ga0209254, IMG submission 187148) | Freshwater lake sediment microbial communities from the University of Notre Dame, USA, for methane emissions studies - DIP11 DI (SPAdes)... | ecosystem: Environmental > Aquatic >...
GTCTTGACACTGAAAAATTCCTGGAAGCAGTCCGTTTTGCCAGGAATGTGCTGATTCTCCCACACAATGACCCCGACCCGGATGCGATTGCCAGCGCACTGGCATTGGAGGAGATATTCCGTAAACGGCTGAACCTGCAAACCAGGATATGCTATAAAGGCATCATCAGCAGGTCGGAAAACCGTGCCCTGGTACACTACCTGGGGAATCCGCTGCACGTCCTGACAGAGGCTGATTTTGACCAGGCGGATGCGGTCATCCTGGTTGACACCCAGCCCGGGACAGGCAACAACCCCCTCCCTAAGGGAAGGCCTGCCGATATGGTCATCGACCACCACCCCTATTGCCCGGAAACTCAAACCGCTCATTATGCAGATGTACCCAGCGGCTATGGTGCCAGTTCCAGCATGATGACAGAATACTTGCAGGTTTTCGGACTTGAAGCACACCAAAAACTGGCAACTGCCCTTTATTACGGGATTATCAGCGATACACGCGGGTTGAGCCGGGGCACAACCCAGGCGGACATCGATGCCTACAACTACCTTGAGCCAAAAATTGACCATGAGGCGCTGGCAAATATACAATTTGCCCCTTTCCCGGACAACTATTTCAAGACGCTTGTCGATACGCTTGAAAATGCAAGACGTTACGGCAACCTGGTGATGGCTTACTGCGGGGTTACCGATTACCCGGATATGGCGGCAGAAATGGCGGATTTCTTATTGAGGATCAAGGATATCCAATGGGTGATCTGCACGAACGCCTGCCAGGAGGACCTTTTTGTATCCGTGCGCAGCACACTGCCGGAAGGCGGTGCGGGCAGGCTGATCAAGGATATCATCGGGCCGGAAGGGACCGCTGGCGGGCACGGGATGATGGCCGGCGGACAAATTCCCCTGGCTGGCAAAAATCCCCTGGAGGTATCCTCAACTGTTCACCAGCGTGCCCTGCAGTTGCTGAACATAGCGGAAGGAATCACGGGAAAGCCCCTCCTGGGTGTGCAATAAAACCAAAATCCAAGCATTTGAAGAAACCCTTGGCATGCACTTTTCAGCCACAGCGGCAGGAAATTCATCCAACGCTGCGCACCTGATATTTTTCCTGGTGTGCAGGAGTACCCGACCCAAACTATTGGATTACCCCCTATTAATACAAGATAAAGACAGATGTTTGAACAACCCTTACGCCAATCCGATATATTTGCCTTAATAGATGATAAATGTCTTATATAGAAGTGACATAATTTGAATGAACAGGTGACAAAATACCCACCCACCAATGTTGACAAAGTCTATCTGATTGTGCTATCCTACCTATGATTAGAATCCAGTATTCAGGATGTAAAGAAAGGAACTCAAACAATGGCTTATCAAATTACGGATGACTGTATTTTGTGCGGTGCCTGTGAACCAGAGTGCCCTGAGGGAGCCATCTCCGAGGGTGACGGTATCATGGTTATCGATGCAGCGCTCTGCACCGAATGTGCCAGCTGCGTCGAGGTTTGCCCTTCAGACGCAATCATCAAATAGTCCAACATTTTTCTCTCCTTCTTCTCGAAAGACACCTTCTCCACACCAATGGAGAAGGTGTCTTAAATTAATCCCAGATAAACTATAATAAATTGAGCAGCAAGAAAATATCAACCACCTTCATATCTATGCATAGCCCATGGATAGAAAATTTCTATGAAAAAATTTATCGCAGTTGCAGGCAATATTGGGGTTGGAAAGTCAACCCTGGTTAGACTGCTTTCCGCTGAAATTGGTTTTTTTGCCTTTTACGAACCGGTAACAGAAAACCCTTACCTGGCAGATTTCTATAAAGATATGACCGGGTGGAGTTTCCATTCACAAATTTTCTTTCTTGGACGGCGATTGTTGATGCACCAGGAACTGGCAAATTACCCCGACTCGGTCATTCAAGATCGAAGCATCTATGAAGATGCTGAGGTTTTTGCCAGGAATCTATTCCTTCAAGGATTACTGAACGAGAGGGATTATCAAACTTATGACACACTATACCAATCGATCATACCCTTATTACCTGCCCCGGACCTCTTGATATACCTGAGAGCATCCGTTGAAACCCTCAGCACGAGAATAATTTCGCGCGGCAGGGATTACGAGGTAAAGATCGATCCGGCGTATTTAAACCAATTAAACAATTTGTATGAGGAATGGATTGGTCACTACTCGCTAAGCCCTGTTCTCACCATACCGGCTGACAACCTGAATTTTGTGCAATACCAGCCTCATTTACAACTGGTGGTTAATAAAGTTAAAGAAAAACTAACCGGAAAAGATGAAGTAATTTTTTCCCCCGAAGATTTTACCAACAGCGAACAGCCATTTCCGTAAAATATGACGGAAATGTTATCCCCCTGACCCGCGGGATTCAGGCGTGCCTGTCCCTAACGCGGTTCTACAACAATTTTTATCGCCGTACGGATTTTCCCATCAATATCCACGTCAACAAATTCAGGGATACACACGATAGGAATTCCATCTTCACTGAGATACCCTTTTGCCAGTATCAGTGCTTTTACCGCCTGGTTTACTGCACCGGCACCTATGGCCTGAACCTCGGCGTGTTTATGCTCCCGCATAACCCCGGCAATAGCCCCCGCAACGGCAGCAGTGCGGGAGTTTGCTTTAACTTTTATAATATCCATTCTGTCTCTCCCTTCCATTCCAGCATCAAAGCATAATTGATTTTGCTATGGGGCTTATTATTAATTCTCCTTATTTTATTCAAATTGTACAGGATTTAGTTGTTGTATTCAATACCAGCTATTTAATTATATAAATTAAGGTGTTAATTAAAGTAGTAATAGTAGGGGCTGTGGATATGTGGATGTTTATCCAGAAATTATTGGAAAACGGCAGATAAGGGGGGAAATTCTTAAATATAGCGTATATGAGGGGGCTTTCTTACGGAAAATTATCCACACCTGAAAGTGGATAAAAGGGGACATGGGAAAGATTAATAACCTCATTCCAGCCAGTGACCAAGGAATTATGACAAAATAGCAACCTTAGCGGTTTTTTTATCACAAATTAATCCACAATCTGGATGTGAATATACTGCCGGTTATCCCCCGTTCGAATGAGTTATCCACAGAAAATCGCGCTTTATCCACAAGGTTGTGGATCAGGAAAGCAGGAAATCAATTGACACCGTGGCGGGTTCCCCAATCTTCAACCACCTCTTCAATTGAATCCAAATAAACATCCAGTGCGTCCAACCGGTCGGGTAAATCTTCGATATACAGGTTTAATTTTTCACAGGCAGCCACCCAGGGCAGCCTGTGGGGAGAATCCCCGGAGAGCGATAGGATGGCCATAGTCCAGTTACGCAGAAGAAGCCAAAGCGCTGCAGCTGGATGATCGGAGCGGAATGCTTTAACGACATCCAGATAATATGCTTTACGGTAGGGATGCAGACGGGCGGGATATTTATCAAGGGTACCCACAGCATCCAGAGCGGCTTCCCAATCAGCAATCCAGGCATCCCACTCTTCATCCTGGATGACATCATTCATGAACAAGTCCAGGAGTCCGGATGCGAGACCTGGTCTGCCAATTCGTTGTGCCCGGTCGGGAAATTGGAACAGAAAACGCCGCTCTGTTAAAGGATTTCCGGTGAGGACCGCTATTGCGTTACCGGAATCCTCCAGGGCATTCATAAAAGAGTTCAACCTCTCCGGGAACGATTTAATAGAATTTTCCTGTGAATCCAGCCAGGTTTTACGGGCATTATCCGCAAAGAACCGGGCACGTTGAAGCACATTTTCAGGGCGTGCAAATTGGGCACAGATACTTGCCTGGGTGTACTCAAACCAATACTGGATATCATGCAGCATCAAGGGATCAGCACACATAAATGACCCAATCCACGGGTCCGTACGCAGTTTGCGCGGCTGGTCATAGATTCCCTGGTAGTGGTGGGCAATGTCTATATGGACTTCTTCGTTATATTTAACGATCTCCCGGTCTTCAAGAGGCTCAATGCTGTGCACAAAGATCAGATCTATGTCTGTAGTCCCGGCCAATAGTGGATCATCGCGTAAGAGAGACCCGGTGAGATAGACACAGATGATATTACGGTTATTCTTTACCCGTTTTTCAACCGTATTACGGGCTACTTTTAGAAGTGTATCTCGATCAATGCGCATATTATCCCCTGGATAACTAGAGATTAAGGATTCAATTGTTCTTCCGAGGTACCGGGAATCGGAAGTTCGGGTTGGAAGGGCGGCAGCTGCAAGACCTGGCGGATGCGGTTCTCAATCCAATAGAGATCATTTTGGTTTTGGATGAAATTCAAGTGGTTGGTGTCGATAGGCAGTATCAGGGAGGCAGTTTTCGGATGGGTCAGAAAATAATCTTCGTAGGCGTTGTTCAATTCATTGATATAGCTAAGCTCCATCTTGCGCTCATAGGAACGATCTCGCAATGCGATTCTTTGCATGAGCGTACCCGGATCCGCTCTTAAATACACAATCAAGTCCGGGGTGTGTATCTTTTCAGCAAGCGCCTCATGAACCTGGTAATAGGTTTCGAGTTCATCGCCATCCAGATTTATGCGGGCGAAAAGGGCATCTTTATCAAAGGTATAGTCACCAATGATGGGTGCTTGATGCTGTAAATAGTCATTTATCCCGCGCCGCTGCTGGTGATAGCGGCTTAAAAGGAAAAATATCTGGGTTTGAAAGGCATAGCGCCTGCGGTCTGCATAAAAATCGCTTAAAAACGGATTTTCTTCAAAGACTTCCAGGAGTAAATTGGCTTCAAAAGATGGCTGTAAAAGCCGTGCGAGAGAGGTTTTCCCTACCCCGATTACTCCTTCAATAGCGATGAACATGGTTTTACTCCGATGAAGGATAGATTTTAATGATTAAGATAAATATACCATTAAAAATAGCACCTGTTTACCGCCATGTGCTGGTAAGGATCTCAACAATTCCCCCGGGAATGGCATGCTTCCCAACCCCGGCGATGGGGTTTATTTGACAGGGATGTATTCCAGTTGGGTAACTATTTGCTCAATTTTATTGAAGCCACCCTGCCAGAAGGCGTCCTGGTAGACATCCACCCCGGCATTGGCCAGGATTTCCACCGGGGAGAGGGATCCACCCGAGGCAAGGATTTTGAAATAGTCCGGCTTGAAAGAGTCCCCTTCCTGAATGTAACGCTGGTAAAGCGACAGCACCAGCAACTGTCCGAAGGAATAGGCATAAACATAAAAAGGCGTGTGATAAATATGAGGGATAGAAACCCATTCCCAGCGGAATTCACTACCAAGGATGACCGAATCGCCAAACTGTTCCTTGAGATTGTCAAAATAAGCTTCAGAGAGATCATCTGAGGAGGCGTTTTCACGGATCATATCGTGAGCCTGTTTTTCAAACAGGGCAAAGTATGCCTGGCGCAGGATGGTTGCATAGGTGTCGTCCATGCGCTTGAAAAGCATATCCCGGCGAACCAATTCGTCATCCACTTCCAGGAGCATGTGATCCATCAGGGCAATTTCGGCAAATGTAGAAGCTGTTTCAGCCAGGGGCAGGCTTGCATGAAAAGTAAACAGGTTGTGATGGGAAGCCAGCAAAGAGTGGATGGCATGTCCCAGTTCATGGGCCATGGTTGAGACATCATCAGCCTTTCCCTGGTAGTTGAGCAGAATCCAGGGAGTCAATTCAGGAGCTGCAGACAGGCAAAATGCTCCGCTGCGCTTGCCCGGCCTGATTTCACTGTCGATATGGCGCTCCAGAAAAACCTTTTGCGCCAGAGAAGAAAACTGGGGGTCGAAAGCCTGCAGAGCTTTATAGACGAGCTGAACGCCATCCTGGAACGGGTATACTTTGTCTGTCCCGGTAAGCGGGGCGTATAAATCGGAGCGCTGCAAGCTATCCATATTAAGCCAGCGGGCCTTGAGCCTGAAATACCGCTGGAAAATGGGTGCATTGCGCTGGCAAACGGATAATAATGTGTCAACGACAGGATCGGGGAGGTCGTTTGAGAGGTTTCTGGCAGCCAGGGGTGTGTTATAGCTGCGCAGGAGAACCTGTTCATTATGCCAATCGCGCACCAGGTTCTGGTAGATCTGCCCGAGGATGGGCCCGTCCTGGGCATAGACACGGTAAAGCTCCTGGTAGGCTGCCTGACGCAGGTGCGGCCCGGGATTACGGGCATAGACCATCAGTTCTCCACGGGTGAGCTTTTTTTGCTCCCCCTCCACAACCAGATTAAAACAATAACGATTGGTGATCTGATCATAAAGGTTTATCAGAGCGCTGGACCCGGTAACGTTTTTTAAATTGATGACCTTCTCTTGCGGTTCAGAGAGGGTATGGGGTTTGAAGTGGCGCATTTCTTCCAAAAAGTAACGGTATTCGCCTGCACCTTCCATTAAACGACTGCACCCTTCATCCGATAGATCCTTCCACCACAGACTGAAGAATAGAACCCGGTTAGAGAGACTGGCTGAAAACTGCTCCACGCGCCCCACCAGGGAGATTGCCTGCTGGTCCTGGGTATCCTGGGTAAATAATAAAGAACTGTAACCAACCAAACGATTTCCCAGGTTCGAGATTTTTTCCAGATGGCGGATAATTTCCAGAAAGGATTCAACGCTGAGGGAATCGGTTAATTTGGAGCGGTATGCCTCAAATAATCCTGCCTGTTCATCGAGGGTGCGAAATGCGATTTCCAATTCCTCGCTTTCCGGGGAAGGAAATAGATCAGCCAGATCCCAGCTGGTCTGGCTGATGGGATTTAATTTTGTTTCCATTAAGATCCTTCCCAGAAGTGAAAGCCTGGCTAAACTTCTTATTTGAAATTTGGATGTTTTGGATGAAGGGGCAGATAGTTACGGGAAAATATATCTTATAAGGCGCTATGAGTCAGCCCCAGTTCATCCGGATAGATTAAATCCTCTCCAACTGGCAGGGGGCTGATCCTGGCAACCGGGGGGAGACTGCGCTTGAATCCATTTTTATTGATCATGCTTACCACCCGGCGGACAAAGGCTTCAGGGATACCTGCTTCACAGCATTCGGATACAGTGTATCGTTCTTCGATCAACATGTAGAGAAGCTGGTCAACATCATCATATGAAAAACCCATTTCCCCTTCATCTGTTTGGCCTATCCATAAATCAGCCGAGGGAGATTTGGTAATAATCCTTTCCGGCATACCCAAAGCCCGGGCAAGCTGGCGTACCTGTGATTTATACAGATCTCCAACCGGGTTGAAGGCGCAGGCAGCATCCCCGTAGAGCGTGGTGTAGCCGAGCATGTATTCTGTTTTATTGCCGGTTCCGGTAACCAGGCCATTAAATTCGACAGACTGGTCGTAAAGGATGATCATCCGGGCACGCGCCATGATATTACCGCGCCGCACAGGGCTGATCTGGGGGAATTTTTGGGTATAACCATCCACTATATCCGTAATTTCTATCGTTTTCGAATTTACACCGGTACTGTCAATTACCAGCTGGGCATCCTCCAGAGAGGAAGCGGAGGAAGTCTTGTATGGAAGCCGAATGGCAAGGACATTTTGCGGTCCGACAGCTTTTGAAATTAGAAAACAGGCTAAACCAGAATCGATCCCGCCCGACAACCCGATTACCAGGTGATTAAAACCGGTGATGTGCATCTGATCCTGAATAAACCTGATAAGTATTTTTTGAACCCGATCGGTATCAATCAACAATTTTGACATCATTCCCTCACTGTTGGCCTGGACAGCATGCCCAATTAATTTTCAATAGATATAAACCGTATAGATTATATCAGTCTAGCGATGTCAGTTACAAAAAATGGGTTACAAAGCCCCTTTCCTTATAAGGACAACTGATTTATACTGCTAAATGTAAAGTATGCTTTACAATTAATAGGATATGAATATGATTAATAAAAGCGTTGAAATTGAAATAGAAAACCGTGTCAGGCATTTCCGAAGAAGGCGGGGCCTTTCCCAGCAGAAACTTGGAGAAAAAGCAGGGATAAGCCGCCAGTCAATCCTGGCAATTGAAAAAAAACGCTTCCTGCCTACCATCAAAACAGCCATCCTGCTGGCAGAGGCACTGCAATGCAGCCTGGATGAGCTGTTCTGGATCAAACATGTGGGAAAAGGAAGCGAGGCTGCACTGACATTACCGATCATCCCGCAAAACCGCGAATAAATTCGAGGTATCTGCGTGAAATGATTATCTAATGGGTAAAGCAGGAAAAATTGAAAAAATGACCAGGCGCGTCACTGTTATCTGGAGTGAAGGTCGCCTAACAGCAATGTGCTGCGATTGAATCCTCTGGTAGCCAAAAAGGTTAAGCCGGCAGCAATCAGCCAGAAAACCAAACCGGCGAGCATGCCGACCAGAACACTCAGGTAAACAACACCGCTGATTTGACCGAAAACCAATATCAGCACGACGATAATCAGAGAAGAGCTGAGCTGGTAAGCGCCCATGAAGGACTGAACCCTGGCCGAAATCAACACTGTAGCAGAGATCCCCAATAATGCGAGAGCGGGTGCAATCCAGAAGATAAGGGGGTACCAGGTAGCGAGAGGGAACCAGAGCCTGTGAAACACGCCAAAACCGGCGGTGTTTAATACAACGGCATAGACAAGGAAACAAATCCAGGTAACACCGATGCCTGGAATAACCGCGGCCAGAACTTTTCCCAGGAATAGCTGCCGGTTGGTGGCGGGAGTGTAAAGCAGGACTTCAAGGGTTTTTCGTTCCCGTTCTCCGGCGAAGGATTCTGCAGCAATCACCGTGGAGAACATGAGCGGAAATATCAGGAAAAAAGGTGCAAAAAAATAGCCCAGCATCAGCACCAGCATACCCTGCATTTCGTCCAGGCCAGTGAGAGACTGCTGCATGGAGGGAGGCATATTACGGATAAACATCTCCAAATCGGCATCACCTGCAAGTGCCTGCGGTGAAATATCCATTGAAGTTGGGATGAGGATCATTGCCAGGGGCAGGAAGATAACAAATATCAGCGGGACAATGATCATGGGCATCCAGGCGCCTTTATTTTGCCGGATTTCCAACAAATCCTTGCGGGCAATTGCACCTATTATGGCGGTATTCATAGCGACGACTCCTGCTGCAATTTAAAGTAGATCTCCTCGAGTGATACCTGGTAAGGGTTTACGGCTAAGATTTGAGCATCCAGGGATACCAGACGGGAAATCAGCGAAGGGATAACGCTTTTTGCAGAAATCTGGACCTTGAGCGCGTCTGACGATGGTGAATCAACCTTGAGGACACCGGGATGAACGGTCAACTCCAACAGCAACTCTTTCGATGCGGGGATAAGAAAGTTGAAAACCACCCATTCACCGGGGAAAAACTGCCGGCGCAGATCGTCAAGCGTCCCGCAGGCTAACAAACGACCCCGGTTCAGGATGGCGACCCGGTCACACAGCCTTTCCGCTTCGTATAAATGATGGGTGCTCAGCATAATGGTCTGACCATTTTTCTGCCGGATAGAATGCATTAATTCGTGAACCTGCTGGGCTGATTCAGGATCCAATCCTGAAGTGGGTTCATCCAGATAAACAAGCTGCGGGTTGTGGAGCAAAGCCCTGGCCAGCGCCAAGCGTTGTTTCATGCCTTTGCTGTAATTGCCAACACGTTCTTTGGAGCGATGGCTCAACTCAAAAAAATCCATTAACTCCAGCATACGGTTTTGAAGATCGTTGGAAGACATTCCCGCCAATGTTCCGAAAAATTGCAGATTCTCAACGGCTGTCAGCCGCTCGTATAAAGCGGGGGTTTCTGTCAGCACACCGCTGTGACGGCGCAGGAGATCTCCCTGTGTCTGCGGATCGAGACCTAAAACCTGCATACTCCCCGCGGATGGTGGGAAAAGGCCGTTCAAGAGGCGGATGGTGGTGGTTTTGCCTGCCCCATTGGGACCTAATAAAGCAAAAACCTCCCCGCGCGTAATATTGAAACTGATATTATCCAAAGCCATCCTATCCCCATAGGAGTGGGAAAGATTCTGGACCTGGATGACATAATCTAAACCGATATTCATAAAATCATTCCTGATTATTCCTGGCGGATTCAAAATTCCTGATATGGAGAGATCCTGTAATCTTGATTTCGGATCTACGACGGTGGTTTTGTCGTAAAAAATCTATAACCTGATGATACCAGCGGAATGTTTCACGTGAAACATCCCGGACGATACTCCTGTTTAGCGAGACTCCTGCTGATAAGCATAGTAAGAATAGAAGATCAAGCCAAAGGAAATGCTTAAAACCGGACCAATCATGAAGAAAAATGCGTAATCCGGAAAGAGCATCCCCAATAAAGTAAATGCAGCACATAGCTTAAACAATTTGCCACCCAGGTGATGGGTTTTTTCCCAGACGATTTCACTGCTCATTGTCCAGGGTGTGCGTATGCCGATAAACCAGTTACGGTGAGCTTTTTCAACCAGCATGCCAATGAAATAAAAGAGCACAGCAAATGCGGGAGTAAGCGCCAGGACCAGGTTAAACTGCCATCCCAAATTCCATGCCAGGGTAATCCCCTGCAGGTAAAACAAAAATCCGGCCATCAGGACCACAATACGATAGTAACTGCCCTGAAAGCCTGCCAGGTTAGCCCTCAATGGGTCCAGCCTGGGAAGGAATATCATCAACGCCCCGGTTGCCAGGATCATCATCGGGATGAAGAGGATTCCGATTATTTTTGTAGTGAATCCATCAGCCTGTCCATAGGCATTCCAGTGACTGACAATCCTGTCGGGCATATAAGGATATGCCGCCAACCCCAATAGAAGGGAGAGGATCGAGAATAAAATTACCAGAAGGATGGTGGTACGTGTGGTCATCGTATGGAGGTTTCACGTGAAACATAAAAAAATCGCGAAATACTTATCGGGTTAATAATGCCTAACGAACGCGTTGCTCTTTCCAGATGTCAGCATCGTTGTGATAACCAGCCTGCTCCCAGAAACCGGGCCGGTCCTGCGCCATAAATTCCAGGCCGCGCAGCCATTTGGCGCCTTTCCAAAGGTAAACCTCTTTTAAGCTGCGCCGGTCGCGCTTCACGCCTACAACCCCGCGCAGGGGATACCCGTGATCCTCCGGGAGCGGCAGCCCGTTGAAGTGGGTTGCCAGTAAGAAGTTTTCCGAAAGGATAATTTCAAGAGGAAGATTGGTGGTGTAGTCCGGGTCGGCATGCTGCATTACGAAGCGAGCCTGCGGTAGGGGTCTTAATAATCCTTCATCCATTAAGGTGCGTAGCGCTACACCTTCCCAGAGGGTATCAAATTTGCTCCAGCGGGTGACGCAGTGCAGATCCAGGGTTAACCTGGTCTTTGGTAAGCGGTTAAATTCATCCCAGGTTAATTTCACTTCCTGTTGCACCTCTCCCCAAATTCGGAAATCCCAATTCTGCAAATCCACAGCCGGTACCTTTCCGTAATGTAAGACCGGAAATTTTTGGGTCAGGGATTGCCCAGGGGGTAAAAGTCCCTGTTGTGCATATTTATTTTCTTCTTCCTTGCGATTTGATGGCTGGTTTAACATCGAATTTATTCCTCTGCTGATTATTATACCGAATGAATCCGGTTGACAGCAACATAAATTGTATTTATGAATTGTTTTTTTCCAGCCAATTTCCCGGACATCACAGGCAGTCTTCGTATTTCAATCCCCCCGGCCAATTTATTCTCTTCTGGTTTGTGTACCGACACCATTAATATAGAATATATGTTCTATGCAGGCGTGTTTACGCATGGCAGGACAATCCTCCAAATTAACGGGAAATAATCGGACACGACCGTCCTATTTGTTTAATTGCTGAATTGGACAATTTGGATTACAATTGTTTTCCATGACGGATATTAAGTTTCTCACCCGGGAACAACTGCAGGATCGGCTGGCCGCACTGCACCTTGCCAGCCTTGAGTTAGTTCAGGATATCTCCCTTCAATCGGTACTGGAACGCATTGCTGAAATTGCCCGCCAACAGGTGAATGCCGACTATGCAGCGGTTGGCGTGATGAACGAGAATAACCAGCTGGAACAGTTTATCCAGGTTGGCATGCCGCTGGAAGTAGTCCAGCGCATGGCCCATCCCCCAGCCGGTAAGGGGTTAATCGGGGCTTTAATGAACAGCAGGCAAACCATCCGCATTATGGATATCCTTTCTGATCCGCGCAGCGTTGGATTTCCCAGGCAGCACCCGATGATGACTTCATTCCTGGGGGTTCCCATTTTACAGGGCAACCGCCACCTGGGCCAAATTTATTTAACCAATAAGCTTAACGCCCCGGAATTTAATGAAGACGACCAGCAGGTTATAGAGACACTGGCAGCATATGCTGCGATCAGCATCAGCAATGCCCGCCTGTACAACCAGCTCCTGGAACGTGACAAAATTCTCACCCGCCGCACTGAGAACCTGGGATTGCTCAATGATCTGGCATCGACCCTCATCTCTGCATCGGATATCGATCAAATACTGCACAAGGTCCTCAACCAGGTCATGGATTATCTTCATATTGAGGTAGGGGAAGTCTTCCTGCTCCAGGAGGATGGAAAAACCCTCAACATGGTGCTTCACCGCGGTGATGCGGTAGATTCAATCTGGGCCCAGGAACAGTACCTGATCGGAGAGGGTGTTGTAGGCTCCTCTGCTGAACTCATCCAACCACGCCTGCTCAGTTTGCCAACCAGTGATGGACGGGATCTAAACCATCTGGTATTCAGGAAGGGAATAAACCAGGTAGCTTGTTTCCCGCTGGTAGGGCGCCTGGGAGTTTTGGGAGTACTATCCATCGCCACCATCCAAACAGAACCCCTGGATGAGATGGAACTGCAATTTCTTTCAGCGATCAGCACATGGTTCGGTACGGCTATTGAGAACCTGCGCCTCAACCTGCAGCAGCGCCGCCTGGCGGTGGTGGAGGAACGCGAACGAATTGGCATGGATTTGCATGATGGCACCATTCAGTCCGTTTATGCAATCGGGTTGACCCTCCAGCATGCCCGGCTGCTGATGGATCAGGACAATGAGAAAGCGCGAAAAAGGATTGAACAGGCTATCTTTGATATTGACAGCACCATCCGTGATCTGCGGGCTTATATCCTGGATATGCGTCCCCGCCAGCTTTATGATGAAAACCTGATGCAGGGAATTGAGCGCCTGGTAAGTGAGTTCCGGGCGCATACCCTGGTGGAGGTAAAGTTGAAAGGTCCTGCGGATGGATTAATGGATCTCCCACCTCCCCAGGCTGTGACCTTGTTCCACATCTGCCAGGAGGCGCTGGCGAACATCGCCAAACATGCCCGGGCACATCATGTAGATGTATCCCTTTGGGCAGCAGCCGACCGGGCGCTGCTTGAGGTGCATGACGACGGCAGGGGATTTGACCTAGAGCGGATTAAGCAGACCATCGGACACGGCCTTTCGAACATGCAAACGCGGGCACGCAGTGTGGGGGGGGATGTAGATATCACTTCGGAACCAAAATCTGGCACCAGCGTGCTTGCCTGGGTGCCGAATATAAATGAGAAATAACCGATGCTGAACGATGTTGACCTGCAGAAGGCAGCTTTGCGGGGTGTCCCTTCGCATGCCTGGCGTGCAGGACAGGAACGCCGGCTGAAAATGATTCTGGAAGCAGGCGTAGGCAGGGAAAAAGGTACGATCCTGGTTGATGGCTGCGGTGTCGGGGCATACCTGGGTAAACTGGCCTTCGCAGCCCGACTGGCAGTTGGGCTGGATGTGGAGCTGGAACGCACGATAGATGCTCACCTTGTTTCTGAAGGTGTGGTTTGCGGGACTGGAGAAGACCTTCCCTTTCCGGCGGGTATGTATGACCTCACCCTGAGCCATGAAGTCCTGGAACATGTCCAGGATGACCGCAGGGTGATTGCTGAAATTGTCCGGACACTCAAACCCGGTGGACGCCTGATTTTATTCTGCCCCAACCGCGGCTATCCTTTTGAGACACACGGCATTTACTGGCGGGGAAAATACCATTTCGGCAATATCCCCCTGGTGAACTATCTGCCCAAAACCTTGCGAAACCGGCTGGCACCCCATGTGCGGGTGTATTCTAAACGGGACCTGGAAACCTTATTCGCCGGGCTCCCGGTGCGGGTTGTCTCTCGAACCATCCTTTTTGGTGCTTATGACAATATTATTGCCCGGTACCCCGTCCCGGGTAAGACGCTGAGAGCTGTGCTGCAAACTCTTGAGAAAACTCCTTTACGCATACTGGGACTTTCTCATTTCTGGATTGTTGAAAAAAATCAACCTGAAAGTGTAAAATTGGTTAATAGGCCGTCTGTCTTTTCAACAAACAATCCAGCCTCCAATTAAGAAAACAATGAACCGCGCAACACTTTCATCCTTATTGGAAAAACTACTCCTATTCACCGGTGTGGTGGCAATCGGTATTGCGGTTTTTGCCTATGAACTTGGAATTGACAATAATTCAGAGTGGGGGAAAAGCCGTCTTTTCCTGTTCGTTTTTGGATTGTGCCTGGGCTTTGCCCTGGTTTTCAGGCATTTTCATTCACAAATCTCAAACCAGTTTATAAAAATATCGAATTGGTGGGTGGAACTTCCAATTATACAGAGGATGAGAAGAATTTTTCAGCAATGGGGCAAGCGCTGGGGTGAATCATCCATTAGAAATACCATCTATGGAACATTCGAAGCGATTCAAAATAGAGTCAACCAATTTCCAATAATAAGGTATTTCCAGTCTTCAAACATCAGACTGGCAATTCTAATGACACTCCTGCTGGTTCCTATAGTAGGCTGCATCCAATTCTGGCTGGTAACCGGGGGAGAATGGACATTCTGGGAAGGAGAGACAACTTATAGCGATAAATTAGCCAGGGCATTTTTGGAGGGGCAGACACATTTATTGGAATCACCGCCTGAAGAGCTTGTTCAACTCCCCAATCCTTATGATCTGGAATCCCGAAAGGGGATGCACTACATATGGGATTCCAGCCTGTACCAGGGCAAGTATTATCTATACTGGGGGCCAGTTCCAGCCTTGCTTGCGGCTATTGTGAAATTTGTGGTTCCACAGTCCATATCAGATGGGCAAATTGTTTTTGTATTTTTGGTAGGGTTGCTGATAATAGGGAGTTTATTAACGATTTTCATTTACAAGCGATGGTTTTTCACATTGCCAGGGGTGTTGGTCATACCGGCAATATTATTATTGGGTTTATCGAATCCAATACCCTATCTATTGACGCGTCCTTCTGTTTATGAAGCAGCCATCTCTGGCGGACAATTCTTTTTTATGATGGCACTATTCTGGAGTTTTACCAGTTTCTCGGAGAATCAAGTCAACATACCGGGGTTAATGTTGGCAGGTTTCAGCGGTGCACTGGCGGTTGGCTGCCGGACTGTTTTGGTTATTCCGGTTGCCGGGTTGACCATCATGATACTCTGGCTGGTCATTCAGCGCTCGAAAAAAAGTGACGGGAATACGCCAACTGCTGGATTCATTTTTTACCTATTTCCGCTGGTAGTAGGTGCGGCTGGCTTGGCATGGTACAACCTGATCCGTTTCGGATCGATAGTTGAAACCGGACACCGGTTTCAACTCAGCAATATTTTTGCAAGCAATACACCCCCGCAGGACTTTTCGGTCAGATACATCCTTCCCAACCTGTATAACTACCTGCTCCGTCCTCCGGATATCACCCCTAATGAGTTTCCCTTTATCCACGCCCCATATTTAAATGAATCTGACTGGCCATTTTTCATCCGGCTGCCGGAATTTTATCAATTCCAGGAACCGACGGCAAGTATCTGGCTGGTCGTTCCATTTCTTATATTTGCAATCATACCGCCCATAATCCTCCTGAGGAGGGTTACCTATAAGAAATTCCCTTCCGAATGCAGGGGAAAAATGGATCATTTTCTAGATGACCGGGACCGCATGTGGTGGGTATCCACGTTAATTTTGATTATTACTGTAACGTTTATGGCGGATATCCTTTATGGATTCTCTTCGATGAGATACCAAGCAGATTTTTTGCCGGCGCTGATCATGCTGGGAATTTTCGGTTTCTGGTTAGGCGCTGTGAAATTGGCTTCAAAACCAGGATTGCGAAAATGGTTTGTGTTTATGGGAATTCTGCTGGGTATCTTATCGGCTGGAATTGGTCTCTGGATGGGATTAACAGGTAAGTCCAGCCAATTGGAACAGATCAATCCGCAACTTTACTACCAAATAAGAGAATAAAAATTCATTAATCACACCACCAGGCGGTTTTATAAAATTTATAAAAGAAACCGTTTGGGAAGTGATATTAACCGTCTATTATTTGATTTGTTTTTGTATTTTCCTGGATGCGGAAATCATATATCCCATCCTGGACTGGATATTGGCGCTGGCAGCCAGGGCAGATGATCATGGGAGGAGTATCCGGAAGCGGTGCTGCCCCGCAAGCCGGACAGCGGAAGAACTCCCCGGGTGCGGCAGGAGCAGGTTCACCAAGGCGGTGAGCCTGGACAAAAATACTCGGCGTGAGCTGCCACCAACCGGCAATTGACTGCATGGCATTTTCCAGCCCCACCAATAATTTCAAGGGGAGAATGCGTTTGATCCAACCGACACGCAGGTAAGAAACAGGCTGCATTCGGTCCACGGCAAAACCGCTTGATTGGAGCCAGGAGCGCACTGCGGCGGGGTGAAAATCATAATTTAATCGGGCAAACTCCACCGGTTCCGGTGAGGCGGGGTTCCAACTCTGCCGGTGCAGGGCATAGCGCAGAATGGCTTTGATGTTGTGCTTGTTTGGAAATTCCAGGATAAAACCGGAGCCTTTTTGCAGGGTATTGGAGACCTGATCAAGCGCCTGGCGGGGTTCTGCCATGTGGTGCAGGGTGCGGATCATCGTAGCGCAGTTGAACAATCCGCTGACGAATGGCAGCCGGTAAATATCGGCGGCGATGTAGCGGTAGCGCGGGGATTCCCCAAGTTTGTCCCTGGCCTGGATGAGCTGGGTGCGGGAATAATCTACCAGAACGATCTGCTCAAAACCCTGATAGCGGGGGGTGTTGCGTCCTGCGCCGGCGCCCAGCTCGAGCATCAGCCGGCCTGATTTTGGCAGCAGACGCTCCAGGGCCAGCGCTTCTACGGCATCCTCATAACCCCTTCCCCCCTTATCCCAAAAGGAAGCCTGGTAATCGGACCCTTCATAATTGCAGATTGGCGGGTGATCCATATCCTCTATCGTCCCGGGAATAAAAGTGCCCGGGCAGGCGCTCCGGCGGCGCCCGGAAAGGCCACCTTACCGCTGCTTCCTCTCGGATCTGACGGGGTTCAGCGGATTCCGCCGCGCCGGTCCCACCCGGACGGCACTAAGCATACCTTAAGGGATAGTCCCTGTCAACGTTTTGCCGGATAATTATTGGAAGAAAATATTACGCGGGAAGGTTTGGGACAGTCTTTGCAGGACAGATCAGGCGGTATCAGTCTATTTTTTCCAGCTTTGCCAGGGAAGCAATCAGGCGTTTAATGCCAACGCTTTCAAAGTGGACGACAATTTCCTCTTCACCATCGGCAGTGATTTTATTTTCAAGTACCAGACCATCCCCCCAGGTTGCATGACGAATATGGGTGCCATCCGGGAAGCGCGGCTGGATCATTGCACGAGAAGGCTTTGGAATAGGGGTTTGAGGGGTGAAAACGGTACTCCAGCGGCTCTGGGACTGCCAG
>Ga0209254_10002190_pt1 | contig 17731 bp, 20 predicted proteins | sample FrelakmetDIP11DI_FD_187148 | JGI IMG/M metagenome (GOLD analysis project Ga0209254, IMG submission 187148) | Freshwater lake sediment microbial communities from the University of Notre Dame, USA, for methane emissions studies - DIP11 DI (SPAdes)... | ecosystem: Environmental > Aquatic >...
GCTTCCATCTCGAAGCGTAGTATTCGCTCGTCGCGACGGTGTATCCGGTCGCGACCAGGACGTCGCCGGGAGCCGCTGCCGCGCGGACCTCTTCCATGGTATCGCGGGACGCGTCTTTGGCCGCGTTCCCATACCAGGGGATCAGGACATAGATCGATAGGGCGGCGAACAGAACCACGACCGCGGCCGGGATGATCTTCCGTCCCGAGACCGCCGCGATCCCTGCTCCCATCAGCAGGAGAAAGACCGGCTGAAGGTACTGATCGGTCCGGCCGGGGATGTAGACCGGCTGGAACAGGCGCGAATACACCAGCGGAAATCCGAAGGCCAGCAATCCGACGAGGGCACAGACCCTCGCCGGGGCGGATTTCCGGCGCGCGATCAATCCCCAGACCAGGACCGCCAGGGCGAGAACGAGGCCTGCGGCCGCGAACCCCGCGCCGTCCCGTATGGCTAAGTACGGCGGGAACGGGCCGAACGAAAAGCTCGACAGGGAATCGACGGCGTGGCGCCAGACGGGCTTGCTGTTCCAGAAGGGAACGAACCATTGAAGGACGGTTTCCTGGCGGCCGATCTGTTCGATGAGAACCAGCGACCAGGGAAGATAGGCGAGCATCATTCCGGCCAGGGACAACAGGACCGGAGTCCTCGTCTTCTTCTCCCGGGCGAAAAAAAGAGCGACGGCGAAGCACGCGGCCACGAAGAACAGGGCGACGGTATGGGTGTAGAGCAGGAGAACGCCGGTCACCCCCAGGCCGACGGCGCTGCGCTTCACGGCGGCAGGCCTGTCCTGGGCATCCGCCTTTGACGCGGAGCTCAGGCTCACGGTGAAATAGAGCATACCCGCGGCCAGAAACGCCAGCAGGGAATACATCCGCGTTTCCTGGGCGTAGTAAACCTGAAGCGGAGCGACCGCGGCCAGGACCGCCGCCGCAACTCCCGCAGCCCGGCCGAAGAACTTACGTCCGAGCGCATAGAGCACGGCGATGGTTCCCAGCGAGAAGACGAGCGACAGCGCCCGCACCGCCGCCTCGCCCGTTCCGAAGGCTCCCATCCAGAAATGGAGGGCCAGGTAGTAGAGCGGAGGCGTGCTTTCCAGGGAAAGCCGGGAGATCAGCCCCCCCAGGCCCTGCCCGGCCAGGTGCACGGAATAGGCCTCGTCCAGCCAGAGCCCTTTTCCGCCCAGGGTGATGATCCGAAGGGCGATCGCGGCCAGGAGCACGACGAAGAACAAGGCATTCTGTTTGAAGAAAAGGACGGCGCGGCCAATGGGGGAGAGCTTCAGATCCTGAATCGCCTCTCGCGCGTCTCCGGTTTCTCGTGCAGGTTTTGGATCTTTCTTTCCCATCGCGGGCCGATGATAATCCCCGGCGCGGCCCGCCGTCAAGGATCCGGCAGAAGGCTCTTCCGGACATTGAGCCGCAATCCTTGACTTCAGTCTATGATGCGCTAAGCTATCCCTGTGGGACTCTTTGACGAGGGATCATCAGCCTGAAATCCAGGAGGGAAGGTGATCATGAGATCAATTTTTTCAAGGCTTTCAAAAGTCTTCGGTCTTTGTTCGGGGCTGCTCTTCCTCTTCAGCTTGGCTGCCCACGCCGGCTCTCCCGTCCCCCAGAAGGCCTTGAGACTCCCTAAGCTCATAGACGGCGATTTTACCTACACGGAATACATCAAGTCCGATCGAGCGGACCGATTTGTCGAAGACGAAGAGAAGATCGTCGTTGAGCTGACCTTGGAGCTGCTTCAGCAAGATCCCTCTGGCCAGATGGCCATCTATCGCCTGGACAACGCCGGTTTTAAGGCCAACGGCAAAGCGACCTTGGTGGTCAAATCCGATGGCTCGAACGGGTGCGTCGAGACACACGTCTACCAGCGGACCGGCGGCGGTCTTGTGGACTTCATTGACGACAACGCGGCAGGCCGCCAAATTACTCCGACGAGCTTGATCTGGTTCATCCAGGAAAAGCGCTTTTCTCTGACGTTCGTGAGCCCGGTCGAAAAAGGGAAGGAAACCAAGACGTCCCATTACAGCTGCACCAATGACAAACCCGCGCCCATCACCTCACCCTACGAGTGGACCATCTCCCTCGAGGGTGCCGTCGATTACAATGCCCAGACCAAAGCGTATCGGTTTATTCTGCTGGAAAAATATTCGGTCCCTTGCCGCGATGCCGCGGACCTGAGAAGCAACGTCTATGTTCTGGGCGAATTGAAAAGCAAGACGGGATGGCGGCCCTCTCAAGCGAGGCCGTGACGCCCGGGGGCCTCCGGTTGACACCCTTTCCGTCCGCCCCTATAATGAATTCGTCGACGTTCGACCCATGGGGGCGATTGGATTCGACGGAGATACTTGAGGCGGAGGCTGCATGTCGAGATCCCACCTCTCTCGTAAAACGGTGGAAACAAGTAAGTGCAGAAGCACAACCTCTCGCTGCCTAATTAAGACAGCCGTTTCCCGGGTTCACTCCTGCGGTTCCCGGGAGGCGTCGACCAGCAGGATAGCGGACCGGGCCCGCCCCAAACCCGGCGAGCGAAACCCTTCAGGGCTGGTTCCGCCGCGTTTTTCCTCTTCAAGCGCGCGGGGCAAGATTCCCGAAGAGGATACGCGTGTAGACGCCTCCAGCTGAATGTCTTCGGACGCGGGTTCGATTCCCGCCGCCTCCATTCTTTTTAATTCGACGGACCACAGAGGACTAAGAATTGCGGAGACCGAACGATAAGGCGCGGCCTGGCGCCGCACTCTTTGTGGCCTGCCTCGTCCTGGCGGCTTTCGCCGCTCCCTCCTCCGCCCAGGCCCAGACCGTCCTGAAAACGCGCGTCCGGGACTTCTCCGACTACAGCCGGGTGAGCATCGAAACGACCCAAACGCTCGCCTTCGGCTTCGAAAGGTCAGGAGCGGTGCTCCGGGTCAAAGTGGACAGCCCGACCACCCTCCGGCTCCAGGGCGAGCCGGTCGAGAGCCGGGTCGTGAAGAGCCTGAGCTGGGCCAAGCAGGGGAGCACCTACATCCTGACCATCGAGGCCAAGGTCCCGAGCTTCAATTACAACTTCTACACCCTCAGCAATCCCTTCCAGCTCATGATCGACATCACTCCCGACGCGGCCGCCCTTCCCCGTCCCTCCGAGAAGCCGGCTTCGTCCGCCTCCCGCCCGCCCGTCTCGGCTCCTGCCACGACCCCTGCCTCAACCCCCGCCGTCCGGCCTCCGGCCTCCGACCCCCCGGCCCAGCTCGCCCCCCTCCCTCCAAGCGCCAAGGGCGTCCGGACGATCGTCATCGACCCGGGACACGGCGGCCTGGAGAGCGGCGCCAAAGGCCGCTTCGGCACGCTCGAAAAAGAGGTCACCCTGGCCGTGGCCCTCAAGATCAAGGCCCTCATCGAGCGCAACCTGGCCATGCGCGTCGTCCTCACCCGGGACAAGGACATCGACATCCCGCTGGCCGACCGCGGCGCCCTGGCCAACAACAACGACGCCATGCTCTTCATCAGCATCCACGCCAACGGCTCCTACCGCAAAAACTCCAACGGCTCGGAGGTCTATTTCCTCAGCCTGAACGCCGCCGACGAGGACACCCGCCGCCTGGCCTACCTCGAAAACAACGCCGGCGAGCTCGAGCAGAAGATCGGCGAGCAGGACGCCGACGAGCTGCAGATGATCCTCTGGGACATGGCCCAGTCGGCCTTCATCAAGAAGAGCGGCCAGCTGGCCGAGTTCATCCAGGTCGAGCTCAACGCCCTGCTGGGCACGGCCAACCGCGGCATCAAGCAGGCGCCCTTCAAGGTCCTGACCGAAGTCGCCTGCCCGGCCGTCCTCGTGGAGACCGCCTTCATCTCCAATCCCGAGGAAGAGCGCAAGCTGGCCAACGCCGTCTTCCAGGACAACATCGCCCAGGCCGTCTACCGCGGCCTGTTGAACTACATCAGGCTCTACTCCCAGGAATGAAACAACCTCTGACTCGGACCCAGGTCATCACGCTGGCCTCGCTGTTTATCGTGATCGTGGTCCTGGCCTTGGCCTTTTTCCTGGGCGGCCGCGAGGAGAGGGTCGTCCCCCCGTCCTCGGTCCTGAAGGACCTGGAAGGGCCGGCGCCCGCTGTCGAAGGGGAGGGCCAGAAAAAGACGGTCACGCTGTTCTTCGCCTCGGAAGCGGACGGGCTTCTCCACCTCGAGGAGCGGGAGGTCGAAGCCGGTCCCACCCCCGCCCAGGAAGCCGGCCGCGTCCTGGACGAGCTGGTCAAGGGCTCGCGGGTCGGGAACCTCGCCGTCCTTCCCCCGGACACCAGGGTGCGTCAGGTCTATTTCACCCGGGACGGCATCGCCTACGTCGATTTTTCCGGGGAGCTCAGCGCCGATCATCCCTCTGGCTCCGAGGCCGAGCTGGCCACGGTCTTCGCCGTGGTCAACACCCTGGCCTACAACTACAAGGACGTCAAACGCGTGTTCATCCTCATCGACGGGACCGAAAGGGAGTCGCTCGGCGGCCACGTCCGGCTGGACAGGGCCCTGTTCCCCAACTACTCCCTGGTGGCCCAGCAGCCCTAAGCCCATGAGCCGTCGTCCGCAGGTCGCCATCATCGGCTTTCCCAACGTGGGTAAGTCCAGGCTGTTCAACCGCCTGGTCGGCCGCAGGAAAGCCCTGGTCCATTCGCTGGCCGGGATGACCCGCGACGCCGTCTCGGCGCCCGTCGAAGTCAAAGGCCGGACGTTCCTCCTGACCGACACCGGCGGGCTGTTCGATTCCAAGGACGAGCCGCTTTCGCCCCAGGTCCGGGACAAGGCCTGGGAAGCGGCCCGCAAGGCGGACGCCGTCCTGTTCGTGCTCGACGGACGCCGCGGACTCCTGCCCGCCGAACAGGAGCTTTACCTCAAGCTCCGCAAGCTCAATCGCCCCCTGCTCGTGGCGGTCAACAAGGTCGACACCACCCGCCGGGAGGACGAGATGGGCGAGTTCTTCCGCCTGGGCGCGGACAGGTTGTTCCTCGTCTCGGCCGAGCACGGCCGGAATATCGACGACCTGGCCGAAGCCTTGGCGGCCGCCCTGCCCGGCTCGTCCGGGACCGAGACGGACGGACTGGCCGCGGGCGAAGGCGATGTCGGGGAAGAGGAGAGGGCGCTCCGGCTGGCGCTCATCGGCCGGATCAACGTCGGCAAGTCCTCCCTGGCCAACCGGCTGTGCGGCGAGGAGCGGCTGATCGTCAGCGGCACGCCCGGCACGACCCGCGACAGCTCCGACGTCCTCATCCGCCGCGAGGGGAAACCGTTCTGTCTGGTGGACACGGCCGGCCTGCGCAAGCTGGGCCGCGCCCGCGACGTGAGGGAGAAGGCCGGCATCATCAAGTCCAAGAAGAGCATCGAGCGGGCCGACGTCGTCTGCCTGGTCATGGACGCCCTGGAATGTCCTACCCGGCAGGACACGGCCGTGGCCCACATCGCCCACGAGTCGGGACGGCCCCTCGTCCTGGCCGTGAACAAATGGGACCTCGTGCCCAAGGATCGCGGGACGGCTGAGGCCTTCGAGGACATGGTTTACTCCAAGCTGGATTTCGTGAGCTATGCGCCCCTGGTGTTCGTGTCCGCCCTGACCGGGCAGCGGGTGGTCAAGATCCTGGAATTGGCCGAGGGGGCCTACGCCAACGCCGGCCGCCGGATCGAGACCTCCAAGCTGAACGCCTTCCTGGCCCGGGTCCAGGTCGACCATCCGCCCGTCAGCGCGACGAAGCGCCGGATGAAGATCAAGTACATGACCCAGAAGAGCATCCGTCCGCCGGCCTTCGTCATGTTCGGCCACTCGGCCGAGCGGCTGGCCCCGGCCTACGAAAGGCGGTTCCTCGGCCTTCTTCGGGAGGAGTTCGGCCTGTGGGGCACGCCCCTCCGGGTTTTCGTCCGGTCGAGCTAGGGGGGGAGGCCGGAAGCCGGAAACCCCGCTTCTATTGACTTTAGTTCACTAATCCTTTAAATTGATATATTCCTTCCGAAGGATCTGAGATTTAGGAGGTCATTATGGTTCGAGTGCGCAGGAATACTCTCCTGGTAGCCCTCCTGGCGATCGTTGTCATATTCGCCGCCACAGGCTGCGAAAAGCTGAAGATCAGCCGGCTGAGAGCCAATTACTACTTCACTAACGGCAATAAAAATTTCAGTCAGAACCTCTTCCGCAACGCCATCTCGGATTACGAGAAGGCCCTGGTCCTGAACCCCAAGATGGGCGGGGCCTACCGCTTCCTGGGCGAGAGCTACAAGAACCTCTACCGGCCCGGGGCCGACACTCCGGACAACGCCGAAAAGGCGGCCAAGGCCCTGGAAGCCCTGCAGAAAGCCTACGAGCTCGAGCCCCTCAATAAGGACGTCATCTATTCCCTGGGCGACATGTACGACAAGCTCCGCAACTTCGACGAGGCCGAGAAGCTGTACCTGGACATCATGAACCTCGAGCCCGGGAACATGAACAACTACTACGTCGTCGCCGAGTTCTACAAGCGCTACACCGCCGAGAAGCCCGAGATCAAGAACAAGGTCGAGTCCATGTACCTCCGCCGGATCGAGACCGACCCGGAAAGCCCCCAGGGCTACGCCTACCTGGCCAACTACTACGACAACATCACGCCCATCCCGGATTTCGACAAGGCCATGGAATACCAGCAGAAGCGGATCCACCTCCAACCGGGGAGCGCCGAGATCCTGTACACCATCGGGGTCAACCGTTTCTCCAAGGCCTTCCGCCTGCAGAATATGCTCCCCGTGGCCGAGCGTAAGTCCCTGGCCGCCGAGTCCGAGCAGTACCTGCAGAAGGCCATCGCCACCGACCCGGACTTCGCCCAGTCCTACGCCTACTTGAAGCTCCTCTACTGGAACGTCATGGAAAAGGTCTATCCGGAGAGGGCGGCCCGCTACCACGCCGAGGGCGAGCGTTTCGGCGACAAGTGGACCGAGCTGTGGAGGCGCCAGGCGGAGCGGCTCAGGCTCGAAAAAGAGCTGAAAAAGGCCACGACCTGACGCCGGGGCGCCCGCGCCCTCCGGCCCGAAGAACCCGCCCCGCGGCGGTTGACAATCGAACGGCGTTCGTGTATTTTATTTGATTCCCTGCCCCTGAGAATTCGATTCTGAGGATTGGATAAATGAAAACGTATATACCTAAAAAGGATGCTATCGAGAAGAAGTGGTGGCTGATCAACGCCGAGGGGCGGATTCTGGGCCGGCTGGCCTCGGAAGTGGCCGTCCTGCTCCGGGGCAAGAAAAAGCCCCAATTCACCCCGTTTCTCGATACGGGCGACTTCGTCATTGTCATCAACGCCGAGAAGGTGAGGGTCACCGGCCGCAAGCTCGAGCAGAAGGTCTACTACCACCATTCCGGCTACCCGGGGGGGCTGACGGTCAAGACCCTCCAGGAGATGATGGACAAGAAGCCTGAGGAAGTCGTCAAGAAGGCCGTGTGGGGCATGATTCCCAAGGGCAAGCTGGGCAGCGCCGTCTACCGCAAGCTCAAGGTGTACCGCGGCTCCCACCATCCCCACGAAGCCCAGAACCCCCAGGAATACCAGTTTTAGGAGGCGACGTGAGCTTAATCCAATACTACGGGACGGGCAAGCGCAAGACGTCCATCGCCCGGGTGTACCTGCGCACGGGCAAAGGCGATATCACCCTGTTCGTCAACAAGAGAGCCAGGCCGTTTCAGGATTACTTCAGCCTGGAAACCTACCGGGATAAGATCAAGCAGCCCCTGCACCTGACCGAGACGGAGAACAAGTTCGACATCTTCCTCAGGGTCAGCGGCGGCGGTGTCAACGGACAGGCCGAGGCCGTCCGGCTGGGCATCGCCCGGGCCCTGGTGGAGTTCAACCGGGAGCTCCGGCCGACGCTCAAGGGCGCCGGTCTCTTGACGCGGGACGCGCGGATCAAGGAGCGCAAGAAGTACGGCCTCCTGGGCGCGCGCAAGGCCCCGCAGTACCACAAGCGGTAAGGGGAGGAAGCCAGTGGTCTCAGTCACAATGAAGGAGCTCTTGGAAGCGGGCGTGCATTTCGGCCACCAGACCAAGCGCTGGAACCCGAAGATGAAGGAGTACATCTTCGGCCAGCGCAACGGCATCTACATCATCGACCTGCAGAAGACGATCAAGCTCTTCAAGGAGGCGCTCCTGTTCATCCGGACGGCCTCCGAAGAGGGCAAGGAAATTCTGTTCGTGGGCACCAAGAAGCAGGCCCAGGACATCGTCAAGGACTTCTCCCTGAAGTGCGAGTCGAGCTACGTCAACCAGCGCTGGCTGGGCGGCCTGCTGACCAACTTCTCCGTCATCCGGGGGAGCATCGACAAGCTGGTCGAGCTCGAGGAGATGCGCGAGGACGGCCGATGGGACCTCATGTCCAAGAAGGATCAATCCAAGCAGGATAAGGTCTACCGCAAGCTGTCCAAGAACCTGGGCGGGATCAAGACTATGAAGCGCCTGCCCGGGGCGATGTTCGTCATCGACTCCTCCAAGGAGGATATCGCCATCCTCGAGGCCAGGAAGATGAAAATCCCCATCGTGGCCGTGGTCGACACCAACGGCGATCCGGAGATGGTCAATTACGCCATCCCCGGGAACGACGACGCGGTGCGGGCCATCGAGCTGTTCAGCGCCAAGGTGGCCGAGGCCATCATCGACGGCAAGAAGCGGCGGATCGAGAAGGACCTCCAGGCCCAGAAGACCGAGGGGGAGGGCGCGGCGGCCGAGGACGGCAAGCCCCTGGCCGGCGGCCCGGACGACAAGTCCCAGGCCGTCTGAACGAGAGCGGCGGAACCGGCGGCATCGTCGGGACCGTCGGGACAGAACTGAATCCTCCGGCGCCGTCGGTGCGAGGCGGGCCGGAAGGCGAAGGATAGTAACAATGGAAATCACCAGCCAACAGGTCAAAGAACTCCGGGAGCGGACCGGCATCGGCATGATGGAATGCAAGAAGGCGCTCGAGGAAGCGGGCGGCGACGCGGAAAAGGCGGTCCTGATCCTGCGCAAGAAGGGCTTCGCCCGGGCCGAGAAGAAGGCCGAACGGACGACGACCGCCGGGCTCATCGGGTCCTACATCCACATGACCGGCAAGATCGGCGTCCTGGTCCAGGTCAACTGCGAGTCGGATTTCGTGGCCCGCAACGAGGAGTTCCAGGCCCTGGTCAAGAACATCGCCCTCCACATCGCCGCGGCCAATCCCAAGTACCTGGGTCCCGAGGACATTCCGGCCGACGTCCTGGAAGTGGAAAAGTCCGTCGTCCGGGAGCAGTTCAAGGACAGCAAGAAGCCGGCCGAGGTCGTGGAGAAGATCGTCCTGGGCAAGCTCACCAAGTTCTACGAGGAGGTCTGCCTCGTCGAGCAGCCGTTCGTCAAGGACGACAAGACGACCATCAAGCAGCTCGTCCAGTCCCACGTGGCCAAGTTCGGGGAGAACATCAAGATCGACCGGTTCGCCCGGTTCGAGATCGCCGACGACTGACGACCATGCCCGAAGCCAAGCCCGCCTACGAACGCATCCTGCTGAAGCTGTCGGGTGAGTCGCTTCTGGGCGGCCAGCCCTACGGCATCGACTTCGACACGGCCCGGGCCATCTCCCGGGAGATCAAGGAGGTCCGCGACCTGGGCGTCCAGGTGGCGATCATGATCGGGGGAGGGAACATCTTCCGCGGCGTGCGCGGGACCCTGGGCGGCATGGAGCGGGCCTCGGCCGACCAGATGGGCCTGCTGGCCACGATCATGAACGGCATCGCCCTCCAGGACGCGCTGGAGCGGGAGGGCGTTTTCACCCGGCACGTCTGCGCGTTGGAGATGCGGGCCATCGCCGAGCCGTTCTCCCGGCTGAGGGTCATCCGCCACCTGGAGAAGGGGCGGGTGATCGTCTTCAGCGCCGGGATCGGCAGTCCGTTCTTCACGACCGACACGGCCGCCGCTTTGCGGGCTTTGGAGATCCGGGCGGACGCCATTCTCAAGGCGACCAAGGTGGACGGCGTCTACAGCGCCGACCCGATGAAGGATAAGACCGCCAAGAAGTTCAAGACCATCAAGTTCATCGATGTCCTGAAGAAGAACCTGAAGGTCATGGACGCTACGGCGATTTCGCTGTGCAAGGACAACAATCTGCCCGTGGTGGTCTTCAGCCTCAAGAAGCGGGGCAACATCAAGCGCGCCGTCCTGGGCGAAGACATCGGCACCCGGGTGTCCTGAGGAAGAGGGGGAGGTTGCGATGGCTGACGTCAAAGACGTTCTCAAACAGCTCGACGCCAAGATGAAGGTCTCCATGGAGCATTTCCGCCGCGACCTGAGCAAGCTGCGGACGGGGCGGGCGAGCATTAGCATCTTCGAGGACATCAAGGTCGATTACTACGGCAACCCCACGCCCATCAACCAGGTGGCGACCGTGGGCGTGCCCGACCCGACCCTGCTCACCGTTGCGCCCTGGGACCCGTCCCTGCTCGAGGCGCTGGACAAGGCCATCCGCGCCGCCGACCTGGGGCTCAACCCGCTCAACGACGGCAAGGTGCTGAAGGTTCCCATTCCGCCCCTGGACGAGGAGCGGCGCAAGGAGATAGCCAAGAAGATCGGCCGGATGCTCGAGGAAGAGAAGGCCGCCCTGAGGGTCATGCGCCGCGAGAGCAAGGAAACCATCGAGAAGCAGGAGAAGGACAAGGCCATCGCCGAGGACGACAAGTTCAAGGGCCTGGAACAGCTTCAGAAGGTGACCGACGACTACGTCAAGAAGATCGAAGAGCTCGCCGCGGCCAAGGAAAAAGAAATCCTTCAGATGTAGATTGGGGTCGGACCGAGCTAAGTAATTGTTTTTGCTTTAGTTATCTTCGTTTTTTAGTTTTTTTTCTGCCCTAAAGAGGCATTTCTTGCCTTAAAAACATTCAATTTGCGTAGGCATCATTTCTACGCGGATGTTTGCCTAGAGGCAAATTTAGCATTTTTAGGCAAGAAAACACGCTTTCAAGAGCATAAATAGAGTTGGAGAAAGAGCTATCATATTTATAATTTGATAGATAGCTCGGTCCGACCCCAATTACCAATTACCACAATTATTCTTGGGGGGGCTGGGCGGAGGCTTGCTTGCGGGCGAACCAGTTGGCCGTTGTCCCGAACTTCGTGAACAGGGCCGTGCCGAAGGCCATGAGGCTCACCACGAACGAGAAGAGCAGCCCGATGACCGGGATGAATCCTACGAACGACACCAGGACCAGGCCCAGCAGGGACGCGCCCAGGGGCGAAGGATTCTGCTTGCCGAAGGCCCGGGCCAAGCTCTGTCCGAAGAAGTGATAGACGGCCACCTGGCCGAACACCCGCAGCACCAGCGCCGCCACGGTCACGAACAGCAGGATGGGGATCCCGATCAGGATCAGGACGAGCAGGGCGGAGACGAGGATCAGCCCGGTGAAGATGATGAGTCCCAGGAAGCCCGTGCCGACGATGGGCCAGAACGACTTGCGGATCTGGGCCGAGGCCGCGACCACCTGCTTGGGGAAGACCCCGGCGATGAGGAACGTCATCAGCAGCCACATGAAGAAGGTGATGAGCTTGATGATCAGGATGAGCGGCACGAGGGCCATGGAGAAGAATCCCTTGCCCCCGCTGCCCCTCATGAACCCGGGGACGAGCCGGCCCAGGTCGAAATAGACCGTGTCGTTGCCCACCGAGCTTCCGGCCTCCCGGACGAGCTTCCCGCCGATGGCCACCACGTCCTTGGTGACCTTGGCCGTCGGCTTGAGGATGATCTCGGCGCCGATCCCCACCACGGAGTCCCCGACGCTGCCGGTGATGGTCACTGTCCCGCCCAAGGCAACAACGCTCTTCTTGATCGTGCCGTCCACGACCGCGCTCCCGCCCAGGATGAAGACGGACTCCTGCGACTCGCCCACGGCCACCACGATGTCCCGGCTGAGCGACATCCCTTGTCCGTAGCCGGCCACGGCCGACATCCCCAGGCAGGCGACGATTCCGACGGCGATCAGGGAACTTGTTTTCCTCATGAGCGGACTCCGACTAGGATTTTTCTCAGACCTAGGATTGAGGTCGTGATGATGATCGTCAGAAGGGTCAGGCTGACCACCCAGACCGGCCAGGGGACGACCGCGGCCAATCCCGACAAACCGCTCCAAATGGCGTTCAGGAGATGGGTGAAGACGTTCAACACTAGGCCGACCACGGCCGCAGCCTTGCTGAATAGAAGCGCCCCGCTTTTAAATGTGCTGACCACAAGGCCTTCGAATCCCGCGACAAGCTGGGCCAGGCTCTTTCCCGAGAGCACGAACACGCCGACCACGACGGCCACCAACGAAACGAAGGCCGTGCTTCCCAGCGCCAGCCAGCCGAACACCGACACGCGCGGCCGGTCCTCGATCCGGACCAACACCCTCCGGCTGAAGTCCGGCGGCACTTCGAGCGGGACGAGATCTGCCGCCGCCCGAGCGATGAGCCGCCGCTCCTCCACGGCCCGACGGCAGGCCGGGCAGGCTCCGAGGTGCCCCTCGAACCCCTCCCGCGCGCCGCGGTCCAGGTCGTCGTCGAGATAGCGGTAGATGTCTTCGGCCTTGAAGCAGCCCTCGCCCTTGGCCTGGCTCTCGCTCCGGCTCCCGTCCCTGCTCCCGCTCCGCTTCCCGTTCATGCCGTCTCCTCCAGTATCCGGCGCATCCGTTCCTTGGCTTGAAAAACTCTATTCTTGACCGTGCCCACGGGCATCCTCTTGATCTCGGCCATCTCCTCGTAGCTCAGGCCGTTGACGTGCCGCCACACGAAAAGCTCCCGGAGCTGGGTCGGCAGCTTGTCCAGCGCTTTCTCCAGCCTCCGCCCGAGCTCCGACACCTCCAAGCCCTTGACCACCGACGGCTTGTCGTCCGCCACCTGGATGCCCGGCCCATCCTCGTCCGGGGCGAGCGACTGGTCGATGGACACCACCGGCAGCTTCTTCTTGCGCCAGTAGTCGATGACCGAGTTCGAGGCGATGCGGAACAGCCAGGTCGAGAACTTGAACAGGGGCCGGTAGGACTTGAGCGAGGCGTAGGCTTTCAGGAACACGTCCTGGGTGAAATCAAGGGCCAACTCTCTGTCGTTGATCATGCGTCCGATATAGTTGAACAAGGAATGCTGGTGCCTCTGGATGATGATGTCAAAGGCGCGCTTGTCTCCTCTCAGCGTTTTTTTGACGAGCTTGGCGTCGTCGAATTCGTCATACATTGAGGACATCCAGCCCTCGTTCATTTATACGGAAGAACGGGGCATCGGTTTAACTGCCGGGCCCTAAGCCCGGCCCTCTTTCTTGACCGGGACCAGCGGGGCCTCATCCTCGATGACCTCCGTATCCGGGGGGACCTCGAGGACGAAGACCGAGGCCTTGAGCTTCGGATTTGCCTTGATTTTATTGAAGATAAACTCGGTCCGGTTCCCGGCCGCGTCCTCGAAAACCGCCTTCCGGACGAGCCCGGTCCGGCTGTCCACGTCCAGGGTGATCGCCGCGTATTCGCTCTCGGCTTTGGGGACGAGCTTCAGGCGGCCGGCGCTCCCGGCCTCGGGCGGGGCGGGGTCGGGCTCCACCTTGTAATCCGCCTCCAGGCTCTTCTGGCCGGAGAGCAGGGTCAGCACCTCCGACTCATACTGCGTCTTGCCCAGGGCGCTCCGGATGAGCTGGCTGTCCTCGGGATAGTACTGGCTGAAGACCTCGTCCTTGTAGAGGAAGACCTTGGGCTCGGGCTCGGCGTACTCCCAGCGCATGAGGTCGGGCTTGCGGAAATAGAGCCGGCCTTTTTCGTGGAGCGGCTTGCTGACCGTGCCCGAATAATAGTACTGGTCGAAATCAGCCTGGAGCGACTTCAGGCCGCGGAGCTTCTGCTCGAGCCGCGCGGCGAGGCTTTGGGACTGGGGCGGGGGAGAGGCGAGAGCGAATGCTGTTAATGATATCAACGTCCCCGCCATAGCCGTCAGTACGAGGGCCCGCAGGGCCCGCGGCAATCTCACCGCCGTAGTTTGCTTCATACATAATTAATAGCACACCGCCCCGGCCTTGAGAAGGGGGGGAGCCTTCTGATATAACATCCGCATGCCTCGGCAAGCGCTGTTTCTTTTTTTTGCGGCCTACGTCGGGCTCATCCTCGGCGTGAGCCTCTTTTTCCGGCGGCGCCTCCGGTCCTTCGTGGACTTCTTCCTGGCGGGCCGTGCCCTTCCCTCGCCGCTCGTCTACGCGACCCTGTGCGCCGCCTGGGTCGGGGCGACGTCGATGCTCGTCACGACGGACGAAGCCTACGCCGGCGGCCTCGGCGCGTTCTGGGTCATCGGCCTGCCCGCGATCCTGACGGTCGTTATCATGGCCGTGTTCCTGGCCGGCCGGGTCCGCGCCCTCCTCACCGTCTCGCTCCCGGACCTTATCGAGGAACGATACGGCCCCCTCGTGCGTCGGCTGGCCTCGGCCCTCATCATCTGGTACATGATCCTTCTCGCCGCGTCCCAGATGGTCGCCCTGGGCGGCTTCCTGAAGCTCTTCCTCGGCCGATCCTACCTCGTGAGCCTCGCCGCGGGCACGGCGCTCGTCCTGTTCTACTCGATCCTGGGCGGATTCTTCACCGTGGTCGCCACCGACCTCCTCCATTTCCTCCTGCTCGGCGCTGGGATCGTCGGCCTGTTCGTGACCCTCGCCGGCCGGACAACCCTGGACGCGATTCGTTCGACCGCCTCCGCTCTCGGCCGGTCGGGCTATTTCGATTTCTTTTCCGACCCGAAGCGCAACGGGCTCATCGTCCTGTCCTTTGTCCTGGCCTGGCTCATTTCGCCCATCGCTTGGCAGAGGGTCCAGGCGGCGCGCTCCGCCCGGCACGCCCGTCGAGCGCTGTGGGCCGCGGCCGGGACGTTCGTCCTGGTCTACGGCCTGATCACGGCGATCGGCATGATGGCCCTGCCGCTCTTCGGCGGACGGAAACTGTCCAACCCTCTCATGGCCGAGTTCATCTTTTCGGAGCCCGGGACGCTCATCGCCGGGTTGCTTTTCGTCGCGGTCCTGGCCGCGATCCTGTCCACGATGGACACGGCCATCAACACCGGCGCGCTGTCCCTGGCCCAGGACGCGTTCGGCGCCGTTCATCACAGGGAGAGGGGAGAGGGCGGCCGCGCGGATATCCTGAAAGGCCGCCTGGCAACGCTGTGCGTCGGGGCGCTGGCCTTTCTCGCAGCCACCCGGTTCACGAGCATCCTGAAGACCATCGGCCTCGCCTCGGAGGTCATGGCCGAAGGGCTGTTCGTTCCGGGGATGGCCATGCTGTTCATGAAGAAGCAGGCGCCCCTGGCCGGGCTCCTGTCGCTCGGGCTGGGCGGCGGGTTCGCCTTCGCCTGTTTTCTGAACGGCTCCGGGATCGTCGGCCTCGGCCTTCCGGCCTGGCCGTTCTCCGTCCCCTACGGTCTCGGCTTGAGCCTCGCCGGCTTCCTTGTTGGCCTAGTTTTACAGAAGCCCCGCAAAAATTGTCATCGCGAGGCGCCTTTGCTATGATACCCCCCGTGGCCGCCGCGAGTCCCTTCCGCCGCTTCATCTACGCCTATGTCGGCCGCCCCCTCATCTGGCTGTGGTTCAAGACCTGCCGCTGGAAAGTCGTCGGCGAGGAGGACTACCTCCGGCTCCGCCGCGAGCGGAAGCCCGTCATCCTGGTCATGTGGCACGGCCGCATCTTCACCGTGCCCTACTTCTTCCGCAAGCGGGGGATCATGCCTCTGGTCAGCCCCAGCCGCGACGGCGAGATCCCGGCGACGATGATGGAGCGCTGGGGCTACAAGGTTCTGCGCGGGTCGGGCTCGCACGCCGTGGTCCAGGAATGGAAGGTGATGGTGCGAGAGCTCCAGGCGGGCGGGGAAGTCATTATTGTGGCCGATGGCCCGCGCGGCCCGGACCGCATCCTCAAGGACGGCTGCCTCAGGCTGGCCCAGGCGACGGGCGCCCACATCGTGCCCTGGACGTTTTCCGCCTCGCGCAAAAAAACTGTCAAGAGCTGGGACAAGTTCCTGATGTTCCCGCCGTTCTCGCGGGTGGCGGCCGTTTACGGGAGCCCCTTCACCGTGGACCCCAAGCTCAGAGGCGAGGCCTTCGAGCTTCTCCGCCAAAAGGTCGAAGTCGAGCTCACCGCCTTCGACTCCCTCCCCGATTATTACTTGGGGTCGGACCGAGCTAAGTAATTGTCATTTAATTAATTACGCCTCTTTTTTAAACAAAATATCCTCTTCAATGAGTATTTTCGTGCCCAGAAACGTCTATTTGGCTTGGAGAGACATTATTGGGAAAGAGCGAATGCCGTGGAACTAAGAATGTAGAATGTCGTGGAACTGAGGAAGAAATCCCATGGCCAGAGCCAATCGATATTTCCTCCGGGGATATATCTGGCACTTGACGCATCGCTGCCATAAAAAAGAACGTTTGCTGAAGTTTGCAAGAGATCGTCGTGCCTGGATGCATTGGCTGTTTCAGGCGAAAAAGCGCTACGGGCTCAAGATCCTGAACTTCAACGTGACCTGCAACCACATTCATCTCTTGGTGCTGGATTCGCGCAGTTCCTTGACTATTCCGCGGTCTCTCCAATTGGCCGCCGGCAGGACCGCCCAGGAATACAATATCAGGAAGGACCGAAAGGGAGCTTTCTGGGAGGATCGCTATCATGCCACGGCCGTCGAATCGGGCGATCATTTGAGAAGATGCCTGGCCTATATCGACCTCAACATGGTTCGGGCGGGGCGAGTCGCGCATCCGCTCCGGTGGGTGCAAAGCGGGTACTATGAATTGCACCGGGCGCCACGGCGAAGGGATTTGGTCGACTATAGCGCTTTATTGCGGGAAATCGGGATCGGCTCCCTGGCCGAACTCAAGGATCTACGGAAAGCCTGGGTGGAGGGAAAGATCGCCTTGGGTGAAAATGTCCGAGAGCCTCATTGGACGGAAAGCATCGCTGTCGGGAGCCGCGAATTCTTGGATGAGATCAAAGAACGTCAGGGGACAAAGACATGGAGGAGAGAAATCGCAAACATCGACGGCTCGGATACTCTGCAGCTCAGAGACTCGGGCCCAAAAGGGAACTATTGTGTTTTTAAGGGCAAAAAAGCCGCTATAAGGCGGAAATAACGCCTTAGAGCAGCCCTAACTAATTCAAAATGAACTCAATGACTCGGTCCGACCCCAATTATTAATTATTTTTCTTTCTTGGCCTTGCGCTTGATGTCCGCGGAGTGGGCGCGCTTGAAGGTCTGGATGTCCTTGAACCGGCCCTTGCTGTCGCGCACGGCGTAAAGCTTGGTTCCCTTGGAGCTGCGGTGTGTCGTTCTTTTTACAGCCATGAAAGCCCTCCCATACCGGAATGGATCGTCTGCTGACTTCGCTTACTTGCTGATGAGTTTCTTGATGCCGCCGATGATGCCCATCAGCGCGCCGCCGCCCACGCCGCCGGCCGCGACGTTGCCCAGGATGCTGCCGATGTCGGCTCCGCCGCCGCCGCTGCTGATCGAGATATTCAGAAGCTTCATCAGCCAGCCGCCCAATCCGCCGCCCAGGATGCCGACGATCGAGTTGAGGATCGTGCCCAGCGACAGTTTCTTCAGGATGGCGCCCGCGCCGTTCCCGCCCAGGGCACCGCTGACCAGTTGGATGATCAACGCCAAAGTGTTGCTCATGATTTCTCCTTCCTCTTAATTATGATCGAATTCCCTTTGCAGGCTTTCAATCTAGTCAATCTCTCGGCCAATGTCAATGACCGTACG